>Ga0207797_1001547_pt1 | contig 16561 bp, 12 predicted proteins | sample PRCRCaboRojoPR_6_FD_187275 | JGI IMG/M metagenome (GOLD analysis project Ga0207797, IMG submission 187275) | Marine sediment microbial community from Cabo Rojo, Puerto Rico - PR CR 10% Liquid 1 (SPAdes) | ecosystem: Environmental > Aquatic > Marine > Coastal > Sediment | place: Cabo Rojo, Puerto...
GCTCGGAGGTGGAGCAGTCGAGCGATATCATCACCCATACCGTCCGTACTGGCTGTCAGGCCGGTGTCGCGGTGGAGCTCTACACGATTGAGCCGCTGACGCACCGCTGGCCGCGGGAGGACCTGTTCCCCGCCACTGAGACGGTCTGGAATTTCTTCGCCGCGCATACCAAACCCTAGTCGGGTGAAGAGAGGCCGGGAAGGAGACGGGTGAGATCACGGCCGATCCGGCTCGCCGTGCGGGTAGGCGGGTAAATGCTGGCTCGGGCAGCGATGGGGAGATGCGGTCACCAAGTTCCGCATCTCCCCCTGGCCTCCTCCTGGTATGCTTGATCTCCCTTGTTGATCTGCCTGGTCCGCCCTTACTGATGTGTCTGGTCTCCCGACCAGGCACCCCGACCGGCTGTTGAACTCCCTCTCGACTTCGGATACAATGGTGTTGTCTGGGCCAAAGGGTGAAGGGCTGGAGGAATGACTATGCCGGTGTTTGAACGCATCACATTCGATCCCGAGGTGAAGGGGGGACGCGCTTGTATTCGGGGAATGCGTATTACCGTTGCTCTGATTCTGAATCTCATCGCCAATGGTATGAGACAGGAAGAGATTCTGGAGGCATATCCTTACCTGGAGTCTGAGGACATTAAGGCCGCGCTGAACTACGCCGCCTGGCTAGCCGACGAGTCAGTCTACACCGTAGAGCGTGAACCAGCGTGAAGTCCCTGGCCGATATGGGGATCTCTCCGCGGAGTGTGTCGTTTCTGCGCGATTTGGGGTACGAGGCCGTTCACCTAAGTGCGAGCGCTTCCTCTGGAGATCTAGCCTGTCTCACGCTGACCTGCTGCACCTGGGCACTGACTGAGACCGCGGCCTGGAACCGCTTCTGGAACCAGGGTTGTCTCACTCTCGGTAACCTTCCGAAGGTTTGAGCGTCAGACAGCGTCACGTGGTGGCTGGGTCTTAGATACTGGTCTGCTTAGGCACCTGCCGTGCAACCTTCGGAAGGTTCAGCTTGAGAAACGACAGAACCCTGCTTGCCTTTTGTGCTGGCGGCCCACGGCGGTATAATACGGAACCTTGACGCCCCGGCCCGGACGCGACCGCGAGGTGATCCGCGACCGCTTGCGTCGCGCCGGCGCCGTCCTGAGCTCCCTGCCCAACATAGGAGGATCCATACATGGAGAAGAAAATCATCTATCACGACACAGCCGGCCCGGAAAACACCCAGCAGACCCTCGACCTGGCCGTCGAGGCGACGCTGGCCCGCGGCCTCGATACCATCGTCGTCGCTTCCCGCAGCGGCGCCACCGCGTCGGCCCTCATGGAGCGGCTCGAAGGCACGGACGTCCGCATGGTGGTCGTCACGCCCCAGTACGGCTGGCTCGATCAGCACGAGTTCGACCGCTCCCTCATCGGGCCACTTCGGGAGGCCGGACACGACTTCTACGCCGGGACCATGCCCTTCCACACCGATGCGTTCCACGGTTGCTCGGCGCCCCAGCGCATGGGCGACGTGCTCCGCATCTTCTCCCAGGGCGTCCAGGTCTGCGTGGAGGTCGCCATGATGGCCGCCGACGGGGGACTCCTCCGCTGTGATCGGCCTTGTCTGGTGCTGGCGGGGACCGGCCGCGGCGTCGACACGGCGATGATTGTGACGCCTTGGTCGTCGGCAGAGTTGAAGAACTTCCGCGTCCACGAGATCCTGTGTAAGCCGCATTTAATGTCTGATGAGTGAGTCACTCCGGCAACCCGGCGTGGCCCGCATATGCACGGAGCCTACCAATGACCATATCCCCATCCTTTTCGATTGACGATCACGCCCTGTTCGCCTTCACCCAGGACCTGGTCCGCTGCCGGAGCTGGAACCCGCCGGGGGACGAGGCCGAGGTGGCGCAGCTGATGGTCGAGCAGCTGCGGGACTTCGGACTGGCGGTGGAGACGGAGGAGGTGGCCCCCGGGCGGACGAACGTCTACGCCCGACTGCCGGGGAGGGGCGACGGGCCGGGCCACCTCCTCCTGGTGGGCCACCTCGACACCGTCCCGCCGGGGGCCGGAGGATGGGAGCGCGATCCCCTCAGCGGGACGATGGCGGACGGGCGCATCTACGGGCGCGGGACCGCGGACATGAAGGGCGGCCTGGCGGCCCTCGTCTTCGCCGCCGGGGCGCTGGCGCGGAGCGACGTCGAGCCAGCCAGCGACCTGGTCGTCGTGGGCACCGTGGGAGAGGAGGTCGACTGCCGGGGGGCCGAGGCCGCGGTCGAGGCGGGCCTGCTGGAGGGAGCGGGCGCCATCGCCATCCCCGAGCCCTCGGGGCTCGATCTCTACACGGCGCATAAGGGAGCCCTCTGGGTGCGCATCGAGACCCGGGGACGGGCGGCCCACGGCGCCCGGCCGGACCTGGGCGTGAGCGCCATCGCCCATATGCAGCGTACCCTGGGCCGCATCGCCGATGAGGATTGGGACGCCCCGGCCCACCCGCTGCTGGGCAGACCGACGGTCAACGTGGGCACCATCGACGGCGGGACGAACACGAACATGGTGCCGGATCGGTGCGAGATCACCATCGACTTCCGCACCCTGCCGGGCCAGTCGCACGAGGCGCTGGTGGCGCGCCTCGAGGGGCTGCTCGACGAGCTGCGCGCCGCCGACGAGACCTATCGGGCGTCGCTACAGGTGTTGAACGATCACCCCGCCGTCTCGACGCCGACCGACGATCCCTTCGTCGAGACGGCTCGAGAGGTGGGGCGGGCCTTATGGGGCGGGGCGATAGCTCCGGCGGGGGCTTCCTACTTCACCGATGCGTCGGTGCTGGGGCCTGCCTCCGGGGGAGAGGTGCCGATCATCATCCTCGGGCCGGGGGAGGAGGAGCAGGCGCACCAGACCGACGAGTGGGTGGCGGTGGAAGCGCTGGCGCGGGCGGCCCGCTTCTACGCGGCGCTGGCCGCCCGCTGGTTGGTGCGGGGTGGGGAGGCGTGACGATGCGTGGATGGCGCTGGCGAATCGCGTTGATGGTCCTGGGGGTGATGATGATCCTCTCCTCCCTCTGCCTGCTGGCGGCGTCTTACGCCCAGATCCGGCGGGTGGAGGAACGGGAGACGGTGCCCATCGAGGTCCCGTCGAGCGCCGGCCCGTTCTGGCTGGAGGTGATGTGACGTGGCCCGACGGCTGATCCTCATCGGGACGCTGCTGATCGTTGCGCTGGCACTGGGGGCGTGTATGGGGGCGCCGCTCCCCGCGGAGCCCACGGAAACGGCGCCCGAGGAGACGGAGCCCGAGCCGTTGGAGACGGCGACGCCCGCCGGGACGGCCACGGCGCCCGTCCCGACGGTGGCCCCCACGCCCACCCCCACCGTAGAGGAGCGGGTGGCCGAGGTTGAGTGGCCGGGCTCGATGCGCGTCCGGGACGGCGAGGTGGTGCGCCTTTCGCTGATGGCCGTGGCCGAGGCGGCCGGGGTCGGCACGCCAGAGGTGGCGGGACACGAGGTGGCCACGGGCACCATGGAGATGCCGGTGGCGCGGCCGGGGTACGCGGGGACGGTCAGCGCCTCGCTGACGGCGGCGGAGCTCGAGGTCAAGGGGGCCGGTTCGGCGGAGCAGGCCCTCGTGCCGGGCGGGACGAACACCTGGCATTGGACCGTCTCGGCGCCGCAGGCCGGAACCTACCACCCGGTGCTCACCGTGTCCGTCCACTGGGAGCCGACGGAGGGCTCGGATGGGGCCCGACCCATCGAGGAGCAGGTCTGGAGCCGCGTGCTGACCGTCGAGGCGCGCGGGATGCTGGGGCTCGCCGGCCCCCAGATCGACTGGCTCGGCACCGTCGGGTCGGTCCTCGGCACCGTCGCCAGCCTGCCGTTCCTGGAGCGCGTCCTCGCCTCCGCCTGGAGCCGCCTCCGACGCCGCGAAGACGACGTGATCTAGGCCAGCTCAACGCCCTGAGCCCTGCCGCCCGCGCCTCCACCGCGCCTCCATTGCTTAAAGCGGGCGTGCCGCCCGCGCCCCCATCGCGCAAAGCACGTATCCACTGCTCGAAGCGGGCGTGTCGCCCGCGCCCCCACCACGCAAAGCACGTATCCACTGCTCGAAGCGGTCGTGCCGCCCGCGCCCCTATCGCGCAAAGCACGTATCCACTGCTCGAAGCAGTCGTGCCGCCCGCGCCCCCACTACGCAAAGCACGTATCCACCGCTCAAAGCGGGCGTGTCGCCCGCGTGTCTACTGCGCCCCGCCCCCGACACTCATTTCCTGATTGGAAACCAATAAAAACCCCATTGACAACGACGCCAACCTGTGGTATACTTATTCTCACGAACGTTAACAACGCCTGCCCTGAGCAAGCCCATACAATCGCCGCCGAGACTGGCCCGAGCGCCCGCGGCGCCTGCTCCTGCCCACGCGGACAGCCCGAGTCCCTGATCCTCGCCATCGCGCGGAACCCCCCAGCACTGTCATTCCGAGGAGCGCAGGAAGCGCAGCGGCTGCAGCGACGAGGAATCTCCACTCTCGACGGCGGCCCACCCTCCAGGCTGGACCAACGAGAGGCTTTCCCCTCCGTCTCGTCGAGCGGAGAGACCCCTCGCGCGACCCGAAATCTCCGCTGCGCGTCCGTCCCGTGATCGGGCCCGGAGGACTTGTTCCCTAGAAAAAAAGCCTACTCGATGTAAAAACAATATCCCTGGGCAAAGCGCCCCACTTCTACCTCAAAAACGGCCATAGAGTGGGTAAAACAGACCCAAAAGTCCCTATCTTTGCGCTTCTCTCCCCACTGATCTCAACAGGGTCGATTTCGGAAGGCTTGTTTTCCGCCCCCCCTAGTCGGTCCCCTGAGGGACGCGTCGGGGCGAGATGCCTCCGGGCAGCGTTTCCAACTCCGGGATCGACGGGCACGCTGCGTCCCGTCCGAATCTATCAAACCAATTCTCTGGAGGACCCATACCCATGACCACGCTGCTCCACCTGCACGGCTTCCTCTCGTCGGCCCGGTCGACGAAGGCCCGGTTCTTCCGCGAGCGCTTCGCGGCCCGGCCCGACGTCGCCTTTCACGCCATCGACTTCAGCCCCACGCCGCGGGACTTCGAGTACCTGACCGTCACCGGCATGATCAACCGGCTCCGTCAGTTCGTCCTCGACCGCGGCCTGCTGAAGTCCGGCGGCGGTGTGATCATCGGCAGCTCCCTAGGCGGCCTGGTGGCGGTCCATTACGCTCACCGCTTCGGCGGCGTCGATCGCCTGGTGCTGCTCGCCCCGGGGCTGAGGTGGCTCTCGGGCCGGCTTACGGAGGAGGAGATGCGAGCCTGGGAGGAGGCGGGGGCGGCGTCCATCGTCCACCCCGCCTTCGGCAAGGAGGTCCCCCTCCGCTTCGACCTGGAGCTCGACGGGCGGCTCTACCGGGAGCCGGTGCCTCCGGCGGCGCCGACCCTCATCGTCCACGGTCGCCGGGACGAGACCGTGCCCTTCGCCCACAGCCAGTCCTATGCGGAGACCTTCCCGGACCGGGTGCGCCTCGTCGAGGTCGACGCTGGTCACGATCTGAACGCGCACCTCGACACGATCTGGGAGGAGACGACGGCGTTCCTGGCGCACACCGGCGTCGGGCCGGGGGGTTGAAAAGGAAACCCCGCCGGGAATGTCCGCGGCGGGGTGTCGAGCGGCGTTCGCTGTTGCGCCCGGCGGGGCGACCCGGTTTACTGGGGCAGAGTGAGCCGGTACTCCTCCAGGGCGGGGACGCTGGGCCCCCCGGTCTTGTGCACCAGGACGCCGAAGGCTCCCAGGACCTCCATGGTGCTGAACTCGCAGTGACCGTAGCGTAGCACCGGAATCTGGGTCACGTGATCGTCGCTGCCGGACCTGCGGACCCGGTGCGCGTAGGTCAACTCGTGGCGGTAGGGGACGGCCGGGTCGTGGGTGGTGTGGAGCGTGATCAGCGGGCGGCTCACCTCGCCCGTCGGCTCGTAGAAGTCCTCGGTGTACCGTATCGCCTCGTCGTCCCCCAAGACCTGCTCGATGTTCCGATTCAAGCGCCAGTCGTTGAAGGAGCTCCAGTACCACGTGTCCCGGTTGTCGTAGGGGACGCCCCCGGTCGTCTCGATGGCGTCGCGCATGCCGAAGAAGTTGTAGAAGAGAACGTCGAGGGTGGTCTCGACGGCCGTGCCCTGGGGGTCCGACCAGGCGCGGGCAGCCCTGGTCACCCGGAAGAGCTGGTTCGTCCGGAAGGGCTGCTCGAGAATGGCGCTGCTGATCGTCGGGGTGTAGGTGCTCCAGGCGTCGAGGGCTGCGTCGTGGCTGCTGAACGTCGGACCGTCCACGGTGCCGAAGTCGAACACCTCGGGGAAGAAATAGTCGAAGACGGCGCGGAAGTCGCCCAGGTACTTGATCTGGTAGGGCATGCCGGCGACGGGGCCGCATAGGGCCAGGCCACCCTGGTACCGCTCCCCGTCCTGCTCGATCTGCCGAACCGTGATCAGCCCGCCTTCAGAGGCGCCAACCAGCAGCACCTGCACCGGGAGCGGGCCGTACCCCTCCACGAACGCGTCCACCAGCGCGTCGAGGTCGGCGTCCGCCTGCTCCACGGCGTAGCCATTCTTCGAGTAGCTGGTGGTGGCGAAGGCGAATCCCCAGTCGAGGAGCATCTCGACCAGCGTCGGCTCCCCTGGCTCGGTCACGCGCCCCAATTCCTCCGCGGGGAGCGCCAGGGGCTTCTGCGGCGCGACGTAGCCGTGGGCGTAGACGACGAGGGTGCCGTTCCAGTCCTCCGGGTCCGGCACACAGACGAGGGTCTTCTCGGCGTAGGGATTGTCCAGCTCGCCGTCGACGGCGCACAACTCCTCGGGCCAGGGCGGCGGCGCGTCCTGCGCCAGCACCGGTGACGCGAGCCCGAGGATGAGGGCGCAGAGGAACGCCCCCCGGGCTGCCGTCCGGCCCCAGGTCCTTCTTGAACCTGCCATCGTATGCCTCCTCATATGCTGTCTGTCCGGCGGTCGCATCGGGCTGCTGCCCGAGCCGAGGCCGGGACAAGCTCCCCGTCGGCGCCGTGAGCGGGCGGACGCCGAAGGCGAGCGAGCGAGTGAGAGCTGTCTCCGAGCACGTGGTCAGGTGGCGCGGTTCTCTCCTCGCGGGAGTCATCTGCCCTTATTGTGGGATCGATTTCCTGGTTCGCGTCTCCCCTCCAAGGGGATCGCATCTGAACCCCACGAGCACTCAGACTTCCGAAGTTTGGCGAGACAGACCTGTTCTGAAGGCTTCTCGGTCATCTGCATGCAGCTTACGGGACAGATGCTCGGTCTGAAACTTCGGAACTCTTAAGATGCGGTCTCCCTGTTTTCCCTCTTATGAGGCTTGAGGGGCGGGCCGGCCGGGTCAATTTGGCCGGGTCATCCGACCGGGTCATCCGACCGGGTCATCCGACCCGTTCTCCTCGCGCCCAGGGCAGGGTGGTGGCAGGTCTCGGGGGCACGAGGTCTGGAAAGAAGCATGCCGACTACCATCCAGTTTCCGGGACGACAGTCGGCATACAATGAGGCGATGGTGCTGGGTGTATTGTGGTTGTGTTGTGTGTTGAAGTTGATGACGTTCCCGCTGGGGGATTTCGCCTCGCCGCAAGTATATCACAGGCCTGCGCATTGTCAAACGCCGGTTCGGTGTTGTGGGGCTTTGTCATTCGCACACTCAGGGTGACCGGCACTTGCCGCAGGCGCCGTTCAAGTGCCGGTCACCTTCGCCCGTCCGAGGCGATAAGATCCTCCGCAGGACTGTGGTTTCCCTCTTGCTCCTATCGTGGTAGAATAGCGGCACGCAGGGCGGGTTGATCGCACGGCGCGGGAGCGCCGGAACGCATCACGAAGCTCGACGGAGGCGGATATGCCGTTCTCACCCTATTATATACTGTTGGGTCTGGGCGTTGGGGTCGCTCTGGTCTTCGTTCTGCGGCGTCTGGGGCTGTTCGTGCAGTTGGCGCTGGCGCTGGCCAAGGTGGCGGGCATCGTGTTTCTGATTATCCTGGCAGGCTGGGCTGTGGGACTGTGGCGGCTCCCGCGGCCGATCGCCAATTTCTTCTACGGGATACCGGCACCGTGGGCCCCGGCACAGCGCTCTGTTGCGGATTGGTTAAACAATCTGCTCCACTAGGAGGCCGCGGCCCGTCCTCTGTCGTCTCCGGCTATGCCCTCGGTACAGCCGGTGGCTGAGCAATCGATTCTTTAGAAAGGAGTAGGTCGAAGCGTTCACCTGTGGAGAATGAGACGCTGCTAACGAGGATTCGAGCCGGGCTTCAGGCCCGTCTGTCCGGGGATCCTGTGGTCACTTATCTTTCCGTCGCCATCGCCCTGGCGGGCCTGGCGGCTCTGGGCATTATCCTGTTCGAGCTTCTCCAGTCACCGCTGGGTCCGAACCGAGCCTCCAGCGTCATCACGCCCAGCGCGCCTCCCGGACCGACTGCCGCGCCAACGGTCATTCCGTCCGGTACGCCCACCGCCTCCGCCACCCCGACGGTCCCACCGACGGATTCGGCGGAGCCCACGACACGTCCCTTCGGCGTCGAAAGTGAGCTCTACCTCCCCTTCGTGATCCGCACGGTCCCGTCTCCGACGCCGACTCCGACGCCGACGAAGGCCCCGCCGACGCCCACCCCGACGCCGACCCCGGTCGACTTTGCCGCCGTTCGCCAGCAGCTCCAGGCGGAAGGGAAGGAGCTGGCTACCGTGAGGTTCGGCTTCCACGCCGGGCCGGGCGGGAGCGCCCGGGGCCTGGGGGTTTACCTGAGTGCCCTCGCCGACGTGGGCGTCCCGGCGGTGCTCAAGTCGGTGGACGACTACGGTATCTGCCTTCAGGCGCTGCAGGAAAGCCCGGACCACGTGACCATCTTCCGGAGGACGGGGGGGGAGTTGGAGCTCCCGAACTACGATCTCCCGCCGGAGCAGGCGGCGGATGAGCATTGGGCGCGGATCAAGGCGGCGCTGCCGCCGGAGTTCGACAAGCGGACGTGGCTGGAGGTGATGAATGAGCCGGACAAGAACCGGGCGGACTGGCTCGGCACGTTCGCCTATCGTACCGCGGAGCTGGCGCTGGCCGAGGGGTACCGCTTCGCGGCCTTCGGCTGGAGCTCCGGTGAGCCGGAGCCGGAGCACTGGCAGACGCCGGGCATGCTGGCCTTCCTGCGGCTGGCCTCCCAGCATCCGGATCAGATCGCCGTGGCGCTCCACGAGTACAGCTACGACGTCGATAATATCGCCAACCAGTATCCATCGCTGGTGGGCCGCTTCCAGACCCTATTCCAGATTTGCGACGCGCAGGGGATCCCGCGCCCGACGGTGTTGATCACCGAGTGGGGGTGGGAGCACACCCGGGTTCCCTCGGTGGGGCAGGCGATGAAGGACATCGCCTGGGCCGCCCAGCTTTACGCGGCGTATCCCGAGGTGCGCGGGGCTGCGATCTGGTATCTGGGAGGGGAGTATGGAGGCATTGCTGACGAGGCCCAGCGGCTGATCATACCTCTGCGCTACTACGTGTGGGGCAACTACTTCGTCATCGAGCCGGGACAGAAGCCGACGAACCCGGCCCAGTTCGCTCCGTAGTGAGACCTTCCCGAAAGCTGCGAAAGCCGATTCGACAAAAAAGCAGAGCTGCCTCTTGTCCGGTATTGGTCAGAAGGCTACACCGTAGCTTTCGCGAAGGCTTCTCGATCCGCTACTCCTTCTCATAGGGCTCGCCGTCGGCGGCGGGCGGGGTGGCCTCTCCCACGACACCGGCCAGGACGACGATGGTCACCAGGTAGGGGGTCATGAGGAGGAACTGGGAGGGGATGGGCACCTCCAGGATGGCCAGCCGGGTCTGGAGCGCGTCGGCGAAGCCGAAGATGGTCGCCGCTCCGAAGGCGCCGAAGGGGCTCCAGTCGCCGAAGATCATCGCCGCCAGACCGATGAAGCCCTTTCCGGCCGTCATCAACTCGTCGAAGCGGCCCACCGAGCCCAGGATCAGGAACGCTCCGGCCAGGCCGGCCACCATGCCGCCGGCGGTCACGTTGACGTAGCGGTTTTGGAAGACGTCGATTCCCAGTGTGTCCGCCGCGCGGGGATGCTCTCCCACTGCGCGGGTGCGCAGTCCCCACACCGTGTACCATAGCATCAGGTGGATGCCTCCCAGCAAGAGAAACAGGGTGTAGACGAGGACGTTCTGGGTGAAGAAGACGGGGCCGATGAGGGGGATGCGGGAGAGTAGGGGGACGGGGACGGTCGGCAGGATGCCGGGGTTGTTGAGGAAGCCAAACTCAGACAGGATGCGGGCGCTCAGGAAGCTGGTCACGCCGGTGGCCAGGATGTTAATCGCCGTGCCGGAGATGATCTGGTCGACCTTGAAGCGGACCGACAGGACGGCGAGCAGGAGTCCGAGAAGGGCGCCGCTGAGGATGGCGCTCAGGAGCCCCAGGCCCTGGGAGGCCGCGAAAGGCCATTCCAGGACGTTCTTGCCGACGCTCCCCATGAGCGCGGCGATGAAGGCTCCGGTGAGCATCATGCCCTCAATGGCGATGTTGATCACGGCGCTGCGCTCGCAGAGGACGCCGGACAGGGCGGCCAGCGCGATGGGTACGGCGCGGAGGAGGGAGCTCTGGAGCAGGCTGACGAGGCTGAGGGAGCCTGCCCGCGCTGCCCAGGTGAGAAAGGCCATCACGAAGATGACGGCCACGCCGATCAACGCCCAGTTCACACGCCGGAAGCCCCGCGCCAGCTGCCACCCCCCGAGGAAGGCACAGATCGCCGCAAACACGTAGAGGGTCGTCTGCGTGGGCAGCTCAAGGGGAGGAACCGGGATGACCGGTGTGTCGCCCCTCGGCGTCAAGTCGAAGGTGCTGGTCTGGTCGGGTTGGGCACCACGGGCAAAAATGAGGAAGATCAGCAGCCCGGCGGCCAGGAAAAGGACGCCGTAGGTGATGGCTCGTCTCTGCGAGATCCCTTCTTGAACTCCGATGCGCTCCAAAATCGCGGTCACGTGCTCCTCCTGTCGAGCGTTGTCCTGCTTTGTCGGCTCTGGAAATCCGACCTACATAACATGGAGACCCGGCCCAGGTAGCAGAGCTCGGTGGAGCTGAGCCAGGCTATACCTGTCCCCAGCCTCGGGTGAAGACGGCCTCTCTCTCCTCCTCCGGGGCGCGGATGCGGTAGATGAGCCGGATAACCTCCGGCGCGGCAATGAAGATGATGATCAAGGCCTGCACGATAGAGATGATGTCGATGGGCACACTGGCCGGAGGGGCCTGCATGCGCTGTGCTCCGGCTTCCAGGAAACCGAATAGGAAGGATGCCAACACGACGCCGATCGGGTGACTCCGGCCGAGGAGGGCCAGGGCGATGGCGTCGAAGCCGTAGCCGGAAGCGAAGGCGTTGGGCATAAAGTGGATCACGCCCAGGATGTCGTGCACGGCGGCAAGCCCGGCTAATCCTCCGCTGAGGGCCATGGCCAGGATGAAGTTCTTGGTGACGCTCATTCCTGCCGTCCTGGCGGCGCGGGGGCTGGCGCCGACGGTGCGGATCTCGAAGCCGATGGTGGTCTTGAAGAGCAGCCAGTAGACGAGGGCGGCCGTAGCCAGGGCCAGGAAGATGCCCACGTTGACGCCGAGCGACGGATTGTTCGGGAAGAACTGAGGGAGGAAGGCGCTTGGTTCGATCTCCGGGCTCACCGGCCGGAACCCGGGCGCCGCCATGGGCCCGCCGACCTGGAGCATGAAGTCGGCGAATCGGTAGGCGACGTAGTTGAGCATAATCGTGGTGATGACCTCGTGGGCCCCGGTTTGTGCCTTGAGGAAGCCGGGGATGCCGGCCCAGATGGCACCCCCGACGATCCCGGCGGCGATGGCCAGGGGGAGGTGGATAATGCCCGGCAGGCCCTGGATGGCGTACCCAACGAAGACGGTGGCTAGACCTCCGACGAAGTACTGCCCCTCGGCGCCGATATTGAACAGGCCGCAGCGGAAACCGAGGGCGACCGCCAGACCGGCGAAGATGTAGGGGGTCGTAATGCGAATACTCTCGGTGAGCGGGCGAATCGCCCGGATCAGCTCAGTGGGCTCTCCGGTGCCGATGTAGGTCCGCAGCCCCGCGACGATCTCGGCCGGGCTGCCGAAGGCGCCGGCGAAGAGGGCGGAGTAGGCCTGGGCGACGGATTGCCACGCGGCGCTAAGCCCGGCACCGATTCCTTCTCCGAAGGCCTCCCAGACGACCGGGTCGAAGGCAGCGATGAAAACGGCACCGATGACCAGGGCGCTGAAGACGGCCAGGAAGGGCAACAGGGCGGCGCGCCAATTCCAGTCGGTCAGGCGGGTGAGCAGGCCCTCCCGCAGATCCTCCCCGGCGGGGCCCACGTAGGTGCGAATCTCCCCACTGCGCAAGCCGTCGGCGATTTCCTTGATCTTTCCCTTGACCTCGGAGGAGACGTCGGTGTCGGCCTGGTGGTAGGGAGCGAGCCCCACGCCGTCGTTGCTCAAGTTATAGCGGACCACGCCGCTCCCGAGTTTCCCATCGAACGCGCGGGTAATGGCGTCGTAGACCGCCCGGTCCACGCGTTTCACGGCGCTGGTGAGGAGCCGCTCGGAGCCTGGCACGGTTCCTTCCTCGAAGGTGGTCAGCCACTGATCCTGGTCGACGCCGATGACCCAGGCCCCTTCCTGGGCGGCGGCCCGAATCGCTCCGGCGCCGCTCTTCCCGGCGGCGGCGAAGACGACGTCGGCGCCGTTGGCGCACAGATCCTGACCCGCTTCCTCACCGGCCTTCACGTCGGTAAAGGACCTGGTGGTGGTGTCGAGGATCTCGGCGCGCCGGTTCGTCTGGGCCAGGCCGTGCTCGAAGCCACGGTGGAACTTGCGCACCGGCACCACGTCGGCGCCGCTGACGAAGCCCACCGCATCCCGCTGGGTGATCAGACCGGCGAGGGCCCCGGCCAGGAAGGCGGCTTGATCCTCGGCGAAGACGAGCCCGGTGACGTTCTGGCTCTTCTCTGAGGGTTCGTGGTCGACGACGACGAAGTGGACCTTTCGGTGGCGCACGGCGATGCGCTCGACCTGTTCGCCGTGCCTAGAGCCGATGGTTATGACGAGGTTGCAGCCTTCCTCGAGGACGCGCTCCAGGTTATCTTCGTATGCGTCGAGAGAATCGGTCTCGCTGATTTGAGGATCGAAGCCGTATTCCTCCGCCGCGCGCATCAGCCCTTCGTACGCATACTGATTGAAGGTGCCGTCGTGTACGTGGCCCACGTCAGTGACCAGGCCGACTCGCAGTTCATGAGGCGACTTTTGCACCCGCAGCCTCCTTTCGGTCTTCCTTGACCCCGGCCATGAGGAGGCCGATCTGCTCTCGGGTCGCCTCCTCGGCCGGGATGATGTCGACGATCTCCCCCTCGTACATCACGGCGATGCGATCGGACAGGCTCAGCACCTCATCTAGCTCCGGGGAGACGAGGAGAACCGCCGTCCCTTCGTCCCGCTTCTCGATGATCCTTCCGTGGATGTATTCGATGGAGCCGACGTCCAGCCCGCGGGTGGGCTGGGAGGCGATGAGGAGCTTGATAGGGCGCGAAAACTCGCGGGCCACGATCACCTTCTGCTGATTGCCGCCGGAGAGCTTCGAGACGGGCGTGAGCACGCTGGGCGTGCGCACGTCGAACTGGCGGACCCGCTTCTCGGCCTCTGTGAGGATCTCCTCTTGATCGAGCACGACGAAGCGGGCAAAGGGCTTCACGTAGTACGTGTTGAGGACCAAGTTGTTGGCAACCGGGAAGCTGAGCACGAGCCCGTCCTTCTGACGATCCTCCGGGACGTGGGCGACCCCCTGCTCCAGGATCCGGCGCGGGGGGGCGCCGGTCACGTCGCTCCCCAGGATCTGCACCTTTCCGGCTTCGGGAGGACGCAGCCCGGTCAGCGCCTCGACCAACTCCGTCTGCCCGTTGCCCTGGACCCCGGCCACCCCCAGTACCTCGCCGCCCTGCACCTCGAAGGAGACGCCGCGCACGGCCAGGTTGCCACGGTCGTCCATCACCCTCAGGTCGTCCACGTCGAGCACCGTCTCGGCGCGCTGAGCCGGCTCCTTCTCCACCTGCAGAACGACCTCGCGCCCAACCATCATCGCTGCCAGCTCGGCCTGGTTCGTCTCCTCCGGGGTGGTTGTGCCCACCACGCGGCCGTTGCGGAGGACGGTGATGCGGTCGGCAATGTTCATCACCTCATTCAGTTTATGGGTGATGAAGATGACGCTCTTGCCCCGATCGACCAGGGTCTGGATAATCTCGAAGAGATCCTCGACCTCCTGAGGGGTAAGGACGGCCGTTGGCTCGTCGAGGATCAGGATGTCCGCCTCCCGGTAAAGGAGTTTGATGATCTCAACCCGCTGCTGGACGCCGACGGAGAGATTCTTGATGTAGGCGTCGGGATCTACCACCAGACCGTATTCCTCGGAGATCTCACGGACCCGTCTAGCAGCGGTCCGCCGACTGAGAAAGATGCGGTTGCGGGTCGGCTCGACGCCGAGCATCACGTTCTCCGTCACCGTCAGCACGGGGACGAGCATAAAGTGCTGGTGGACCATGCCGATGCCGCGGGCGATGGCGTCGTTTGGATCCTCGATCCTCACGTGTTCCCCTCGGATGAAGATCTCACCCTCATCCTGGGTATAGAGGCCGTAGAGCACGTTCATGAGGGTGGTCTTCCCGGCTCCGTTCTCTCCCAGGAGCGCGTGGATCTCGCCTTCCTGCAAGGTCAAGTCGATGTGGTCGTTGGCGAGGACGCCGGGGAAGGCTTTGGTGATGTCACGCAACTCCAGGACGGGGGGCGAATGATCGGTTGACGGCACGGTTCCCTCCTTGCTCTGACAGGTGCTTTGCTTCCGCAGGAATCTTTAACCGGGTCCTGGTTAGTATACGGGAAAACGGGATGGTGTCAACACGCCGGTGACCGGCACTTGCCGCAGGCGTCGTTGAAGTGCCGGGCACCTCATGTCCCCCGACGCTCGAAGAGCCCCACTTGCTAAGCGTGCGGTCAGCTTGCGCGGGCAATCCCCAGGCCATTGCCGGGTACTTTCGCCAGGCCCACCGCTTGCCCTCTCTCTCGATTTAGCTATAATGTCATTATTGTAACTACCAAGTTTCGCTTTCTTGAAAGGAGGTGAACCGAATAGGCAGATCCCCTGGTAGATCCCCTGCATAGGATGAGAGCGTCCATCTTGTGTAAGTGGCACTGTCTTTCGTTCCTGAGTTCCGATTTTCACAGAGGAGGAGAATCGCAATGCGTAAATTCTTGTTTACAATGCTGACCCTGTTGACGGTGTTCGCGCTGTTGGCAGGCTGCGGCCCTCAGGCCACCGAGGAGCCGACTGAGGCTCCTACAGAGCCCCCGGCCGAGGAACCGACGGAAGCTCCAACGGAGCCTCCGGCTGAAGAGGCCTTCCAGGCCGGGATGGTGACGGACGTCGGTGGTATCGACGATAAGTCCTTCAACCAGACGTCCTGGGCCGGTATGGAGCGGGCGGCGGATGAGCTTGGCGTCACGGTCGACTACCTGGAATCCCAGCAGCAGACCGATTACGCGCCGAACATCACCCAGTTCCTGGAGCAGGACTACAACGTCATCATCACTGTTGGCTTCCTGCTGGCGGACGCGACTTACACCTTTGCCGAGGAGAACCCGGACACGAACTTCGCCATCGTCGACTTCGGTTGGGCCCCGGGTTATTGGAGTGAGGAGGACAACCCGCGGCTCGATAACCTGCAGGGTTTGCTCTTCTCCACCGACCAGGCAGCCTTCCTGGCCGGATATGTGGCGGCGGGCATGACGGAGACGGGCGCCGTCGGCACCTTCGGCGGGATTGAGATCCCCACGGTGACCATCTTCATGGACGCCTACGCAGCTGGCGTCGACTACTACAACGAGCAGAACGGCACCGACGTCGAGGTGCTGGGGACCAGTACCTTCGTCGGCAACTTCGAGTCGACGGAGGACGGCCGCCGCGTGGGTGAGGACCTGATCGCGGAGGGCGCCGACATCATTATGCCGGTCGCCGGCCCCGTGGGTCTGGGCACCGCCGCTGCGGTCCAGGCGAACCCGGGCACCATGCTGATCGGCGTCGACACCGACTGGTGCGTGAGTGCACCGGAGTACTGCGACGTCACGCTGACGAGCGTTGAGAAGCGGATGAACGTGGCCGTCTTCAACGCCATCCGGCAGGCGCAGAGCGGCGACTTCCAGGGTGGTCAGAACTTCGTAGGAACGCTGGATAATAACGGCGTCGGGATTGCGCCGTTCAACGAGTTCGAGGACGAGGTCCCCCAGGAGCTGAAGGACCAGCTCGACGAGGTCCGCCAGGGGATTATGGACGGTTCGATCGACACCGGAGCCAGCCTGGGCATCGAGGCCCCGGCAGAGGAAGAAGAAGAGGAAGAGGCGATGGTGCCAGAGGGCACCTTCATCTTTGGGCGTGGCGGCGACTCGGTGCAGCTTGACCCCGCCATCGTGACCGACGGTGAGAGCTTCCGCGTCACCGGGCAGTGCCTGGAGCCCCTGTACCAGTACGAGCCGGGTTCGACGCGACCGATTCCG
>Ga0207797_1001548_pt1 | contig 16558 bp, 11 predicted proteins | sample PRCRCaboRojoPR_6_FD_187275 | JGI IMG/M metagenome (GOLD analysis project Ga0207797, IMG submission 187275) | Marine sediment microbial community from Cabo Rojo, Puerto Rico - PR CR 10% Liquid 1 (SPAdes) | ecosystem: Environmental > Aquatic > Marine > Coastal > Sediment | place: Cabo Rojo, Puerto...
GATCCTCGGCGAGCTGGAACAGATCGCGCACGAGCCGCGACCCTTCGCCGATGAACTTATGCACCAGCTCCGAACCGGCCATCTTGATGAAGGTGGCGTCGGTTTGGTTCGCGACCGCCTTGGCGAGCATCGTCTTGCCCGTCCCGGGCGGGCCGAAGAGGAGCACACCCGAGGGGGGTTCGACACCCACCTCGGTGAACATCTCGTAGTTCTCGAGGGGGAGCTCGACCGACTCGCGGACATCGCGGATCTGCTCTTGGAGCCCGCCGATGTCGCCGTAGGTGACCTCCGGGCTGGTCTCGACTTGCATCACCCGGGCGCGCACGTCGGTCTCGTCGTCGAGCTGGCGGACGATGGAGAGGGAGTTGTTGACCGCGACGCGGGCACCCGGTTCGAGGTCGTCGAACATCTCGTCGGTGACCTCGGTGACGGCCTCCTGGTTGTTGCCGTGCTGTTTGATGATCACGCCGTCGTCGCCGACCTCCTGGACCGTGGCGACGAACAATGGGGATTGCTTGAGCTTCTTGTTCTCGTGGGTGAGCCGCTCGAGCTTCTGTTGGTATTTGTTGTTCTCGGCGTTCGCATCGAGGAGCTTGTCGCGCATGTCCTCGTTTTGATCCTGAAGGGTGTCGAGGCGTTCCTTCAGGGCATTAAGCTTCTCCTGGAGGGACGCATCCTCGTCGTACGGCAGGTCGACATCGTCCACCGCGTCGGTCATCACCGCACGGCTAAGCGAGGGGCTCATAAGAGGCTTCGGGTGGGATGCTCACCGCTGAGAACCGCCAGCAAGTAATGTTTAATGGTAATAATTGAATGGAAAATATTATTACTCCGTATTCGTAACTCGGCAAGTACCATGAGCACGACAGATGCCGCGCCGGCCTCCGTCCTCGACCTCCCGCCAAGCGCGAAACTGGTGTACAAGGTCCTCGAACACAACGACGCCCTCACCCAGGGCCAGCTGGCCGAGGAGACGCTGCTGCCGCCCCGGACCGTCCGTTACGCGCTCACCCGCCTCGAGGAGTCGGGCGTCGTCCAGTCGCGGTTCTCCTTCTCGGACGCACGCAAGCGCCTCTACTCGCTCCGACTGGGCTGACCGGTTCACTTTCAACCCACTAGCAATGCCGCTTTAGGGTGGGCCCACGAACGCCGGTCTATGACGCGAGTGTTGCATACTGGCGACACCCACATCGGCTATCGCCAGTACCACTCGCCCCAACGCCGGGCGGACTTCCTCGCGGCCTTTCGCCGGGTGATCGAGGACGCCATCGACCAGGAGGTCGACGCGGTGGTCCACGCCGGCGACCTCTTCCACGACCGCCAGCCTGCCCTCGCCGACGTGCACGGTACCATCGAGATCCTCCGGGAGCTCCGGGCGGCGGACATTCCCTTCCTCGCGGTCGTCGGGAACCACGAACGCACCCGCGACCAGCAGTGGCTTGATCTCTTCGAGACGCTCGGTCTCGCCACCCGGCTCGGCACCGAGCCCATCGAAATCGGCGAGACCGCCGTCTACGGGCTCGATTTCATCCCCCGGTCGCAGCGCGACACGTTGGACTACGATTTCACGCCGACCGACGCCGACCACACCGCGCTGGTGGCCCACGGGCTGTTCACTCCGTTCAACACGGACTGGGCCATCGAGACCGTCCTGGAGGAATCGGCCGTGGCATTCGATGCCGTCCTCCTGGGCGACGACCACGAACCGGACCAGGCGGAGCTCGGCGGGACCTGGCTGACCTACTGTGGCTCCACCGAACGGACCTCGGCAGCCGAACGGGAAGACCGGGGGTACAACCTCGTCACGTTCGACGACGAGGTCACCATCAGCCGGAGGGGGATCGACACCCGCGAGTTCGTCATCCTCGACCTCGATCTCGGGCCCGGTGAAGGGCCCGACCGTATTCGGACGCGCCTCCGGGAAGAGGCTCTGGACGACGCGGTCGTCCTGGTGCGACTCGAGGGCGACGGCGGTGACGTCTCGCCCGCGCGCATCGAGGAATTCGCCCGTGATCGGGGCGCCCTCGTCGCCCGGGTCACCGACAAACGCGAGTTCGACGCGGAGGAGGTCGCCGACGTCAGCTTCGCCGATCCCGACGACGCCGTCCGGGACCGCCTTCGCGAGCTCGGCCTGAGCGAGGCAGCCCTCACGATCGACGAGACCGTCCGCGGCGACGCCCCGAAGTCGAACGTCCGTGGACTCGTCAAGGACCGCCTCCAGGCCCTTCTCGAGGAGGACCCGGCCGCCCTCGACCGCGAGGCGACCATCGAGGACCCCGAACCAACCCCCGACCCCGCGACAGATTCTCCGGACGCCGAACCACCGGCGGCGACGCCCGAACCCGCCGGACCCGACGCCGACGAGGAATCCGGTGATGATGGCCAGCCCGTGACCGTCACGGCCGCCGACGACGGTGGCGACGGACAGGTGACGATGGACGACTACCTATGAAGGTGACTCGCGTCGAACTCCGGAATTTCAAACCCTATCGCGAGGCCGACATCTCCCTCGGCGACGGCGTGACCGTCATCCACGGCCCGAACGGCGCGGGCAAGTCCTCCCTGCTCGAGGCGGCCTTCTTTGCCCTCTACGGATCGAAGGCTCTCGAGACCGGGACGACCCTCGAGGACATCGTCACCAACGGCGAAGACGAGACCGAGATCGAGATCGACTTCTCCCATGCCGGCTCGTCCTATCGGATCGAGCGGCGCATCCGGCGGACGGACGACCGCGCCCAGACGGCCGACTGTGTCCTCGAGACTCCATCCGGAACGATCGAGGGCGATCGCGACGTCCGCCGTGCCGTCCGCGACCTCCTCCGGATGGACGCCGAGGCGTTCGTCAACTGCGCCTACGTTCGGCAGGGCGAGGTCAACAAGCTCATCAACGCCTCGCCCGGCGAGCGCCAGGACATGCTCGACGATCTTCTCCAGCTCGGCACGCTAGAGACCTATCGCGAACGTGCGAACGAGGCCCGGCTCGGCGTTAACGACGTCAGAGAAAACGCCGCCGGCAACCTCGACGAGGTCGAGGCTCAAATAGAGAAGAAGGCGGCCAAGGACCTCCCGGAGACGCTCAACGAGCTCGAATCCGAACGCAACGACCTCGAGGACGAGATCAAGCGGTACGAAGACAACCTCGAGGCGGCCGAGGAACGCCTCGACGAGGCGGAGACGATCCTCGAAGAACACGAGGACAAACAGGCCGAGCTCGACGACCTCGAGGAATCGATCGAGACCCTCCGCGAGGCCATCGCCGAAACGGAGGCGGAACGCGACGAGCTGCGAGAGCGGATCGCCGACCGGCGGGAGGCGAACGAGGACCGTCGCGACCGCCGGGCCGACCTGCTCGCGGAATCCGAGTTAGACGACGTCGACGAGGCCGCCATCGAGGGGCGTCGGGCCGAACTAAAAGCGGAGGACGAGGAACTCACCGAAGCCCTCCAGGACCTTCAGGCCGCGATCTCCGAGCGCGTCGAAGGGGTCGAAAACCGCCGAACCCGCGCCTCGGAACTCGACGACGACGCCGCGGACAAGCGAGAGACCGCCGACGAGCTCGAAGCCGAGGTAGCCGACGCCGAAGACGTCCTCGCCGACCGCCGGGACGCGATCGACGATCTCGGGGACGAGATCGACGGACTCCACGACCGGTTCGACGACGCCCCGATCGACCCCGGCGAGGCCGAGGGCCACCGCGACGCCATCGCCGAGACCGTCGACGAGCTCACCGAGGACCGAACCGAGCTCGTCACCGAGATCGAAACCCGACGAAACGAGATCGGCCGGGCCGAGGAACTCCTTGAGGCCGGCAAGTGCCCCGAATGTGGCCAGCCGGTCGAAGGCGCACCCCACGTCGACACGCTCGACGAAGACCGCGAAGCGCTCGAATCCCTCGAGTCAAGGCTCGACGAGCTCGACGACGAGATCGAGGCGGCCGACTCCCGGCTGGACGAGGCCGAGGCCCTCCTCGGCGCCGAGCGGGAGCTCGAAAACCGCCGTGAAAAGCGCGACAGCCTCGAGCAGCTCATCGAGGAGAAGGCGGCCACCCTCGCGGACAAACGGGAGCGGATCGAGACGCTCCGCGAGGACGCCGACGCACTCGAAGCCGACGCCCAGGAAAAGCGAAGGGAAGCGGACGAACTCGAGGCGGAGGCCGATGAGAAGCGGGCGGCCATCGGCGAGCACAACAAACGGCGCGCCGACCTCCGCGAGGCGATCAACCGCCTCGACGACCTGGCCGCGCTCACCGACGACATCGAGTCGACGGCGGACGAGATCGAGTCGCTCCGGGAGAAACGTGCGCTCCTCGAGGAGCGCAATGACGAGCGCCGGGAGACGCTCAAGGAAAAACGCGACCGGAAGACCGACGTGGAGGCGGCCGTCGACGAGGACCGCATCGAGTGGGCACGGAACGAACGTGACCGTGCGGCGGATTACATCGAGAACGCCACCGAAGAGATCGAGACCCTCCGTGAACAGCGTGACGAGCTTCAGTCTCGAATCGGCGCGGTCGAGAACGAACTCTCGGCCCTCGAGGACCTCCATGATCGCCGCGACGACCTGGCCGAGCGGGTCGCAGCCCTTGAATCCTTGCAGGCCGAGGCCGACGAGATGGAATCCATGTACGGCGACCTCCGCGCCGAGCTCCGCCAGCGAAACCTCGCGAGCCTCGAGCGGCTCCTGAACGAGACGTTCGACCTGATCTATCAGAACGATGCCTACGCGCGAATCGAGCTGGATCATAACTACGACCTAACGGTCTACCAGAAGGACGGCGAGGTGCTCGAACCCGAGCAGCTCTCGGGCGGCGAGCGCGCGCTGTTCAATCTCAGCCTCCGGACGGCCATCTATCGACTCCTCGCGGAGGGCATCGAAGGGGCGGCCCCGATGCCGCCGCTCATCCTCGACGAGCCGACGGTCTTCTTGGACGCCGGACACGTCTCCCGGCTGGTGGAGTTGGTCGAGTCCATGCGCGACCTCGGCGTCGAGCAGATCGTGGTCGTCAGCCACGACGACGAGCTCGTCGGGGCGGCCGACGACCTCCTCACTGTCGAAAAAGACGCCACCAGCAACCGGTCGTCCGTTCGGCGGGCTCAGCCGTCGGTCCCGGCCGACTGAATTGCCTCGACGGCGGCCTCGCCATGGTCGGTGAGCCCGTAGCCCCGCTCACCCATGAGGTCGGTCTCGGCCACGAGCCCGGCCGCGCGGTACTCGGTCAATCGGCCGTGGAGGTCGCTCTCGCAGAGGTGGTACTCCGCGAGCAGCCGTTTCACCGACACCGGCCCTCGCCGGTGGAGATCGAGGAGGAGGCCCAGTGCGGCCGCATCGGGCGTTGCGGTGATGAGTCGCCGAATGGGGGCTCCGACCGTCTCGGCCGCGGTTTCCAGCGGCGAGGCACCCTCGACCGTCGAGAGCCGGTCGTTCTGGACGTGCCGTACCTCACCGGTCTCGAGGTCGCGCACCCGACTGGCCTCGCTCGAGCGTTTCTCGAGCAAGTACCGACGGCCGGCGTCGTCCTCGACGGTGCGCATACCGCAGCCAGGGTCGTGACGGGGTTAGGCCTTCCGCCGACGGTAGCGTCGGAGGCCGTAGCCCCCGAGGCCCGCGCCGAGACCCGCGAGCACGAAGCCGGCGCCGGTCCGGCCGGTGAAGGCCAGAAGCAGTACCCCGACGGCAAGTGCGAGCAGCGCCGTGTTGAAGACCGCCACGAGCACCCAGAACTCGCGTTTGACCGCCGCCGGCGGCTGGGCTCGGCCGGGCTCGAATGCCGCAGGTCCCTCGGGGTCGTCCGCCACGCCCGGGTGGTCGACGGCGGTGAAAAGAAGTGTTTTCGTTAGTGGGTCTCGTCGAGGCGGACCGCGCCGGTGGACTCGATCCAGGCCAGCGGGTTCGTCGCGTCGTAGAGGACGGTGCCGTCCTCCGTCGAATACGCCTCGACCGACGCCGTCGCCTCGGTCGCTTTCGGCTCGAGATCCGACACCTCCGGCCGTCCCGTGTCCCCGGTTTCGGACATGGTGTTGTGCCATGGTATCGCGTACCATGATATAGGTCTTGTGACTGCGGACATCCCGCGTCCATCGCGGGGTATTTTACCATCGCTCCTCAATCGACGGCTATCATGGATCAGGCGGATCTCGGGCGCTACTCAAATCACCGCCCCACCGACGAGGCCATCGCCGTCGCCGGGAACGGCGGCGCCGCCCACGAGGTGGTCGACCTCGACGAGGTCCGCTTTCCGGAGCCCTCCGGCACCGTCGACCTGGCGGTCGCTCAGGTGGACTACAAACTCGTCGGCCGCGGCGACGACGAACGGCCGGTCATCCACGTCTTCGGCCGGACCGCCGACAACGACCTCGAACACGTCCGCGTCCACGGCTTCCGCCCCTACTTCTACGCCCCCACCGAGACACTCGACGAGGACGACCTCGCCGCTACGGACGCCATCACCGACTGGGAGGCCGGCTACGAGGGCATCCGGGGCGAGGCGCTCACCAGGATCTACGCCCGCACCCCCCGGGACGTCGGCCAGATCCGCGACCGGTTCGACCACTACGAGGCGGACATCCTCTTCCCGAACCGGTTCCTCATCGATAAGGACATCCAGGGCGGCCTTCGCGTTCCCGACCGCCGCGCAGACGACCGCGCGATCGACGTCCCCCATCCCGAGGTCGAAGCCATCGACGCCGTCGACGCCGATCTTCGTGTGCTGACCTTCGACATCGAGGTCGACGACCGCCGGGGCTTCCCCGAGGACGGCGAGGAACCCATCGTCTGCCTGTCGAGTCACGACTCCTATCGCGACGAGTACATCGCCTGGCTGTTCGACGCTCCCGACGGTGACATACCAAAGCCCGAGGCGGTGGCCGACCACGAGCTCATGGACGACGGGGCGTCCGTCGAGGTCCGGACCTTCGACACCGAGGAGGCGATGCTGGGGGCGTTTCTCGATTACTTCGACGAGGTCGGCGCAGATGTCATTACGGGCTGGAACGTGGACGATTTCGACGCGCCCTACCTGATCGACCGGCTCAAGGTCCTCTCGAAGGGTGACGATGAGACGCTCGACTACAACCGCCTCTCCCGCATCGGCGAGGTCTGGGAGAGCGACTGGCAAGGGCCTGACATAAAGGGCCGGGTCGTCTTCGACCTGCTCTACGGGTATCAGCGGACCCAGTTCTCCGAACTCGACTCCTACCGACTGGATGCCGTCGCCGAACAGGAGCTCGGCGTCGGCAAGGAGCGCTATCCGGGTGACATCGGCGACCTCTGGGAGGAGGATCCCGAGCGGCTCCTCGAGTACAACATCCGCGACGTCGAGCTCTGTGTCGAGATCGACCGCAAGCAGGGCGTCATTGCCTTCTGGGAGGAGGTGGCGTCGTTCGTCGGCTGCAAGCTCGAGGACGCCACCACGCCCGGTGATGCCGTCGACATGTACGTCCTCCACAACGCCCACGGGAAGTTCGCCCTCCCCTCGAAGGGCCAGCAGTCCGGTGAGGAGTTCGAGGGAGGTGCCGTCTTCGAGCCGATCACCGGTGTCCGCGAGATGGTGCCCGTACTCGATTTGGCGAGTCTGTACCCGATGGCGATCTATACCATGAACGCCTCGCCGGAGACCAAGGTCGATCCCGACGACTACGATGGCGAGACGTTCGTCGCACCGAACGGTCAGCACTACCGGAAGGAACCGGACGGGATCATGCGGGAGATGATCGATACGCTCCTGGCGGAACGGGAGGAGAAAAAGGGGCTTCGCGATGAGCACGACCCGGGGACCCAAGAGTTTGAACGATATGACCGCCAGCAAGCTTCGGTGAAGGTAATCATGAACTGTTTCACCCCCGATACCGAAGTTTTGACACCCGATGGCGTTCGTGACATCACGGACCTCGAGGTCGGTGACGGGGTTTATTCGTTGGATCCGACCTCGATGGAGATGCAGATCAAGCCCGTTATCGAGACTCATGCGTATCCGGACTTTCGTGGCGAGCTGGTGGATATCGAGACGAGCCAGATCGACTTCCGGGTGACGCCAAACCATCGAATGCTCGTTAAGAAGGATGAAACAAACGGGATCACCTGGGACGGTTTCGACTTCATCGAGGCGGGTGAACTCGAATGGGGGTCGAACTACCAACTACCCCATGACTGGGGCGGTCCCCGGGGCACCCGGCTCGAGACGGTCGACCTGACTGAATTCGTCGACGGCGAATACGAGGTATGGGTCCGGCCATCGGTTCACGGGCACACGTTTACCGCAGAACTCGGCTGGACGCCCAGACGGGTCCCGAAGGCCGATGTCGGCCAGACAGGGTACGTCTTCACCCCGAGTGAATTCGAAGCTCACCGGGACTACATCGAATCTGTCTGTGAGACGAGTTACATCCACGCGGAATCCGGCCGGAAGTGGATCCCACGCAACTTCGACGGCGACGATTTCATCGAACTCCTTGCTTGGTACATTGCCGAGGGTAACGTGTATACGTCGTCGGACGAGCACTTCGGCGAGCAGTTCAGGGGCTCGGCGACGACACTCAAGATCGCACAAGACGACGTCCCGGTGGCCGATGGAGCCCAAACCATCCATTCTACGATCGTCCAACTGTTCGACCGGATGGGATTCGATTACTATCAGAACGACCGTGGCGTTCAAATCACCTCGAAGCTCCTCGGCGATCTATTCCGCGAACTCGGTGGAAGTGGAAGCGATGAAAAACGTATCCCAGATTTCGTATACGACCTCGACCGAGAGCAGAAACGGCAATTCCTCGAGACGTTGATCGCTGGGGATGGCGATCGCCAAGTCAACTCGTGGCGATACACGACGGCGAGTGAGCAGTTGCGTGATGACGTTCTAAAGTTGTGCGCCCATCTCGGACTGTCGGCGAGCTACAACTACGACAGCACCGCGTGGCGTATCTACGTTACCGAGGGGGCGAAGAACACCCTCCGGATGAATCGGAGTTCATCGAGGAGTACTGCTGAGGACGGCGTTTACTGTGTCACCGTCGAGGACAACAATACGCTGTTAGCCGGCCGGAACGGAAAGTTTCAATTTATTGGACAGTCGCTCTATGGGGTTTCGGGGTGGGAACGGTTCAGGTTGTACGACAAGGAGAACGCCGCGGCGGTGACGTCAACCGGCCGAGAAGTCATCGAGTTCACTGAGAAAGCGGCGAACGAATTGGACCGGGAGGTAATCTACGGAGACACGGATTCCGTCCTCCTGGAGCTCGGCGGTGGGGTTTCAAAGGCCGACGCGATCGACCAGGCATTCGAAATTGAAGACTACATCAACGACCGCTACGACGAGTTCGCGCGCGAGAAACTGAACGCGGAATTTCATCGCTTCGAGCTCGAGTTCGAGAAGCTCTACCGGCGGTTCTTCCAAGCAGGCAAAAAGAAGCGCTATGCCGGGCACGTCATCTGGTCCGAGGGCAAGGACGTCGACGACATCGACATCACCGGCTTCGAGTACAAGCGGTCGGACATCGCGCCGGTGACCAAGCGGGTTCAAAAGGAGGTCATCGAGATGATCGTCCGCGGGGAGGACCTGGACGACGTCAAGGACTACGTCCACGACGTCATCGAGGAGTTCCGGGCCGGCGAGCTCGACCTCGATGACATCGCCATCCCCGGGGGCATCGGCAAGCGGCTCGACAACTACGACACCGACACGGCCCACGTTCGGGGGGCGAAGTACGCGAACCTCCTGCTGGGGACGAACTTCGCCCGGGGCTCGAAGCCGAAGCGACTCTACCTCGAGAAGGGCGGCGTCCATCCCGAGTTCTTCCGCCGCATGGAGGCCGAGCGACCGGAGCTCGAGAACGACCCGATCTATATCGAGTTCAAACGGAAGGTCGATTCGGGCGACGGCGTGATCTGTTTCGAGTACGCAGACGAGGTGCCCACCGAGTTCGCGGTGGACTGGGACAAGATGCTCGACAAGACGTTGAAGGGGCCGATCGCCCGAGTGCTCGAGGCGCTCGACATCTCCTGGGAAGAGGTCAAGAGCGGCCAGGAGCAGACCGGGCTCGAGTCGTATATGTGACTTAGAGACGGGCCGTCAGTTCGGTGACATCGTCAAGTTCGTCGACCGACAGGATCGCGTCGAACAGGGCGTCTCGGTCGTCGGCGTCGAGGCGTTCATCGGTCATGTCGTCGAACTTCGTTTTGAGTTGTGCATCCGACATCGGGTTCTCCGGCTCGCCGAGGGCGTAGTCGACCGTCTCCTCGACCGTGCCGGTATCCGTTTCCACGACCACGCGAGCCGCCCGCGGGTCCGGGTACTTCGCGTCCATCTCGTCGGTCCGGCGAACCTCGACACGACGGGTGAGTTCGGCGACCGGCCCGTCGGTCTGTGGCGGCATGAAGCCGTCTAGGGTGGCCGTCCCGGTGACGAACGTCAGCGCCACCCCGTAGGGGATGCTCATCTGGGCGTCGAGGAGCGTGGCTATCTCGATCTTGTCGTGATGGGCCGCGGACCGATAGGTCTCGACGCGGATGCGCTCGATCTCGTCGGGGTCGACGGCCTCGCGGAGCCGGCGGCTGGCGTCGATCGGGCCGTGGATGTGCCGACAGCAGGGGTAGGGTTTCCGGTAGATGCGGGTAATCTCCAAGGGGTCGCCCAGCGACTCGAAGCCGCCGAGATCGGACTCGTCCGCGAACGCCCGGGCGAAGCCGTCCGTCCCCTCGATGATCGTTCTCGGGCCATCCAATCCCTGTGCAGCGAGGTCACCGGCGAGGACGCCGACCATGGCTGCCCGTCCGGCGTGAAACCGCTTGGCCTCGGAGCCGTCGGCGAGGAACTCGAAGAGCCCGCCCGCCTGCGTCCCCGCGAGGCCGAGGGCGTGGGTCGTGGCCCCGACGTCGAGGTCGAGGAGGCTCGCGACGGCCGCTCCGGCGCCGAAGCAGCCACAGGTGGCCGTGCCGTGGAACCCCCGTTCGCGATGGCTAGGCTGGACTGCCTCGGCGGTCGTGCAGATCGCCTCGTAGCCGGTGACGATCGCCGTGATCAGCTCCTCACCCGTGGCCCCTTCCTTCTCGGCGGCGGCGAGCGCCGCGGGAATGACCGTCACGCCCGGGTGGGCCGAGGCCCCCCGGTGGCCGTCGTCAGCATCGAGGGCGTGGCCGAACGTCCCGTTTGCGAGGGCAGCGTGCTGCCCTAGGTGTTTGGTCGGGGAGCCGATCACCGTCGACGGGCCGTCCGCGGCGAGCGTATCGAGGTAGGCCAGCATGGGTGGGCCGGTGGGTGCGTCGATGCCCGCGAACATACAGCCGAGCGTATCCACGAGGGCGTGGGTGGCCGCCCGAACCACCTCGGCATCCAGCGCCGAATACGAGAGCGACGAAGAGAACGACGCCAGCCGGTGAGTCGCGCCGGTCATACGCGCTCCTTGCCATCGGGACGCAAAGCCCTTCGGGGGCGGTCAGTCCACGAGCAGGTCGACCGCCAGAGCAGCGTCCTCGGTGACGAGTATCGGATTGCACTCGAGCTCGGTGACGTCGAACCGCTGGTAGGCCGTCGACAGGCCGACCAGCAGGTCGGTGAGTGCCGTCCGGTCGCCGGCAGGGAGGCCACGAGGTCCGTCCAGCAATCGCGAGACCGGGGTTTCCTCGAGCATCTCGCGTGCGACGGTCTCCGTAATCGGGAGTGTCCGGTGGGCGAACTCGTCCATGAGCTCGACGAAGATCCCGCCCGGGCCCACCGTCATGACGGGGCCGAAGTCCGGGTCGTCGACGATGCCGGCGATCACCTCGATGCCGTCGACCATCGGCTGAACGATAACGGCGGCATCAGTGGCCTCGGTGATGGCCGAGAAGGCCTCCCCGACCGCGTCGGCGTCGGTCAGATCGACCCGGACCCCGCCGACATCCGACTTGTGCTCGACCGAGAGCGGATCGAGTTTTAGTGCGACCGGATAACCGAGTGTTTCGGCGGCGGTGACGGCCGCATCTGCTGAGTGCACGATTTGGCTCTCGACGATGGAGACGCCCGCAGCCCGAAGTGTGTCGGTCACCGATTTCCAACCGCCCTCGAGTGGTTCGCGCTCGCCGAAGTCGATCGGCTCGGGGGCAGGTGGGCCGTCGGTAAACGCTCCGCGATCGGCGAGCCGGCGGATCGACTCGACCGCCCTGACGGGGTCTTCGAAGACGAGAATGCCCCGTTTGCGGAGTTCGGATTCGGTGTCGGGAACGGGCGTGCTCCCGGTGAACACGGTGGCGATCGGCATGGTGTGCTCGGTCGCGACCGCGGCTAGCATGTCCTTGCAATCCTCGATGGTCTCGTCGCCGGAGTTGCCGAACTGGATGATGAGCGCCGTGACGTTGTCGTCGTCGGCGATGGTCTCGATGGCCGCGTCGAACGCCTCGGGATCGCCCACGACCGTCATCGTGGCGTCGACCGGATTGGTCGCCGATCCGTAGGCCGGGACGGCCTGGCGAAGCGAGTCGATCGTCCGGGGGGTGAAGGCAGCTAGGGGTAAATCGACGCGGTCTGCGGTGTCGCTGATGAGCACGGCCGCCCCGCCGGAGACGCTCACCACGCCGACGCCCTGTTCGACCTCGTTGCCGGGGTAGGCGTCAGGCTCGACCGTCGAGAAGGCGGTGACGGCATCGACGAACGCGTCGACGCTCCGCACGCGCGTGACCCCCGCCTGCCGGAAGGCGGCGTCGTAGACCGCGTCGGCCGTCGCGATGCTCCCGGTGTGGGAGGCGGCGGCTTCCCGGCCGCGGGGCGAGGCGCCGACGCGCATGGCGACGATCGCGGTCCCCGTTTCGGCTGCCCGTCGCCCGATCGGGACCAGTCGTTGCCCCTCGTTCAGCCCTTCGAGGTAGGTGACGATGACGTCCGTTGTGGGGTCGTCGACGAGGTAGTCGAGGACCTCGATCGTCCCGAGGTCGGCCTCGTTCCCGGTCGAGAGCCATTTACTGGTGCCGAGCCCGCGGCTCTGGGTGAGCTGGAACAGCGCACCGCCGAACGCGCCGCTCTGGGTGACGAAGCTCACACCGCCCGGGGTGAGCTCGTCCCGCCTGAGCATCGACGAAAACGACGCCGTCACGCCGGCGTGGAGGTCGAGCACGCCCTGGGCGTTCGGCCCGACGACTCGAACGCCCGATTCGCGGGCCGCCTCGAGAACGGCCGCCTCCCGGTCGTCGGCGCCGGCTTCGGCGAAGCCCGACGCGATCACGAGCGCGAACGGGACGCCCGCCTCGCCGCATTCCTCGATCACCGATGGGACGACCGGTGCCGGGACGAGGACCATCGCGAGGTCGACCGGCTGGGGAACGTCGCGGACGCTGTCGTAGCAGCGACGGCCCTCGATCGAGTCCCGACCGGGATTGACCAGGAAGAGGTCACCGGGATAGCCGTGTTGCTCGAGATAGCCGAGCGGGCGACCGGCCAGCTTGTCGGGGTCGGCCGACGCCCCGATCAGCGCGATCGATTCGGGGGCGAACAGGCGATCCAGGCTCATTGGAGGCCGTATTTCTTGAGCTGGTCGGCGATGGCGTTCCGCTGGACCTCGACGGTCCCGCCGGCGATCTTCCAGCCCCGAACCCATCGATAGAGGTAGTTGATCGGGTGATCGCGCATGTAGCCCGTCGCGCCGTGGATCTGGAGTGCCTCGTCGACGGCGGCCATCCCCGCCTCGTTGGCGAACACCTTGGCCATCGACGTCTCGAGCCGTGAGGGCGCCTCGTCCCGCGCGTTGGCGGCGGCGCGGTAGATCATGAGCCGGGCGGCGTCGAGCTGCATCGCCACGTCGGCGAGCTTCCACTCGATCCCCTGGAACTCCGCGATGGGCTGGCCGAACTGCTCGCGGTCTTTGGCATAGGCGAGCGCTTTGTCGAAGGCGTTCAGCCCGCACGCCACGCACATCATGGCGTTGTGGCAGCGCTCGACGTTGAACTCCGAGAGCAGCGCCTTGAACGCCTCCTTCCCCTCCGAGAGCACCTGCTCCTCGGGCACGCGACACCCCTCGAGGAAGACGTCGTACTGGCGGTGGCCGGCCATGTTCACGTAGCCCTCGCCGAGGCTGAGGCCGTCGGTGTCGGTGTCCACGACGACCGCCCCGATGTGTCCGTCCGGGAAGCGAGCGTAAACGAGCAGGGCGTCGGCGACGCCCGCCTTCGACACCCAGGCCTTCTGGCCGTCGAGGACGATCGCGTCACCCTCGCGAGTGGCGGTGGTGCGCATGTTGCCGGCATCCGATCCAGCCTCGGGCTCGGAGATGGCGATGGTCATGACGGTCTCGCCGGTGGTGACCCCCGGGAGGTATCGCTCCTTCAGGTGGTCGGTGCCGAGGGCGGCGATCACCCGCGGCGGGCCCATGGACGACCGCGAGAGGACGTGCGCCGTGTCCGGGCACACCCGGCCGACGGCCTCCTGGGCGAGGAGCACCTCGAGCGGCGAGTAGCCGCCGCCACCGTACGCCTCGGGGAGCGCGATGCCGAGCAGCCCCTGTTCGGCGAGCATGGCCTGGTTCGCCTCGGGGAACGAGCCCTCCCAGGTGAAGGCGTCCTCGGCGAACTCCTCGGCGGCGAGGGTCCCGGCCGTCTCCTTGAGCAGGCGTTGTTCCTCGGTGAGCTGGAAGTCCATTATCGGAGGAGGGAAAGCCCGCCGCTTGAAGCTTGCGCGGCTGAGGCTCGCGCTCGCGAGTGCTGCCGCCCCAGCACCGGGGGGATTTTTGGAATAGGAAAAATAATTTTATTGATTGTAAACGGAAGACGTGGAAATGCGTAAGCATTAACCCCGATCCCCCCTTGCCTCATGGTACATAGATTATGGCCACCCTAAAAATCGAGAATCTTCACGCCGACGTCGCCGAGGAGGGGGAGACGATCCTCCGTGGCGTCGACCTCGAAGTATCGTCGAACGAGATCCACGCCCTCATGGGGCCGAACGGGAGCGGGAAGTCGACCATGGCGAAGATCATCGCCGGTCACCCGGCCTACGAGGTCACGGACGGGCGCGTCCTGCTCGAGATCGAGCAGGGCGACTACGCCGACATCGACCGGGAGATCCCGGAGGACCGACGCACCTGGAACCTCCTCGACCTCGAGCCGAACGAGCGGGCCGCCCTCGGCGTCTTCCTCGGCTTTCAGTACCCCGCCGAGATCGAGGGTGTCACGATGACCAACTTCCTCCGGACGGCGCTCAACGCCAAGATCGAGGAGCGCGAGGAGCTCCTCTTCGACGAGGGCGACGACGAGGATGAGGACGAGGAGGAGGCGGGCTACGACACGAGCCCGATGGAGGGCGACGTCGAGGAAGGGCCCGTCGGCGTGGCCGAGTTCCAGCAGCTCCTCCAGGAGAAGATGGAGCAGCTCGACATGGACGCCAAGTTCATGCAGCGCTATCTCAACGCCGGCTTCTCCGGCGGCGAGAAGAAACAGAACGAGGTGCTCCAGGCCGCGGTCCTCGAGCCGGCGATCGCCGTCCTCGACGAGATCGACTCCGGCCTCGACATCGACCGCCTGCAGGACGTCGCCGACGGCATCAACGCCCTCCGGGACGAACAGGGCACGGGCATCCTGCAGATCACCCACTACCAGCGGATCCTCGACTATGTCAAGCCCGACAAGGTCCACATCATGCTCGACGGCGAGATCGTGATGGAGGGCGACTACCAGCTCGCAGTCGACCTCGAGGACAAAGGCTACGACTGGGTCCGCGACGAAGTCTACGAGACGGCCTAACCCCACCACTACCCCAGCCACCACCATGAGTTCAGAAGACCACCTACGCGAGACCGATACCGAGGCTCGCTTCGAGTTCAAGAAAGAGCAGCGCTCGGCCTTCCAGACGGAGAAGGGCCTGACGGAGGAGACCATCCGCGCCATCTCCGAGGACAAGAACGAGCCGGAGTGGATGCTCAACCGCCGGCTCCGTGCCCTCGAGCACTGGCAGAACATGCCCATGCCGACCGACTGGCCGGGCCAGCCCGACCTCTCCGAGGTCGACGTCAACGAGATCATCCCGTACATCCGGCCGGACATCGAGACCCGGGGCGGGGTCGACTCCTGGGAGGACCTCCCCGAGGACATCAAGGACACCTTCGACAAGCTGGGCATCCCCGAGGCGGAGAAGAACGCCCTCTCCGGCGTCGGCGCCCAGTACGAGTCCGAGATCGTCTACCAGAACATGAAGGAACAGTGGGAGGAGAAGGGCGTCATCTTCATGGACATGGACCGGGCCGTCCAAGAACACCCGGACATCGTCCGCGAACACTTCATGACGAAGTGCGTCCCGCCGAGCGACAACAAGTTCGCCGCACTCCACGGCGCGATCTGGTCCGGTGGGTCGTTCGTGTACGTCCCCGAGGACACCGTCGTCGAGATGCCGGTGCAGGCCTACTTCCGGATGAACTCGGAGGGCATGGGCCAGTTCGAACACACGCTCATCATCGCCGAGCCCAACTCGGAGGTGCACTACATCGAAGGCTGCTCGGCGCCGAAGTACTCCCACTTCAACCTCCACTCCGGCGGCGTCGAGGTGTTCGTCAAGGAGGGCGCCCACGTCCAGTACTCGACGGTGCAGAACTGGTCGCGGAACACCTAC
>Ga0207797_1001549_pt1 | contig 16539 bp, 10 predicted proteins | sample PRCRCaboRojoPR_6_FD_187275 | JGI IMG/M metagenome (GOLD analysis project Ga0207797, IMG submission 187275) | Marine sediment microbial community from Cabo Rojo, Puerto Rico - PR CR 10% Liquid 1 (SPAdes) | ecosystem: Environmental > Aquatic > Marine > Coastal > Sediment | place: Cabo Rojo, Puerto...
AAAAATATCATCAACAAAAAAAACAGCAGGCCGGGAAAAACAATGTATCTCATATGGCAACCTTAATTTTAGCTAATATAGCAAAAATAAACACTTCTTGAAAATTCCCTCATTCTAAAAATCCTTCTTTGAACAAATCATGAGTTCGGTATAAAAAAGGTAAATATATAAAACTTTTTATAACGGACTAAATCATAAACTTTGACGAACGGTAAAAGAGTAAAGCTTTCAGAAGACCATTGCCGGAGAGCTTCCTTATAAATAATAAGAACCATCCCTAATTTGGCGATGAAGCATTCAAATCCTTGTTACTGGACCACTACATAGCTCTTGAAGATTATGAAACCTGCGCCTGGCTCATGCAACAAGACAATAATTAATTTATCCCGGTAAACAGAAGGAAGGAACCGGTCCGGATGGGGTCTGGTTCCTTTTATTCTTGAACGCTATTGGAATGGAACGTTTTCTTGTATCCATATGACTTCTCCCTGCTGTCATCAGGAAGATTATTATAGGATGTTAACCTGCTGACGTCGTCATGAAAGGTTACCGTTTATAGTTCATCCAATTTATCACAACCTAATTTTATTTTCTGGGTGCGAATCTACTATCACCGCCATTTATTTCAAATGAACCCATAGCCTGCATAACTTATATAAACATTTCTCCAGTGTAATTGTAAAAAAGTTGGTTTGTAGAATTAAAAACCAGCAGATTATGGCTATTCATTCAAAGAACGGTACCTCTTTAAACAAAATTTCAGCTTATTTCAATAAAATGGCATTTAACATCAAAAATGCCTGGTCTTTAAAAAGTATGGCTCCCATCGCATTCATTATTGCTCTGTTTTTTGCTTTTTCTTCCTGTGAGGAAGAAGACCTGGAAGAAGATGAACAGCAAACAACCGTACTGCAGAGCTTTGCAGGTAAAAACAATTCCCTTCGTATAATAGGAAGTGATGAGTTGACGCTTTTCCATGGTAAACTGATGTTTTTATCAACCGGCAGGGATAGCATTGCACCGAAAGAGACCATGCTATTCATACCCGAGCGGGCTTATGAGGATGACGTGGTAAAACCATCCGAGATACTGACTTTAATAATGATGCCGGATCCGCACGGACCTTACCGATTAAAAAAGGGTGTATCAGGCCATGAAGGACATTGGCTACGATTCACAGGTAAAGAATTTATGTCTCCTCTTGAACCATTAGAATCAAAATTACCCGGAGACCTTTCGAGTATGGAAGTGTTGTTTTATTCGGAAGAGCAGCAACCTTCCGATTTTCTGGGGAATATGAAATTTTCAGATTACCAGATACCCTGGCCTTCGGCAGATGAAACCAAAAACTATGAAGTTGTAAGGGAAATTATAGCCCTTGCAGTCCCTGCCAGCCAGCTGCTCAACATCAACATGGAGCTCAGTACCAATCTGAGCGGGGTGATCAATGAACCAGCAAGTGCAATAAAATTTCCGACAGAAACGGGCGCTTCCGTTGCCGATGGTGTAATTGGAGGTCAGCCGGTTGTAACTGACAAAACCCCTTTCACCTATGCCAGTGTTTTTGTAAGCGGAGAGAATTTTTTCCCGGATGAAACCTTTATCCCTTCTACCGTAAGCGTATTAACTGCCCCCATAACCGAAGTGCTTGAAAAAACTTCTGCTTCACGCTACGCCGATACAGTTATCAACAGCGACACCCGGATCCTGTTCTTCACCAGCGATTATTTTGTGGAACCCCCTTATGATATATACACCGTTACCGAACCCGGTGAGGAGCTAGATGTATCCAATACCCAGGTTGTGCTGGCCCCTTCGGTCATGAATATCAATCAGGGACTAACACTTGCCATTTCTCCCGGCAAACTGAGCTTAACCGATAACCTGGATGGTACCTACTGGCCAAAGGAGTATTACCATCCGGGTGGATTTGAGTTTCCATCTGTGATGTATCCTCCGGAAACCTCCCCGGAGCTTCTGCCCATCCGCTTCTCGGGTTATGCGCCGGAAGCCATTCAGCAGATGGGCGTGATGGTACAACCGGAAGGGCTGAGATGAAAAATGCAGACTTTGCATAAGACCCGGTAGCTTCTCCGGGTCTTATGCATATAAATAAATGGCACTATTCATTTCCTGAATACAGGATATTGGACCAGTTTTCATAGTCATGGGAAGTCATATTGTAAACCCCCTGCCAGTCACCTGATGCCGGTGAGTGGGTGCTGCCATTGCCGTCGGTATCGCCTCCCCTGGTGTCATCATAAAAGGAGGTAAACCAAACATCGGACTGATCGTGCCCATGAAGATTGCTTCCATTGTATTGCAGGGCATCTCCCTTAAATTTAATAATTACTCCATTCGCCAGCGACAGGGAATTTCCATCTTCAATGTAAAGGTCCTGATCGTAATCTACATTACCAACGACGAAGGGTACTTCTGTTTCTTCCCAGCTTCTGTCGCCTTTTATCCTACCATAGGTACCCAGCATGAAGATCCCGTTTTTATTGTTTGTTTCCGAGGGATCTGAAGGATTATGAAACACGTTCGAATTGTCGATATCTACCATACCTCCTATAGACATGGGCTTCACATTACCGTAAAAAATGTTGTTGGTTACCTTAGTACCGCCGGAGGCTTCCTCCAGGTTCAGGGCACCACGACTGTTACCCTTGTTGTTGGCAAATATGCAGTGATCAATCAGGGTGTTGTTGGACAGAATTTGCAAAGTATGGTCCTGGTAGTCTGAATATCCTCCGCCATAATAAAATCCGCAATACTCAAACTTCGACTGATTATTGGTTCCGCACACCTGGATATAATCCCAGTCGCCAGCCATTGGAACTATGTTGGACCCGTTGGCATCCGTATCTCCACCGTGAGCATCGTCGTGATAAGAAGTAAAAACAATCCGGTTGTCTGCGGTACCTTGTGCCAGGATCAGACCATCCTCGAGATAAAAGCTCATATGCTCATAGATTTTCACAGTAACACCGGGAGCCAGAGTCAGTGTGTTACCTGCCTCTATCCGTAAATCAGCACCATCCTCGTTATACAGAACAAAGGGTACTTCAGTTTCGCCCCAATTTCTGGTGCCGGTAATCCCGACAGCCAGGTTGTAGATGTATATACCGTTATGGGTGTTGTCCTCTGCGGTATTGGAGGGATTGTGAAAGACATTGGAATCGTCGATATCCAGATTGCCGTTAATGGTCAAGGGCAATGTATTGCCATAAAAAATATTGTTTTCAATGGTCACATTTTCCATGGCTGCTCCGGCACACAAAGCGCCCTGATCTTCTCCCTCGTTATGAGCAAAAGTGCAATGGGTGACGCTGGTATTTGCCGATTCCAGATTCAATGTATAATCCATAAAATCGGTATAACCCCCTCCATAGTAGAATTCACAATAGTTAAATTCCGAAGTGTTATTGGTGCCACAAATAGCAATAAAATCCCAGTCTCCTTTTTCCGGAACACTGGCATCTCCGTCATCATTGACATCTCCGCCATGAAGATCGTCGCGTATGGATGTGAAAACGATGGGCAATTGGGAGGTACCCCTGGCAATGATTTTACCTTCCTGACAATTCATGAACGTACCTTCCCTGAATTTGACGACTGTTCCCGGTTCTATTGTCAGAATGGCATTAACCTCCATATCCCCCGCGATAACATATACCGAATCCTTTTGCCAGGTGACATCTGAATTGATGTTTCCCGTTACATGAACCACTTTGTTTCCATATACCTTAACCTCCTGGGTCAATTCATCCGTCCCATTTTCATTGGACACCACCAGGGTAATTTCATAATTGCCCGCTTCAGAGAAAGCATGAGATACCACAGAATCGCTTCCGGAGCTCCCATCTCCAAAGCTCCATATATAATCTGTAGCATTCTCTGAGCATGAGGCGCTGAATTCAGCGGCCAGACCAACAAATAGCGAGTCAGGAGTTTCAAAACAGGAAACCGGAAGCACTTCTTCCGTATTTTCCTCCTCACAACCTGCAAGTATAAGCGCAATAAAGAAAACAGACAGGTAATAAAAAATCCTTTTCATTTTTTTAAAGTTTAAGTTTGTAAAAAGATTAACACCGGATAAAAATATTCTGAAGGAAAATCTTGCGATAGTAAAAATCGGACAAATACGAAGGGAGTGTTTTCTCTATTTTGTTATATGGAGCAGATCACGCTCTGCTGCGCTCTGTTTTTTTGTATATTTTGAAAAATAGACAGAAGGCGGTTCTCCGCATAATTTTTTGAATTCTTTTATAAGATGCATCTGATCGTAATATCCCAAATTGAAGGTGACATCGCTCCAGTTGATCTTAAACGGATCGTAGTGGTTTACCGTATAAAAAATATTCCATAACCGGGTGATGGAGATATATTTCTTAGGACTGATGCCGGTATTTTCAATAAACCGGCGGCGGTAATTCCTTTCGCATGTATTGGAAAGCTCAGCAAGCTCTGCTACACCAACCAAGCCTTTTCTTTGTTTGATGACTTCGATGGTATATTCCACGTAAGGATAGGCAGGCTGATGATGAAGCAGCTGTTTGCTGAAAAAAGCATTTAGGTCCCTGACGGTTTGTTCAGGATTACTTTTCTTTTCCCTCAGTTGATCCATGATCCTGTTTAGATGATGATTGGTTATCAGATCAAAGTGAATGGAATCATTGGTCATCTCATGAATGGGTAAATGAAACAACCTTGACAAGCCTGTGGGCTGGAAGATGATACAAAAATTCGAAAAGTGGCGATCCGGTTTCAGCAAATAATAAGACTCCTGCTGCCCTACAGCAAAAACACCATCTTGTATCAATCCCTTTTTATGCTTATCATTTTCTATGGTAAAAGGATCCTCCAGATTGAATACGATATAAGGATTTCCCGAGGGGATGAATTTTAATGCATCCGAAAGGAAGGCATTTTCCATTCGATAAAACAGATAAACTTTTACATAAGGCTGCAGTCCGGCAGGCGGCTCATAAAATCTCAGATCCATTTATTTGAACAAGATTGAAAGCTATATGAGTTTGCCTGTAAATATAAGAAAATTTTAATGATCGTTTGTTTATAGTACCGGGATGAAGGAAGAACGGGTGAAAGTCAAAATTTCTTCCCGCCTATGTTGAATGCAGATAAGAGGTATGCTGGTAATCCAATTCTTATGCTTCTATTGAAGAACCCGGCCTTCTGGTTCAATTTATTTCTTATGGCCATTCAATCTAAAGAATTTTTTCAGTAATTTAGCTTGCATTATTCACAAATTAGATATGAATAAAATTTTAGTGAATATCAGTTTTTGTCGGAGACCCGAATAATTCAAGAATTATTCGGGTTGGATTTTCCAGCATCAAATAAAATCTTATCTGTAATGATACAATTAAAAAAAACGATCATCGCATTGGTTCTGTTAGGAACATTTCAAATAACCGCAGAAGGCCAGGTACAACCCGATAAAATTCAATTTGTAAGGCAAGGTACAAAAAGGCTCATATTTGACCGGGAGCAGTCCATCCCCATGGCCAGCCTAAATCCCGAAGAGATTATAGGCATGAAATCCATGCATCCGGTAAAACACCACACCAATCATCAATCTGAAGTATATATTGAGGATGAGCAACTGGTCATTGAATCGACACAGAAAACAGAGACAGGAATTTGGTTCGGAGGGTTCAACCCGTTTTCAACCTATTCAATGGATATTTCAGAAACCTCGGGAGAAGGTCAAATGGGCTTTGAATTTTCAGATCCGTCTAAAAACAACAGGTTTATAATTGCCCTTGCCTTTAGGGAAGATCTGCTTACGGATGTATACCTGAAAATTTATTCTGATTCTTCATTAAAATACAGTGAATCAATTGCTGTTAATACGGAAAAGGACATAAGGCTAAAAAACAGGATCATCCTTCAAATGTTGGGAAGCGGACTAACGGTATATATGCAGGATCAGGGAATACCCAATGTTATCGGCCAGAGCAATTTCAATGAACACCTTGATCTACGGAAAAAGAAATACATTCATTCATTTCAGTCAAGCCTTTTTGCAGGCATAAAAAGTGGAGAGATAAGAATAAGCCATGTTGAATCTGCATTGAGCACAGGAGTTGGTTTGGCCGATATCAGGGCCATAACCTATGAAAACGGAGAGCCCTTTCTGGAAGACGGAAGGCTATGGTACACCATGTCTATCCGCGGACGTGAATTGCCGCAACATTTACAGGGAATATTCAGCATGAATCCCTCTGTTTTTGACCTGGAGCTGGAAGGAATTGTCGTTTTTGACCGTAATGACGGTCTTCTAAGGAATGAGATTGCCTCCCACATTTTTTACGACCGGAGATCAGAAACATGGCGAGGACTAACCACAGGTTTCAGCGCTTTTGCAGACCCGGCTGAGGAAAAACAACTGCTTGCCATTGAAAGCAATCGGGATCCCCGGTTTGGTTTTTCCATCATGAAGGCTGAACCTTTCGGAGTAGTAGGAGATGTGGAAGATCCCCATATTTTGTATGATAAAGAAGATAACAAATGGCGCATGTTTACCTGTAAAAACATATCGGGTTACAAAGGGATCATGCTGGAATCAGAGCATTGGAACAGAGGCTATGAGCGCATTGCCGGACCCGTAAAGCATAATTCCACAGGCACTTCCATCCAGAAAATTGGAAACAAGAGGTATTGTTTTTCGGGGAGTTCAGAACGTGAGGTTTATATTTATTCCTATCCATATCTAAAAGAAATTGGCACTTTGAAGATGGACCTGCCTCCCTGGGATAAAACCTCAGGTACCAGGATCTGGCCAAACATTGTTCAGTTGCCTGAAGGCTATCCCTTTCGTTACATCGCACTGATGATGGACAGGTATAACCATCCCGGGTTAAAAGGTCCCAACTGGTCTTATGGCGCCATATATTTATATCACGGATGGAAATAATAACAAAATGAATACCCTTACTTTTCCGAATAACCAATAATCTTCCTTATTCATCAAAGATGATATTACTGAGAAAAGAGAAGCTCCGTACCCGGCTTGTAAGGATTAAAAACACTTTATTGCTGCATTTTTGTAAGCAGTATAAGGTATTGTCCCTCACCGGGTGTCTCCAGTGAAACCTTGCGGCCTCCTTTTATGGAAGCTTGTTCCTTCCATTCCGAGTCGGATATATCAAGCCATTTCACCTGATACCTGCCATTCGCATTGGAAAGATGCAGATCTATTTCTCCCCCGTTTGTAAAATAGATGGCATATTGTTGCCCCGGTATACGGGTTAAATACGCTTCATTTTCTTCACGCCCGGAAAGCAACTTATGTTCTGAATCTGGTCTGGCTTTAAAAATGTTGAATTCATCCATGAACATCCGGGCACTCAGCATCTGGCTTTGAGCCGTTTCGCTTAGTCCAATGCCGGAGTTGGGTCGGTGGAAACGGGCCGATGCTGCTCCGCCGATGATCCAGCGCCAGAATTTTTCCACGGCATCCTGCACGCTTCCGCCATGGCTGTCATAGCCTGAGCCATAGATCTTCACACTGTTGATGGGCCTTGGCTGATCGCTGATGTAATCCCTTACCCACTGAAAATTTTGCCAGTGCGTTTCACCGGTTTGGTGATTGTTCTGAGATATATCCACAAAATTGAATCTGTCGGGATGATCGAATGTACGACGGTGTTGCGGCTCCTTAAGATCCCACTCATCCCACATTTCCGTGATATTGACTGATTGTCCTTCCTCATCAGCCCGTTGCCTGATAAAACGTGCCCAGTAAACCGACCAGGCCTCTTCACCCGATGTTTCATTGTCGATGCAATATAGAACATTGGGATACTCCAGGGAATAATCGAGCATCTTATTCACAAACCGCTGTTGATATTTCAGCACGGTTTGATTGTTCGACTGCTGTGGAGTTGTAAAGAAAAAGGGCTGCACATTGGCCCCGGGATGTTTGGGGTATTTCGGCTCAAAGCCCGATTCTTCATAGGTATAGTTCACATTGTTCTTCGGATTGTAGGGATGGGGTATCCAGTTTGAACGGGAATAGTCAAACCGGTCCCATACCTCAATCTGTACAATGATGTCCATTTGGGAAGTCCATTTCAACAAATTTTCGAACCGTTGCCAATACTCTTTATTCCATTGTTTGAGGTCGTACTTACCATTATCCATCTTCTTAAAGGGATATACTTCAAAGCCGCGTGTAGGGCGATCGCTCATGGTATTGCGAACATAATTGCCTCCTACTTCTGATAATTCCTCCAGATGGGTTTTCAAGTCCGGTATCTGGAACAAATTGTCATCTTTTGTTCCCCCCAACATTACTAAGGGTTCACCCTCATATTGCCAGTAATAAGGATTTTCAGGATAAGGCTTTATGACCTCATCTGAATTTTGAGCGCTTAAAAGGTTTACCAAAAGAGTACCAATAATTGTTATAAAAATGAATTTTAGCAAAAATAGTGGTTTCATATAGTTTTTCTTTAAATTCCTAGCTTTCGTAAAGAAACGAAATCTTATGTTTAAATTCCAAATTTCAAGCATCAAATCTCAAATAAATTCCAATTACAAAATCCCAATGTTTCAAACCCACTGATTTATTGGTCAACACCAGTATCTTTTTGAGTTTAGAATTTAGATCATTGGAATTTGTAATTTATTTGTTATTTGATGCTTGGTACTTGGTGCTTTATTATAAGCACCTGAATACTGGTACCATTCAATGTATTAGATGTGATAAAGTAACAAAATGCTCCTTCTCCTCAGAAGGTATACCCCAAATTCACATACCACCGGGCTTTCTGATCGATGCTGTTATCGCCTACCATGAATACCAGGGGGCCGAACATCGAATTGAAACGCAGGCCCACGGCATATCCTTTCAGATAATCATTCCATTTCGAATCCATAAGTGAGGAATACATGTCATTGGCTTTTTCAGAAGTATGGGCTACACTGGCATCAAAAGTCATTGAAACCCCCGGTAAAAACTTAAGATCCATGCCGGCATTCACCTTAAGGAAATTGGGCACCACCCTTTCACCTGCCTGAAATCCTGCCATATCTTCATAATTGATCTTGTCGTCATACATTACCCCACCAAGAGCATAATTATTGGTGATCGGCGTGCCATTGGATACAATTCCCGCGGCAGTCCCCAGTTTTAGAGAAAGGGGTTGGGAAACCCTGAAATAATGGTCCAGGTTAAAAAAGACAGAATTAAAAGCTTTCAGGTTGAGGCTGAATATCTGCTCATCCAGTGTCTGATCTCCTTCAATCCGGTATTTGGAAATGGGTTTAAAAACCCGTTTGAAGGATATCTGCATCCTGGTTCCTTTGGTGGGAAAATATTGATCGTCCTGGTTGTTCAGCCGGTAATACCCTTGCAGAGCAACCCCCCCGAATCCGTAATTTTCAAAATTGGCCCCCGGGAATATAGATTGCAAAGCATCATCGGGATAAATGGTGCTGCTTTCATAAAAAGCATCAACACCAATCTGCTGATTGAAATTAATGGAATATTTTCCTCCCAGTCCAGTTTTAAACATACCATGAGTATACCTACCCACCTTTTTTTCCTCGAAATAGACGGGAAGTTCCGTACGATACCAGTGGATGAAATGGTTTCCTATCAGCTGTTGCTCTTTCCCGAAATATTTGTTCACATCAAATTTAACCCCTGGTTGTTCAGCCATGTTAAGGGTTAAATTAATACGGGAAGCTGGAAGCAGATAATTCCGAAAACTGCTGTTAAGAATTAAACCGGTCCCCTGAACATTGTCATAATGCAATGCTCCCTTTACGAAAGCCCGGGAGCTCTCCTTAACAACATAAATCAACTTAAAGATATCTCCCTTCTGGTGTTTCAACCGGTAATTCACCCTATTAAAATAGCGGGTTCCGAATATATTCTCCACAGCGGTATTTAGTCTTTCCCTGGTAACATAGGTCCCGGGAAATATTCCTCCTTTACCGATTACAAAGGAAGGGTCCACATACCTGAGGTTTTCTACGTCAATTTCAGAAATATAAACATAATCAGGGCCTTTTAGTTTCTTAATGGTGTCACCCGGAAAATTCATGATACCGGCAATCTGCCTGAGGGTATCGTATTTACTTCGTGCTGCTTCTTCTCCTCTCCCGGCGATCTCCTGTCCTTTCATAAAGTCATAAGACTGGATACCTTCCATATCGGGTTGAATGAGCACGTCCGTTTTTTTCATCTGGTCCTGTGAATCAAAAACCCCATACATAGTGATGGTGCGGGTAAGTATATCTGTAAGGGAATAGAGGTCTTCCGGTTTAATCTGATTGTCAAAGCCTACATAAACACCGATCACCACGTCAGCACCCATCTCCCTCACTTCCTCTACCGGGAAATTACGAATAACCCCACCGTCAACAAGCAACATGGAATCTTTCCTGACCGGGGCAAAAATTGCAGGAATGGCCATGCTGGCACGAATGGCCCTTGACAGGTAGCCCGATTCAAATTCTACCGGCTCTCCTTCAATGATGTCAACAGCCATGCAATGAAAAGGTACCGAAAGACTGTCAAAGTCGTGGATACCCGTCGCACCCCATGTCAGATCACTGAACAGGCGCTCCAACTGGTATCCTTCATTCACCCCTGAAGGAAGCTTAAATTCGCCATCCCGAATGGGAAATTCCACCAGAAACCTTTTATAATCATGCTTTTCCTCCATTACGATCTTATGTAGAGGAACCCGGTCGGTCATTATCTTATCCCAGTCGATGGATTCCACTATTTCCATCATATCATCCGGTGAATAGCCCAGGGAATAAAGCCCACCAATAATGGCTCCCATGCTGGTTCCGGTAATGTAATCGGGACGAATGCCGGCCTCTTCAAGAACTTTCAAAACCCCTATATGTGCAAATCCCTTTGCTGCTCCTCCACTCAAAACCAAACCAATCTTATTCCGGTCAGTGGTATCGGGCTTTTGCCCCATGATATCATCAGCAGGAATCAGGCTTAATGTGAGAATAACAATGCAAATAACCGAAATCGAGAATATGTGATTGTTCATCTGGTAAATAACAATTAACAGCTCAATACAAAATTACAATTCAATTTACGAAAAATAATCATGCTGATGTTACGATAAGCAAGATTAATATTTATCTAATATAGTTCTGTCTAAAAAAATGCTCGTTTTATTACAGCCAATTGTGTGAAATTTATCCATTAAAATTCCAAAATCTACTATAGCCAAATAATGTCTTACCAGTCAAATATTTATTTTTTTAAACCGAACTCTTATATAGTTCAAAGAGTAAAAAAACAGATCATTTCAATGGCCATCTATGTTCAATTTAAGAGTCCATTCTAAAAAGGCGCGTAGCGGCTTATTATAGCTATTTTCGTAAAAATTATCTATTGAATTTCAAGTATCTATTAAAGTCACTTAGCGGCTTACCAACTAATATCTAGCTTTTTAAACCAGGCTCATTTAAATCATTATATAAGGAGTTTGATATTTTCCTTGTATCTTGGTAACTTTCCCCATTTAAATAATAACTGTATGACGTTTACAATCATTATCAACAAATAAACAAAACAATCAGCCATGAAACCCTATTCAAAAGATACCCAATGTGTACACAGCGGAACGATCGTCGATCGTGAAAATGAAGGATCCAATTCACCGGTTTATACATCCACCTCATTTGGATACCTGGACAAAGAATCTCCGGTATATCCCAGGTATTTCAATACCAAAAACCAACAGGCTCTGGCTGAAAAGATCAGCACCCTGGAGAATGGAGAAAGTGCACTGGTATTAAGTTCCGGAATGGCTGCCATTACCAGCACGTTGTTTACCTTTTTAAACCAGGGTGATCATGTGATTTTTCAAAGTGCCCTTTACGGGGGAACCATTCATTTCATAGGGCAGGAGCTCACCCGCTTTGGTATTGAATACTCCTTTGTAAACAGCACCGATGTGAAAGATTATGAAAAGGCTGTATATGAAAATACCAAAGTCATTTATATTGAAACCCCATCGAATCCGCTTCTGAAAATAACCAACCTGGAAGACATAGCCAATATGGCCAAATCGAAAAACATTCTTTCCATCATCGACAATACCTTCGCTTCTCCGATCAACCAGAATCCTATAGACTGGTGGATGGATATTGTGATCCACAGCGCCACAAAATATCTCAGCGGCCATCATGATATCACAGCAGGAGCCGTGATAAGCAGCCGGGAGATGATTGAAAAGATACGTGAAACCGCACGCAATTTCGGTGGAAGTCTGGACGCCCGAATCTGCTATTTGCTGGAGAGAAGCCTTAAAACTCTGCACCTAAGGGTTGAAAGGCAAAACGAAAACGCATTACAAATCGCCAGGTTTCTTCAGGATCACAGCATGGTAGAAAAAGTGAATTATCCCGGCCTTGAATCGCATCCCGGTCATGCAACCGCCAAACGACAGATGAAAGGTTACGGGGGCATGCTCTCCTTCGAGCTCAAAGATCCAAGGATCATAGAATTTCAGAAAAATCTGAAGCTTATCAGGCCGGCAGTGAGTCTTGGAGGTGTTGATACCATCGTTTCCTCGCCGGTGCTCACCTCACATAAAAGCCTGAGCAATGAAGAACTTGAAAGGGAAGGCATTGGTGAAACGCTGATAAGGCTTTCGGCAGGAATTGAAAACGTGGATGAAGTGATGGAAGACCTGGACCAGGCTATGGATGGGCTTTAATACAGTTGGCAAAGGGCAGTTGGCAAAATTTGTCAGAATCTTCTGATGGTCATAGTTCAAGGCAACAATTTGACAATGTAACCATTTAGCAATCTGACCGTAGCCTTTCTACTCTTAGCCTTAGCCTCCTTTTTAGAAGTTGGCAGCTTGCAAGCGAAAGAAATATGCGGAAGGCAGTAAGCAACTTAATTGTTTGAATGGAGTTTGAATGTTTGATAATGACTTTGATTGTTATTCAGGCGGCTTAAGGAATTATTTGTTTTCATTAATACTTCTTTCCATTTTTAGACCGGACTCAATTATTCTATTTCATGATAAAAAATTTATCCAGAAAGATATTGGTAGTTATAGCCATTCTGATCTTAAGTTTTACAGTTAGCTTAAGACCGGAACCAAAAACCATTGGCAATTATTCGGATACCAAAGTCATTCCGGGGCATGCGCACAATGACTATGAGAATGAAAATCCCCTGCATGATGCCCTTAAGAACGGCTTTATATCTGTGGAGGCAGATGTGCACCTGTTGAATGATCAGCTTTATGTGTCTCATGACCATCCGAAAGAGCTAAAACCGGAGATGACACTCAAATCTCTTTACCTGGATCCGTTAAAGAAACACATTGCCAGGCATAATGGCCATGTATACACTGGCTACAAAGGTCCTTTCTACCTGATGATTGATTTCAAGACCGCAGCAGGACCCACGTATAAAAAGCTTAAATCGATACTGAAGGATTATTTGTCTATGCTTTCTTTGGTGGAAGATGGCGTGGAGAAAAAAAGACCGGTTAAAATCTTCATATCTGGAAACAGGCCTTTCGAAGAGGTCCTGAATGACGAGCCGAAACTGGTAGGATTGGATGGAAGGCCACGGGATCTTGATAAAAATATCCCGGCATCCATCATGCCGGTAGTGAGTGATCATTATTTCAATATATTATCCTGGATGGGTGAAGGCAAAATTCATAAGAAAGCGCTCAATAAATTTAAAAAGCTAGTAGAAGAAACCCATGCCCAGGGTAAAAAACTGAGATTGTGGGCTGCTCCCGACATTCCTGCTGTATGGAGATTTTTGCTGGAACATGATGTTGATCTTATCAATACCGATCGGGTTGAAGCATACCGGGAGTTTTACATGCAATACAATGCTTTAAATTCCCACTAAAATTCAGGTCTCAAATCCATATTAGGACAGAATAACAGTTTTTAGTAAATCAAAACTGAAACAAAGAAAGCCATTCATCAGGAATTCGATCACATTTTCGCCGGTACAGGTAGCTTTTGTAAAATATAACGCCATCTCATCCGCTAAAGGTTCATGAACCAGGAACGTGAAAACTATGGAACCAGGTTAAATCTTCAGTAGAGTGAACAATCCAACAATTCGTTTGTAACAATTTATAGATATTGAGTACTCTCAACAAATTCCTTTGCTACCATGAATCCAAGATATATATTGTTCTTTCTGATCATAGGGCTTTTTGCTGCATGCAATGAAGAGTCCAAACCTCCGCAGGGTATGGCCTATTTTGAAGGAGGCGAAATCACCATTGGTTCCAAAAACGGGCTCAGAAATGAATATCCCCCCTTTACCAAAGAAATTGACCCGTTTTACCTGGACAAACATCTTGTGACCGTCAAACAGTTTCGTAAGTTCGTTGAGGCAACCGGTTATGTTACCGATGCTGAAAAATTCGGAGATGCCGGCACCTTCAACATGAAAAAACAAAAATGGGAGCTGACCAAAGGGGCTTACTGGGAATACCCCCAGGGTCCGGATGGTCCAAAAGCGAAAGACAACCACCCCGTTACACAGGTTAGCTGGAACGACGCCAGGGCTTATGCAGAATGGGCCGGTAAAAGATTACCTACCGAATACGAATGGGAATATGCTGCCAAAATGGGAAGGCCCTCCAAAAAAGACAAGTACAACTGGGGCAATGAATTGTATCAGAACGGGGAATACATGGCCAATGTATGGCAGGGAGAATTCCCACGCAAAAATGACACTGCCGATGGTTTCCTGTTTACAAACCCCGTAGGTTATTTCGGCAAGGACAAGAACGGGCTTATGGACATGGGTGGTAACGTGTGGGAATGGACCAAAAACACCTACAAACCCTATCCAGGAAATCCAATGCCATTCAGGGTGAATCAAAAAAGAAAAACATTGAGAGGAGGCTCATTCCTTTGCGATTCAACCGTCTGCCATGGATATCGCGTTACCGCCAGGCAACATTGTACTATAGAAACGGGCCTGTTCCACCAGGGATTCAGATGTGCGAAAAATGCGGATTCACAAAATTTTGTTCTTGGCAAAATTATAGGCCGTATCATTCCCAAATAATTTCAAAATCATCTTCTTTTCATTAGGATTCTTGCCGGTAAAAACAGAATTTATTCTGAAAATTTCAGGATCTGTGTAAGGTTTTTACTTTCTCTCCGACAAAAGACCAAAATGTGAATTAAGTCATTCTTCGGGTGAAATCAGCATGGCTATACATTAGATTTAAGTAGAAAATGACACAAAAGATGAATGACCATTTTTTCATGCTGATGGACTGAAAGCCGTTCCTCGGAAGACCTTTAAGGAGGGATGGCTTTCTTTATTTCGATTTTCCATTATTCATATATCCTTAATGTTTGACCGTCAAGCTCCGTGTTATATTCCTGGAGCGGTTCATCTGCCGGCCCGGATGTAACTTCTCCGTCAGTATTAAATTCAGAGCCATGGCAATCACAATAAATTATCTCATCATTTCCATCAAACTTCACGGTACATTGATTGTGGGTGCAAATCTTCGACAAGGCAATATATTCATCGTTGCCAAGATAAGCTATGATGATGTTGTTCTCATATACATAGCCTCCTTCTTCTTTTAAATCGCTATAATCCTCATCATCAAGGTCAATCGTAAAGTCGACTTTCTCGTCTGAATCATTGCCGTTGTCATCGGAATCCTCGTCCTGGTCAGGCGATACTTCCGATTCTTCACATGCATTGAAAACCATTGGTGCCAAAATCGTAACTCCGGCACCAATACCCAACTTAATTAAGAAATCTTTACGTGTCATAGTCATTCATCTTTTGAAGTTAAACATCAATTATAATTAAATACAGCCATCATGGCCATGAGTCCAGTCTAAAAAGGCGCTTAGCGGCTTATTATAGCTAATTGCATAAAAATTGTCTGTTGTAATTCAAGTACCTATTAGAGCCGCTTAGCGCCTCACCAGCTAATATTTAGCTTTTTAAACCAGACTCAAGGCCATCAATTAGAAAATTACTTTCATAAGTTTTTTAAACTCCTAAAAGAGAAACACAAAGAAAGGTATATATGTTCAGTAAAAATTATTATCTAATTGGAACAGGCATACAAAAAAGTATTTATTAAACACCTGATAAAATTAATCTACCCGGGTGTTCGTAATTGTACAGCTTGTGTCCATTATCGTTCACTATTTCCTTTCTTCATTTTCCGGCATGATGTTCATTAACAACAATTTAATGAACATGGTACAAAAATTGAATCTTTTTATCGTCATTCTGATTTATTAACCATTCAATTTTAAAATAAATGAAGGTTGTTTTCATTCTGCTGGCTGTAATTATCATCGCTGCTGCTGGCATTTATGCTTACTATGGCGGATTCAAAAAAATCTCGCCACAAATTCGGGAAGAAGGCGGGGAAACTTTGGTTTATGAGGAGGTAAAAGGGGATTACAAAAATACTGCTGCTGTTATGGATAAGATTTATTATTCCCTTTTGAACGATGAAAATATAGAGACTTTCAAAGGCTTTGGCA
>Ga0207797_1001550_pt1 | contig 16532 bp, 16 predicted proteins | sample PRCRCaboRojoPR_6_FD_187275 | JGI IMG/M metagenome (GOLD analysis project Ga0207797, IMG submission 187275) | Marine sediment microbial community from Cabo Rojo, Puerto Rico - PR CR 10% Liquid 1 (SPAdes) | ecosystem: Environmental > Aquatic > Marine > Coastal > Sediment | place: Cabo Rojo, Puerto...
CCCTCGAGGTCCGCGACGACAGGCCAGGAGTCCGGCGAGCCCAGTGGGTAGTCCTTCGGGGCGAGCAGGACCTCGTCGCCCGTCTCGAGGGATTGATACTCCGGCACGATCCGGTCGACGTTGTGGATGTCCGCCCCGACCAGCTGCTCCAGCCAGTCGTAGCTGTAGAACCCGCCGCGGCCCTGGCCGATCTGGACGAGCCACGGCCAGACCGCCTCGGGCGGGGCGTCGACCGTCACCGCCTGCGTGCTGGTCACCGCGTCGGCGGGGACGAGGTCGTGACCCGGCAGGTCGCGGGTCAGTTCCGCGTCCGTCGCACCCCAGCCGAGGAACCACGGGCGGACGACCAGCCAGTAGACCGCCCCCAGCGACCACACGACGGCACCGATCATCGCTATCCGACCGATCCCGTGTCCGGTCGACGACCCCTCGTCGTCACCGGCGTCGGGGGAGTGTGCATCGATGTACTCCCCGAGCGTGGTGTCCTCGTGGACTTCGTATGAGACCGGCCCCGGGATCGGCAGGGTTTCCCTCAGCCGCGTCAGCGCCCCGGCGTACCGCCCGGCGTCCCGTGCCGTCGCCCACTCGTAGACGCCCTGGTAGTCGCCGGTGTCGTGGTCGAACAGCCACAGCTTGGTCCGGAACCCCGGTAACCCGGCGAGGAACGACGTGGTGAGGACCGACAGCGGCTCGAACACCCGGACCGCGTAGGGGACGACCGGTGCCGGCGTGAACCGGAGGTGGAACCGGAACGCGAGTACCGCGCTTCCACCGGCCGAATCCCGGTCGGCGGGGGCCACTGTCGTCTCTCGGTACACCGTGAACTCCTGGCCGCCTTCCGTCGTCAGCACCTCGCCCACGCGATCCCGCGGAGATCGGAGACGGCCGTCGAGCCACAGGAGGACGACTCGCAGTGCCGATCGGAGTGGATTCGGGGGAGGATCGGCGAACATCGATATCCGATCTCCACGAGAACTGGGTAACAGATAGGTTCGACGGGACCGTAACCCGAGTCCGTATCATGCGCTCGACGACAGTCCACGCCTGTCGATGCACGTAGTCGTCCACAACGCCGTCGGCGTCGACGGTCGCATCGACGGGTTCGTCCCAGACATCGCGCTGTACTACGACCTCGCGCGGACCTGGGACGTCGGCGCCCACCTGGTCGGGTCGGACACCCTCATCGAAGGTGAAGCGACTGCCGGTGGCGTCCCGGAGGGCGGTGCCGATCCGACGAACGAAGCGGCGGACGAGGGGGAGTGGGACGAGTCGCCGCTGCTGGTCGTCACGGACAGCAGGGGACGGGATCGGGATCGGAGCGCATCCGCGACTCCCCGTACTGGCGCGACGTGCTGGTCTTCTGCTCCGAGGCGACGCCCGAGGAGTTCCTCGCCACGCTCGACGAGACGGCGATACCGTACCTCGTCACCGGCGTGGACCACGTAGATCTGGGGGCGCCATGGACGCCCTCACCGGCCGGGACGGCGAGACGGTCCTCGTCGACAGTGGCGGTACGCTCAGCGGCGCACTACTCCGGGCCGGCCTGGTCGACGAGGTGAGTGTCCTCGTCCATCCCACCCTGGTCGGCGGGACGTCGGCCCGGTCGTTCCTGCGTGGGCCGGATCCCACTGACGGATCGATGGATCTCGAGGTGGTCGCCGTCGGACGACCCGCCGAAGACCTCGCGACCTGTTTCTCTGATGGTTCCGTTACCCGTCGGGGGTCGTGGTCCAACGTCCGTCGGTCCTTGCAGGGGGTCTCCGTCCCGGATGTGGTGGCGTTCACGACACGTAGGTCGACGCGTCGTACTCGAATTCGAACGCGTCCACGGCGTCGGGCGGGAGCCCGAGCGTGTCGAACATCGTCCGGTACTGCCCGCGGTACTCCGCCTCGGGGAGCCGCTCCCCGGCCGGGAGGGCCACCTGCACCCGGACCCCGCCGAGCCGGTCGAGCCAGAGCCGATAGCGGGCGTTCCCCTCGCGAACGGTGATCACGATGCGAGGGACCTGATAGACGATCAGGGCGGACGTCCGGTCGCCCGTATCGAAGAACTCTACGAACGAGCCGTCGCCACCTGTGGGGGATACGGAGGTGTTCGTGCTCGCCTCGAAGAGCGCCGTTCTCGCTCCGGTTGGATCGGGTGTATCACGGACGGATATCGACGGCCCGGGGGCGTGCGGTCGGAGCGGGATGTCGGGTGAGGGGTCTCCGATCTCCGCCGCGAGGTCGTCGACGTACGACCGGGCGGTCCGTTCGTCGACAGCGAACGCCTCTCCGAGTCGTGCGACCATCCAGTCCTCCGGTGGCAGGTCCGCGACGGTGTAGCCGTCACTCCAGACGGAGCCGTTGGTGAGGACGACCCGGGACGGCTCGCCATCCCGCGCCGGGAAGACGACCGTCAGGTCCGACGGCCCGTGGCTGTACGTGATCGACTGGACCCGGAGGTCGGGTCCGTACCGGTCGAGCAGTTCGGATGCGTCCCTCGGAGCGTATCCCGGGGGTCGGTCGACGTACTCGGGACCGCGGACGGTGTACCCCGCGCCACGGGCGTTCTCGACCGCCGTCTCGAAGTCGACGCCCTCGATCTGCTGTGGTTGGGCCGTATACGTCGCCCGATCGGCCGTGAATACCCACGCGCCGATCGCTACTAGCGCCCCGAGGACGAGGGCTACGACCAGCAGGAGCGCGAGGGCGACGAACAGGAGGGTGAAGCGGCGTTCTCCGGACGTACTCGACACGACGGTGGCACCCTCTCGACGCTCCCCTCGGCGTTCTTCCAGGTGAGCCTCTCCGCCGCCATCGACGACGAGTCACACCGGGCGGAGGCGATGGGGTACATCGACGACCTGATCGAGGACACCGGCTGGCACCCCGACCGGGTCGCCCTCTTCGGGGGCGCGCTCCGCTACTCCGAGTACGGGTTCATCACCCGATCGCTGATGAAATCGATCGCCAGAAAGGAGACGGGCGACACCGACACCTCCCGCGACTACGAGTACACCGACTGGGAGGAAGTGAGACTGTTCGCCGAGGAGTTCGCGGCGTTCGTCGAGGAACAACTGCGCCTCCGCTCGAAGGCCGACCCGGAGACGGCGACGGACACGGGGGCTCGGCGATGAACGCGGTCGTCGAGACCCGATCGGGCGAGGTCCGCGGCAGCGCCGACGATGACGTGTACGCGTTCAAGGGCGTCCCCTTCGCGGCCCCCCCGTACGATGGGAATCGGCTCCGGCCCCCACAGCCCGTCGAGCCCTGGAGCGGCGTCCGGGACGCGCTCGAGTACGGCCCGAAGTCACCACAGCCGGAGTACCCACCCGAGGTAGAGCTGATCCTCCCGGAACTCACGGGCTCCGGGGAGGACTGCCTGACCCTCAACCTCTGGACCCCCGATCCCGGGGCAGCCGACCTGCCGGTGATGGTGTGGATCCCCGGTGGGGTGTACGAGTTCCACGGCACGAGCGCGTCGCCCTGGTACGACGGCAGTCGGTTCGCCCGCGACGGCGTCGTCTGTGTGACGATCAGTTACCGGGTCGGGGCCGACGGGTTCCTCTATCTCGGTGACGATATCGCCAACCTGGGTCTGCTCGACCAGATCGCCGCCCTGGAGTGGGCCCAAGAGAACGTCGCCGCCTTCGGCGGCGATCCCGGAAACGTCACTATCTTCGGCGAGTCGGCCGGTGCGATGAGCGTCGCGACGCTGCTCGCCGTGCCCCGCGCGGAGGGACTGTTCCGGCGTGCCGTCGCCCAGAGCGGGGCCGCCCAGCACGTACTGTCGGCCGAGACCGCACGGCGAGTGGGACGGCGACTCGCCGAGAAACTCGGGGTCGAACCCACCAGGGAGGCGATCGCCGGGGCCCCCGTCGACGACGTGGTGGCGGCACAGGTGGAGCTGCGGGAGGACCTCCAGTCGAACCCCGACCCGGAGCGCTGGGGCGACGAGGTGGTGGAAACCCTCATGCCGTGGCAGCCGGTCGTCGACGGGGACGTCCTCCCCGCCCCGCCGCTCGAACGTATCGAGGCCGGTGCAGCCGCGGACGTCGACCTCCTGGTCGGGACGAACACCGACGAGCACCGGCTGTTCCTCGTGACCACCGGTGCCATCGATGAGATCACCGACGAGGCCCTGGAGGGTGCCATCGCCGCCTACGGGCTCCCGGTCGAGGAGGCACTCGCCACCTACCGGGAAACGTACCCCGACGCCAGCCCCGGTGACCTGCTCGCAGCCGTCCAGACCGACTGGTTCTGGCGCCTCCCTGCGGTTCGACTGGCCGACGCTCACGGGGGGAACGCCCCGACCACGTACATGTACGAGTTCGCCTGGAACTCCCCGGGGTTCGACGGCCGCCTCGGCGCCTGCCACGCCCTCGAGATCCCCTTCGTATTCGACACGCTCGGTAACGGGTCCGAGGCGCTCTGGGGCCCCGACCCGCCGCAGTCGCTCGCGGACACCATGCACGCCGCGTGGGTCGACTTCGCCACCACCGGGGATCCCGACTGGCCGACGTACGACCTCGACCGTCGGGCGACCATGCACTTCGATACGACCACGGAGGTCGTGGAGGACCCCCTGTCTCGGGAGCGATCTCTGTGGGAGGGGGTACGGTAGTTCCTGTCCAGAGCGCGGTGACGACCCGTCCCATCACGCCGAACCCGCGAGAGACGGGTTTCGGTCGGCATGTCGGATTTCCCAGCCGCTGTATCGGATCCGCTCGAACCAGGGAACGTTCCGATGCGGTCTCTCGGAAGACCGCTCTCGACGACGAGTCGCCATCGGCCGCGTCCGGGGTTCAGAGTCCCCGGAGGTCCTGGCGGAAGACGAGTATCGGGAGGACGACGAGCGCGACGAAGACGGCCAGAAACGGGACGAGGTCGTCTTGCAGCGCCCGGACGGACGCGCTGTCGAACCCTTCGAGAAGGAGGTGAACGGCGATATCGCCCAGCACCGCGGCCACGACGATCCCCCAAACGATAGCGAGGGCGAGGCCCACCGTGGCGACCGGCCGGAGGTATCGGTCCGCCTCGACGAACACGAACACACCGGCGAGGACCAGTGTGACGCCGAGGCCCCAGAAGCTACCGAGCACGGCCACGTCGACGAGCGTCAGCGTGCGAATGCCCTCGGCGATGCCGAGCAGCGTTCCCAGCAGGGCGACGGCCAGACCCAGCAGACCGAGGAGGAGGTGGGCGGCGGTCCGAACGGTCCGGTCGGCGAGCATCGGGCCCGTGACGGTCAGCCCGAGGCCGGTGAGGGTCGCCGCTGTGATCGTCGAAAGCACGACCAGCCAGAGCGGGAACCCCGAGAGCCAGACACCGGCGAAAACGCCGACGGTGATCACGGCGAAGACGGTGATTGCCCACGGAAGCGGGATCTGGACGCGCTCTCGGAATGTGTCGATTTTCATCGGTCGGTCGTGTTCCTCGGAGATGCAGGTGTTTTACCCACCGCTGTCGGGGACGGTCCGTTCATCCCTCCTCCGTCCGGCCTCGACCCTCGGGACGCGTTTCGCGGAGGTCCCAGATAAAGACGAGGCTCGGAAACCCGACCAGTGCGACGAGCAGGAACACGGCCGCAACCGCCTCGGCCGTGATGCCGGAAGTCCAGCTTCCCCCTCGCGAGAGGACCTCGGAGACAGCGTAGCCGACTACGACGAGACCCCAGACGAGGGAGGCGCCGAGACCCACGTACGCGACCCGGCGTAGCCGACGAGACTGACCACGATAGACGAAGACGCCGCCGATGACCAGCGAGCCGCCGCCGATCCATAGACCGGCGGGGACGACGTACAGCAGCGGTGGCAGGAACCGGTCCGCGAGCTGGAGCGCCGTCAGCAGGAACGCGACCGACAGGACGAACAGCCCCGGGAGGACGTGTGCGACGATCCGTATCCCACTTCGGCCGAACGTCGCATCGAGGACAACGACTCCGACCACCGCGAGGAACCCCGCCACGATCGCGAAACTACCGGCTTGCCAGGCGGGGCGGCCACTCTCTATCGACACGGCGAATGCGGTCACGGAGACCGCGATGAAAACGATAGCGGCCCACGAGACCGGAAGCTGGATCCACCGCACTCGCCCGTCGAACGTCCGCTCGTCATCGGTTCCGACCATCCTCGTCCCGCTACGTCGGCTGGTCATCCGTCGAGCGGTGACCGAACCGGTCGTAGAGGAGGAGGATCATCAGGACCAGTGCCGTCCAGAAGATCAGGTCTACGACGAGCCCGAGCCAGCTCACCCGCCAGGGGAAGTACTCCGGTGCGAGCACTCGTCGGATCAGCCACGCCAGCGGGAAGCCGTACTGGGTAGCACCCACGAGCGTTCGGAGGGGCACGAGCCCCGTGAGCAGCGTGACGAGGATGCCTCCGGCGAGGGAGGCACCGACGAGTCTCTGTCGGTCCATGTCGGTCACCGTCCGGTAGATAGCGGTCCTGCATCGTAAAGCCCACTTACGTTTCCCGGCTGGCGGGAGTGATGGACGTCCCCCGTCCGACACGGGGACGGCGGACCGGACGGGGATACGACACCACCAGTTCGGCCGACCTTTACACTCTATACTGTAAAAGACCGCTGGCGAGGCCAGCGGTCGGCCGCAGGCCGACTGTCCGGTGTGCTACCGTCCCCCGTCGAAGTCGTCGAACCCGCCGGGTCTCGACCTCCCCGTTTCGTTTTACGGAACTGTCCATCCGATATCGTGTGGAGGAGTGTCCCGGCCGCTGGATCACCCACCACTGGCCACCTCGTTCCAGGAACGGGTCCTGTACGGGCCGGGACCGGACGACGTTCCGAACCGAGCGCCGTCCGCTAGCGGCGAGACGACCGGTTTTCTACCACGCGGGAATCACCCTCACAATATTTGCCGGTGGTCGTAGTAGGTTCGCCCGGAGGTCCAGAAGATGAGCACACGCAGTAACCCCTTCGAGGAGATCGAACGGTTCTTCGAGCGCATGAGCCGCCAGTTCGACGAGGCGTCCCGGATGTGGGAGGCCGATGGTCCCTTCGGTGGATGGACGCCCGAGACCGAATCGATGGCGATCGACCTCGTCGAACACGACGACGAGTTCGTCGTGACCGTCGACCTGCCCGGCTTCGAGCGCGAGGACGTCACCATCGAGGTCACGGACCACACGCTCCGCATCGAGGCCGAGCACGAGGAGGCCCTCGACGAGGAGGAGGAGAACTACCTCCGGCGCGAACGTCGTCGCGAATCCACCCGACGGTCGGTCCGGCTCCCCGACGAGGTCGACAAGGAGGGCGTCGAGGCGCGGATGAAGAACGGCGTACTGACGGTCACGCTCCCGCGGCTCGAGGTCGAAGAGGCGCACACGATCGAGATCGAGGGCGAGTAGACACGTCTCGCCCCCCGGAACTCACCGTCTTTTCGAGCCCAGCTCGCCCCCGACGATGATCCCACCGTTCTCCAGCACCGCGGGCGCGTGCTCCCAGCAACTGTACCAGAGCCGGTGGCCGCGCGCGATGACGACGTCCGCCCGCTCCCGGCACTCGTAGCAGGGCTCCGTTTCGGCGGCGCGGACGATTCGCATCGCGGGATCACGTCGGCGTTGGGCGTCCAGGTATATGTCTGTTCGCCGAGCGGGATCGGATCCGCGCGGGACACGTGCCCGCGGGGACGTTCGACCCGACTCCCGGACGGTACGGGACTGGCCTCCCGTGTCCCCGGCGAGGTCGTCCGTCGTCTCGGCAGCTAGCTCACCACGGGACGTCCTTCAGGCCGACGACGTAGGCCAGCGCGTTCGTCACGACGTGGAGCAGCGGCGTGAGGAGGAGGGCCGCGACGGTCACCGGCGCCGTGAACGTCGACCGGAACCACCCGGGGGCGAGCAGTCGGGTCAGGGCGAAGGCGCCAGCGACGAACCCGAGCTGGTCGAGGACCGGCGCCGGGGCCCCGCGTTCGCGGCCGATACGGCGCTTGAGGAACGACCCCGCGAGGTCGCCAAGCATCGCCCCGGCCGGCAACGAGAGCGCCGCTCGAAGGGGGAAGACCGGGAGCGAGCCGGCCGACCTGGTTCCGACCTGGTTGAGACCGAGGGCCAGCAGCACCCCGGCGAGGAACCCGCCGATCGCTCCCCGCCACGTCTTCCCGTCCCCGAGGAGCCGTGCTCCTCGCCAGAACCGTCCCCCGTCGATGGGTGGTCCCCCACCGACGACGAGGGCGACGCTGTTCGGGAGGTACGCCGGCAACATGGCCCACAGGGCGGTCATGACCACCGAACGGAATGCCGTTCCTCGGTTCATCACCACGCCGACCACCGCCTCGACGTGATACCGGTCACGTTGCGGGACCGTCGACCCTGCGAGCCGAACCGACGACCGCCGACGGCCGAACGGCCACCCGACCGTGGGGAGTCCCCGACTCGGGAGCGAGGCGTGCGTGGAGGCATTGGGTGTCCCAGGACCGGGCGCGACAAGACGGGGCTCACGAGAGGTGGGTCTCGAACCACTCCGCGGCGAGTTCGGCGACCTCCTCGAGCTGCCCCGGTCCCTCGAAGAGGTGGCCGGCATCCTCGACCACGGTCAGCTCCTTCGGACAGGTGAGCTCGTCCAGTGCCTCCCGGTTGCGTTCCAGCACCTGCGTGTCCTCGCCACCGACGACGAAAAGTGTGGGGGCCGTCACCGCCGACAACGCTTCCGACGCGAGGTCGACCCGCCCTGCCGCGCGAGACGACGGCACCGACGTCGTCGCCGCGGCGGGCCGCTGCGAGAAGCGCGGCAGCCGCGCCGGTGCTCGAGCCGAAGTTGCCGACGCTCAGGGGTCGTGTCTCCTCACGTCCACGGAGCCAGTCCGTCGTCGCGGTGAGTCGCGTGGTCAACAGGTCGATATCGAACCGGGTCTCGTACGCCCGGTCCTCCTCCTCGGTGAGCAGGTCGAACAGGAGCGTCCCCAGACCGTGGTCGCGGAGCACCTCCGCGACGAAGTTGTTCCGGGGACTGTGCCTGCTGCTCCCGCTCCCGTGGGCGAACACCACGAGACCGGTGGCACCCTCCGGGACGAGGAGTTCGCCGTCGAGTCGGACCCTGTCGACCGGGATCTCCACGGACACTTGCTCCGGGTCGGGCATGCACCCTCGATGAGTCCGGTCGACCGTCAACGTTCCCCCGGACGAACCGGGACCAGCCCGACCGACCGGAGCACCTCGTTTCGAGCTCCCCCCACGCGTTTCTGGCCGGACCGACGAACAGTTCAACTACCGTCCCGACGATAGGGCTCACGTCCCCCGGTGGGACGACTCACCATGTTCGAGGATCGAATCGACGCCGGTCGCCAACTCGCCGACGTCATCGACGACCACGATACCGAGGCGGACGTCGTCCTCGCCATCCCGCGCGGCGGGCTCCCGGTCGGGCGCGCGGTCGCGGACCGACTCGGCGTCCCGCTCGACATCGTCTCGGCGCGCAAGCTCGGGGCTCCGTGGAACCCGGAAGTCGCCGTCGGCGCCGTCGCCAGCGACGGGACCGTCTGGCTGAACGAGTCGTTGATCGGCGAACTCGAGATAGAGGACGCGTACATCCAGGAGCAGATCGAACACGAGCGCGAGGCGGCACGGGCGAACGTCGAACGGTATCGTGGCGACCGTCCACCACTCGAACTGCGCGGGAAGACGGTGCTCGTCGTCGACGATGGCGTTGCGACGGGTGCGACGACGATCGCCTGCATCAGACAGGTAAGGAACGCGGCCGCCGAGTGCGTCGTCCTGGCCGTTCCGGTCGCGCCACCCGAGACGGTCGAACGACTCCACGCCGAGGCAGACGAGGTGATCTGTGTCGAGACTCCGCCCCACTTCCAGGCGGTCGGACAGTTCTACGAGCGCTTCGAGCAGGTCTCCGACGAACAGGCCATGGCGTATCTCGCGAACGACGAGTCGTGAATTCACCGATAGAGCCCGAACGAGCCCGCGAGGACGATGGAGGGGGACCCTACTCGGGTTCCACCACCTCGTAGGGGAGCATCATCTCCTGGTCCTCGTGTTCGAGGATGTGGCAGTGCCAGGGGTAGATGCCGGTGAATCCCGTGAAGTCCGGCTTGATCCGGACGACCTCCCGCGGGTTGACCAGCACCGTGTCCTTGTGGAAACGGTTGTTCGGGTTCGGGCCCGTGGACGATCCCGAGAGCGTTACGTATTCATCGATCTCGGGTCGTGAGTCCGTTTCTCCGTCGATGAAGGCCTGGGCAGCCGCCTGATACGCGTCTCCCTCGTCGGTCCCGTCGTCCCAGGTGAAGCTCTCGCGCTCCACCACCTCGAAGTCGACGAGGTGCAGGTGGATCGGGTGGGAGTCCCCCGTCGTGTTGTACAGCTCCCAGACCTCGGAGGTCCCGAGCGTCGGGTTCACGATAGCCTCGTCGTCCTCCCACAGCGAGAGGTCGAGGAAGTGGCTGTCCAGTTCGTCATCCTCGAACTCTCCGCTTTCGACCGTGAACACCGCGCTGTCGAGCGTGAACGTCCGGGTGATTCCCGAATCCGTGGTCTCCGGCTCCTGATATTTCTCGTTGATCTTGTCCAGGAACCGCTGGAGCGGGATGTTGGATCCTCTCGACCCGGTCTCCTCGACATGGATCTGGAGCATCTCGCCCATCGACTCGATGTCCGGGCCGCTGTTCTCCCCGGCGTACGGGAACTCGGCGTCGTTCCTGACGGTGAACGTCGTCCCTTCGTAGCCGCGGAAGTCGACGATCACGTCCGCCCGCTCCGCGCCGGAGAGGAGCATCGAATCGATCGGACCCTCGGGGCCGACCGTTCCGCCGGGACCAACCTCGACGACCTCGTCGAGGAAGCCCAGGTCGACGCCGATCTGCTGCATCAGCGGGACGTCGGTGTAGGAGTCGGTGTCCTCGTTGTAGAACCGGAGGTTGAACGTCCGGTTGTTCGACCCGTTCAGGAGCCGGAACCGGTACGACCGGGGTTCGACCGTGAGCCTCGGGTACACCTTGCCGTTGACGACCGGGATGTCGCCGGCGAACTCCGCCTCGTAGTCGTCCTCGTCTCCTAGCGGGTAGAACAGCGACCCGTCGTCGTTGAACGTCCGGTCCTGAAACAGGATCGGGATCTCGTACTGACCGTTCGGGAGGGTGTTCTCCAGAGGGTCCCGGAGCAGGTAGAAGCCCGCGAGTCCGGCGTACACGTTCAGGCGGGTGATCCCGAGCGCGTGGTCGTGGTACCACAGCGTCCCCGGTTTCTGGTCGTTCGGGTACTCCTTGGGCTGCTTGTACTCGACCTCGCTGTCCGGGACGTCCGGTAAGCTATTGACCGTCTCGCCGTCCGGCGTGACCCACGCCTCGGGGTAGCCGTCGTCCTCCGGGGCGACCACGCCACCGTGGAGGTGGGCGACCGTCCGGACGGCGGGCGCTCCGTGGTCGGCACCGTGCACGCGTTCGTCGACGCTCAGCAGGTGGTCCGGAACGCCGTCCCCGTCCCGGTCCACGTTCAGGTTGTTGATGTACTCGACCTCGACGGGACGCCCGGGCCGTGCCTCGATGGTCGCCGCGGGATAGGTCCCCTCGTACCCCCACAGGGTCGTGTCCAACCCTATCGAAGTCGGGAGCACCGTCTGGTCGAACTCGGTCAGTTCGATCTCGTAGCGCTCGGTCCCACCCCTCCGGCTGACGGGCGTCAACACGCCCGGTCTCGGGAGTTCGTCCTCCCACTTGTGGTCCTCGAGGGCGAGCGGCGTATCACCGGTGACGGCGGCGACACGTCCGATACTCCACGGAACCGTGGCGAACAGGCCCGCGGCCCCGGCGGCTTTGAGAACAGTCCGTCGGTTCGGGTTGTACTGACGCTTTCGTTCGCTGTTCATTGTCTTCTCCGGCCCCTACTATCGATCAGCGGCCGCCGAACGTGACCTCTATCGTGTAACAGGAGTCATCGCGTACCGATGGATTCAACACGTATAATGATTTCCTATAATCATTTATTTCTAAAATTATAGACGGTAATTTATATATGAGCACCTATATTTACAACGATGCAGGTCGGACGGACGAGTGGAATTCCGAGCGATCCGGCTCGATCGTCCCGATGACCACGGACTGGGCCGGAGTCGGTATCGTGATCCAGTTGGAGGCGTCCACCCCGCCATTCCAGTCACTCGGCTCCCCTACTCGTCCCTTCTCCTCCAAGTGTTACTCGTCGCTCCCCAGTTCTTCTTCTGCCTCCTCCTCGTCGTGCTCTTCGCGTCGTTCCTCGGCGGCCTCCTCGTACTCGACCTCTTCTTCGAGTTCGCGTTCTCGCTGTTGTTTCTCCTCGTCGTGACCTTTCTTGTCTCGGCCCTCTTTCGTGTCGGGCATACCTCCACTACAGTCCCGCTCTCCCTAACCCTTTGTGCCGAGTGGGTAGTGTGCCGGGTGTACCGCCGAGTATCGAACGTCCGTCCGTGATCCGCCCCATCGCGAACATCAAAGGCTTATCCCCGACGGAGGCGTCTCCCTCGAGGACGTGATCCTCCGCTCGATGCAGTTTCAGCAGCCCATTCACGAGGGGGTCGACGGTTACCCGGTCGCAGTGCTGTCACTCCGAGAGTTCCGATAGGGTCGGCACTGGATTCAGAGCGTATCTGTCGAGTGTTCGATATGCCTGTCATCCGATCCGAGCCTTGCTCGCGAGCGTATTGAGAGCCATCCGAGCGAACGGGCCGGGGTCGTCGATGGTGAGGTACTCACAGTTCGGCTGTGAGTAGAGCGACGAACTGATCTCCCGGAGTGCAGCCCCGAACGACGGAGCCTCGACGAACGGATTGTCGTCCCGGAGGACGCTCCGGAGGTACATCGCTTCGCCGGCGAGGTTGTGCGTCCCGATGCCGGCCTCGTAATCCGACTCGACTCGGGCCGGCACTCCGTTTGCCAGTTGCCAGTAGTAGTACGGAAAGTCGATGTCAGCCCGGACGGGACAGGACAGCGATACCCAGGTCCGGGGGTTGATCTCTAGAAGCGTGAACTCGTCCGTCGCTGCGTCCCTTTTGAACTGGACCGATGCGAACCCGTGCCAGTCGAGATGATCGAGAAGGGCCCGCCCGAGTTCCGCGAGCCGAGGGATGTGTACTGTCTCTCGATAGATACTCGTCCCGCCGGCGTAACTCCGCGCTCGAACCTGCCGTTTCCCGACTGTCGCCACCGGCTCGCCACGGTCGTAGAGCGCCCACAGCGCGTATTCGTCCCCGGGAACGTACTCCTGGACGATCGGAACGTGTCCCATCTCCTCGCGGATCTCATCCGCGGCCGGTTCGGTCCCAGGTTCGAGGAATCGTACCGCGTTCTCGCTGGCGTATCGTTCCGGTCTGTCCGACGAGACGTAGTCATCGGTGAGAATGCTGTACCGTGCCTTGACGACCTGCCTGCGATCCCACTCGCCGGTCTCGTCGAGCCGAGAGGTCCTCGGTACCGGGACCTCCGCCTCCGCCGCGGCCTCGACGAGACGGAGGCGGTCCTGAACGGTCCGGAGCGGTTCGAACCGCGGCCACAGGGGAACGAGGTGGTCTTCGAACTCGGACCGGAACTTCGAGAGGACGTACGTATCCGCCTCCCGCATGGGGACGATCGTCCGGACGTCGCTCCGACTCGCGAGCGACAGCAACACGTCCTTGTACTCGACCAGGTCGTCAGCGGGCGACGGGACGACGATCCTCTCGTTGCAGTATCGAGACGAAAACGCGTGGGTATCGGGTTCCTCACACACTGCAACTGTGTGTACCCCACGTCGGCCGAGCGCACGAAGACACGCTAGGGCATGAGGCTGGGAGACGGCCGGCACTACCGCTGACCCGGGAGAGGCCGCTGTCGTCATACGAGTAGAATTACTCCGGGACGATATCACTATGGAGGAGCTAAATGCACCCTACACGGTCGACGCTCCCTTGTCTTCGAGTGTTGCGACGGAGCAGAAACGGTGCGAGAGACGATGTATCGGCTTGCCCGTTCTCCGACGAGTGTCGGACGCAGAGGGTGTGACGTAACCCCTGCAAACGAGGAGCTCCGATCGCGCACAGAGAGCCTCCGTAGCGCTCGTCGCGAGCGGTACCAGCATAGTTATTTCTCTGTACACGTCTCCATGCACATGTACGAGCGGATCCTCGTTCCGACCGACGGTAGCGCGACCGCGGAAGCAGCGATGGAACAGGCGACGGCCCTCGCCACGACGTTCGATGCGGAGGTCCACGTCCTGCACGTCATCGACACGCGACGGTACGACACGTCGATCGAGAGCGCGGTCGAACCGCTCCGGGAGCGAGGCGAGGAGTACGTCGAGCGACTCGCCGAGATAGCCGGAGCCGCGGACGTCCCCTTCACCACTGCGATCGAGCTCGGCAGGCCCGCCCATCGGATACTGGAGTACGTCACCGAACACGACCTCGATCTCGTCGTCATGGGAACGCGTGGGCGGGGTGGTCTCCCTCTTCGCCTGCTAGGGAGTGTCACTGACTACGTCGTTACGCACGCCGACGTTCCGATCCACGTGGTCCCGGCAGTCGGGGAGACCGATTAGCGACCTCGGACCCGGACGGCCGATCGAACGAGGGACAGACGCTGTTCGAACGAACCGGGCTGTGACTGATGGATCCATCGGGGACACGCGGCGCGGGTCTGGTCGGGCCCCGGATCCGAGGGGGAGCACACCGCCACCGACCCTCGGCGGCCTCTCCACGAGGGGATCGACGTCTCCGCAGAACGGGCGAGACCCCCTTCGACGTCGGTTCAGCGGCAGTTCTCGTCCCCGATCTGTCGTTCCATCTGTCGTTCCGTTCGATCGCCCGCCTATCCTCAGCGTCTATCGTATCGGTTCCGGATGGTTCGGTGTCGGGCGTCACGAGGCGTGTTTCCCGCTCCCGGGGAACGAACGTATAGACCTATCTACATCAGTAACCCACTGGTACACGCGATGACCCTGAAGCGAGTTACGACTCTCCTCCTGTCGGTCGGGCTGGTGGTTTCGGCGACGGTAGGGTTCATCCCCGTCGTCGCCGCTCCGACGACATCCACCCACGACACCGCCGATGCCCCACTGGCACAGCAGAGCACTGTCAACGCCACCGCCGACCGGCTCCGCGACCGTATCCGGGCACGGGATCGGAACCTGACCCGAGTCCAGGAGCAGCTCCGGACACAGAACGAGACGCTCGACCGGATGCACGACCAGCTACGAGAACGTGACCGCCTGCACGAACGGATCGGAGAACAGCTCCGGGAGCAGAACCGAACGCTCGCCCAGTTCCGCGACGGACGGGGCGGTGGCTCCCAGCAGGCCACGCAGATCGGCGAACAGCTACGGACCCAGGGGCGTACGATCACCCGGCTCCGCGAGTCCGTCCAGGCACAGGTACGAGTGGCGGAGCAGCTCCACGAACAGCTCCGTACACAGGAGCGACTGGTGGCTTCACTGAACGGCTCGCAGGCGGCGAGCTTCCGGGAACAGGTCCGCGAGCAGCTCCAAACGAGCGAGCAGCTCCGCACGCAGCTCCGCGAACAGGACCGACGGCTCGAGCGCGAGCAGGCCCGTGTCGAGGAACGTCGACGGACGGTGGCGCGGTACCGGAACCAGTCCAGCGACGAGGACCGGGGGCGAACCCTCGACCGTGCCCGGCAACAGGTGCGCGCTCAGGACCGGGCGATGACCCGACTCCACGCGGACTTCGATCGGTCCACGGCCGACCACGAGCAGCTCCAGAACCGGGTGCGCGAACAGCTCCGGACCGCGACTCAGTCCCGTGCGGTCCTCCAGTCGATGGACGACTCCATCGACGGTATCGGAGGCGTTTCGGACGCCACCCGGGTCCGCGACCGGTTCCGCGCTCGGGCAGATGACCTCGGCCGGGTTCGCGAGCAGCAGCGCGACCAGCTCCGCACGCAGGAGCGTCTCGCGGACCAGGTCGCTACCCACGAAGGGCTCCGTGACCGGCTCCGTGCCCAGCTCCGGGAGCAGAACCGGACGCTCGTCCAGCTCCGTGCCGGGACGAACGAGGGGGCCCGCGACCGGGTCGCCGGTCGACTCCGCACGCAGCTCCGCGAACAGGACCGGACGATGGTGGAGATGCAGGAGCAACTGGAGGCCCAGAACCGGACGCTGACCCAGCTCCGCGAGACACTCCGGACGCAGGAGCGCGCGGCCGGTGACCTCGACGACCCCCCACGGACGATGAGCCGCGAGCAGATCCGCGAGCAACGTCGCCTGCTGGACCGGGCCCAGGAACAGATCCGGACACAGGAACGGTTCCTCGACCGGGAGCGCGACAGGCTCCAGGAACGGCTGACCGTCGTGAACCGGTACCGCTCGGGTAGCCGGGCGAGTCTCGATGGTGGAATGCAGGCGCTCAGTCTCTCGAGCGACAGTGCCGTCCGATCGGATACCGAGCGGTCGGCGCTACTCGAGCGGATGGAGACGCAGCTCCTCGATCAGGACGCCGCGGTCGAGCGACTGGACGCCCAGGTGTCGTCGCTGGCGGGACTGGTGGCGTTGAGCGGCGAATACACGGAGGTTCAGCTCCGGACGAATACCGAACTGAGTGGCCTGTACCTCTCGTTCGCCCTC
>Ga0207797_1001551_pt1 | contig 16529 bp, 15 predicted proteins | sample PRCRCaboRojoPR_6_FD_187275 | JGI IMG/M metagenome (GOLD analysis project Ga0207797, IMG submission 187275) | Marine sediment microbial community from Cabo Rojo, Puerto Rico - PR CR 10% Liquid 1 (SPAdes) | ecosystem: Environmental > Aquatic > Marine > Coastal > Sediment | place: Cabo Rojo, Puerto...
GTCGAAACCGGAAACCGGCTCAAGGGTTGGATCAATAAAGAAGATGCAGAAGGGGTCGATTCCGGGAGGGTAGCCGATGCCATGGTTGCGGATACTGGATCGGCCCAAATTGGTACCAGTCTGGCGGAAGCTCTAACGGTAATGCTGGAAAGGGATGTGGCCAACCTCCCCGTGGTCGACGAGGCCAATAAACTGCAGGGGTTGCTGACTTTTCACGACCTTCAAAAGTTGATCGGAGAAACCTACACGGAACGAGGCGGCAGGCACCCAGAGGTGTAAAATGCGACGGAGACTAGTTCTGATTATATTGTTGAGTATTTTTATCGGACTGACCATCTGGATTACGGAACTCGATAGCCTCAAGTACATGCAACCCAAGACCTATGGCGACATCATGAGGCAGGGCTGGAACCATATCAAAATGGTCGGCATAGCAGAGCTACTGGCAATAGGGGTGGGAGTTCCACTCGGCATACTGGTTACCAGGCCCGGGTTGAAGAACCTGGCCACGCCAATCGTGGGAACTGCGAACGTGGGACAAACCATACCCAGCCTGGCAGTTATAGCTATCATGGCACCGATACTGGGTTACGGTTTCAACTCGGCCATAATTGCGCTTTTCGTTTATTCCCTTTTGCCGGTCCTGAGGAATTCTTATGCAGGCATAAATGATATCGATCCGGCAATAATTGAATCCGCCAAAGGCATGGGGATGTCGAGGGCACAGATCGCCTGGAAGATCGAGCTGCCGCTGGCAAGGCCCGTGATAATGGCCGGAATCCGTACTTCCACGGTAATATGTGTCGGAACGGCCACGCTGGCTGTTCTGGTGGGGGGTGAAGGTCTGGGCAAAATCATTCTGACGGGGCTGTACACCCAGATCCCGCTTCTTATCGTCCAGGGTGCTGCACCAACTGCAGCCCTGGCGGTGATTCTGGATACTCTACTGGAGGGCTTCGAGAGCTGGATGACTCCAAGAGGGTTAAAAAAGGGTTAAACCGGATTGCTCATAAGGGGGTGGTAACTAGCGGCCGGAAGTTTAAGTACCTCAACAGCAAGGCTCAATCGACAAATACCCAAGGAGGTATTGCGATGAAAAGAATAACAGCAACACTATTAATTGCCCTCATACTGGTCGGTGCAACTTTAGGTGTTCTCGCCCAGGACAAGCAGGTCGTGGTGGGGAACAAGAACTTTACCGAGCAGTACATTATGGGCCAGTTGATGAAACAGGTACTGGAAGAGCACGGCTTTCGAGTCAAACTGAGGTCGGACCTCTCCTCCATGGTCATGCGGAAAGGCCTGGAAAACGGCAGCATAGATATCTGTGCGGAGTATACGGGTACCGCATGGATGACCCATCTCGGATACCCTTACGACCCAGCAATTGGACACGAAGCGCTTTACGCCGTCGTCAAAGCCGTCGACAAAACTAATAACAACCTGGTCTGGCTCGATCCAATTTGGAATCACAATACGTACGCACTCGCCGTGTGGCCCGAATACGCGGAGGAGAACAACCTAAAGACCATGTCGGACCTGGCCGAACTATATAGAAGTGAGGACGGTGAAATAAACACATTTATCGACTTCGAGTACTCCCAGAGGCCGGATGGGTTACCCGCGCTGGAGGAGTACTACGACTTCGAAATATCCGACAGTCATCTCAAAACGGGTGCTCCCGGGGCCTCGGTAACAGCCCTGGCAAACCGGCAGACGAAAGTGGGGATGGTCTTTGCCACGGATTCCTCTATTGCCGAGCACGATTGGGTGGTCTTACAGGACAACAAACGCTTCTACCCGCCTTACGACCTCACACCGGTGGTACGGAGCAAAGTCCTCAACGAATACCCCGAACTGGAGGAAATACTCAACGAACTAGTGGCGACGTTCCCAGGAGGAGGCGAGGATTGGACCCCCGAATATATGACGGAAAGCCAGAAAGCCTGGTCCGCCCTGAACGGGATGGTCGATATTGAGAAGATGGACGCCGACGAAGCAGCACACGATTACCTGGTGGAGCACGACCTGGTGGAAGAATAAAAGTAAGTTGAGGTTTAAGGGACAGAGGGCCAGTTTATCAATTCTGGCCCTCTGTTTTATGTCAATTGAACAAGGAGTTGAGTATGGAAACGGAAGGGAGTTACTTCGACTTCGTGCTTCCAACGAAGGTCAAATTTGGGCCCGGAAAAAGAAAGCACCTGATCAGTGAGGTCGAAAGTCGCGGATTTAAGTCGATAGGTATAGTTACGAACGAAATAATCAGGGACCTGGGATTACTCGAGGACGTGGAGAACGATCTGAGGGAGAATCGGGAGGTTAATTTATTTACCGGAGTAGAGAGTAACCCACACCTCTCAACGGTTTCTGGAGGCTACAACGAGTTCCACGGTAAAGAACTGGACTGCCTGGTGGGAATAGGAGGCGGAAGCGTAATAGACACTACTAAAGCAATAAGCCTCTGCCTGGCCAACGGCGAAGAAGATATAGTTCAGCTGGATCAGTCTTCCGAAAGGATCGAACCTTCTTTACCCTTTTTCGCCCTGCCGACCACTTCCGGTACGGGAAGCGAGGTAGATTACTGGGCAGTCATTTCCAAACCGGAGACGAACGAGAAACTATCGATCGGTTGTCCCGAGATGGGACCACTTACGGCCATAGTGGACCCGGAACTTACAGTGACGCTACCACCAGAACTGACATTTTCCACGGGAATAGACGCCTTGTCGCACGCCCTAGAAGCGTTCTTATCCGCGGAAAGCAACGATTTATCGGACACTTTGGCCTTAAAAGCGATCGACCTCGTATTCGAATCACTGGAAAGCGCTATCGATAACGGAAAGAACCTGAAAGCCAGGGGAGATATGTCACTGGCAAGTACCCTGGGCGGCGCGGCAATGCAGCACGTCGGCCTGGGCCTGGTTCACGCTATGTCACACCAGATAAGCGGTTTTTACGACGCGAACCACGGTCTGACCAACGCCAAACTGCTCCAGCCCGTACTGGAATTCAACCGGGAGGCAGTTCCCGACAAATTGAGAGTTCTGGAGAAAGAATTCGATAATCGTTTTGCCGAGAAGATGGAGAATCTGCTGAACCTTTACGATTATTCGAACTTTCAACTCGAATTAAACAAAAAGGATTTGCCTGAGCTGGTAGAAAGGGCGGTAAAGAACGTCAATGCAAAGACGAACCCGCGTCCCGCCAATCGGGGTGAAGTCAGAAGGATTTATAAAACAAGCTTCGATATTGCGGATGAATGACCACCGGCGTTCGTTTCGCCAAATAAATTTTAAGCCGCCGAAAAGGGGGGTAAAATGCCGCAAAGTTTCGAGGAAATATTTTCTGAACTGAAGGAAAAATTAAAGGTAGAAGACATCGAGTTCGTCGACTTCAAAGTAGTCGATCCTGAAGGCAGGTGGCGACACCTCACGATACCAAGATCGAAGTTCACCAGAGAGTTTCTGGAGAGCGGCCTGGGCTTCGACGGTTCTTCTTACGGCTACAGTCGCGTTGAGGACAGCGATTTACTTCTGGTCCCGGACCTATCTACGGCCAGACTGGAACCGGCGGAAGAAGAACAGGTCTTGAGCTTGGTAGGCGACATCTTCCGGGTTAGCGGTAGCTCCGAAAAGGAGAGATTTACTCACGATCCGCGCGGAACTTCAAAAAGGGCGACCAAATATTTGCAGGAATCGGGAATCGCCGACGAATTTCGGATCAGCCCGGAATACGAGTTTTATGTCTTTGATAGTGCACGATTTTACTACGGTGATAACGTCGGGGCCTTTTCACTAAGTTCTCCTGAACAACCGGATCGAGGGCCGAAAGGTGAGGGTTCGTCGCACCCACTCCCAAAATCCGGAGGCTACCATGCCCCCAGACCTGGTGACAGCATTGCGAAATTGAGAAACCGGATAACTTCTTTTCTGGAAAGTCAGGGAGTCTCGGTAAAGTACCACCACCACGAACTGGGCGGTGCTGGGGAGTCGGAGATAGAGGTTGATTTTACAAACCTGCCCGAAGTCGCCGACGAAACACTCTTTATCAAACACGCTGTCAGGACAATAGCCGCGTCAGTCGGGAAATCCGCGACCTTTATGCCAAAACCGTTGAACGATTTCCCCGGAAACGGGATGCACCTTCATCATTACCTGAGAAAAAACGGGGAAAACCTATTTGCCGGCGAGAAGTACGGGGGACTGAGCCAGCTGGCCCTGTACTTCCTGGGTGGTCTAATCGAGCACGGGAAGAGCCTTTCCGGAATTACCAATCCGACCACCAATTCCTACAGGAGGCTGATTTCCGGTCACGAAGCTCCGGTCGATCTCGTCTTCGGAGGGGCAAACAGAAGCGCTGCAATCAGGATTCCCGGTTACGTCGAATCAAAAGAAAAAAAGAGGGTCGAACTGCGCACCGTGGATGCCACCTGTAACCCGTACCTTGCTTATTCCGCCGTCCTCATGGCTGGAATCGACGGTATTGAAAAGCAAATCGACCCGATAGACCGGGATTACGGTCCGATGGAGCAAAACATATACGAACTGCAGGAAGATAGAAAGGAAGGGATAAAGAGCGTGCCAAATTCGCTCGCGTCGGCACTGGAAGCTCTCGAAAAGGATCACGCTTACCTGCTTAAAGAGGAAGTATTTCGAGAAACCCAGATCAAAAACTGGCTCAGGCTGAAAAGGAAAGAAAAAAACTCACTCGAAGACAAGCCACATCCGTTTGAGCACGTGCTTTACTACGATCTTTGAGGTTGGTCTTATAGGAGAAACCATGAACTACCCCGGGCTGGTCGGAAACAAACTAAACCCATTAACGGAGAAACAGGTAGAACGAATTCATGATTCCGGGTTAAATATCCTTCAGGAAGTCGGAATTAAAGCGGACTCGGAGAGATACCTCCAGTTACTGGAGAAGAATGGAGCAAACGTGGACTTAAAAGAGCGTAGGGCCAGGTTGCCGGAGGGCATGGTAGAAAAATTCGTATCCATGGCCCCCTCGACTGTCACGCTTTACGGCAGAGAGGAGGAGAACGATCTGGAACTGGCGGACAGAAAGGCATACTTCGGCACCGGTGGCGCGGCAGTAAACGTCCTTGACCTGGATGCTCGCGTCCGAACGAGAGCATCCACGCTGGAAGACCAGCTCAAGCTTGCCAAACTGGTCGAAGGACTGGAAAACGTGCACTTCTTTCAGGCACCCGTAGTGCCCACGGATGTTCCGGAGGAGGAGATGAGCCTGAATAGTTTTTACGCCAGTCTGCGGGGGACTAAGAAAAACGTTCAGGAGTCAGTGACGGTACCGGAAAAAGTGAAAGACATCGTGGAGATGGCTTCCCTGATAGCCGGCGGTCAAAAAGCGCTGCTCGAGAGGCCGTTTATCTCGTTCGTTACCAGCTGGATGGTTAGTCCGTTGAAGCTGGACATCAGGACTACGGAAGTTCTCGAGGAAATCGCCGGATACAGGATTCCGGTGGCGCTTTCTTCCGCCCCCGTCACGGGCTCAACCGCACCTGCTTCACTGGCCGGCCTGCTGGCACAGGTTCATGCCGAGGAACTTTCCGGAATAGTTCTCTCTCAGATTTTTCAGGAAGGAACCCCGATACTTTACGGGCCGGTCCCTGCCGCAGCCAACATGAAAAACATGGCCTATCTGGCCGGTGCTCCCGAGACTGGTATGATGAACGCAGCAGCAGCCCAGCTCGCGGATTACCTGAACGTTCCTGTTTACTCGGACGCGGGGGAAACCGACGCGAAAATTCCCGACACCCAGGCGGGAATCGAAACAGCATTTAACCTGCTACAGGTGGGGCTAGCAGGCGGTAATTATATTCACCACGCCGCGGGGATGATCGAATCGATGCTGGGGGTTTCTTACGAAAAGTTTGTAATAGACAACGACGTCATCGGAATGGTTACGAGGGCAATGCGGGGAATCGAGGTCGACGAAGATAGCCTGGCACTGGATGTAATTAAGGAGGTGGGGCCGGGCAACGATTTCCTGACGCAGAGACACACGATCGAAAAATCCCGTTCGGAAGAGATTTACAGTCCCAGGATTCTCGACCGGGAAAACAGAAACACCTGGCAAACCGAGGGGGCGAGAGAGACCCGGGATAGGGCGAAAGAAAGAGCTAAAACAATCCTTGATAACGCAAAAGAGAACCTGATTCCCGAAGATATCGACGAAAAGATCAGAGAAAGATACGAAATCCACCTCCCAAAAAGTACCAACTAAAACATCTAAGCCAACGGAGGATTGATTCACGTGAGAAGAGGAACGAAGGGAGGACAGCTAAATCTCGTTTCTAAAGAAAGCGTAAAAAAGATACACGAAGCAGCGGAGACAATTCTGGCGAAAAAAGGTATAATGGTAGAAGAACCCGAATCCAGGCAGTTGCTGGAGGAAAAGGGCTGCAAGGTGAACCAGGAAAACCACGTCGTCAGGTTTCCAAGAAAGATCGTGGAGGAATCGCTGGAAACCGCACCTTCTTCCTTCAAAATGGGAGCAAGGGACGAAGAGAACGAGTTCGAGCTGAGTCACGAGAGTTCATTCTTTACCGCGGGGACAGGAACCACTTCGGTGCTCGACAGCAAAGAGGGAGGGCGCAGGAAGGCAACCAAAGAGGACCTAACCCGTGCAGTCAAACTTGGGGACCAGCTTTCGAACATCGACGTCGTCTGGTCGATTTTTACACTGACTGACGACCCTTTACTCGGCTTTTACCAGCTTTACTCCGTTTTAACAAACAGCACGAAACATGGTGCTATAGTGAACTGGTATGGGGGGGAATTAACGGACAAGTTAATCGACATGATTTCCGTGGTCTCGGGTGGCAGGAGCAAACTGGAGGAAGAAAGGCTAGTCACAATGTACGCTGAACCCGTATCACCTCTGACTTTCAGGAAGGAAAACCTGGAAGTCCTGCTCAGATGGACCGACGTCGGCCTGCCCCTGCTTTGGTATCCGGCTCAGAAGGCCGGGGCGACAGCACCAATGACTCTGGCCGGATCACTAGCCCAGGCTTTCGCGGAATCGCTCGGTGGTAACGTCCTGGCTCAGCTAAACAACCCGGGTACTCCGGTGATCCTCGGCGCCTCGCCGCTCGTAATGGATATGCGCAACGCCTTGAACACCTACTTTTCCCCGGAGATGCTGATCATTCAGTCAGCTACCGGTCAGTGGGGTGACTTAATCGAGATGCCAATATATGGCACTGGCGGGTGCACTAATTCCTACGATCTCGACTATCAGGCGGGTGTGGAATCAGCCGTATCGCTTTACGGATCGCTATTGAGCGGACAGAACCTGATCCACGACCTTTCCTTTGCCGGAGCGGGTGACCTCGGAAGCCTGGAACTACTTACGCTGACCGATGAAATAGCCGGCATGGCGAAGAGAACTGCCACGGAAATGGCCACGGACGAAGAATCTATAGCGATGGAAGTGATTAAGGAAGTAGATCACGGGGGAGATTACCTGAGAAAACAGCACACCTTCAAACACTTTAAGAAGGAACTAATGGCACCGGAAATGATCAGAAGGATCGGAAAGGACAAGTGGGAAAGGGATTACGCCGTTAAAAAAGCCCGGGAAAGGACGGAAAAACTGCTAGAAGAACACCGAGTAGAACCAATACCAAAAGAGAGAGAAAAGGAGCTGCAGAGAATCATCAAGGAGGCTTCCAGGATGATTTAACGGCAAACGGAAGGCCCCCGACTCGCTTTCGAGTTACTTGCTGAACTTTGATTACGTTGCCATACCTTCTCGCCGCGGACGTTATCGAGCGGAAAAACTTTTCGAACAGGAGAGTTGTTGAAATTCTCCCGGGTGTCGTGTAAAAAAGATTGCGATTGACTTAAACTTTAAATTGATACTTACAATAAACTAACCAAGTCGAGGGTCATCATTTATATGACGAAGAAAGAAAACAGCTTTTCGAATCTGGCCGAGTTATTCGATTCCCTGGTTGAAACGGAAGGAGCAAGGGTAGATTACGAGCACGGGGAAACTATCTACAAGGAGGGTGAACCCGACAACAAGGTATACCGGATCGAATCGGGTGGCGTATCCCAGTCCCAGAGAATACCGAGCGGAAAGCTGCTAACCTACCAGATACTCCTGCCGGACGACATCTTTTCTACGTTTCACCTTTCCTCTCAGGTAGTAAACCAGCCCTGCACGGCAAAGGCTCTGGTTGATACCACTTTACAGGAGGTTCTACGGGATTCGTTCCGGGATCAGCTCTTAAAAAATCCCGAACTGGCCCTGGACGTAGTAGATATGATTTCCGACGAGCTTCAATCGCGGGACCGAACGCTGGAGAATCAGATCTCCCTGACGGCCAAGGAGCGAATCCATTCCATCCTGCGTAAATTAGCTCCTCTCGGGGAAGAGTCACCGGAAGGGAAATCCATAAGTTTTCTCACCAGAAAGGAACTGGCGGAAATGGCCGGTATGACCGAGGAAACGGTCACCAGAAGCCTGGGTAAACTGGAGAAAGAGGGTCAGCTGAAAAAAACCAGGGGAGAAGTCGTACTTCTTTAGCATTTATCCTGGGGTCACCAAGACCTCCTGGTTCTTTACGCTTTCATTCCCTTCAAGATGTCTAAATACTCCCAGGCTAGGTATAATATTTAACAAGATAGAGGCACAAACGCAGAATCAGTATACCTGAAAAACAAAAACTCCAAGCCAATCCACAGTCCACAGGAGGAAAGAAATGCAGAGAAAATTATCGTTTCCGATAAAACTTGCCGTTACTATTGGTTTAACGGTGATACTCGGTACGCACTTCGTGGGAGCTGCTTCGGCTGAACAAGAGGTAAAAATCAATGCGGAAATTGGGGCAAAGCTGGCTTTTGACGTATCACGAAGTCAATTACAGATACCCGTCGATCCCCTGGAAGCGCCCAGAAACCGGGACTCACTCGTGTTTATAGTGAAAACCAACGCCCCTTTCTACAATATTACCGCCTCACACAGCACCTTCGAGATAAAGGACTACGACTTAGCTGATAAAGGTAACTTCTGGGTCGCTTCTGACCCCGTCGACGGGGAAGGAACAAACGGGTGGAAAGAAGTAAAAAATGAGATGGAGCTAATAACGGGAGAAACCGGGCGAACGAACCGCGAGGAAACCAGTGCCACTTACCAGCTCAGGGTGGACTACAGCGTACCGTTCGGTGAAGCAGAGACTACCATTTTGTTCACCGCTTCCGCCTCAACTTAGAGTGCTTTCCGAACACTTTCCGTTACCAGGGAAAATTTGAAATTCAGTCCACGGCTTAAAGTGTTTTTCGTTAAGTACTATCTCCATTAGATTTCTGGTCCCCGCTCTTAACCTGGGTGCGCTGGGGCAGGCAGGTCACGTCGACCCCTCTTGCTTTGAGTGCCTTTACGTTATTGATGTTCCTTGAGTCCGGGGAAAAATCCAGGAGATTATTGTGAAGCAGTATCACGTCGCCTTTATCGAGACCCTCATTCTTCAACAAAGGTTCGACACTCCTTAACTGGTTGCCTGACAGGTCGAGGTAGTCCAGACGTTCCAGCTCGGCAAGGGGCACTACACTGATTAAGTGGTTATTCGAGAGGTCCAGGCTCTGTAGTGAGCTCAGTTTTTCCATTCCTTCAATTTCGATCAACTCGTTATCAGTGAGGTGCAATTCCCTTATCCCCGTCAAACCGGTAACTGGAGAAATATTTCCGATCCTGTTGCCTTTCAACCTGAGGATTTCCAAGTTATCCAGACTTGACATTCCTTCCAGATCATCCGACTCAATTGAAGAACCAACGATCTCAAGGATCTCGAGGTTTTCCAGCTCAAATAGTGGGTCGGTTTCCGCGAAATTATCAAGGTTTTCTAGCCTGAGCCGTTCCAGTTTTTCCGCATGCCTTATTCCGGCAAGCTCTCTAACCCCGCTGGCGGCCAGGGTACTGAGTTCCAGCATATCATAAGTCGTAATCTCTTCGCCAGGGAGACCGAGCTGCTCGCTTACTGCTTCAAGCAGCTGACGGTCCGGAATCAAATCCGTTCCTTCGGAGTACGACACTCCCGAAAATGAAAGCAATAAAACGAGTATTACGAGGATTATGCCAGAAAAAATATTCTTCCGACTCAATTTTATCATCTCCCTGAAACTCCTTCCTCCACGGTTAAAAATATAGCACCTGAGATACGCCGTCAAGATCTCCAAATTATGATTTGAATCTTAAATTCGTCGGCCTGCTTGCAGTGCAAAAACATTTCATCTATAATGATTTTGATTTGAAGTTCTTTTAATTTAAAGCTAATCCTGAAAAAGGGTAAATCTTCCGAAAGGGAGAGACACAAAGTCACGGGTCCCGGAAAATAAGCACACCAGGGACGGCCGGACAACTCAGGAGTAAACATGAAAAACGACTCATCATTGCTCATATCGAGTCTTGCGAAAAGTACTCTCCTCGTTTCAGTTGCGTTGATAGTTATCATAACCTTCAGCGCCGTTGTTGTCGGAAATAACCCCAACAACACGGTAAACGTCAATGCCAGAATACAGGCGGCCCGAATGGTTACCATCGGGGAAAACAGTCCGAACCAGTCCGGCCAGGAGGCCTTCACTGCAATTGATTTAACCGAGTATAAGAGGTCCCGGACAGGAGTAATAAAAGTCAGGGAATCAATATACCTGAAAGTCGGAAGCAACGTTTCCTGGAAACTGGCCGCCCGCGTCGAAAACCTTGAAGAAAGTCGGGAGATAATTCAATCATCGGGCTGGAGCCTGGAGGGATTCAGGATATTCTGGTCAGGCGGGCAGTTAGAGCTGGGTGATTCAACCCGGACGATATTAAGCGGCAAAAAGGGGATGCACGTCTTCGAGGTAACTTACGAAATAGTAATTCGCAAATGCGGAGACGAATCCTCTTTACCTCGCTTTGAAGAATTAAAAAACGTACTTGTATTTACCTTTGAGTAAAATTCCCTAATAGCCCCACGAGCGCATTTCTCAGCAATCTCGTTAATTAGATTCTCCATCAGTCTTCAATGATCATTACTTTCGGACAACAGCCGAGTTAGTCTGTGCGCTCAAATCGACTTCACGTCACTGAATGACAAAAGTAATGTACCATTGCTAACAAAACTGGTAGGATGTTCTAGATCGTTTAGTTAGTGCTTGCTCCGATTTTCTGTAACGGGTTGACACATGGACATCCAAACATCAACAATTTTTAATATCACGACAAAAACAATCAGGCTAAGCCGGTACTTGCTGATTTTCCTCTCGTTATCGGTCCTTTTTGCCGGACCACTCAAGGCCCAAACCCCCGAAGAAGATTTGATTAGCTTTGAAGGTGAGATCGAGACTACCATAGAGGCTGATTACACGGAAGGTACAACTGATTCAGAAGCCAATTTCACGGCAGGGCTGGCTATGGAGAACAATTTAACCCTCGACCTCGACCTGACAAACGAGTATGAAAGCAACGGTGATAGTACCTGGGAAGCGGAACTGGACTTTGAAGTTACTCCAACCCTTACCACGGAGGACGATATGGTATTTTACCTCGAGACGGACCTGGCCGAAACCGGATACAACGAAGGAACAGTTGGAATGGAAGGAAGTCTGGGGGAAACGGATTACGATATTGGAGTTGACCTTTCCGAGGGTGACAAAGAACTATACCTGGAACTATACAGGCGGTTCAATTCCGGAATAAGTTTACGCGGGGACGTTCTACTCGGAAACGGCCCGCTATTCCGGACCGGCCAGTTAAGCTTTCGCGGGGTCGCGTTTAAGTTAAATGAGGTGCCCTGGGAACTTTCAGGAGATCTGGAAGCAACACTTGAAAAAAGCACTTTTGGCTCGGACGAGCACGTCAAGCTTTCCTTCGACCTGGAAAACGAAAAAGTCAATACTTTCAGGTTTCCGAAAAGGGGGAGCGGGCTAAGTTTCTATAACCTGGCTCCTCTTAAGTCAGGGGGTTATGCGGTAAAAATCCATAATTCTGGCGGTGAATCCGTGGATTTAGCCGGCTGGGAAATTTCCAGTGCCGGTGGCCGGGCCGCGATACCCGGCGATCAGGTAATAAATCCCGGGGCAAAGCTAGAAATAACTATCGGAGCCGAAATGGTCGAGGAAGCCGCAGAACTAAAACTAATATCCCCCAGCGGCAAAAGGGAGGATTCCTGGCCCCTCCCGCGGTTCTACTACGGCAACGAAAAATTATTCCGGAGGGAAGGGGAACTGGAAAGAGGTATTGAAATCTCTTTTACGGATAATGACTTCGACGAACTGACAGTTGAATGGAACCTGGAAGTGCCAAGTGGCCCGGAAAGTTTCTACTTTGCCGACTTCGCGATTGACCATAAAGTCGAGGTCGACCGGGCCGTCCTGGGGTACGAAGGACAGTGGTCTGGCCTGGAATTTTCCTTACTTGATGAAGAGGTCGAGCTTATACTCCTTCCGACCAGCCGATCGGAAGTGGTTGACTCAGAATTAGGATTGGTCATAAACGGAGAGGGAGAATTTGAATCCGCCTTTGAGATAGGCCAGGAATTCGGGGAATTCGAACTAGAACACGCCGTGGGATTAAGCTCCGAGGACGACGAGACGGAAATTGAACTTGAGCAGGTACTGGAATGGAACCAATTTGAAGCCGAATTGGGTTACCTGTACGAAGACTCCAAGCTTTCGGAATTCGGGGTTCAGGTGGCTCTGGAGTTTTAAAAGAGATTTTAGACTGCTAGCCAAACGGGCCCATTAACCCCTGGAGTTCCAGAAAGAACATTTACCATGCTCCTTTTATTGCACCACTTTAATTAAACAATTAATCCTTGAAATAAATAGTTTACGTCTAGAAAAAACCATACTAGGTATAATAATTTATAGAAGTGAACTTCAATTTGTCAATTCAGCTAACTAAAATACACGAGGAGGTTTACATGGAGACTGCAAACCTGCAAAAGCCCGGATTAATTCTGTTTTTAGCCGTAGCCCTGACTTTAGGGTTCACTGGTTCCGTTTTTGGGGCCGAACAATCCGTTGAAATCGAAACTTCCATAACGCAGCGCCTGGTCTTTTCCATCGACGAAGGTGGTTCGGTAAGCCTGGTAGCGGACCCAATCGATTCTCCTACCGCAGAGGCCGCGAGCTCTTTCAACGTAAAGACCAACGTGGGGAGCTATTCGATATCGGCCAGTTTCGGAGAATTTGCGGTAGAAGACACGGACTACGACCTGATCGAGAATGAAAACTTCCGCATCAAGTCCGTTCCACCCGACGAAGGAGATGCAATTTTCGACTGGACGGTTCCTTCGGATGAGATGACCGTGCTGAGCGGCGAGGTCGGGTACACGAATCTTGAAACCACGGTAGTCAGATATCAACTTAACGTAGACTTCACGGTTCCTTCCGGAGCTGCCTCGACGACGGTCGTATACACTGCCACAGCTTCCATATAACGGAATACCGACTTCGCGGGACCAGTCATTATCGTACGGAGGTATAAACAAACATGAAAAACACTATCAAGAAATTGGAAGACGGGGGAGTCGTTCGCCACTGGTCTTTTCTTTTCCTCGGGTTGACTATCGCCCTTGCTCTAAACCTGGCTTTCGTTTCAACAGCAGTAACCGCCCAGGATGAGGTTGAACTTTCTCAGGATAAGCTGGAAAAAATTAAGTCCGTCGAAGCAGGTGATTACGTCTACGTGTTCTGCAATCCCCTGGAACATACCCGGGTGGAAAAACTGATCCAGGGCGCGGAGGCTCCGGCTGAGCTTTTCGATTTAGAAGTAAAGTACTTCGGACCGGAAGAACCCTATAAAGCGGATGAGGTTTTGGCCATACTGAAAAAGGTAATAGACCAATCACCAAAGGGTATAGCAATGGAAATTGGACACCCGAGCAAGTTCGACGCTGCAATTGGCAAAGCGGTCGAAGAAGGAATTTACTTCGTCAGTTTTAGCATAGACGACTGGACCAACAACCCGAGACATGGTCACATCGGTTACAACTGGGAAAAAGTCGGCAGCGACCTGGCGGACGAACTATTAGGGGATTTACCGCCGAATTCAAACGTTTTATTGTTGGATTCTACCAATTTAATGGGTAGATCCTGCCACCTAAGAACGAAATCAGTTACCCGGAGGTTGAACGATTACAACTTCAACTATCACATAATGAACGTCGAGCCGGAAAAGGGCGACATCGAGGACAAAGTACTTGAATATGTAGAGGAAAACGAAGTAGACGGGATAATCTCTCTCTGGGAAGTAATTACGGAACCCCTGGCCCAGGTAGTGGCCTATAACGACCTGAGGACCATTCGGATCGGTGGGTTCGGATTTGGCAGGGCAGGAAAGTACGTTAAATCGGGGAGCCTTGACGTAATAACGGAAATTGAGACTCGCCTGGAAGGAGGTATTCCCCTGGAAACCTTGTACTATTCGGCCCAGTACGAAGTAATCCCTGGCACTTATCATTTACACGTGGAACCAATTTCTACGGTAAAAAAGGATTAAGCCATCAGCAATCGGGTGATTAATTTACCTTTAACAACGCAAGGAGGGTTGAAATGAAAAGTAGAAATTTAACGAAAATAACTTTTTCACTGATTTTAACTCTGGTTCTCGGTATCTCTTTTGTCACGACAGTATCAGCGGCTGAAGTAACCGTAGACGCCAAAATAGGAGCGAAGCTGATCTTCAATGCCACCCCGAAGAAGCTGAAGATGTCGGTGGATCCCGTTGATAAACCAACTGCTCAACACGCACAAAGATTAATGGTAAAGACAAACGCACCATCATACGGTATAACTGCATCTTACGGTTCTTTTGAAGTAAAGGATTACGGTTTAATTGAAAATGGTAACTTAAAGGTTCAATCCAAAGCACCCGACTCGGGTTCAGGAACCGGAGACCCTGTTACAGTAGAAGACGAAATAGAAATATTGGCGGGGGAGTCAGGTCGGACGAATAACGAATTTACGCCCGTTGCTTATCAACTAAGCGTAGACTTTACAGTGCCGTTTGGGGACGCTTCTACTACCGTCGTATATACTGCTACAATGTCGACTTGAATTAAGATATTCTTTCACAAGAGGAAAAACCAGAAACAACGCATTCACCGAACAGCGTTTCACCGATCATGAACAGTGTTAAAACGGGAGGAAATAAATGGAATCAAAAATAGAGAACGATTATAACACCTGGGTAAATATTCTATCATCTAAAATTATCGCCGTATTGCTTAGCTCGCTTATAGTAATAAGTTTCTCCCTGACGGGGTTTTCCGGGCTTTCGGTGACGCCGTTGCTCCTGGACTTTACGATGGATCCGGGAAGCTCTCATTCCGGAACCCTGGAAGTTCAAAACACCGGTTCAACCCCGCTAATAGTCCAATCCCAGGTAAGAGGGTTTAAAACTTCTTTGAAGGGCACGGCACAGTTTCTTTCCGAAGAAACCGCAAAAAGCTACCTCTACAGTGGCGAGACCCTACTGAAATTGGAACCGGCGAAAGTAACACTCGAGGGTGGGGAGTCGAAAAAGTTCACTTATGAACTTAACTATCCAAAGAGACCGGAGCCATTCGGTGGAAGGTACGTCGGTGCCCTGTTTCAGGCGGCCCCGGCAAACCAGGAAAATAAAGAAACAAAAGGGAGCAGCATTGAGGTAGCAACGCGGGTTGGCACTCTAATTCTCGTCAGGCCGGGTGAAGAGATAGTCCTGGAGGACGAGTTTCAGGAGTACCGCGTCAAGCCGGAAATCACTCAGGTGAATGCCAGGAAGGTCTACGAAGGAAGGAGGTTACTGGTTTCCACCTATCTAAAGAATTCGGGTAATATTCACATAAGAAAAAAGGAATTCACTGGAACTGTGACGATCCAAAATCCTTCCGGCGAAGCAATCGAGGAACTAAAAATTTCCCCGCACAACGTTCTTCCCGATACCGAATACGCCCTCACGGAACTCTGGAAGATACCGGATGATTTAAAGGAAGAAAAGGAAACGACTTACTCGGTCAAGGTAAACATTTCAGTAAAAACCCCGTACGGGGACAGCGTCAAAGTGGAAGAGACCGCAAAAGTAAGGATTTAACTTCCCCGACAAGAGGCATAAAGAGCGCGTAAAGAAGATACATGGCGAAACCAGCTCATTCGGAGCCGGCTGGTTTCGCCATGTCCGTTTTCTCCTTTTAGCTAGCCGGATTAAGCTACAGGGTCCGGGGAAATATATTATCTTAGTAAAACTTTGGAGCAAACCTTGCCACTGCGTTATCTTATTTTTCTTCAGCCAGGTCACCGACTGATACCTCGAAATCTCCGATCATTTGTCCCCGGCTTACCTTATCGAATACGTTGACAACTACGACTTTACCTTTTGGTTCTTCACTTTTTGGTATTATCTCCAGCAACTCTCCGGTATTCGGATCTTGAATCGATTCGGCCGCGTAAAGGTAAAATATGTCGTCCTCCTGAACACCTTCACCGCTACCGCAATCCCCCTCGACTCCAGCAAGAACGACTTTATTGTTTTCTTCCAGG
>Ga0207797_1001552_pt1 | contig 16523 bp, 16 predicted proteins | sample PRCRCaboRojoPR_6_FD_187275 | JGI IMG/M metagenome (GOLD analysis project Ga0207797, IMG submission 187275) | Marine sediment microbial community from Cabo Rojo, Puerto Rico - PR CR 10% Liquid 1 (SPAdes) | ecosystem: Environmental > Aquatic > Marine > Coastal > Sediment | place: Cabo Rojo, Puerto...
AATAACGGGTTATGGCCGCTAAAACGGGGCGGAATCCTATCTCGGAGCTCACCCGGACGCTGGGCGGCGACCTGCGCTGGCTCCACATCCTGGTCTACATCGGCTTTGCTTTGGCCGTCGCGCTGCTCGTCATGCTCCTCTGGCTGTACGCGTAGCCGCTCGACCCGCCGTCCGGTCAGACCCAAACATGCGTAAAAAAAGAAAAAAGGGAAAAAGAGCTATCGGGCCCAGATGCCGTTGACGTGGGAGACGAGCAGCCCGTGCTCGACGCTCGCGCCGTCCACCGTCACCGAGGTGCCGACCAATCCGTCCAGTTCGCTGCGGAGCGGTTCCAGCGTGCCGTCGCCGTCGATGTCGCTCCGGATCATGCCCTGCCGGGGGAGCAGCAGCCGGGTGCCGTCAACCATGTAGGTGCCGTTAACGGTTTCCAGCGTGCCGTCGAGCTCCATCACGGTGACCTCTCTCGGCACGCGAAGCCAGATGCCGTTTATGTGGCTCACGTAGAGCGTGTCGCTGTCGAGCAGCCCGTTGACCACCACCGGGGTGCCGACCAGTCCCTGGAGCTCGTCCCCGACATGTTCGTATGCTCCGTCGCCATCGTAGTCGCTCCGGGCCATCCGGTCCATGAACAGCTCGGTGCCCAGGTAGAGCACCGTACCGTCAATCATGTATGTTTTCGTGTCGTTGTCATAGGCCAGGACGCCTTCCAGCCGCGATAGGTTGAGATAGTTTTCCGCCAGATGAGCGCCATACTGTGTCTGATGCCGGTGCTGCTGCATCATCCTGTCCCGCACCCGGTCCTGTATCCGGTCGCGTATCCGCTCCCGGAACCACCGCCCGGGGCCTGCACCTCCCTGGTTGCCTGTATCGTTTTCAGTGTCATCGGCTCCTGTCCCGGCGCCCAGCATGCCGTATCCATCGGCGAGCTCGACGCCGATCACTCCTGCTGACACCAGCCCGGCACATCCGATCAGGCCGGCGAGTGCCAGCGCGATATATTTTCGTTCCATGGTGGTTTCACCCGGGCGTCATACTGCCCCGGCATAATATATTGATTTACCCAAAAGAAGCCCAAATCATGCCCAAATCTTTCCCGATTTTATTCCATGCTCAGAAAGATGAGGATGACCAGCGCCATGGTCTCGAACACGTGCGGCAGGATGACGAACGGCCCAAGGCCGAAGAAGGTGTAGCCGAACAATGCGTGCAGCAATGGCAGCGACAGGAGCGACTGGATGAGCAAAACACCGATGAAAAACATGAGCCCGAGCATGAAGCTCGACCTGGTGGTGGCATACGTCTGCAGGTAGACCCCGAGCAGCCCGATGAGCAGCATGATGTTCACCGTGATGAGGATGCTGCCCGTGTAGTAGCGAAGGACAAACCGGGCGGGCAGCTCCCCGTCGGGCGGGGGACGCCAGCCCCGTCGCTCCACCTGCTCCTTGGCGAGCGACAGCGAGACCGAGGAGAGAACCATGCCGAGCACGATGCCGATGACGATGAGCAGAGCAACCAGGCCAAATGCTTTCGTGATGTCTTTTTCCGCCATTCTTTCACCTCATTTCATTCATTGCTTTTGATGTTTTTCCCAATTTGTGCCCAAATCTTTTCAAACGTTTCCACGTGCTCCTCGAGCAGGTCCGAGGGAAAATACATCGTGCCGTAGCCGGAGCCCATGGTGGTCACCAGGCTGTTTTTCTGCAAAACCCGGAGATGATGCCGGATTGTCTTGTAGTCAAGGTCAAGCGCCTCGGAGAGCTCGTTGGCGTTCATGGGCCGTTCCCGCAACTGTGTGATGATGCGGCCGCGGTTCAGCCCGCCGGAGCTTCCGGCCAGCAGCCACCAGAGCAACTTCTTCGCCGGTTTCAAGCACGTCAATATCTGCCATGCTCTTAAATGTGTTTTTATATTGTTCCAGGAACACGGAAGGCTAAGGAGATATCAGTCGTGCCGTGCCCGGTACCAGAGCAGCAGGAACGTGGGGAGCACGAACACGGCGGCGAGAAACGCGAACAATATGCTGATGGCGGACACCTGGCCGAACTGCGCCAGCGGCGGGATGATGGCGAAGGAGAGAATCGCGAAGCCGACGATCGTGGTGGTGGCGGAGCCGAACAGTGCGCTCCCGGTGTGGCTGGCCGCGGTGCACAGCGCGCATTCGGGCTTCGACATCGCCTGGGCGTCTTCGAGGAACCGCTGGGTGAGATGGATGCTGTAGTCGATGCCCAGTCCGACGGTGATGGCGGCGATGGTCACCGTGACCGGGTTGAGCGGTATCTGGAGGAAGTACATGGTGCCAAATGTCCAGCTTATGACGAACACCAGGGGGATGATGGTGACCGCGCCGAGCAGGAGCCCCTTTTTGAGGTAGTAGTAGAGCATGGTGAGGATGGCGAGGGCGATGAGGAACGTTATCAGGAGGGTCTGTACCTGTCCCTCGTTGATTGACCTGAAGGTCTCGTAGCTGACGATGGGGCCGCCGGTGACGACGACTCGTTCGACGTCTGTTGTTTTGAATGGCTCGGCTGCTGTTTTCATGTCAGCTCTTGTTCCGGCGACGTTTCCCTCGTTTTCGGTGTCGACTGGTATCCGTATCAGGAGGCCAGCGTATCCATCGTTGTCTCTGTTGAGCACCCGGCTGGCGTCCTCGCGGTTGTATTCCATGAGCGCGTTGTAGACCGCGGTGACGTTGGCTGCGGTGATGTCGGCGTCTATCTCGCCGTTGCTGTCCCGGTCGACGTTGGCGGTCCAGATGTCGGCGAACGACTGGTTGTATGTGGGGAGCCCCCGGGTGGCCATTGACAGTGCGAGCTGGGAGGGTGATTGGGGTGCTCTGGCGTCGACCGCGTAGCTGCTGTTCATCGCCGCTGTCTGCACGGGCTGTATTTTCCGGAACACGGCGGGCTGTGTGACGTCGCCTTCGACGAGGATGTAAACGGTTTCCTCGCTGAAGTTGAAGTCCTCGACGAGCATGGTGAACGTGCCGGCGACCGTGAGCCCCTCGGGCAGGAAATCGCGGAAGTCGTAGCGTGCCTCGAGCTGCGTGGCGCCGTAGACGCTCACCGAGGTCAGCAGCAGGAGCACGACGAGCACCTTGACGGGTGTCCGGGCGGCGATGGCGCCCAGCCCGAGCCCGTTGTTGGGGCATTTGTCATGCCCCGGGCAAAAGGTCTCCGGGTCGCCGATTTTGTTCCATAGTTTTTTGCCGAGAGACAGCCGCTTTTTTCCGTCCCGGTTTTCCGGTGTGACCAGCTCCCTGTCTTTTTTCTGCCGCCGCCGGTCTATCAGCGTCTTCGCCGCCGGGAAAAAGGTGAGCATCAGTATGAAGGCGCTGCCGATGCCCAGGGAGCAGAGGATGCCGAAGTCTCTGATGGCGGCGATGTTGGATGCCAGGTTGCTGAGGAAGCCGACCACCGTGGTGATGGTGGTGAGCAGGATGGCGAGCCCGACGGTTGCACCAGCCCTGGTGACGGCGCTGTTTACCGTTTTTCCATTGCGGAGCTCCTCGCGGTATCTGGATGTGTAATGGATGCCGTAGTCGATGCCCAGGCCGATGACGAGCACGGGTACGGTGGTCATCATGGGGTTGCCGAGGTTGAGCTCGAGGAGGACGCCGAGTCCGTAGACCCAGAGGATGGCCATGACCAGGGACAGGAGGTTGAGCAGGGTGTCGGTGAGGCTTCGGTACATCAGCGCCAGCACGACGATGACGAACCCGAAGGCGATGGGCATGAGCAGGGCGATGTTTCTGCCGGAGGCCTCGCTGACTTTTTCGTCGACGAGCGCGTCGCCGAGCACCCTGAGCTCTGTGGCGCTGGTTTCGAGGTCTCCTGCCAGCCGCTGGACGGTTTTTTCCGCCTGGAGGGAGCCGTTCCCTGTGTCGCTTTGTATGGAGATGCTCATGAGGGACTTGCCGGCGGTCTGGCTCCGGCTGTCGTAGTCATTTGAGAGCAAAAATGGCAGGATGGTGTCGAGGGGGAGCGCCCGGGAGACAGCCGCATCTGTAACGAAATCGGATATCATGCCGGGCTCGTAGGGATTGAATTCGAGTGATATGGGCTGCATCCCCGGCACCCGTACGGACAGGTTTTTTCCGGCCAGGATGGTCTGCATGTCCCCGGGTGACAGGGAGCGCGCATGGTGTATCAGTGCTGTCTGCTGGGTCATGCCGTCGGTGGAGGATGGGGACGGCATGCTGCCGCTGTCGTGGGGTATCGACTGTGCTGCCCTGGCGATGAACTGTGCCTGAGCGATGAGCCGTGCGGGGGAGGACACGCCGGCGGGGGCGTCGGAGGTGTTTGTGATGATGCTGTCGACGGAACCGGTGGCGCGTATCTGTTGTTCGAGCTCGAGCTGCCGGAGCAGTGTCTGCCGGCTGAGCACGTTGTCTGCGACGGTTATAACGGTTATCTGGCTGTGCTGGTCGCCGTATTGCTCGCTGATGCGCTGGTTGGCCCTGGCGGTCTCGGTGTCGGGCTGGAAGTCGTTTTCTCCCGAGTCCATTTCCATCTGGGCGGCAAAAAACGACAGGAACAGGGTGGCCACGATAAGTATGACGATGCATATTTTCGGCCGCCGGGAGACCATGCGCTCGTATCTGCCTATCGGGTTCATGGATGCGACAGGGATACATCTAATATTTTATTAAATTTTGTGCGGCTGTGGGAGCTGGCTGCATGAACGCATCCCGGACCCGTTGTCATAGCAGCACGTTGAACAGGTAGCCGAGGAGGAGGACCTGCGGGACCGTGATGACGGGGAGCCACAACGCCGCTTTTTTGCCGATGTTCTGCCAGATGAGCCCGATCTCGGTGTAGTCGGTGGCGACGCCGGCCATCAGGAAGGTGAAGCTGTTGCCGAAGGCGCCTGTCTGCCTGAATATTTCGAAGGCCAGGGGTGCGCTTCCCTCGGAGCAGACCTCGATGACGGTGGCGAAGAACAGGGTGACGGCCAGGCCGAGCAGCGTGGGCCCCATGTAGTCGACGAACAAATCGTGGGGGATGTAGCCCCGGGCGAACGAGGCCATGAGCATGCCGACGATGAGCCACCACATGACCATTTTGGTGAGCGACCAGGCCCCTGCCAGCGTTCCCTTCGCTGCATCGGCAATGTTTTCCCGGGTGAACTCGAACGTGTGCCACCGCCGCCGGATGTCATTTCTGACGGAGAAATCGGTCAAAACGGGGGTGTCCTCGCCCTGCTGGCACTGGCCGCATTCCACCATGCCGTGGCGTTCGAGCGCCTGGTAGACGAGACCGGTTGTGGTGGCGATGACCAGCGCCGAGATGACGATGAGCAGCGCGTTGAGGCCGAAGAAGCCGAACAGGAGCACGGTTATCGGCAGGTTCGCCCAGGGCGAGGCGAGCAGAAACGCGATGACCGAGGACGTGCTGGCGCCTTTTTTGTACAGCTCGATGGAGATGGCCAGGATGCCGTGGGAGCAGGCGCTCATCAGGAAGCCGAACAGGATGGCGTAGCCGACCGTCCTTTTTTGATGCCGCGACAGATATTTTTCGATGTATGAGCGCGGGATGAAGCGGTCGATGACGCCGCCGATGAAAAAGCCGAGCAGGATGGCCCACCAGATGAGCTCAAGGTAGTCGATAAATGCATCGTAAAACGGACGGAGCGGCTCATAGAGGTATCCGGCCAGGAGCAATACCGCGGTTATCGCGGTGACGATGAACAGGCGCTGCCGGTACCAGGGCACGCCGCCCTCGACGGTGCAGCTCGGACAGTATGCTTGCTCCTCGGGGATGTCGTGTTGTTCCTCGTATTTGCGGATGCAGCGCTCGCAGCAGAAATAGTGGCCGTGGGCGGGGATGGTGCCCTGCATCCCGCAGATGGGATCTGTTCTATCAGCAGGCTTATTCACAATAGTTAACTGCCTGGCAATATAAAAGTTGTGCTGCTCGCCGGCGGGATTTTATACGTCTTTCCGTTCAACACGTATGGCCTTCCGCTATGACACGCTGGCGTCCCCCATCGGCACCATCTACATCATTTTCGACGAGATGGGCGTCCACCGCATCTGCCTGTCCGGCGACAGCTTCCGCCGGGATTTCGCGGGGCTGAAGCCCGCCGAGCAGCCCATCGCCCGCCGGCAGCTCCGCGAGTATTTCCTGGGAGAGCGGCGCACGTTCGAGCTCCCCTTGCTCGTCTACGGCACCGATTTCCAGAGCAGCGTCTGGCGCACGCTCCGCACCATCCCCTACGGGGAGACGCGCAGCTACGGATGGGTCGCCGAGCAGATAGACAAGCCGGAGGCGGCCCGGGCCGTCGGCACCGCCGCCGGGGACAACCCCGTCCCCATCGTGATACCATGCCACCGGGTCATCAAGAGCAACGGCGACATCGGCGGCTACAGCGCCGGCGTGGAAAAAAAGCGCTGGCTGCTTGAACACGAGCGGGGAAAACATCTATAAGCCGCGCCGTCGTTATGATGCGATGCTTGTCAACGTCTCCCCTGACTACCTGTACTGGACCGACCATGTTCAGCCCATCGAGGACCGGCACGCCCCCTATTTTATCGCGCTGCCGCCGTCCGGGATGGACGCGGGGGAGGCACGGAAAAAGGTCGCCGGCGAGCTCACCGGCGACGAGCGGGTGGAGCGCATCGGCGAGCTGGAGACCTATCAGTCGTTCTGGCATCCCGGGGTGCAGCGCCCCGTTTTCAAGGTCTACACGACCAGGAGCTATCATGTTCCCTCGGTGAGCGACGACGTCTTCCGGCTGGGATTGTACAGCGCCGAGCACGACATCCCCTACCATGAGCGGGCGTTGACCGACCTGGCAGCCGAGGGGACCTGGGTGTTCGACAGCCAGGGCGAGGAGCAGACGCTGACGGTGACCGCCTACGACATCGAGATGACCGAGTACGGGGACAAAAAACATGTGCCCATCGACATCATCGGCTACCGGCAGTTCGATGTCTCCTTCATCTCGGACAAGGACCTGGACAGCGAGGATTTCATGTTCCAGTTCACCTCGTTCCCCGAGCAGCTCGATGGCGAGGTCGAACAGCTCGTTGCGCATGACGAGGCCGAGGAGGTCGAACAGCTGCTGCGGATATGCGACGTATTGCAAAACACGGACATCGTCACCGGACACAACATCATCGGGTTCGACAACCTGCAGATATACGAGCGCATCATGCATCTTTTGCAGCACTGCTCGACGATTTCCGGCGACGAGGCAAAGCGCTTCCGCTCCTTCCTGGATGGCTATGCACGGCAGGACCGATCCTTCCATTTCGGGTCGCCGCAGCAGACCGCGATTTTTTACCCGGCGAGCTTCGACACCTACCAGGCAGCCCGGAAATTTTACTCGCTTGACAGCTACACCCTGGGCAGCGTCGCCTCGTTCCTCGGCGTAGACATCGCCGACCGGGTGGAGCTCTCCCCCGACGAGATGGCCCTTGACGATCGAACACTGCGATACAACCGCCAGGACGTCATGGAGCAGGCGGCCATCACGCTGTACCTGCTGCAGCAGGCGCTCCCCCTGTCGTTCACCACGGGGATGCCCTTCGAGCTGTTGCTGTCCTCCGGCGCAACCAAGATGTGGGACTACATGGCGATGATCAGGGCCGCGCGGCACAAAAAGCTGATGCCCGCTATCTGCAGGGCGCAGAGCGTCGCCGCCGGCATCCGGGATCTGGGGGACAGCAAGGAGGAGATCGCCGACAGCGCACGGGACAGCGAGCCGTCGAAGCAGGTGAACCGGGTCGCCAAGTACGGCGAGGAGATGCCCGACTGGGTGGAATACCCGTTTTTGCTGTATGACCCGGAGCGCGAGGACACGGGCTACCATTTCCCGGGCGGGATGACCATCAAGCCGAACCGTGATGCCGACTCCGACTACGTGCCCTGGTACCATGTCGTGGTCGCCGACGTCGGCGCGATGTATCCGACCATCCTGAAGGCGGTGAACGCCGGCGCCGACACCGTCCGCCTCGCCCGCGAGGATGAAACGGTGGACGACTGGGTGTGGCTGAAGGAGCTGCCGGAGGCCTTTCACGACCTCGGGTTTGCCATCCGGCCGGCCGAGGAGGAGTACACCGACAAGGGATACATGGTCGGCGTGCACATCGACGAGCAGCCCGGCCTGGTCAACCTGGCGATGACCGGCATCCTGAACTTCATCGGCAAAATCAAGCGGGACATGCAGCGGGCGGAGGGAGAGGAGCAGCGCCGCCTGAAGATGATGTACCAGTCGCTGAAGGGCGCCCGGAACGCCGGCACCCATGGCATCCTGTCGGCGCCGCGTGTCAGCTGCCGCCAGTTCAACCTGTGGGGTGCGGCTTTGATTACGACGATGGGCCAGTACATTTTGAACGACACCCTCAACATTCTCAACGACCGCGGCGCTCGCGTCGTTTATGGAGACACCGACGGTATTTACATCGGCTGCTCCCGCTCGATGTCGCAGGAGCTCGCAGCTGCGCTCGACGTCCCGGCGCCGGAGGAAAACTGGATCATTCCGCCATCAGAGGCATTAAACGCGATACGCTTCTGCAACCGGAAATGGCGCGACGAGCTTGCCTACAAAGAATTCGAGCTGGAGCCCGAGGAACATGAGGCCATGATTTTCGTGAAGCACAAAAACTATCTCATTTTCGACGTCCATGATGGCTCGCTCCGCATGACCACCAAGGGCAACAACTTCAAGGGCAGCGACAAGCCCAACATCGCCCGCATCGTCCTGGCGGACATCATGGCCGACGTGCTCCGGGAGAACACGAGCTGGACGAGCGAGGACGAGGGACGGCGGAACATCAAGACGTCGCTGAAAAAGCAGACCCATGAGCACGTTGAGGCGATGGACATCGAAAGCTTCGACCTCGACGCCTTCACCCTGGTGCAGTCGGTGCAGCCGCCCGGCCGGTACAAGCCCAACCCGGATGGCTCGATGTCCGTCTACGGGGAGCGGGCGAAGGCATTGCAGCGCCTGGTTGGCTCCATCACCGCCCGTCAGAAGTTCAAGTTCGTGGTGACCAAGAAATCGCTGCCGGGCGTCAAAAACCCGACCAAGAGCTCGGTGAAACCCATCCATTACATGTATCCGGTGAAGCTGCTGGACAGCCGCCGGCAGCTGGACATGGACTGGTACACCGACATGATCAAGAGCTACGTCCGCGGCGCGTTCGGCCTCCGCGACCTCGACCTCAAGGAACAGTATGGCCTGGACGCATGGATGTAGCCCCTGCGGGGAATGACATATAAACATCGTGGCATTTTCCTGGCATGGACTACGCGGCGCTGTCCTGGCAGGACGTCGAGCAGCTCGACGAGGACACGATTTTTTTTCTGAGCGTGTCGCCGATGGAGGCACACGGCCCGCATCTCCCCCTGGGCACCGATTTTTATGTGGCGAGGGCGGTCGAGCAGCGGACGATGCAGCGCCTCGAAGCAGAGCACAGCGTGGTGTCGCTCCCGTCGCTGCCGCTGGGCGCCTGCCGTATGGCCCGCGATTTCCCGGGGAGCATGTCGATGGACTGGCGGACGCTCCGCGACGTCCTCGTGGAGCAGTTTTCCCTCGTCGCCGATGTCGGCTCATATCTCATGGTGCTCTCGTTTCACATGGACCTCCACCATGTCAAGGCTGTCCATGCCGCAATGCAAAAAACCCGGGGGCTGACGATATGTGAGCCATTGTCACCGCATTTTTTCCGTGGCACGCTGTGGCCATCGGCCGACGAGGGCGAGGTCCACGCCGACATGAAGGAAACATCGCTCGGCCTGGCATTGTTTCCCGAGCTGGTGCGCGACTGGCGGGCGCAGCCACCGGTGCACGTCGACCTTGACGGGCCATCGGCGCTGTACCATACGATGCGGGAGCTGGGCGCCGAGCAGGGCTACGTCGGCTCGCCATCGAAGGCCACGCGGGAGTACGGCGACGCGTTTTTTGAGCGGATGACCGACATCTGCGTCGACGCTGCGGAGGCGATGCTCACGGGCGACGAGCTACCCGGGCTGCCCGCCCGGATACGGCTCCTCCTCCGGTTCGTCCGATAGGCGGAGCAGCCTGCACATGGCGGCGCGGCATTCCTGGAGGCAGGCGTGGTTGTCCCAGGGCTCCATGGCTGCCCCCTGCCGGGCATACCGGGCTATGGCGGGGAGCGCCCGGACGACGTTGTCAACGATGGTGACGCTTGCAGCCTGCGCAGTCCTCGACAATGGATTGAGGTCGACGGCGATGACCGTCTTGTCCATGGCCCGGAGCGCCTGGCAGCGGTCGCCGTCCTCGAGCGGGACGAGCACCACGTCCGCCCGGGCGATACCCTCGCTGCTGCATTGCCCGCGGTCATGGTCGAGCCCGGGTATCCGGGCGTCGGCGTCCATGCCGAGCACCTGAGAGGCGCCATGTTCCTCGAGCAGCCCGACGATTTTTTGTATCCGTTCCTCGCTCCGGTGGAACAGGTTCACCTCGAGAGCCGCGTTGGTCGCATCGGCGAGCTCGACACATGCCTCGGAGGCGAGCACCGCGGTGTTGCCGTTGACCGAGATGACGGGATGCGAGGCGTTGACCATGCGGGCTGCCGCCGCTCGTTCCGCTTTCGCCGCCGGGGAGATGGTTTGCTCGCCGAGCAGGTAGTCGTAGGCCTCGCCGCGGCCGTGGGCGATGAGCCCCGTCGGGTGGACGATGCCCCTGGTGACGCCCTCGGCGATTTTTTCCCGCATGCGCAGCGACTGGTAGCGGGGATGCGACGGAGGGATGGACATATGCCTGTAACGCCACGGCGTTTAAAACATTGTTTTGCCGCTGCACCCTCCGAAAAAATAGAAAACTATATAGGAAATAAATGACATTACGGGCTATGAAATACCTTAATAAGTTTTTGGGCATCGGCCTGGTGGCGCTTCTCATGGCGAGCATGTTCGCCGGAACGGCGCTGGCGCAGGACGAGATAGACCAGTGGGACTGGGCCGGCGGCGGCCTGTTCGCCGGTATGGCCTGCCTGTTCTGGGTGGTCATGCTCATCATCTGGATCGCCATCGGCGTCTGGATGTACAAGGACGCGGAGAAGCGCGGCAAGAGCGGGGCGCTGTGGCTCATCATCGGTCTGCTGCTCGGCATCATCGGGTTGATCGTCTGGCTCATCGTCCGTCCGCCCGAGCCCTCGTTTTACGAAAAACGGCAGGGAAAGCAGGAGGAAGGGGACGACCGGCGGCGATGCCCCGAGTGCGGGCGCAACATCCCGTTCGACGCGAGCGTCTGCCCCTACTGTGGCAAACGGTTCGGGGAATAAACCCCCCTTTTTTCCTTTTTTTTGTCTTTTTCTGGCGGTATATTGAAATAGCGCCTGCTTTTGTGGAGGTATGAAGCAGCCCTTTGTTGCCATGGTGGCTTTCTGTCTTGCCGTGTGCCTGGCTGTGCCCGCGGTGGCGCCATCAGCGGGCGTGCAGCATGACCGGCAGGACACGGATGGCAACCGGTGGGCGGATACCGCGCTGGAGGTCAACGCGTCGCTGCTGTATGGCTACCTTTCCGGCCTGGTGGGCTTTGGCCCCCGGGTGACCGGGACGCCCGCGTGCCAGGCGGCGGCCGAGTACATCTACAATGAGTTTGAGCAGCTCGGCCTCGAGGTGGCCTACCATGACTGGACGGCCAGGGGCAACCTCTGGCATCTCGGCCGTTTTGAGAGCAGGAACGTGGTCGCGACGCTGCCCGGCGACGACAATGCAACCATTGTTTTCAACGCGCACTATGACACCGTCGCGGATACCGTTGGCGCCGACGACGACGCATCGGGCGTGGCCGCGGTGCTGGCCGCAGCGCATGCCCTCCATGACCAGCGCTTTGCGCACACCGTCCGGTTCGTCGTGTTTTCCGGCGAGGAGGAGGGCCTGCTGGGCAGCCATGCCTATGCGAGCGACCTCTACGATGGCGATGCGTCGCTGGTGGTCGAGTTCAACGCGGACATGATAGGGCATGCCAACACCAGCGAGGGCGGCCGTTCCTTCCGGATGTACGGCACCGAGGACACCGCATGGATGCGGGGCGTGGTCGAGGATGTCAACGCCATGATGGGCATCAATTTTGAGCTGGTGAACGGCTCCATTGGCCGTGGCGAGCAGGGCGGCAGCGACTATGCCTCCTTCGCCCGTTATGGCTACGAGGCGGTCGCGTTTTTCGAAAAGGAATGGAACCCCTACATGCATGAGCCCGGGGACGACCTCGACAACGTCAACCTGAGCTACCTGGTGAACACCACCCGGCTTATCACGGGCACCATCGAGGCGCTGGCGGACATGCCGCTCCGTCCGCAGGTCATGCTCGAGGTGCCGCGGCGGGACATGCTGCATTATGGCGGCGGGATGCTGCCGCTGCCCCGGGGCTCCATCGTGGTCGGGGACTGCACCGTCCGGGCCCGGATGTGGCATGGCGCCGCCGAGCAGGTCGATTTTTACCTGGACGATAGCCTGGTGCATTCTGACAGCGCGGCGCCGTTTACCTGGGATGTCGACCGGTCGGTGGTGGGCATGCGGACGCTCCGCGCGGTGGCCACCGATATGGCGGGGCGCGGCAGCGAGGACTACATGCCGGTGCTGTTTTTGCACGTGCTGCCCCGGTAAAAAACATGAAGCCTTATGTACCGCGTCGCTGATACGGGGTGCGGATGCTGAACTATCTGCTGCTGGCGGGTGTGGCCATCGGCCTGGGGCTGCTCATCGGCAAGGGCACCCATCTCATGAAGATAACCGGGGTGGTCGGCTACATCGTGACCGGGGTGCTGCTGGGGCCCGACGTGCTCGGCGTGCTGGAGCTCTCCGCCACCGAGATAGAGACCGCCACCAACTTCGCTCTGGGCTTCGTCGCGTTTATCATCGGCGGCCAGCTGACGCTGTCGCTGCTCAGGCGGGAGGGAAAACCGGTGATGGCGATCATCCTGGGAGAGTCCTTCGGCGCCTTCCTCGTCGTGTTCGCCGGCGTGTTTTTGCTCACCGGTCGCCTGGAGGAGGCGCTGCTGTTCGCGGCGCTTGCCCCTGCGAGCGCGCCGGCGGGGGCGGTGGCGGTGATCCATGAATACCGGGCGCGTGGGCGGCTGACCGACGCTATTTTGACCGTGGTGGGCTTCGACGACGGCCTCGCCATTGTTATCTATGCGTTTGCGGTGGCGGCTGCGGCGCTCCTTATTTCGTCGGGCTCGTTTTCTGTGTCGAACGTGCTGGTGACGCCGCTGGTGGAGATCTTTGGCGGCATTGTGCTGGGCGTTGCTGTTGGCGGCGCGATGGCGTTCGTGTTCCGGTGGCTGCATGACCGGGAGGAGGTGATCGCTGCGGCGCTGACGGCGGTGCTGGTGACCGCGGGGGCGGCGATGGCGCTGGAGCTGTCGCTGATTTTGGCGTGTCTGGCGCTGGGGATGACCGTGATTAACCTGTTTCCGAAGGACAACAAGCCCGTGTTCGGCCATGTGCAGAGCGTGAGCCTTCCCGTGTATGTCGTGTTTTTCGTGATTGCAGGGGTGAAGCTGCATCTCGGTTTGCTGGCAACGGTTGGCGCCGTCGGCCTGGTGTATATCGTGTGCCGCATCGCGGGAAAGATGATGGGGAGCTTTCTGTCGGGCCATGCCGCGGGCGCCCCCGACACGATACGGGATAACATCGGCTTTGCGATTCTGTCGCAGGCCGGCGTCGCCATCGGGCTGTCGCTGCTCGCCGCGCACCGTCTGGCGGCCGTGGGCGAGGAACGGCTGGGCATGATCCTGGTGACGACGATTGCGGCGACGACCGTGGTTTTCGAGGTTGTCGGGCCGCTGTCGGCGCGCTATGCACTGCATCGGGCGGGGGAGCTCGGCCGGCAGGACTGAATTAATTTTAAATATGGAGTTCTGGATGTGTATGCAACCATGGATGTGAAGGATGACGAGTTCCTGGCGGAGTTCTATGACGCGCGGGTCGAGGACGTCATGGACATCCGTGTCTGGGATCTGCCGTTGATAGAGCAGGACGAGTCGGTGACGCTGGTGCTCTCGATTTTGGACGGCAAGACCCATGTCTGGGTGGTGGAGGACACGGAGAGCAAGCGGCTGGTCGGCGTGATAACCCGGCATGACATCCTCCACATCCTGGCGCCGTCGTCCAGCAAGGACAGCCTGTTCAGCGTGCCGACGGTGCATCGCGGCCCCGAGGGCACCGCCGCCGACATCATGACCCGGCATCCCATCACCTGTCGCCCGGACGAGGTGGTGGTGGATGCGCTGACGAAGATGATACGGCATAACATCCGCCGGCTCGCCGTGGTCGAGGACGGCGTTATCACGGGTGAGCTCACCCTCCGCAACCTTATTTCCAAGTATTACAAGGCCACGCAGTATCATCCGCTCGCCGGAGACTAGATGGATGGCGGTCGCTGCGGTTATCCCGTCGTGTAGCTCGGGTATGCTTTTCAGTTCATGGCCTTGGCTTTGTTGGTATACGTATCGGGCCAGCGACGGGTTGATTCGGCGGGCTTGAGACATGCCGATGTGTACATGCGGGAGGTCGGCTGGGGATTCGCCGGGAAACAGAAAATTATACCTGTAACATCTGGATGGTATCCCTCTATGCAGGAAAAAGAACTGGAGGTACGGCTGTGGGAATTGCCTCCTGAGGAACAAAAGGAAATTTTGGATTATGTAGCGTTTTTGTTGAGCAGGCGACGAACGGAAAAACAGGAGGGAAACATTTGATTTTGGATGGGAGGACTCCGCTGGCTGAGCTAGGGAAACGGAGGGATGACGACCGGATGGCACATGCTGGGGTGCAGCCGGGCGACGCCATGACATCGAAGATATTTATTCCTTTGACCGTGGATTCGAGCATGTCAAAGGCATAGAGCGGAGACCCCGAGGACAATTTGATGGATGCGTGCTTTTGGGGGCAGGCTTTGGGAAGTTGCACCTAGCAGCAACAGAAAACTATTTGTATGCGTTTAGAATACAAATGTATGGATGTGAAGACGGTTCGCCTGCCGCCCGAGATGGTACGGGAGCTGGACAAAGTGGCGAAAGAAGAAGGAAAACGGGAGTCGGAAACCATGCGGGAAATAATCCACCAAGGGTTGCAGGAGTACAGATCCAGAAAAGCCGTCGAGAAATACCTGCGAGGAACGTTTTCCCAAGGAAGGGCAGCATCGTACGCCGGAATGACGCTGCAGGAGTTCCATCAGGAATTGAAGCGGCGCGGACATACCCTCCGCATTTCACGGGATGAAGTGGCACGGGAGCTGGCGGAGATATAGATGTCGGTGGTGGATGCCTCACCACTTATTTACCTGGGAAAAACCGACCTCTTATACCTGCTGAAATCGTATCGCCCCGTGGTGATTGCCCCGTCGGTGTACCAGGAGGTGGTGGAAAAAGGCAGCGAACGAGGTTTCGTGGACGCAGAACGGGTAGAGGCGGCGGTCAACGATTTCATCGAAGTGAAGTCCTGCAAGAGAGAAAGAGCGGAACGTATGATGCAGGAAAGCCAGGAACATGGCTACGGCCTGGGGAACGGAGAAATTGAAAGTATCGCGTTGGCCGCCGAACGTGAGGAATGCCTTTTCTCAGATGATGAGGACGCAAAACGATTTGCCAGAAGCTGCGGGCAGGAGACCAGGGGCACCATCTATCTCCTGGTCAAGGCATGCAGCACCGGCGTGATTGAGCGAGAGAGAGGTAAAAACGCTCTGCACCTGATGATGGAAAAAGGGTTCTGGCTATCCCCCGACGTGGTATCCCTCTTTTACGAAAAACTTGATGAACTGTAAGACGTCATGCCGACGGGCCCGGCAACGCCGTGTGCCGGAAAAAATAGAAGCTGTAATAAAGGTGAACGAAAATATAAAGGCGGCTATGAAGCTCGTGGTGACCATCCCCGCTTTCAACGAGGCCGACACCGTCGGCGCTGTCATCCAGAGCATTCCACGGGACGTGATGGACGAGGTCGTGGTGCTGGTTTTGGACGACGGCAGCAGCGACGGGACGGCGAGAGCGGCGCGGAAGGCGGGCGCCGACATGGTGGTGTCGCACACCCACAACATGGGGCTGGCGGCGACGTATCGCGATCTTTTGGAGATTGCCACCGAGCAGCTGTGTGCAGATGTTTTGGTGAACATCGACGCCGACGGCCAGTACGAACCCGGCGAAATTGAGCGACTGGTGACGCCGATACTTGAGCGGGAGGCCGACATCGTGCTGGGCAGCCGGTTTGACGGCTCCATTGAGAGCATGCCCGCGAGCAAGCGATTGGGCAACCGTCTCGCCACCAGGGTGGTGAGCCATGTCGCCGGGCAGCGGTTTTCGGACTGCCAGACCGGGTTCCGGGCGATGACCAGGGATGCCGCGCTGCGGATGAACATGTTTTCGGATTTCACATATACGCAGGAGTCGCTGGTGGACGCCGTCCACCACAATCTGAAGGTGATAGAGGTCCCGGTCACGTTTTACGAGCGGCGCAGCCAGGACAACCGCCTGTTCGGCAGCGTCTGGGACTACGCAAAGCGCGGCGGCGCCACCCTCATCCGCACATATCTGTATCATCGACCCTTGAAGG
>Ga0207797_1001553_pt1 | contig 16515 bp, 14 predicted proteins | sample PRCRCaboRojoPR_6_FD_187275 | JGI IMG/M metagenome (GOLD analysis project Ga0207797, IMG submission 187275) | Marine sediment microbial community from Cabo Rojo, Puerto Rico - PR CR 10% Liquid 1 (SPAdes) | ecosystem: Environmental > Aquatic > Marine > Coastal > Sediment | place: Cabo Rojo, Puerto...
TAAATGGTTTGAAGGTTTGATGTTTGATGTTTGACAGGAGTTTGAAAATCAGTTGGCAGTTGGCAGAGGACAGTTGGCAATGGGCAAGCTGGACCAGGCAAAAATATATGATTGTCATTCAATGGTTAATTCCGTTGTCATTCGGTTGTATTCACAGAAATTATACTTTTATGAATTTGATTTTTATTCTATAAAAGATCAATGTTATGAAAATTAATCAGAATATAAGCTTCTTAAGAGAATATCATTGGTTGTTCTTGATTTTTACTGCTTTATTACTATTCACTCAGGATCTTTTTGCCCAGGAGGAATCCAAATCATTTGAATTTCGTTATTTCACAGAGGATTCAGAGGCAAATGGTGAGACCGATTTTAAAGGGGAAACTTCAATCTTTTCAACTCCTGAAAGAGTAGACTTTCTCAGTCACTATGCCGATTATGCCAAACGGTTTTTCAATGATCCCAACCTGAATACGAAGGCCGCTACCGACCGGGAGGTATCTTCCCTGATGGATCAGCTTAAGCCACAGCCTTTGCCACAGGTTAGAAACCGGCAAAGACTGTCTGAATGGAAATGGACAGGTTATAAGAAGGGTCAGCGGGAAACGGATATGAAACAACTGGCCTGGTGGGAAAATCAATCCGGAACCAGTATTGGTGATCATTCTTTGGTATTTAACCGAAGTGCCCGGGTGACAAAAGAAATCCGGCCCCAGTCCTGGCGGTTCTCATTACAGTGGAAAGTTCGGGTATCCAACCCAAATGCCCATGCTTTCCTGGAAATGTATAACAATGAAGCAGAAACGGCTTTAACGGCAGGTTTCAATGGAAACGGGCAGTTCTTTTATACCACCGAGGGGGATACTGTATTCGCTGAGTCCTATGGAAAGGATAGTTGGTATGCCTTGAAGATAGAAGTTGACCTGAAAAATCACCGCTACAACTTTTATGTGGGCGACAATCAAGTGGCGGAATTTGTAGAATTACAGACACCAGCCACAAAACAGGTTCCGGCTTTTTCGATAAGTGCTTCAAAAGGTACAAAAATCAAAAGCATTTGGGGACTGGGCCATTTTCCAACCGGCGAAACAGGTGGCCCGTTCTACCCGGAAACTTTCATTGATGAGGATTTTACCTTGAAACCCTGTATTGAGGACTGGAATAAGCCGGGTTACAATGATTCTCTCTGGCAAAATACTGATCTCCCCAAAGTTCACGGTGGAGAACGTTATGCAAAAGAGGATCTCTATCTTCGTAAAAAAGTATATGTCGGAGGTTACCAGCGCGCAGTGCTGAACGCTGAAATGTTGGATCCCGGAGGTGACATTTGGGTGAACGGTGAGCTGGTTTATTCTACAGACAAACGTTATCCAATTAAGGTTGAAGTCGGAAACTACTTGCATAAGAATGATACCAACCTGATTGCAATCAAAGTCAATGATTTCGTCAATCCCGACAAAGGACACTGGCATCCCCCGCAGGATCCTTACATTGGATGGTATTCCGGTAGGGTATGGCTCGACCTGACTTCTGATATTCACATAGCAAATGTATCCACCTACACAAAAGACATTTCCGATCCTGCCACGCAACAGGTAAATGTGAAGATTAACAATGTGGATCATCCCTTTGAAGGTTACCTTCGGGTTAACTGTTATCCCTGGTATCCCGGGGAGCAGGAGAGCCCATCCGCTTCCGAAACTTTTAAAATTTCCCTGGCAGACTGGCAAAAAGAGGAGTTTCAGAAGATATTAAATATTCCGGATCCTGAATTATGGACTACCAGGGAGCCGAACCTTTACAAAATAGAAGTCATCCTGCAGGATGGAAACCGGAAGCCTATTGATGATTATGTGATCACCACGGGGATACGTACAATCTCCCAGAAAGGAGGCACTTTCAGGGTGAATGGTGAGCCTTCAATGCTGAATGGTGCCCAGATCTTCGGGTTCAGGTCACCCATTGACAAGCTTTCCAAATGGGCACGTTGTGCACCCAAAGAATGGCTTGTTCGGGAAATCGCCCAGATTAGGAACATGAATGGAAATTTGATGCGCATTCATAGTCATGCCTGGGCCCACAATCCCCCGGCACGAAATATCAACGATCCGCGGCTGGCAGAAATAGGTGACCAGCTTGGGATGATGTTTATATGGGCTACGCCTTCCTGGACGAGGGGCGAAGCCTGGGGCATCGATTTTGAAGGAATGCCTGCATACATCAAACAGGTAAGGAATCACCCCAGCATTGTGATGTGGGAAGCCAGCAACCATCCCTGGGATGGCTTAAATACCCTCCGGAACAGCAATCGGTTTTGTAAAAAGGTTTATAATACTGTTTATTCCGTTGATTCAAGTCGTATTGTTTCTTATGCCTCTCATGTGCAAACGTTGGTATATGGCAATGATGAAGGTACGGTTAACCAGGACGGTAAACCGGTCACTCCGGCCCCTGAGTGGACAGCACCGAATGTGACCCGTGGCAACCAGGTATCCATCACCGGTTATGGGAAGGATTGGAGTGTACTCCGTGATTTTCCCGATGAATACCATAGCAGTTTCCTTAATAGCGATGAACGTGCTTATTTTAATTTTGAACACGAGGAATCTATTGGTCAGCCCAACTGGAACCTGGTAAAGGGAAAGCCATGGTATCGCATGCAATCCTACGAATGGGGATATGATGAAGGCAGCATTGGCAGGAGACTGGAAGCATCGGAATGGGAGGAGAGTCAGGCATGGCAGGCAATGAGCGCATGGGAGTCAATGAAAAAACAGAGAATACTGGATATAGATGGCTTTTCCTGGTGCTGTTTGCACGGGGGGCCAAACAACGTGACCTATAAAAAACCCGTTATTGACTACCTGGGTCATGCCAAGCTGGCCTATCACGCCAATAGGATGATTTTCCAGAATACAGTGGGAGCAAGCGCTGACGTTGATATAGCTTATGGCCCTGAAGATACCATTACTCCTGTGGTTATGAACCTGGGTCCCGGAAAATCTGTACACTTAACAATTGAAATCTATGACATGAACCACAATCTTGTTCAGCAAAAGATATATGATAGTGTACAGTTGGAAGAAGGCAGAAATGTAACCAGGCTTGATCCATTCAAACCTGAAATGGCGGAAACGGGCTTTTACGGTATAGAATACACCGTTAACGTCAGGAATTGAGATTCTATGCCCGTATTTCGAAATTACAGGTCTCTATTGGCCAAAAAGGAGTTAACGGGTTGAATGATGATAATGGTTAGGTAAGACAATAAAAAAAGGCAATGATTCGTAGATTTAAACATATGTAAAATTAAAAAAGTGAATTGTATGAAGTTTAAAATTTTAGGAAGTGTAATTATTGGAGCCATGTTGCTGGTAGGGTGTAAACAAACAGGAAACCAGCAGGGTGACGGTGGCAGTCAGCAAGGACCTTCACCACAACAGCAACCACCTGCCGGTCAGCAACAAATGCCCGGACAGATGCAACAGGCACAGGATATTCAGGTAAGCGACCAGGAGATTGAAAAATTTGTTGAGGCAGCACAGCAGGTACAGTCCATTAACATGCAGATGCAGAAAGAGATGGGCAAAGCCATACAGGATGAAGGAATGAAAACCCAGCGGTTTAATGAAATTCATCGTTCGCAACAGTCACAGCAGGGTGGTCAGGCCAATGCTACAGAGCAGGAGATGAATCAGTACCGCAATATCCTGGATGAGTTAAAGAAACAACAGTCCGGTATCCAGCAGGATATGAGAAAAGCCATCAAAGATGCCGGATTATCCCTTCAGCGTTATCAACAGATTGCAAGAGGCGCACGTCAGGATTCCAGTCTGATGCAAAGATTACAGGAGGAAATGAAGAGCAGCATGGCCGCTCCTCAATGATTTTCCTTCTGTTTGTTCTTGTTTTCATAATGATACGTTCTATTTGGATGATTTAAAGTGTGTATTACAGGTTAATCCAAGGGCTCCTGATCGGTTGTATATCAGGAGCCCTTATTACTTTCCCCTTCGTTTGATTCATTCTCGTTTTTTTCCCTTTTGAAAAGAAATAACAGACCTGGTCATCATTTAAAAAGTGATACTTTCCTTTTACCTTTTTCTGGCATTTTATGGCATTTTTGTAAAAAATTATTACATTTAAAAATGAAAATCTTTGTAGCGAAATAGGTTAAATGGCTCAGCATGAATTGTTTTAATGTAAAATATGTTTAATGTAAATTTCATTTAATTTTAAAATTGGAGGTAATAAAATGAAAAAGTTTCTCTCAATTTCAGTAGCTATCTTTTTATTTGCTTTTCTTATGGCCGGATGCGCAGGTAAACTCTTTGTTGAAGAGATGTCCATGAACCCTTCACCCGTATCTCCCGGTGATGATGCTGTTTCTTATGTCAGATTGAATAAATTTTCAGACGAAGTGGAAACGGTAAAAGCCACTTTAAGGGAGTATCCTCAGTATTCCGTAAATTTCAACAATGATGGTACGGATGGTGATGAAGAAGCCAATGACAACATCTGGAGCAAAAAGGTGAACATTCCTTACAATGCACCCTCCCAAACCTTTCATCTCGACATAGTAGTGCTGGACAAGGAAGGAAATGTGATTACCACAAAGGATGCAAAGGTTGAAAATCCGGAAGAGAGCGGTACCATTGATGTAAAAATTGAATAACCAGTATTCCTTTAAATGAAAACCAGCCACGGATACACGAATGAGTTATTATTCGTGCATTCGTGGCATCCGGATCATGAAAACATGGATTTACATTACTGGTATTTCGGGTAGTTTATTGCTGGTTTTCCGTTTAATCGGAACACTTACAGAATTTCCCTGGAATGATTGGTTGCTATGGTCAGGCTTGATTATACTGGGCCTGATATGCCTTCCCTTAAGTTTTATCGACAGATATCGCCATAACAGAAAAATTGATGAGATCATCCAATCCGGTAAGGGAAAATATGGAGAAAAACTGTCAGTCAATGATAAAAGCAACAATCCGGGACCTAAAGGTTGGGATATGAACACTTCACCCTTTCGTGAAAGAAAGTCGGGATTGACCTGGGGCGGAGGAAATATAAAAGGATCCAATGCAACAAGAGGTACCCGCAGAAAGTTCATGAAATAAACCGACCATCATTTTCTAAGATTATAAATGAGCCTGGTTTAAGAAGGCTATAAGCGCCTTATACTCCAAATGATGGCTTTTTATACTAAACCTATATATGATCCATTGATGAAAACTGTTAAACTTATCTTCATTTTTTTAGTTACTGCTACCGTTACATTTGCACAGGAGAAGTCAGTATTGCTGGACAGCCTGTTCACAACCATGCATCATCGTTCTCAGTTTAACGGTAATGTAATTGTAGCAGAAAAAGGTGAAATCATCTATGATACCTGCCTGGGCCCTGCTGACCGGGAACGTGAAATTCCCCTGGATGACAGCACCCTGTTCAATACCGGCTCGGTGAGCAAGGTGTTTACTGCCATAGCCATTCAGCAGCTTGCAGAAGAGAATAAACTGAATTACCAGGATCCGGTGACCACTTATCTGCCTGGTTTTCCCTATGCCGACATAACCATTCATCATCTGCTGGTGCATGCAGGGGGATTGCCCGAAGATTATAAGCTTCTTAAAAGCAAGGAATGGCCGGATACTCTAATTGCCACCAATGAAGATGTGATGGCTGCTCTGTACGCTCATAGGCCCGATCTGAAATTCACCCCGGGAGAAGAAAGCGCCTACAGCAATTTGGGATATATTGTGTTGGCCGAGATAGTGGAGGCTGTTTCAGGAACCGATTTTAAAGCCTATATCTATGAAAACATCTTTGGTCCGGCCAAAATGAACCGAAGCGGTATTTATGACCGGGAAGAAATCAAGGAGGTTAAGAAGGTTGCCCGGGGGTATCTTTTTTATCCCTTTTCCGGGAAGTATGAAAGGGCCATTGACATACCCGAATTCTCCTCCAACTATGTGGTAAGTGGATTTGAGGGGGATGGCAACGTGTATTCAACAGTGCGGGACCTCTATAAATTCTATAATGCGTTGAAGAGCGGAGTATTAATTTCAGAAAAGTCGCTGAATGAGGCGCTCAAAAAACATATTTCCGGAAACGATTCATATGGTACAAGTTTCGGATATGGATGGACCATTGCCAACGCACCGGTAAAGTTGGTTCAGCGGGGAGGGGAGTTGCCGGGCTATGTTTCCAATATCATCTGGAATGTTAGCGAGGACAGGGTATTGATTTATTTGATGAATGATTACCTGGCTTACATCTCTTATCAGCATCAGATTTATCCTGCATATGCAAAGATTATGCATGCCCAAAAACTGGACATACCAAAATTAAAGGCAAGCATCGAACTGACCAAAATCGCTGTGACCAGCTCCCTGAAAGAAATGGAAGCTAAAATCAAGAAAATAAAAAATCATCCTGAACTCTATGCCATCGATGTGAATGGATTAAAGTTTCTGGTGCATAAGCTCAAATCATTAGATGAAACAGAGAAGGCCGAACTTTTGATGAAGTCTTTCCAGCCTGAATGATGCATAAGCGAGCAAATATTGCCATCCGAAGTACTTTATTTATGAAACTTTCATGGATACAGATCGAAATTTTAATTTCAAATCATCAATTTTTAACCTATAAGCATGAAATTTCATGATCCAAGAAGAGTTCTCCCTTTGATCCTTTTTATATTTTCCTCTTTTAAAGAATTTCCCGAGATCTTTCAGGGCTGAATCAATACCGGGAACATCTGAATCGCCTGCAATCTGGTAAGCCTTGTATATCTGCAGGCCGGTATCAAAGCAATTGGCTCCGCAGCCAACAATGGTATCGGAGATCTTCTCCCTTAATATATTAATTTGTTCCTCTATTTTTGTAAGTTTATTATAGAGGTCGAGGTTTCGCTTCATGGCCTTTACGTCAATATAGGAAGGTATAAAGGATGGATTCTCTTTGGCATAATACAATGTTTTTTCTACAAATGGTTTACGTCGATTGTTCATTTTAGATAACTGAATGCGCTGTTGAATGGTTAGATTGATCAGAAACGGCAATAAGGTATTAATTGCTTCGATATAACTCATTACTTTATCGAAATCTTCCTGGCTTAATTCAGCGTCTACGAAATTTCTCATGGCAGTTGGATTTAAGTAATTATAAGAGATACCTTTATGTTTTAATATCGAAAATAAGAATATTGAATCCGATAGCCATCGGATTTGGATATCCCGCCTGCCTGTCCTCTAACAGGCGGGCTTGCGGGGCAGGTATTTGTAATTTGGGAATTGTTGATTGGGATTTTAAAAATTTGACATTTTGTACACTCTTGTTCGAGGATGAACTGGCACCGGTATTGGTAGTTCCATCTCAGGAATACCCCTATGCCATAAGACCATCAACATAGCCCGGTTTCATCCATTCCACATTTTCATGGTTAAAGAAGGGTCTTAGTTGGGCCTGCAGCTCATTCATTTTGGTCTCGGGCATTTTTTGAAAATTCCTGATGATCTCAATATTGGTGTCAATCACCTCTTTGCTGTCCATGGCTATGTTGGCTGCTGTAGTGTGATCCAATGAAAGGGCATATTTGATCAGATCGGTTGCTTTCAGGCCATGGATACTTTCTCTGGGCCGGATTACCTTCATGCCCAGTATCCCCATATTTTTGGCGGCTGCAGCAGGCATGGCCCTTTCTTCAAAGTTCTGGTTTTCCTGCATGTGATTCAGCGCTATGAGCATGGTATCCAGGTCATAGTTTTCTGCCACATATTTCATGGCTTTGGCGGATGTATGTCCTGTAAAACCTATAAACCGGATCGCTCCCTGTCGCTGGTAATCTTTCAACACCTGGTATACACCATCAAGGTTCCTGGCATCTTCCATCCCACCGATTGAATGGATCTGGTAGAGATCAATATAATCGGTATTCAGTCTTTCGAAGCTTCTTTCAATGGTCCGTTTGGCTCCTTCTGCATCCCTTTCCTGTACTTTAGTTGCCAGGAATACTTTTTTCCTGTGGGTTTTCATCAGCCTTCCCAGTCTTTCTTCGCTGTATTCACTTACATTTTTATAGCTGGCTGCAGTATCCCAGTAATACAATCCTTTGCTCAGCGCATATTCCAGCAGTTCCAGGCCCTTATCCGTGTCCTCCTTCATAAACCTGGAACCGGTACCATAGGTGATCATCGGTATCTTTACACCTGTTTTGCCAAAGGTCCTGGTGGGCAATCCTTTGGGGTCGTAATGAACTGAATGGTTCTTGGCCCAGGCCAATTGAGGTACAATACCTGCGATAGCGGCTGCATATGCTGTTTTCTTAATGAACTCGCGACGGCTGATGATATTTCTATAATTCATAATTGATAGGTTTTGTGTGAAGACAATAGAAAATAAAATATGTATATGGTTTTTAATTGAGTACCACAAAATATCTGTGTATTAATATGTAAATATAGTAAAAAATTTGAGTAAAAGTTTGGCAGACTGGTATAAATTATTATTTGAAATCAGTATAATCTTTCTCAATCCTATGTTTTCCGATTTGAAATGATTTCCCTGCACAGGCAAACTTGATAAGTGGATGACCATTAAAAATAAATCTGAATTTTCTTGCTTCTTATCAAAAACTTTCATATTATTGTAATATCATTTTGATGTTAAATTAAAATCAAAAATCATGGAACAAGAAAAATCGTACAAGGGAACCAATGGTTACCTGATGCTTACCGTAGATCTGGTTCTGTTCATCGGATCCATCCTGGGAATTGTTTTTACCGGGAATTTCCTGTTGCTTGTTGTCATTGCCATTGCCATTTTTCTGGCAATTGGCTTTGTTATCGTTAATCCGAACGAATCCTCCGTGCTGGTGCTTTTTGGTTCTTACCAGGGAACCATTAAGAAATATGGATTTTTCTGGGTGAACCCGTTTTTTACAAAACAAAAGATTTCTTTAAGGGCCAGGAATTTTGACAGCGATCCCATCAAGGTAAATGACAAGGTGGGAAACCCGATTAAAATAGGGTTGGTGTTGGTCTGGAAGGTAGAGAATACTTTTAAGGCAGCTTTCCAGGTGGATGATTTCCAGCATTTTGTTTTGGTTCAGAGTGAAGCTGCTCTAAGGAAGATGGCCGGTATGTATCCCTACGACAACTTTGAAGATGAAGAGGCTGATCTGACCTTGCGATCCGGAGGCGAACAGATCAACAGGGAGCTGGAAAAAGAGATTGCCGAGCGGCTTGAGCTGGCAGGAATCCATGTAATTGAAGCACGTATTAACTATATTGCTTATTCCGAAGAAATTGCCGGGGCCATGTTGAGGCGGCAGCAGGCTACTGCCGTCATAGCAGCCCGGGAAAAGATCGTAGAAGGGGCAGTAGGCATGGTGGAAATGGCCCTGAAAAGCTTTGAAGGGAAGGATATCATAGAACTGGACCAGGACAGCAAAGCCGCCATGGTTAGCAACCTGATGGTTGTGCTTTGCTCGGACGAAGCAGCAAGCCCGGTTATCAATGCCGGTACGTTGAATCAGTAAAAGAGATTTATTTTATGACCAAGAAGAAGTTTGTGCTCCGGTTGGATGAGAAAAAGATGAAAGCGGTGGAGAAATGGGCTGCCGATGAGTTCCGGAGCACCAATGCCCAGCTGGAGTGGATCATAACAAAAGCGCTGAAGGAATCCGGGCGATGGAAGAAGAAAGATGATGATGGCCATTCTCCTGATGGGTAGGCATAAATGAATATAACTTGAGGGTAGTTAACTTCAATTGAGTATTATAAGTTCCTCCGTGTCCTTAGTGAAATCCTTCGCGTTCTTAGTGGTTAAAAATTATTATTAACCAATAAGGACAAGGCGGATAAACACAAAGTAAGATAAAGAACATTTATGAAGGATTTGGGAAGGTTATATTACAATGTCCTAAAGGCATTAAACCAATGTAATGTAAGATATATGAATACCTCATTGAAACCATTTTCTTCTCAAAGAATCAGGCAGATGAAAGTATCGCTGCTTGTAGCTGTCAAAATATTTCACCATGTTTCTGACCAGCAGTTTCGAAGCCTGATCAGAAAAATACTCAAAAGATTTTACCCTGTCTTCCAGTCTTTCTCCAATCCCGAACCATATTTTGAGAAATGCGGGCAATAGCCAATGCAACCACCAAAACCTCTTGCGTTTCACTCCCAGTCGTCCGGCGATTTGTTTTCCGGTTAAGAACCTTATCATCACGTGAGGACTTGTTTTCAGGATTCCAGATTCGACCCTGTTGCTAACAAATGTTGTAAGCGCTTTGGTCAGCAAAACGCCTTCTTCAGAATGGGCCGATTGCCTGCTGAGAATGGTATCCAACAAATAAAGACCATCTTCTGCTTTCTGTGGAAGCAAATCCTCATCGATGCCCATCAGGGAACCAATGATCAACCAATAATGCAAATAGGCATCTTCCTCTGCTTTGCTAACGGTAAGATTGAATTGTTTCAGGCCTTCGGTCATGGCCACGCTGAATGTCATCAGTGTGGCTGCCAGGTCCTCCTGGTTGATGGGTTTTCCAGATTCCTGTTCGTTCCAATATTCAGTGGGTATAAAATGTCGGATGGCAGCGTGGATAAGCCGGATTTTTAATGCGGCAAAAACTGCAGGCTTATTCCCTTTAAATCCCTCCGGGGCCATTACCTCCAGCAGGAACTGTCCGGTTTCAGCAATTCGGCGGGAGAACACCATTTCCGATTTGGGGTCATGAGCCAGGCGGCCCGTTTCTATCAACACTTTAACCCCGTTTTTCATGGAGTAGAGTAGGGGCAGTGATTTAAAATAAAGGAACATCAGGAACTTGGGACCGTGGTCGATGAAAAGCTGCTGTGCCAGGGCAATCTTCTGGGGATTGGCCCATCCTGGTATAGAATTTTGTTGCCGGACAAATTGTTGAATGATTTGCGGCAATTTATCCATGGGCATTTCCACTTCCCGGATCAGCGTATCAAATATGCGTCGGGCTTCAGGGGTACCATGCTTATCAACCAGTTTTTGTATAACCAGGTCGGCCTCCGGATCGGCTTTTAGCCGCTTTTGGTCCAGAAAAAGATCTGAAAGTGTATGGTTGAATTGTGCTTTCATTGGTTATATCAGTAAAAAAACTCATTTACACGAAAATTTTTTAATGAACAACATAGCAACAATCTATATAACCATTTGTTAATTTAGAAAGACCAATACCTCCCGGGTAAAATGAAAATTATTAAAATTTCCGTCAAATCAAACGTACACTTTGAGAGCCTTTTTGAATAACATGTTTGACCCGTCTAAATTAGATACCCGTACATTATATCAGGAAACATTAAATTTTATTATCATTTCCTACCTGCCAGCATTTTATCATTCTAAATAAATCCAATAAAAATATTATTCTACGGTGACTTTCCTTCTTATTTTGTATTGACATGAATTGCAATTCATAATAAATTTGTATACATAAACATATGTAACTTTATAATTATTTAATAAACCAATGGCCTATGAAAACATCATTCATTTTGTTCCTGTTGGTTATGCCAATTCTATTAGAGATACAGGAAATACAGCTCTATGAAATGCTTAACTATAAAAATGCAGTTGAAAACGGAACAAGAAGCCGCGACGGTCGGCCCGGGCCCAACAACAGGCAGGAAGTCAAAACAGTACGTATCGACCCTGAAAGCATCCCTGATATGGATCACAGCAATAACGTTGTTGGTATTAATTGACCTGTAAATGGTTTAATTTCTGAATCATATTAAAAATTTAAGCATAATCTATTAAAGCTATGAGATTCTTCAGATTTTTCATTACAGTTTTCATTTTGTTTATTGCAATAAAACTGTCTGCCCGTCCGGTTGAAAGATTGTTTTATTCTTCCTTTCGTCCGGAGGGATGGGATATTTATCTTTCCAGGGATCATGGAAAGACTTTTGAGCGCTTTACCGACCATCCGGCCCTGGATTATGATGCAGCGATAAGTCCGAATGGAAAGTGGGTGGTATTTACTTCTGAAAGGGGTGGAAAACCAAGGCTATACATCAAATCGCTGGATAAGGGTACGCCTCCAAGATTATTGGTGCAGAGTCATTCGATGCAGGACCAGGTGGCTTTTTCCCCAGATGGCAGGTTTATCGTTTTTGTTTCCTCTCATTTGGGAAATGCGGAAATCTGTAAACTGCCTTTTCAACCCTATGACACACTTGACATAGCACAGGCCGTAAATCTGACCAACCACCAGGGTGGTGATTTTCGTCCGTCCTATTCACCGGATGGAAAAAGAATTGCCTTTTCCAGTGACCGGGCTCATGAAGTAAAACCCCATCCACGATTTTCTTTTGCTGTACAACGAACAGGGGATGTGTACATCATGGATTCAAAGGGAAACGAGACCAGCCGGCTTACCGACTCCGAACATTGGGAAGGCAGCCCGGAATGGTCAGCCAATGGTGAGGAACTTTATTTTTACAATTCACAATTAGGCAATCCCCGGATCTATTCCATGAATGTTGATGGTTCGAAACAAACAGCCATTTCGCCGGACGGGATGAAAGCCGTTTCACCCTGCATGATTTCAGAAAAGGAGATTGTATTTACCACCTGGACAAGGAATTTATCCAGTTCCTTCATATTGATGAAACTGAACATGGAGTCCGGCTCGGTTGAACCATTCTACCAGGATGAAGTGGATATGATGAATCTGAAATCCCACGAATCCGGCTTGTTAACATTTCATGGAGGTCCCAAACCCGAACCCTCGGCTATCAACCGGGGAGGATTCGATGGTGATCTGATGGTCAAAGGCGGTCCCTACCATTATCAAATGCCGAACAGGACATTGAAAACCTTTGGTGTAAGACGTGCCTTTGCTGCCCCTGCCGACCCCAATGGTCCTCATTTGGTTTACGGGTTTATGCTGGGTGAGCGCATGCCAGAGGCCATAACATGGAGTGGTTATGCGTTGCTGTTATTTCCCCTGCTGACCATCCTGTTTATGGGAATGGGTATTTATTATGCCATCAAAAGAAGAAAACGCATGCGACCATGGGGATACATCGGTTTTACAATTGTATCCTTCCTTTTGATGTTAATCGTTTTGGGCGGTTTCGTATTTTTATATTTCATACAATTATTGTCCTATACGGAAGTGCGTTTCTATCTTATTATTCTTTTTGCTTTTTTAGCGATCGCTTCTTTATTTTCATACCGTACCAGGAAACGCAAGCTTAAAAGAGGAAGGCCGGTATATCACGTGTATAATCTATTAGCTAAAAATCTTGTTGTCAATACATTTTTTGCACTGTATATTGCCTTGTTCAGCCATTCATTCATTAATCTTGACAGTGCCTTTTACCGGGTGAATTATGACACAAATGAAGTGGAACATATATTTACCCGAAAAGCTGATCTTAGCCGTAATGCAATGCATGACAGGATAATGGATGTTAAATATACTCCTGATGGATCTTCCCTTCTTTTCTCAGTAGGTTCTTTTTTTGGGGATACCACCCATCCGGGTGATCTCATTGAATATGACTTTCAATCAAACAAACAACGGATTCTTTCGGATTCCGATGCCAATGATGGATTCGGAGATGTCAGCATGGACGGTTCCAGGATGGTCTACCGAAGCACCCGCACCGGCAATCCCGATATATATCTGAAGGAAGGGGATCAACTGACCAATCTCACCGGGAGCGAAGCCAGGGAAAGTTTCCCGGTTATTTCCCAGGTTGGCGATAAAATTGCCTACTGTTCTGATAAAAATGGCGTTATGGTAGGGGACAGGTTTCGTACGGTAGATATCTACTTAAAAAGGCTTGAGGACAATGGTAGCTGGTCGGAACCTATACAGCTCACCAGTTATAAAGGCCAGGAAGCCCATCCCCATTTTTCCCCGGATGGAGAATGGTTGATCTATACCAGTGAGGAATTTGGGATCTTTGATGAGCAGCCCCTCATTCAACCATTCATCTTTAGTCCTCAGATGTATGGGGAGATCGTCGCCTTAAGGCTGAGCGACGGCCATAAAATCCGACTGACTCATAACAAATGGGAAGATGGGGCACCATTGTGGGTAAGAGGTATTGACGAAAAAATTGTTAAACAATAAATCCAATGCAATTTCCCGCCTAATGGGAAGTAAAATCAATAATCGAATGAACAAATTGAATTCCCTGTGGGTATAATAAAAAACAGCAGATCTATATTACAAGAATTACATTAACCCTTAATAGATGATGAATTATGAGAACCACCAGAGCAAGTATCAAATATATCGTCCTGCTATTGCTTTTCGGAATCGGCATAGCTGGATGCGACTCCAATGACGATTCGGTGAATCCTGGTGACAACCAGGCAGTCGAGGAGGGAGAAGGCCTTACCGAAGAGGATGTTGAACATGACCAGGGAGCAATCGGAATCAGCATCAGTGCCAGGAAGATTGCTCGAAAAGGTTATGACCCGCGTTATGCTGATATTACTGTAAATGCAAATACCGGGGATTTTAGTAAAAGCGTGTCCATTGATACCTTAACCAATATCGCTTATTTGTCATATAAAAATGAGGACCTTACATCTGAACAAAAGAAGGAACTGGGTGATGGGGTCAATGTTTCGGTCAGGATACTGGATGAAAACGAGGCGCTGTTGAGTGAGGATGATCTTTCAAAGATATCATTCCAGCCCAGTCCGCCTCATAACGAAATTCCGGCAAAGGATCTTGAAGATAAGTATAAGGTAGTCAATTTACGGCAGGACGTTAAATATTACATGCAGGTTTTGGAGGAAGGAAATGAGGATATATATGGAGCGCCTTCATCAAAAGCCTATGAAGTAGATAATAATCCGAGTTCATTTGTGAGGTTGCTCAAAACAGAGGAAATTGATTACAATTCAGATTTCCCGGACCAATATACCACCTACTTTTTTGTAAAGATTTCTGAAGATCCTGAAGATATCTATGCCATTTATATTAAGGATGGAGAGCGGCTGCTTTACTGGCATATAAAACCTGAAAATGTACAGTTGGGCATACAGAACAGGCGGAATTATGTACTTAATGAAGGAAATACCGATGTACGGAATTATGAGAACTATCACTTTACCATTGATAAGGCCGGGGAGGGGTTATTTACGATAAGTTCCGTGCTTTATGACAAACACCTGGTGATGGATCCCGACAATTCCACAAGGCTTAAGCTGGCAGAAGATAATGATGAGGCTCAAACTGCTTATTTCAGAATACTTTTGTTCGATATTGACTGGGATATTCAAACCATTGGATACAAAAATCTTCAGCCCATTCTGCCTCCTTCTCAAACTTCATTTGCCTATAACAGTACCTTGATCAATTGCAGCAGTGGCGAGTTGGTTCAAGAGGTCGGGGTCTCCGAATCCAGGGAATCCAAATCCGTTTCCAGCTGGGAGGAATCCATGGCAGTTAGCTCAAGCAGTGAAAAATCGGTTTCCGTAACCATTGGGGCTGAAATAGAAACCGGCTTCTTTGGAAACAATGCTACAGTGAGCACTTCGGTAACAGGATCCTACTCAACGACTACTTCAAAAACCAAAACGCAAACGCGCTCCGGGTCCATTGAAAATACAGAAACGGTGGTGGTATCGTCACAAAGGACGATCACCGTTCCGCCCGGTAAAGCGACCCTGGTGTCCGATATGTATCAGTCGTACGAAAATGTGAGGATTCCATTCGTTCAGCGGTTCCGCGTCAAAGGAACTTACCGGGAAGACGGGGAAGATCTTTCAGGTGAGGAAATCCTAACCCAGTTCTCGTTTAATGGTTTCAACGGGGTGGTTACCGAGGTAGGGAGTGATTATATTGAAGTAACCGTGCGGGGTAATAATGTGATAGACCGGTTAATTGATACCAAGACCGTGGCGGAGGATACACCGGCGGATTGTAGTGACTGATGAATATGAAAATGGACATTGTTTGTCATTAGGTGGTCAATAAAAGGTCATTAGGTAGTCATTGATTGTCATTTATGGTCATTCAGTTGTATTCGCGGAAATAATAGAAGGTTATAGAAAAATTAATAAATATTTTTTCCTAAGTCTTTAAAACAATGTAACAGTTGGCAGTTGGCAATCAGTGTAATTTTGTTATCTTAGCCTTAGCCTCAGCCTTAGCCTTCTTTTAACAATGTAACAATTTAACAATTTAACAGTTTGACCATGAAAGCAAAATTATATTTACTGATTTCCCTGTTCGCATTCTTGCTCTCAGGATGCGGGATGACGCAGCACACCGTGGAGGCACCTCCAAATGTAAATGTGCCGGAGAATGTATTGTTCCTGGCCCAGTCCGGCACCCAGAATGATCTTTTTCAAACCGTCATTGACCTCAAAAACAACGAGATGGTAGTTTTGAGATATTCCAGGACGATGTTGACAAAGGTTTATCGTACGGGGATTAAAGTGAATCCTGAGGATTATAAAGGTAGGGTCATGGAAGGAACGGATGTACCT
>Ga0207797_1001554_pt1 | contig 16514 bp, 14 predicted proteins | sample PRCRCaboRojoPR_6_FD_187275 | JGI IMG/M metagenome (GOLD analysis project Ga0207797, IMG submission 187275) | Marine sediment microbial community from Cabo Rojo, Puerto Rico - PR CR 10% Liquid 1 (SPAdes) | ecosystem: Environmental > Aquatic > Marine > Coastal > Sediment | place: Cabo Rojo, Puerto...
AGGGTTGCTGCAGCAGAGCATTCAGAACACCAGCCGTATACTGCCCTATGCCTCGGTGTCGAGTTGGCTCAATCTGCAGAGGCGAGACATCAGACAGGACTCGCGTGGTCATTGGCTTACCTCGCGATCTCGATCGATCCTCCGGGCAATCAGAGCTACATTCTGATAGCCGAAGAGCTGCTCATCAATACGCCCGAGTCTCTCATTGATTTCCTGAACCATGGCCTGCAGGGAGGTATCCGAATCCCCCGCGACAATGACAGGCTCGACAGTACGATCCTCGGGGACCGGAAGGGAATACCGTAATTCTACGTCGACAAAACCCACAGCCTGAGCCATGAATTGATACGTCTCGGGATGCACCGGCTGTTGATGAGTAGGATCGCGATAGAACGTATTGGCCAGCACGTACAAGCTGCGTGTGTTGGGAGTCTCGCAAACCAATACTCCCCCCGGATGCAGAGACCGATGGGCCAGCGCAAGAAACCTCTGCAGGGCTGGCGGATCAAGGTGTTCAATAAGATGACCGGAGAAGATCCCTCCCAGGCTCCCCTCGGGCAGCTCGGACAAATGGTTTACCGCGTCGCCCACCTGGGCCTCCAGCCCCTTCAAGCGGCACACTTCCACCATCTCGGCATCGATGTCTACACCATAACCATCCGCATCGATCTCTCGAAGCAACTCCAGGAAGTGTCCTCGCCCACACCCGGCATCAAGAACTTTCCCTCGCCCTTCGAACAACGGAAGATACCGCCGGTAGGTCTTCCGAATCACCGAACCTCGGGCAGTGAATCTAGCGTTGAAACCCAGATAGTCACCGCCACCCGCTGGAGAGCAAGCGGTCGTTGGTACCGGCTGTTTGTCTACGGCTTCCTCCGCTTGTCCCGCAGCTCTTGCCGCAGACACCAGACTGCGGGTACTGATAAGACGCAGGTCAAGCTCCTCCAGTCGTTCAAGAACCTCGTCCAGACCGGACATTCCCTGCTTCACTTCCCGAGCTAGATGATCCATTCTGCGATCTAGCCGTTCCGTCCTCTGGTCTAATCGTTCTGTCCTCTGATCCAGCAGTCCAGTCCGTTGACACAGGTCTTGAAGAAGACGGTAGACCGTCAGGTTGAAGGTATTCTGCTGACTCAGAATGTGTCTGACTTGCCACTTGGCGGCAACCCTGTTCCACGCTGTACGAAAGGCAGCGATCAACGGGCCAATCACAGGAACAGAGGAGCGGAAGAAAAAAGGTTCCACCTGCCAATTGGCCCGGACTTGATCTAGGTTGCCCTCAAAAGCTTCTAGCTGCCGAGCTTGCTCCCGAGATGCCTGCTGCCGCACCCTGTCTCGAATCTCTCTCATTTCAGCAGCCGCATCTACTGGTGGATTCTGCATCTGTGGACTTCTCTCAACAGCATCTTCGTTGGTCATTACGGCAACTCCTAAGCAATCGAGTGAGTTGGTTCGGGGTCCTTCTCTGACAGGTTCATGCTGCACGGACTGGCTACAGGCGGAACGAAATCAGCGTGGAGAGAGAGACCAACTCAACCGAGGACGAAAGACCCCCTGATCCCCTCTTGAATCGCGAACCGTGAAGGAGAGAACTCCCTTGACGTAGTCGTAGATAGTATCACCGCTATGATCGTGAACTGCTACGTCAAGTGTATACTCTCCTCGCAACAGCTGCAGGACGGAAAGGCTAACGCATATCGTCCCCTTATGGGGAAGGGAAGACTGAGGAAACTCGACGCCATCCAGAGCGGTGTTGGTGCCGTAGCACCAAACCCCATCCATTCGGTGGATGGCGATTCCAAAGGCAGGCGAATCCTCTACGGTCTGCTTGACCTGGTAGTCGAATTCGATGTTCAGCGGCTGGTCGGGGCTGAACCTACTGCTTGCTCGATGCTCGTCGTCCAGCAGCCGGACCTCAGTGACGACAATCCTTCCGTCCCCCCAGCGCTCGCTGCTTGCTTCCCCGTCGCTTGCCTCCTCTTGGCTCGATTCCTCTTCCGATGACTTATCGCTCGGATGTGCCAACAGAGCGGTCGTCCGTCGCGCCTGCTTTTCCGAAGCGGATCGGGTCACGTAATCCTTGACTACCCTAGCAGGCAGGCCCCTAGACTCGACGAACCCGTGCTCGACCCAAATGGCGCGGTCACAGATGTTGACGATTTCGTCCAAATTGTGACTCACCAAGACAATAGCAACACCCCCACGCTGCATCGTCCTGATTCTCTCCAGGCACTTGCTCTGGAAAGCCTCGTCACCCACCGCCAAGACCTCGTCCACCAGGAGTATCACTGGGTCAACATGCGCGGCGATGGAGAATCCGAGCCTCATACGCATACCGGACGAATAGTGCTTCACCGGCATGTCGATGAAGCGCTCCAGCTCAGCGAAGCCGATGATTTCATCAAGTCTGCAATCGATTTCGTGACGATTGAGCCCTAGGATCGACCCATTCAGATAGATGTTCTCCCGGCCTGAGAGATCCGGGTGGAAGCCGGCTCCGAGCTCCAGCAGAGCCCCGATGCGCCCATTGACCTCGATCTCTCCCGACGTCGGCTCGATGATGCGCGAGATCAGCTTCAGAACCGTGCTCTTGCCGGCACCGTTGGGGCCTATGATCCCCACGGTCTCACCGTGCTCCACGGTGAAGCTCACATCCCGAAGCGCCCAGAACACCTCTTTTCGTTGCCCATTCGCGGCGCTCCCGCCCTCGCACGGTTGCTCAGGTGATTTGTTGTTCCGGTCGAAGAGTTGAATAACCAGCTCTTGAAAGGAGCGGGGGCGTTGATGGTGGAGGGTGAATCTCTTGGAGACGCGATCGAAGCGAATAGCCGTGCTCAAGCGGACCTCTCTTGGGAATCCTAGGGCGAATAACATGGCGCAACCTCTGGCTCCACGCCGCTCATGATAGCACATCTCAAGTGAGGTGCAAAAGCGACAGCAGTGGACTCCGCGCAGCCCGCGACACAGAGGATAGTAGCCAGTTCAGGCATACCCGGTCTTACCACCTAGTACAGCGCTAGATGGGCATCCTCGGAAGGTGGGCATCCGGGGATTAGGGGCAAGTCGTAGGCCTCCGACAGACTCTGCGCGCAGTTGCCGTAGCAAATCACCCGCCCGCGCGCCTCCGGCGGAACCTCCGTGACGTCGCCCATAATCACGTCGGTGCGACGAAGGATGCAGCTCCAAGTACCGCGCACAATGTGTTTCGGAGAACGCCAGAAGGCAGCTGCACCATCGTGCATACTCTGCAGGCAACGAGAGCAGGCGTTCGGTGCAGCATGGATGTGGAGATTGGCCACACGGGCTGTCACGGGAGCGGCGAAGGAGACCCGCATCTCGTCGACTGCGCGGCCCACAGGCCGATAGGGCACACGATCCAGATGCTCAACCCGCTTGAGGTCTATGGAGATGAGGTCGCAGCAAGCGACGTCGACAGCCGCCATATCCCGGCCAGCGATGATCAAGCCTGCACGGCGAGATCGGCCCAGCGTGGGGCCAGCGCCCTCCAAGCCGACGATACCGTCCACGATGGTCAACGCAGGTTCCAAAGCATCAGCCAACGCACGAATAGCCCTATGCAGGCCCAGCTCGCAATGGCAACGTATCTTGTCAGCACTCCTGAGCAATCCTTTCTGGTTCTTGCACGCCAGCGTAACGCCAGTGAGGATGTGAGTCTTCAATTTGGGAAGGTTGATGTACTCATGGGTCCGCAGCAGAGCTGGAAGGTGCAAGGTCCCGAAGCGCCAATCAACTTCGAACCGCTCGGCCTCTTCCAGGTTCACCACCTGCGCACCGTATCGACGGGCTAGCGCAGCAACGCCCGTCTCTTCTAGGACTTGTTCAGTATCACAAGAAGCAAGGGCCCCCTCAGCAATGGTGATCTCATAGTCCGAAAAGATCCTCAGCAGGGCCTCTATGAAGCGAACGTCGGTGATAGCAGCTTTCGGCGTCCCGCCCAGCGGGAGCCAGTGGGGACTTGTCACAACGTTAGGCTTCAGCAGAATGTCCTTCCGCCGGGGATGATAGTCCAACAGTCGCAGCGCCTTTCGGATCTGAGACTCCGCGGACCTATAGCTGGCCGGCAAGACAGCGACGGAAGGTACGTGACTCATCGAACCTTGCCCCCTGCTCTCCTGCCGACGTGCCCAGTCCAAGCGCTCCCATTACACAAGAGGAGGCCTGAATCAGACACAGGCAAGCTCCTGATCTGGGACAACACGCTCGATGATGTCGTTGATGGTGGTGAACACCTCGTTCGGCCCATGCGCCTGAAGGACCTCCAGGGTGTTATAACCCCAGGCCACAGCGCCGGACGCTACGTCCGCCTCTCGAGCCGCCTCTATGTCCCTCACCTCATCGCCAATGTAGATCGCCCGACTTCGGGGAACGCCACACGTCTTGAGCACGCCTCGCAGCTTAGCCGCCTTCCCGAAGATAGAGACTCCGCAAGCGAAGGTCTCTATCAACTCTACGTTGTCTGGACCGAGGACCCGATAGACGTTTTCGTGAGAGTTCGAGCTGACCACAGCTAGCTTCACGTTGGCTCGCGACAATGTCCGCAGCAGCGTGTCGACGCCCGCAAACAGAGAAACCCGATCAATGTCTCGGGCTAACAGGGTCCGCAGATAGTATGCAATCAGCGGGACCTTCCACAGCGGCACACCCAGGACGCTGAGGAGCTTCCTGGGTGCATAGCTCCTCAACTTCTCGTGGTCTCGTTCTTCAACCCGCTCAAAGCCATATCGATCAGCAACGTGATTGACGACGCCGGCAAACCATGTCACTGTGTCGGCCAGGGTGCCATCGAAATCGAAGATCGCAAGATGGTAGCTCATATTCCTCTTAGCAGTAGATTATGCTCAACAACGGACACTCATCGACTTGACGAAGCTAGTACACGTTCTCCCGCCCGAGCCAGTTTCTCCAGGCAGTCGAGCCAACGGGCGAAGTCCTCCGCTGTCATACGGCGCGGACGCGCTCGCAGCCAGATCCTCGCCGGCTGCACGTAGACCTCTCGGGTCCCTGTGCCGGTCAAGAGACACGGTAACGCCGCGCATATCTCCAAGCTAGTTAGCAAGCGGCGAGCGCTCGCCTCATCTTTCGCGACTACGTGTAGGTCCTTCAGCTTTGGATTCAGCACATCCACGCGGGCACAATCCATGCAGTCCAGCCGTGGCCTCTGCCGCCCAACTGCCATTCTCACCCCCAGGTTCGCCCCGATGGTGACGTTAAGTAGGGCCGGGACGATCCCATAAGCTGGCAAGAACGTGATCTCGATGGCTCGTCCTTCTATCATACCACGATAGTGTCTGCCAACTAGCAGGTGAGGCTTCGACGCAAGCCCTTCCGGCGTGAGAATGGGGTCAAGAACGGAAGCCGCCCGCCGAACCCAGAAGACCAAGTAAGCAGCCAGCCCAACGAGATAGCCCAGCCCCAGCACACCGGTCAGCACGGCAGATACTCGATTGCGCGCCCCACTCATCGCGGGAGGAAAGAGAGTCGGAAGGGGGATCCACAAAGTCGCCAGCGCACACACGCAGAGGATGAGAGGGGGAGCCAAGAGAAGGAGGAAGAGGTGTAGGTACGGGCGAGTGAGACGTGGCGTCGGAGCGCTCATCCCTTCGCCGCCGCCTGCCCGGCGACCCAACCCGTGGAGAAAGCCGCCTGCAGGTTGTACCCGCCGGTCTCGGCGTCGACATCCAGCACCTCTCCAGCGAAGTAAAGCCCCTTGATCAAGCGCGAGGCCATCGAATGTGGATCGACCTCCGCCGTATCGACACCCCCGGCCGTGACGATCGCCTCCCTCAGAGGTCGATAGTCGGTCACCTCCAGGCGGAAATCCTTCATCCAGACACGGAGTCGCTTCCTCTCTTCCGCCGTGATCTGATGCACAGGTTTGTGTGCAGGAATGCGCGTCAGATCGATGCATACCGAGATCAAACTGCTGGGCAACAGTCCCTTGAGCATGTTCTGGACGTGGCGCTTTGGACTCGCATCGATGTCGCGCAGAATGCGTGCATCCAGCGTGGGGTGATCAAGCGCGGGTTTGAGGTCGATGGCAAGCACCACTCGACGCCCCGCTCGAAGGGCGTCAACAATCCTCCGACTCAGGGTCAGGATGATGGGGCCGGAGACACCAAAGCCTGTGAAAAGCATCTCGCCGAAGGCCCCGGCCTCCTTGCTCCCAGCGACCCACACCGAGGCCTCGACGTTGCGCAGGCTCAACCCCTCAAGCCGTGGAGCGACGTCCCCCGCCGTCTCCAGCGGTACCAGCGCCGGGCGGATGGGCAAGATGGTGTGCCCTACGGATTCAGCCAGTCGATAGCCATCTCCTGACGAGCCAGTGGCAGGGTAGGAGGCCCCTCCGGTGGCGATGATCACCGCATCAGCGCGGTATGCACGACCATCGACGACCTGCACACCGGTCACACGCCCCCCTTCGACGATCAGTCTTTCCACAGACGATTGCGTGCGCAGCGTCACCCCCCACTCGCGGATCCAGCCGACCAGCGCATCGACCACGTCGCGAGCATCCTCGCTCACCGGGAAGATCCGGCCGCCGCGCTGCACCTCGGTAGGGACGCCGCGCTCTGCAAAGAAAGCCCGCAGATCATCGTTGGAGAAGCTGTAGAGGGCCGGACGGACGAAGTAGCCGCCAGCCGGAAAGCGCTTGATCGCCTCACGCACGGGGTCGACGTTGGTCATATTGCAGCGCCCTTGTCCCGTGATGCGGAGCTTGACGCCCGGCCGATCCATCTTCTCCAGAAGAACCGTCTCAGCACCTTCAAGAGCGCTCTTGCCGGCGGCCATCAAGCCGGCCGCACCGGCCCCAACGACAACGACTTGTCGTCTTGGCATCCCCCTCCCCTGTAAGCCAGCCCGAGCTATCCGCCTTCTTGGCTCTGCTCGCGATACGTCTCGATGAAGCGCAGACCTTGCTCATCCCTGCCTAGGATGACGTCAACTCCCATAATGAACCGCCGATCCTGGCCAACATTCACGATCGGACAGTTCACGCCGTTCTGGAGAGCCATCGCGATGAAAGCCTGGTCGAGCTTCTCGCGCTCCGGCAGACCGAAAGAGACGTTGCTAGGACCCAGCGTCATGTTGACGCCCAACGCCTCGCGCACCTTGCGGATCGCCTCCAGCGTGACCCGACCGGCTTGCGGATCGGTGCTCACCGAGAGCGCCATGCAGTCGATGACCACGTCCTCGCGAGCCAGACATGCCGCTTCGGCTCGTTCCACGATCTTCTGTGCCACCGCCAGCCGGGCCTCTGGCGTCTGTGGGATGCCTTCGTCGTCCAGGGTCATACCGATTACGGCCGCTCCATACTCAACTGCCAGGGGAAGGATACCCTCCAGATACCGCTCCTCACCGTTGACCGAGTTGATGAGGGGTTTCCCATCCGGCGCCAAGTCCCTGTGGGTGCTCAGCGCCACCTCCAGGGCCTCGAAATCAGCGGTATCGATCGACACTGGGACGTCCACCGCCTCTAAGATCGCACGCACAGCCTTGGGCAGCCAAACCACCTCGTCGACGCCTGGTGCTCCGACGTTAACCTCCAGCACATCTGCTCCGGCCTCCACCTGCTCTTCGGCTTCCTCGATCAACGGAGCCAGATCACTATCTCGCAGCGCCCGCGCCAAGTCGTCTCGAGCAGCAGCGCTGATCTTCTCCCCGATGAGCACAGTGGGGCGGTGAGGGGCGATGACAACCGTTGTCTCTACGCTCTTCAGAATGGTCTCCATACGATCCTCCTCTCACTGTTGCTGGACCAAAGCCGCACATCCGAGAGCCCTCCTCCAGCCGAGAGCCTCGACCGTCGATGGATTGCCATTCTGCCTCAAGCTTCCACGATCCAGACGCCTACGGGCACGATGACGGGTGAAACACGTGGGAGGAGCGGGGCACGTCTGCATCTGGGCCGACGCCCGGGCCACAACCGTCTGCGAGGGTTGTGATGGAAGACAACGCCCCCAACCGCGGGGGGCACGTTGGAGGAGGGTTCTCAAAGTAGATATGAGTGAGCGTCGTGGCACGACCCCGGCTCACATCGTCCAGACCCTTGGGACAGTGCAGGATAGCGCCCTTAGCGCCCCCCTAGCAAAGACCCCATCGCGCCCAAGCCTGCAGCTCCAACACCGAATACCAGGCTGACGACGATGGAGACAACCGTGATGATAACCCAACCGATGGCAACGGTAATGAGCGTCTTGGTAGTATCAAGGTCCAGAGCTTCCCGGGCCCCAACGAAGCCTGCAATCAAAGACCAAACGTCGCCAGCAAGCGCGATGAGCCAGCCGACGCACGGGATAAAACGCAAGATGCTCAGGACCCGCGGTCCGCTCGCGTAGCCCAGAACGCGCAGCATCTCCCCGGGGTCGGCCGTGGCATCAAAAAGCTGCGTACCAACAAAATAGGTGATGTAGGCCCAGATGTAATAGTTCAAGATGCCTATGACCAGGGCCCCGATCAGGGCCAACAGAGCGCCCCCAAAGCTCCGGTTGATCAGGCCACCAATGAAGCTGCCGATGCTCCCTGCAATCGATACCAGAATGACGACCATTAGCGCTTCCTGGTTCAGACTGGTGTCCGCTTCTACCTCGTTGAAGAACTCAACGTCCAGACTCGCCGCACGGATGACACGGTTGACCATTGTGTTCATTTTCCGGCCTCCCTTCTCTCTTATTCTTCCACAGCTTACCATAGCCCGCAAGGGTGAGGTGCTCCAAGCGTCGTGCCAATGCCCAGTTTACACTAAGTCCTTCTTTCATGCAACCTCCACAGAACAACGGCAGCTGTTCAACAGTCCGAGTGTCATCGAGAACCTTCAAAGACGATTTGCTTCACGGCCGCACTCGATGATCAGTCGCGAAGACGGACCAGTGCTAGGACCCTGGCCCTGTCGAGAGAGAATTATGATTGCGTTTATGGTGACAATCAGGTACAATGCGACACATTGGTTTGATTTGGTAAGCAAGGGGGACAACCTTGACGCAAGCCGATTCTTGGACCCAGGCGCAGGCCCTTCGCGAGCAACTCGTCTCTTGGCGAAGGGATTTCCATAGACATCCCGAACTGGCCCTCCAGGAGCACCGCTCAGCTGGCATCATCGCCGAGATCCTGCACGATTTGGGCTACGAGGTTGAAACCGGCGTGGCGGAGACAGGCGTTGTGGCACGGTTAAGGGGCAAAGAGACAGGCCCCGTGGTGATGGTTCGCTTCGACATGGACGCGCTCCCTATCCTCGAAGCAAACGAGACAGACTATGCCTCGCAGAACCGAGGCGTCATGCACGCCTGCGGCCACGACGGCCATATGGCGATCGGGCTAGGCGTCGCAACGCTTCTGGCCCAACGCCGAGACACCGTAAGTGGCACGCTCAAGCTCGTCTTCCAGCCGGGAGAGGAGGGCGGCGACGGGGCCAGGATGATGGTAGACGAGGGCGTACTGGAGGATCCCCGTCCCGACGTCGCATTGATCGCCCACCTCTGGAACGAGAAGCCAGTCGGTACCGTGAACGTGACGCCAGGACCGGTCATGGCCGCGGCCGAGAAGTGGCTCTGCACAGTTCGGGGCAAGGGTGGGCACGGCGCGCTACCGCACCAGGCAGTGGATCCCATCGTCGCCACTGCCCAGATCGTCACTGCCCTTCAGACAGTGGTCAGCCGTAACGTGAGCCCACTGGAGACAGCGGTGGTGACAGTAGGTTCGTTCCAGGCCGGTGATGCCTTCAACGTCATTCCGGATCGTGTTGACCTGAGCGGTACCATCCGTACGTATGATCCCCGGGTGCGAGAAGACGTATTGCGTCGCGTGCGTGAGATTGTGGAGAACGTTGCCGAGGCCTATGAGGCATCGGCTGATCTTCAGATCAACCACCTCACGCCAGCGGTGGTCAACAATCCACAGGTCGTGGAGGTGGTGCGTGAAGCAGCTGAGGCAGTGGTCGGGCCCCAGAACGTCACCTCGGGCGAGCGGACGATGGGGAGTGAGGACGCTGCCTACTTCATGGAAGACGTGCCCGGGTGCTACTTCTTCATCGGCTCCGCCAACTCGGAGCGTGGCCTGGACGCATCTCATCACAACCCCCATTTTGACTTTGACGAAGATGCGCTACCCGTCGGTGTGGCCGTGATGGCAGAAACCACGATGCGCTACCTATGAATCGAGACAACGGCGGGATGTCTCTAACACGAGCAGGCCCCCTACAGTGGCGCGCCGGCGCTGGTTGGTTGGTCCTGGCTGGCGGAGGTTCGTGGCGGGAGGCCGAGACGGACGAGGTGGATGCCACAGCCTTGGGTTGGGCGGACCTTGACCGCCCGATGGCCATAATGCCAACAGCCGGTAGCACAGTTGCCGAAGCCGAAGCGCTGTTGGACTACTACGTCGAACTGGGAGGCCCTACCGGCTACGTCGTACCCATCTTTGACGCCACTGACGCCCAGAAGGCCGATAACTGTCAACTCCTTCGAGAGGCAGGCTTCGTCCACATCAGCGACGGAAGCGAGACAGTGAACTTGGTTCGCGCGTTGCGCGAGAGCCCCGCCGTGGAAGCTCTGGTCAGCGCCTTTGAGCGTGGCGCAGTCGTCATGGGTGTGGGAGCGGGGGCCGCCGCCCTGGGCACCTGGGTGGTCAATCCCCAACCCGGCGCGGGCCCGTCCAGACGCGCCGCCGAGCCCGGTCTCGACTGGTTGAACAGCATCATCGTAGCCCCGCACTTCGAAGGCACCGAAGCCGCTCACCAACTCCGCCATCTCCTGAACCAGAAACCCAACTGTCTTGGCATTGGTATCCCAGATCGAGTGGGATTGAATCTGGGACCCAGCGGCGAGGTCCAGAACGTCGGCCCAGGACAAGTCACCGTCGTGGTCAGCGGCTTGGAGGTAGAGATCTGAGCGATGCACGAGCAGACAACGTCCTCCCTTCTCAACCTGCTCAAGAACAAGATCGACATCACCCAGGTCCCTTTCAGCGATCGGGGATCTCGGCTCTTGGTCTATCAGGTTCCGGGTCAGAGCCGCTTGCTGGTCAAATTGGCGGAGCGCCTGACTGAACTGCAGCCGGGCCTAGACACGTATCGCCACCGCCCTCCTTTCATCCATAGCTTCTCCCTGGTAGACGAAACTGGCGAGCAACTCGACTTCGAGGAGGTCACCACCTACCCCCATGCCCTGTGCTTCCAAACACGGCTCGGGGATTTCCGCCTGGTGTTCCAAGAGGAGCGTGTGCTTGCCTTGGGGGTCCCGCCTAACGCAACCGCGGGCATTCGCTTCCACGTCTCGCCTCAGTTCTGGGAGGAGACAGAGAGCGGCGGGGTCTTCAAGGCGGTGCGAAACTTGGCTTATGCCAGCAACGACGGCTGCATCCGTAACAAGATCACCCCTAAAGGGGGTGGCTACGTCGTTGACTTCGTCGTCGAGGCTGGCGAGGATTGCGCCATCACGATCACCATCCGCGGCGGTCTGGACTTGCAGCAGACGATATTGCCCTTCTCCACATCGTATTCCAACGCAGAGGAGCGATGGCGTCGCTGGTTTTCTCAGGTTCCAGAAGTGTCCGTACGGTATCGCCAGGTGTACGCGTACGCGTGGTGGGTGATGGCCAGCAATCTCATTAGTCCCCAGGGCAGCGTGACCTACGAGGCGATGACGCCCTCCAAGATGAACTACATCGGCCTGTGGCTGTGGGATAGCGCTCTCCACGCCCTTGCCTATCGGCACATCGATCCGGAGTTGGCGCGCGATCAGATTCGCGCCATGATCGCTCACCAACTTTCCGATGGGATGATGCCCGATGCCGTCTACGATGAAGGCGTCGTCGCCGAGATCGATCATCCGATCCGAGCCGAGGTCACGAAACCACCGATCCTCGCGTGGGCAGCCCTTAAACTACACGAGAGCGATCCCGACTTGGACTTCCTCAGGGAGATCTACGTACCCCTTGTTCGTTGGAATGCATGGTGGTTTAGCATGAACGACGACGATGTCGATGGCCTAGCCCAGTACAATCATCCCTATTCTTCGGGACTGGACGATAGCCCGCTGTGGGACTATGGCATGCCCGTCGAGCCGCCCGATCTGAACACCTATCTCTGCGTGCAGATGGGATCGCTGGCGATGATCGCGGAGGCGTTGGGGATGGATGCCGAGGCGGCTATGTGGCGCCGCCGTGCAGAAGCGATTGTCAAGCGTATGCTAGAGGATTTCTGGGATGACGAGGCAGGGCTTTTCTGGGCGCTGCACCACGAGGAACCGATACGAGTGATTACTCCCTTCAATCTGTATCCCCTGTGGACCGGTCAGTTGCCGGCGGAGATATGTGATCGGCTGATAGACCACCTGACGAATCCCGATGAATTCTGGGACGACCCCATCCTTCCCACAGTGTCACGCAATGATCCGCATTACGATCCTGCGACGATGTGGCGCGGGCCCGTGTGGGTCAACATCAACTACTTCTTCATCGAGGCTTTGTATCAAGTTGGCAGGGACCACCTAGCTCGTACCCTTCGCGCCAAGACGTTGCAGCTTGTGATGAGCCATCCCAGCATCTACGAATTCTACAACGCGGAGACCGGTGAACGTCCCAAGGAGGCCGCTGATATCTTCGGTTGGACGGCAGCGGTCTTCATCGATCTGGCGATCCAGGCCAGTCTTGAGGAGGGAAGCGAGGCATGACTAGCGAGGGCAGATCTGCAACGGGTTGGAATGCCGACGAGATGCGACGCCGCTGCGCCAAACTGCAATCAGACTTCTTTGCCAATCGGACGTTGATCATCGCAGCGAACCGAGGTCCAGTGACCTTTGAGCGGAACGACGACGGCACGCTGAGCTACGAGCGCGGCGAGGGCGGGCTAGTCACCGCGCTGCTCGGTATGTGCCGTAAGACCAACGCGACCTGGATATCCTGCGCCCAGACCGAGGCTGACGCCGAGTGGCAATCCGGCGACGTCCGGCTGGGAGAGGACGACAACCCCATCCACGTTCACTTCCTCACGCCAGAGTCATCGGCCTACGATGACTACTACAGTGTCATCGCCAACCCCCTCCTCTGGTTTCTCCAGCACTCGATGTGGGATGTCGTGACGGCACCCATCATCAATCGCGCCACGTGGCGTGCCTGGGAGGAGGGATACGTGACCGTAAACCAACAGTTTGCCGACGCTATTGCACAACAAGCCGCGACGAGAGAACTTCCCACGCTTGTCATGCTTCAGGATTACCATCTCTACCTGACAGCTCGTTTCCTGCGCGACCAGCTCGGCCCCTCTCGATGTCCGACGCTGCTCCACTTCGTACACATCCCCTGGCCTGGTCCTGAATACTGGTCGATTCTTCCACCGGAGATGCGGAAGGGCATTCTGGGGAGCCTCTGCGCGGTTGACGTCCTTGGCTTCCAGACCGAGCTCGATGCGCTGAACTTCATCCGCACCTGCGAGTCCTTTCTTCCTCGCGCACAGGTGAAGTATGAGCCCGGGCGAATCTGGTATGAGAATCATACCACTCACATCCGCGACTTCCCTATCTCTATCGACGTGGAGTCGCTCAGAGAGCTAGCACGATCCCCGGAAGTGGCAGAATACCGAGCCGAGATCCAGGGGTTCGTCGGGGATCGCCAGCTGATTCTGCGGGTCGATCGCATTGAGCCCAGCAAGAACATCGTTCGCGGCTTCTGGGCCTTTAACGAGATGCTGGAACTCCATCCTCAGTACCACGACAAAGTGAAGCTGCTAGCTCTTCTAGTGCCCTCTCGGCTAGGCGTGGGGCAATACCAGGATTACCTGGACGACCTGATGGCCGCTGCGGGACAGGTCAACGCCAAGCACGGGGACAGCGATTGGGAGCCCATTCGGGTCCTAGTCGGCGATAACTATCCCCGAGCAGTCGCAGCGATGCAGCTATACGACGTTCTGCTGGTCAACTCCATAGCTGATGGGATGAACTTGGTCGCCAAGGAGGGCCCCACGGTGAACGAGCAGGACGGGGTCCTTATCCTCTCTGAGCGCATCGGGGCACGCCAGCAGTTGGAGCCGGGCGCTATGGTCATCTCGCCATGCGACATCTACGCCACCGCCAAGGCCCTCCACCAGGCGCTCCAGATGGAGCCAGGGAACAGGCAAGAACGAGCCGAGCGGCTCCGCTGGCTGATCGAGCGAGAGGACATCACCGCCTGGCTGTGCCATCAGCTGGAGACCATCCAGAACCTCGGGCTGTGCCAGATGGAGGAAGAATGACTGAGCCGGGGGGCAACAGCGCATCCAATTCCACCGACGTGCAGAGGACAGCCATAATGCACTATGCTGCTCCGCCTGTCGTCGGGGGTGTCGAGGCGGTGATCGAGGCCCACGTGCAAACCTTCGTCCAGGCTGGGCTTTCCGTAACGGTGATCGCCGGTCGCGGGAACGGGGATGCCCTCCCGTCAAAGGCCGAGTTTGTCCGCATCCCAAAGATCGACTCTCAGCATCCCGAGATCGCCCAGGTCAGCCGGCAGCTGAGACAAGGTAAGGTACCGTCCGCCCTGGACGCCCTGGCCAACCAGCTTGTCGAGACGTTAGCACCGGTGCTGAGCCGCTTCGATAGCCTTATCGTACACAACATCCTCACCAAACGCTTCAACCTCCCCTTAACAGTGGCACTGTCCAAGCTCCTGGATGAGGGAATCATCCAGAACTGTATCGCCTGGTGTCACGATATCGGATGGACCAGCGATCACTCCCTTCCGAACTTGCACCCAGGATACCCTTGGGATCTCTTGCGAACGCAGCGAGACGACGTGAGCTACGTGACGGTTTCGGAGCATAGACAGCAGGCGCTGGCCGACCTGTTCGGTTGCCCTCCCGAGGAGATTGCGGTGGTCTACAACGGCGTGGACCCGAGCCTCTTGCTGGGCTTGACCGAGGAGGGGCGCAGTCTCGTCGATAGGATGGATCTACTAGCAAGCGATCTGATCCTGTTGATGCCAGTGCGCGTCACCCAGGCAAAGAACATCGAGCTGGCACTGGGTGTGGTGGCAGCGTTGAACACCGAAGTCAGAGATGCAAGACTGGTGCTCACCGGTCCTCCCGATCCTCACGATGAGGAAAGCATGGCCTACTTCCGAGATCTACAGACTCTACGCAGTGACCTGGGCGTGAGAGATGAGATGCGCTTCGTGTTCGAATCTGGGCCTGACGGAGAAGAGGGTTTCACCATCGACATGACAGTGGTCGCGGATCTCTTCCGCGTCAGCGACGTCGTCTTTATGCCCAGCCACCGGGAGGGCTTTGGCATGCCGGTACTGGAGGCCGGCCTGGTGGGCAAACCAATGATCTGCACAGAGGTGCCAGCGGCTCAGGAGATCGGGGGGGAGGATGTGTTGACCATCGATCCCGAAGGCGACCCAGAGCGGATAGCGGAGCGGATCCTCTCCTTCGTCGAGAGGTCACCGGTCCATCGTCTGCGCCGCCGCGTTCGGCAAGGCTATACCTGGAAGGCGATCTTCGAGCGCGATATCAAGCCACTGATCACGAGAGCGGAGTAAGGATGACATTGCGCGCCCCTGAAACAGTCATCCTGCGAATTCAAGAGGCGGAACGTCTGCAGCTGTTCCTCGATTATGACGGGACGCTGGCCGACTTTGCCCCCACGCCCGAGCACGTAGAACCGGACCCGCGGGTCATTACACTCATCACCACTATAGCGAGACAACCCTCCATCCGAACGGTGGTGATCAGCGGTCGGAGGCTGGATCACGTCGAGGCGCTACTGCCGGTCTCGGGGGTGCTTCTAGCTGGAACCTACGGTATCCAACTCCGTCTACCGGACGGAGAACGGATCGACCGGGTCTCCTACGAGAAGATCCGTCCGGTGCTGGAGGCCATCAAGCCTCGCTGGAAGGCGCTGATTGCCGATCGAGAGGGCTTCTTCTTGGAGGATAAGGATTGGGCCTTGGCCCTCCACGCGCGCTACGCTGCTGATGAGGAAGCTGACAAAATTATAGAAGACGCACGTGAGATAGCTGCGGTCTCCATCGCGCTTGCCGTCGATCCGGAGGCCTTCCGGGTATTAGGTGGACATAAGTTCCTGGAGGTCGGCCCGGCATTAGCACATAAGGGCAAGACGGTCGATTATCTCCTCGACCGGTTCCCCTGGCCGGGAGCCTTGGCCATCTACGTGGGTGACGACGACAAGGACGAAGAAGCCTTCAGCGTGATTCACGCCCGCGGAGGTCTGGCGATCAGGGTCTGCGAGGCGCCGTGCGATACGGTAGCCGACGGTCGAATGGAATCACCGCAGGAGGTACGACGTTGGCTGCGATCACTGCTCAAGTTGGAGATCCAAACCTAGTTTGTTCCATCGCATCCTTGACACCAGCATCAGCCCCGTGGTGCACAAGGTGGGAGCCAAGGCTTCTAGAAGACCAGCGTGGGGCACCAAGACCCTTACCAATGGCAGCAACTGTGCCAAGAGAGTGAGACCAAAGGCGACTTGTCCTTGCCGAGAAGAGGATGCGTGCCATGTGGCTGCCAC
>Ga0207797_1001555_pt1 | contig 16509 bp, 12 predicted proteins | sample PRCRCaboRojoPR_6_FD_187275 | JGI IMG/M metagenome (GOLD analysis project Ga0207797, IMG submission 187275) | Marine sediment microbial community from Cabo Rojo, Puerto Rico - PR CR 10% Liquid 1 (SPAdes) | ecosystem: Environmental > Aquatic > Marine > Coastal > Sediment | place: Cabo Rojo, Puerto...
TGACCTGAAGATCCTGCCCGGGACCTACACCGACGAGCAGTACGGCATCGCGGTCAACCCGGAGCGTCAGGACGTGCTGGAGGCGATCAACGAGGGGCTGGCGGCGGTGCGGGAGAGCGGCCAGTACGACGAAATCTACGAGCAGTACTTCGGCACCGAGTAGACGACCGCAAGCCGAAAACGAGAGGCGCCACCGGCGAGGTTTCCTGCGCCGGTGGCGCTCTCCCTCAATGGTGCCGAACCGAGACCAAGGAGCACTTATGACAACCAAAGCGAAACAAGCCCAAAGCGGTCGGCTGCTCCCCATACCCATTCCCTGGGAGCGGGTTCCCTGGTGGGCCATTATCCTGGCCGCTGTGGGAATCACCGTCGGCTGGTCCGTGTTGACCTCCGAGGCGTACCTGGAGGTCATACGCTTTGTCATAGACGGCCTGCAGCTGACTCTGCAGGTCACCTTCATCGCGTACTTCATTGCTCTGATCGTGGGGCTCATCTTTGGCCTGATGCGCGTGTCGGAGAACCCGATTCTTTATGCCGCCTCGACGCTGTACGTCGAGGTCATCCGCGGTATCCCTCTCCTGGTCATCATTCTCTATGTGGGATTTGTCATCACCCCGAACCTGCGCGACGCGACCGACGGTAGGATCAACCTGCAGGGGGTTCCTGCCGCTGTACTCGGCATCGCCATATGCTACGCCGCGTATATGGCGGAGATCTATCGCGGGGGCATTGAGTCGATCGAACGCGGACAGATGGAGGCGGCTCGCTCCCTGGGGATGAACTACATTCAGGCGATGCGCCACGTCATCCTTCCGCAGGCCATCCGCCGGGTTCTTCCTCCCTTGGGGAATAACCTCATCGCAATGCTTAAGGACTCATCCCTGATGGCGGTGATAGCCCTGCCCGATCTGCTGCAGATGGGACGTCTGTACGTCTCGCGTACGTTCCGTGCCTTCGAGGGCTACAACACCGTCGCGCTTCTATATCTGGTGATGACGCTTGTTCTATCCCTCGTCGTGCGCGTGATCGAAAGGAGAGTGGCCATTGAATAGGAACCAGGACCCCATCATCAGCATAGAGAACGTCTACAAGAGCTTCGGTCACGTAAGAGCCGTCGTCGACGTCAGTATGAACGTCTACCCGGGCGAGGTCGTGGTTATCATCGGCCCCTCTGGTGGCGGTAAGTCGACCCTTCTGCGCTGCATAAACAAGCTGGAGACGATCGACCAGGGCCGCATCATCGTCGACGGTCACTCCATCACAGAGACGAAGAACATCAACAAGGTGCGGGCCGAGATCGGTATGGTCTTCCAGCTCTTCAATCTGTTCCCGCATCTGACGGCTTTGGAGAACATCGTCCTCGCTCAGCGCGTCGTGCGCCAGCGCAAGACGAAGAGGGCGGAGGAGATCGCTCACGAACAGCTGGCGAAGGTCGGCATCGCTGAGAAGTGGAATTCCTACCCCTCGCAGCTCTCCGGCGGTCAGCAACAGCGTGTGGCTATCGCCCGGGCTCTGGCGATGGAGCCCAAGATCATGCTCTTCGACGAGCCGACCTCGGCGCTCGACCCGGAGATGATCAAGGGCGTGTTGGACGTGATGCTCGACCTGGCCGAGGAGGGGATGACGATGGTCGTCGTCTCTCACGAGATGGGCTTCGTCCGGGCAGCCGCCGACCGCGTGGCCCTGTTGGACGAGGGCTCCATCGTCGAGATCACCACGCCGGAGAAACTGTTCAGCGCGCCCGAAGAGGAGCGGACCCAGCAGTTCTTAAGCCAGATCCTGCATTAGCGGGCACTCCCTCTGATAGCCTGAATCGAGCCCAGTTCCGTTTGGAGCTGGGCTCTCCTTTTTGCCCCACGATGTTGACCACCGATCTTGGGGGCACAAGCTGTTGCGACCAGCGAGATCAGTACGCGTTGGGGGATTCGAAGATGTTGAAGATCGTCCGGAGCAAGATCTTGACGTCGAGAAGGAGGGACCAGTTCTCCACGTACCAGAGGTCGTATTTCGTCCTTTCGGCGATCGACGTGTTGCCCCGCAGTCCGTTGACCTGCGCCCACCCGGTGAGTCCCGCCTTCTCCCAATGGCGGTCCATATAGCGGGGGATGGAGCGGCGGAACTGATTGACGTAGACGGGCCGTTCCGGCCGCGGGCCGACCAGGCTCATCTGTCCCAGCAGGACGTTGATCAGCTGGGGAAGCTCATCCACGTTGATGCGGCGGATGATGCGGCCTAATCGCGTGATGCGAGGATCGTCCTCCACAGTCCAGCCGGGTCCGGACGCTTCCGCGTTCTTCCGCATCGAGCGGAACTTCAATATCTTGAACGGCTTGGCATCCAATCCCATGCGCTCCTGGACGTAGAAGACCGGCCCGCGGGAGTCCAGCTTGATGAGCACTGCCACGAATAGCATAAGTGGGGACAGCACGACGAGACCGAAAGCCGCCCCGACGACGTCCATAAGCCGCTTGGCGAGCCGCCGCCAACCACGCAGTGCAATATCGCGTACGGTCACCAGAGGTAACCCGCCCAGATCGCCGATGCCTACGGGGCTGGCCATGATCTGGAACAGGTCCGGGAAGACCTTGATCGTTACCTGCCCCCGTTCGCACTCGGAGAGCAACATCAGGATATCCTGGTGGGTAGCATTTGGCAGGGCGATGATCACTTCATCGACGTCGTGCTCATCGATTAGTGGGGCTAGCTCACCGGCATGGCCCAGAATTTCCGCACCCAAAGGCGCGTCGTCGTTGGAGCCATCGGTCGTGACGAAGCCGGCGACGGCATATCCCAGCCCCGGGTTCGACTGGATCTTCTGGTGGACCATGCGTCCTACGTCGCCGGTGCCGACAATCAGCAGCCGATCGCAACCCCAGCCTCGCCGCCGGAGGCGGAGGCGGATATCAGCATGGGCGATTCGACCGACGGTGATAGCGACAATTGAGATCCCCCAGCCGTAAAGCACCATACCCCGTGAGTAGTCCATCTCCAACGCGCTGTTCTTGAAGAGGAGGGAGGAGAGGGCGACCCCCATCAGCGTGCTGACCGTCGTGGCCTTGAAGACCGAGTAAAACTCGTCGATGCGCGACGTGGTGCGGGCTACCCGATACAGTCTTGAGAAGGCAAAAACCACCAAGACCGACACGACGTGAGTTAGCACCAGGCCGGCGTAGTTGGCGAACTGTCCCATATTCTGGGCCTGCTCGGGCCAGGGGATCCAGCGACGCATCCAGTAGGCTCCGTAGAAAGCCAGACCGGCCGTGAGCATGTCGGTGAGCGCCAGCGTGCCAGCGAAGAACGTGCGAACTCTCGACTTCGATCTCATGATGCGGTTATCACCTTCCTGCAGTGCTGACAGCGACCCGCAGTTGCTCGAGCTTCAGTCGAGCTGATATCGCCGCGATGATCAGATTGTGGACCCACCACCGAGTCTGGGCAGCGAAGTGCTTCCGGTAGAATATCTCCATCGCGCGGTAGAACTCAACCTGAGCCCGAGGATTCTGACGGGTGGAGGCCTTCTTGACGTGCAGCACAGTCACCGTGGGGGTGTAGTATATCTTCCAGCCAGCCTCCTTGATGCGATAAGCCCAGTCGAGATCCTCCCCATACATGAAGAAACTCTCGTCCATCAAACCAGCCTGTTGAATGGCCTCTCCTCGCACCAGCATGAAGGCACCGACGACCGAATCTACCTCGGTCATTTGATCGGGGTCCAGATAGGTCAGGTTGTACTGGCCGAAGCGGCGATGGCGAGGAAAGATCCGTGATAAACCGGTCATTCGGTAGAAAGAGATTTCCGGTGTGGGGAATGAGCGTCGGCAGGCCAGGTCGAGCGACCCATCGGGTCGCACGAGCTTGGGGCCGGCCGCCCCCGCGTCGGGATGGTCGGCCATAAAGTCGAGCATCCGGGCCAGACCATCCGGGGGCAGCTCCGTGTCGGAGTTGAGTAACAGGGCAAAGCGGGGGGGCTCAGAATCGTCCCCTTCCTCCGACGATTCGGAGAAGCCGAAGGCCTCAAGCCCCTGATTGTTGGCAGCCGGGTAGCCGACATTCTCCTCGTTGGCGATCAACTCCACCTGTGGAAACTCGGTGGTTACCATGGCGGCGCTGCCGTCGGAGGATCCGTTGTCGACCACACAGACCTCGAAGGCGAAATTCCCTCGACTTTCATAGACAGACTGGAGACAGGCGCGAAGCAAGTCGCGAGTATTATAGCTGACGACGACAATTCCTAGGTCGAACATAGTGTATGGTTGGCAGCAGCATCCGAGAACGTCCTGCCCAAGCCTATGCCTGGCCGGGCGTAGCTGCTCGAAGACACTGTCATGTTAGCACACGGCCCGTGGAGGGGCAAACAGGGTGTTCCTGCCTATCCCATCTCGCCATATATGCTCAGCAGTCGGTGCCCGATCCGATCCCAGGTGTACCCCTCCAGGATGGTCTGTCGTGCCCGCTGCCCCATCGTGCGCCGAGCTTCCTCGTCCATTGCCACCATGCGTAGTGTGGCTTCGCTGAGCTGACCGACGTCGTTGTGATCGACCAGGAAGCCGTTGATTCCCTCTTCGATAACGTCCCGCGAGCCACCATGGATACTGGCGATTAGAGGGCGCTCCAGGAGCATCGCTTCCAGCATGACGATGGAGAAGTACTCCTGCGAAGGGAGGACGACGCCGTCGGCGGCCGCGAAGAAATGGGGCATCTCGTCGTGGGAGACGGGGGGATGGGTGATTACCCGATCCTCGAGGTCGTGTTCGGCGATGATGCGCTTCAGCTCTCTTGCGTACTCCGTAGCCGGGGAGGGCCAGGCCAGAAGGAGCAGCCGATAGGCGTATTTCTCCAGGTCTGAACGGGCTTCGATGATTGCACGCAACATAGCTTCCTGTCCCTTGCGCGGGTCGACTCGCGACGGGACCAGAAGGACGAACTCATCTGCGTGGATCCCCAACGTCTCGCGCAGGTGCCCCCGGGCTCCAGGCGGGGCCGGCGGAAACTGTGCTGGATCGATCCCGTTTGGGACCACCGTCACCCGGGGATCGCCCGGCGGCACCGCCTCATAGTGGTCGCGCAGATACTCGGCCTCGGGCGTCGAGAGAGGTAGGATGCGGTCAGCCGCCGTAAGCGAGCGCTCCTCCGAGGCGGTGCGAACGGGGAAGTTGTACCGCTCGTCGAGCTCGTCCGCCGTGCTCTCCTGCCTTCTTAGAGCATCCTCACGCTTCCGTTTTCCCAATGAGTGGGTGGTAAGCAGAGCCGGGGGATGATGCCGCCAGCGGTTTTTCAGCATCGTGGCGGTCTCCCAGCCGTCGGCATAGTGTCCATGGACCAGGTCATAGCGGAGATCCTCTTCTTCGCAGAAGGCCAGAATCTCCCCGACAAACTCCGCAATCGGCTCCCCGTACAGCACCTCCTTGGGAATATAGCGGTCGGTCGGACCGCACCGCAGGCGAATGAGCCTGACGCGGGGATCCTGATCGAGTTGCTTAACGGGGGTGTCGGCGTAGGGGTCGCTGTCCTGGAGGCGTGTGAAGATGTCGATGTGAATGTCGGGATTGATGCGGCTGAGGGCGTGCGGTAGTTTGTTCATTACGACTGTCTGTCCGCCCTGCGACTCTTCCCCGAGGCGTTCAAGCCAATCCGGTCGGCAGTGGGGGCTCGTCCATAAGATGCGCATTGTCGTCTCCTCCAAGACTCGGTAGATCCAGTTTTGCTTGGCCCAGGGCAAGCTTGCCTGGTACATGATGCCCCGATCGCCAGATCCAGGCCAAGGGGCATTTGGCAATCGGGTCATCTGACTTACCCAAATGACCTATGGGAGCGATTCTGAATCTACCGAGACTAGTGTTCGAAGCCAATCGGCCTCATTATTCTTGTCTCTTCCGGTCAGCCCAGTCCGCAAGGACCTGATTCGCGTGATCGAAAGCGATCGTGCCTGGTAGCTCGTCGGGGCTGAACCAGGCAAGCTCTGCAGCGTCGTCGCTGGGTCGCTCGGCTCCACCGATGACCCGGGCCGAGTAATAGATGTTGAGGCAGGCGGCTCCTCTGTCATCGTAGCTGTAGCACCCCATGTAGATCCCAAACAAATCCGTTAGCTCGACCTGCAGGCCGGTCTCCTCTCGGACCTCGCGTGCCGCTCCCGTTTCTGGATGCTCGTCCGCCTCCAGAAAACCTCCCGGAATATCCCAGTAGCCGCGGTATGGTTCGATCGCTCGTCTGACCAGTAACAAATGTCCGTCACGCTCGACCAGGGCCCCGGCGCACGGTTTTGCGTTCCGATAATTGACGCGCTCGCAGATGGTGCAGATCTCTCGCGGTCGGCTGTCGTCGGGCCGCCTGATGGACGTCAGCAGGCCGCCGCAACGCTGGCAGAAGCGGATCTTGGCCAACCGCTCCGGGATGGATCCATCTTGATAGAAGGACGCGCCCGCAACCGGCAACTGCTGCGCGACGCGTCGCAGCTTCTCCGTCCGAGACAGCTTCCGAAAGCGGGCCTCGGCTTTTTGGGCTGCGCTCTGGTTGGCGAAACGCCACACGCCGATCAGTCTCACGGGCCGACGTCCTGACGTATAGCGGGCGCCTCGGCCGCTGTTGTGTTCCCGAACCCGTCGGCGAACGTCCGTGGTCACGCCGGTGTAGAGGGTATCGTCAGCACAACGCAGAGCGTAGAGAAACCAATCCCTGGCGCTCACCTGATACCCCTGGGCCTGCAGCCGCCCCGCGAGTCCACCTCAGTCGGCACACAGTGAGCCGGGCCGAGCATCTTCGGCGTGAATGATCGTGTCCGAATGTCTGTCGCACGCGTCAGTGGCGATCTCCTTGCCTGGTCATAACCTGCGGTATTTTAGCACACCTCGTTGTCGGCGAAAACATCCTTTCCCGTCCAGTAGTACCAACCTCCTATGTAAATGTCTGTCATCTCGTGCTATATTATTATCGTTTCTGACAGCTTGTTCCGATCAGTCCGGGGGACCCGGTCGGGACGCAGATTGTCCTCCAGGTCCATCCTTCGGGGGCGGCCCTCTGGATCAGGTCTGGTTTACGGCTGAGAGCTGATTGGTGTCTGCGACATATTATCAACTGTAACGCTTCCGTAATAATGAGTTCTTGTTCCACAGATTCTGGGCTGCTATAATGGAAACGATCTGTGCCCGCGCATATGCCACCGCATATATCCGGCGCATACGTTGTCTGCTTACCATCTGATGTGAGGGAGACTTCTGATGACCGATGTTCGCATCCTCTACATTGAGGACAATCCCGAGAATCGCTTGCTTGTGAGCCGAATTCTGGAAGTAGAAGGGTACGAGGTCGTTGAGGCTGTTGACGGACCTTCGGGATTGGAGGCCGCCCGGGAGACTGAACCCGACTTGATCCTGCTGGATATCGGGTTGCCGAAGGTAGACGGCTATAGCCTCGCTGAGCGCTTCCGCCAGATACCAGAGCTGGATCAGGTACCGATTCTCGCTGTCACCGCCAACGTGATGAAGGGAGATCGAGAACGTACGTTGGCAGCAGGGTGCGATGGCTACATCCCGAAGCCGATTGACATCGATCGATTGCCAGAGCAGATTGAACAGGCCTTGCGGAGAGTAGGAGTATGAAGACCGCTGTGAGCATACGACCCGAAGATGCCAGCGTGATCGTTGTCGAGGACAATTTTCAGAATTTTGTGCTAATTACGCGTCTCCTGGCCTACCTGGGAGTGAAGGATTGCGAGTGGAAGGCGTCGGGTTGGCAGGTCCTGGAGTTTGCCGAATCGCTGTCCGAGGTCGATCTCATTCTAATGGATATCTTCCTGCCAGAAGCGGACGGCTACGAGGCCTTGGATACGTTGCGCAACAATTCGCGTTTCGAGGACACTCTCATCGTGGCCGTCACTGCCGATGCCTCGGTCGAGAACATGCAGCGGGCTCAGGTGGCTGGCTTCGACGGTTTCATCGGTAAGCCACTGGATCCCGACCGTTTTCCCGATCAAATCCGCCGCGTCCTTCAGGGGGAGGCCGTCTGGGAAATCGAATGATCGAACGGCGGCTGACCGTGAAATACTATGTCTTCGTCGGAGCAGGCTTCATCCCAAGAGACCCATCAGGTCCGTGTTCCAACTACGGGGATGCGCGGGGGGCTGGGCAGAACTCTGTTGACCGCCTTTCTGGTCATGGCGATCATCCCTCTCAGCTGCCTCAGCTGGTACGCTACTCGCCGTGAGCGACGGGACATTCAGCGCGAAGTCACCGCTAAACTCTCCTCGGTAGCGACAATGACGGAGGCCCGGGTCGAAGAATGGACCGAGGGCTATGTCGATACCTTAGGAATACTGGCGTCGGTACCCTCTGCCCGAGCGGCTGCGGCTCATTTAGCAACCAACGCGGCCCACGCCGAACAAGCCCGTGAGACGTTGCGAGATCAGCTGAATGCCGTCGTAGCCCAGGATCCGGCTTTCCGTCACCTGGCCTTGTTGGACGTAGAGGGCCAGGTACTGGTCTCCACGGATCCGCTGGTTGACCTGTCCCTGTCTGGTGAACTGCCCACTCTACGAGAAGAGGATGACGGTTTCCAGATCGTGTCGCTCGATCCAGATGATGCAAGTGGGGCAATCGTGAACCAGGGTGTTGAGGCGCCTGACGGTGCGCTCGTCGGTGTGTTGGTCGGTTGGCTTAATCTGGCGGATCTTGCTTCTCAGCTGCGCGCAGCTGGCGAGCTCAGTGAGGGAAGTCAGGTCTATCTGGTGCAGACTGACGGCATGGCGTTGCCGCAGGGGAGGATCGTGGATAGCCCTGGTATCGAGGCTGCCCTGTCCGGCGAAGCACGGGATGGTCTGTTCCAGAACTACGCCGAGGTGCCCGTCATCGGGGTCTATCGCTGGATCCCGGAGCTTCAATTGGCCCTCGTGGCGGAGCAGCCGCAGGAGCAAGCGTTCGCCGCCGCCGACAACGTCACCGCGGCGGTCGTGGGCGCTACACTTCTGGTAGCGTTCGCCACGGCGATTATCGCCGCGGTGGTAACCCGGCAGATTACGCGACCCGTTGTGCAGCTGACGGAATCGGCGCTCAGTATTGCCCAGGGAGACCTGGAGCAGCAAGTCCCGGTTAGATCGCGCGATGAGATTGGGATTCTTGCCTTTGTCTTCAACCAGATGGTGTCCGAGTTGAAGAGCCTGTACGAGAATCTGGAATCGAAGGTGGCTGAGCGAACGGCTATGCTGCAAAAGGCGAATTATCAGATCCAGCGCCGCGCCATTCAGCTCGCCGCCACAGTCGAGGTAAGTCAGGCAGCCACGTCGATCCTGGAGCCGGATAGGCTTCTACAGCAGGTGGTGCGGTTGGTGCACGACCGCTTCGGCTACTCTTACGTTGGCGTCTATTTGCTCGGTAAGGATTCTGGGGATTGGCAAGGCCGCCTGGTGCTTCGTGAAGGGACGGGGGGGGGCCAGGCTGTGGAGTCTGCCAAGGCACAGCCGGTGCCGCTCGAGAGGGACGGGAACGAGTCGACCAAGGCAGTCTTGAAGGCCCTATCGACGGGAGAGCCTTCTGTGGTGGAATGGGACTCGGAGCAGGCCGAAGACGTCTTCTCCACCCCTCATATCTGCGTGGAGGCGGCGCTCCCGCTGAAGATAGGCGATCAGACTATCGGCGTCCTCAATATCCTGAACACAGAGGCCGACGAGATCGACGAAGATGCGATTTCGGTTCTTCAAAACGTTGCGAACCAGATCACCATTGCGTTGGAGAATGCGCGCATCTATGAGAAGGAAAAGGAAATCGCGGAGCGCTTGCGCAAGACCGAGGCTTTCCGCTCTCGTTTTCTCGCTCACATGAGCCATGAGCTTCGCGAGCCCCTCACCAATATCATTGGGTTCTCGCGCCTGATACTCAAGGGATTGGACGGCCCGATCACGGCTCAACAGGAGCAAGATATTCGTATCATCCACGCGAATAGCCAGCATCTGCTCGGTTTGATCAACGATCTCCTGGACGTCTCGCAGATTGACGCTGGCCTGGTCGAGCTCGACTTCCAGGAAGTCCATCTCCCGGAGATGATCGATAGCGTTATGGCGACAACCAGTGCGCTGGTTCGCGATAAGGAGATCGAGCTGCACCAGCAGGTCGATGCCTTGCCGTCGGTGGAGGCCGATCCGAGGCGCATCCGTCAAGTGTTGCTGAAACTTCTTACCAACGCGGCCAAGTTCACCGAGCGGGGTTCCATTGCCGTCCGTGCCTGGCGGGAGGAGCTTGAAGCGTCGGATCGGGTCTTCGTCAGCGTCAGCGATACGGGCCGGGGGATTTCCGCCGCGGACCAGACGCGCGTCTTCGAGCGTTTTGAGCAGGGTACCCTGGAAGATGGGCGTCGTCCCAATGGTGCCGGGCTCGGATTGGCGCTCAGCAAGGAGTTTGTGGAGATGCACGGCGGGGAGATCTGGGTGGAGAGTGAGCCCGGGAGGGGGTCCACGTTCACGTTCAGTCTCCCGCTGACCCAGAGCTCGGATCAGGCGCAGGAGCCACATGCCGCGTAGCGGAGGGAGGACAATGCGTTCAAAGGGCCCGAAAGTTATCGCCGTGGCCAATACCAAGGGGGGGGTTGCCAAGACGACGACGTGCCTCTCTCTGGGAGGAGCACTGACAGAGCGAGGACACCTGGTACTGCTGGTCGATCTCGATCCCCAGGCCCACCTGACCGCCTCTGTCGGCGTAAAGCCGGATGAGGTGCGACGCACGGTCTGCGACGTGCTTCTAAATCAGAACTCGTTGACCGAAGTCAGTCAGGAAACCAATGTCTTTGGCCTGGATCTGGCGCCCGCAAACGACGAGCTGGTGGTTATCGACAAGATGCTTTACAAGCATCCGGGGTATGAGTATCGGCTGAAGAGGGATATTGACGGTATACCTTACAAACTGTACGATGCCATACTTGTTGATTGCCCGCCCACGTTCGGCACGGTGACGATCAATGCGTTGACGGCAGCGGATCTCGTCGTCATTCCTCTGCAATGTGAGCACTACGCGGTCCGATCCCTGCTTCGAATGCTCGACATGGTCCGCCTGACACGCCGCAAGACGAATCCCCGACTCAGCTATCGGTTGCTGGTGACCATGTATGATATGCGTAACAAGGTCCACCCCGCAATTCTCAGGTATCTGCGAGAGCGATTCTCTGACGGTGTCTTCGAAACGATGATCCAGGTGGACACCAAACTGCGCGAGAGCCCAGCGTTTGGGAAGCCGGTGACTGAGTACGCCCCGAAGACCAGGGCGGCCCGCCAGTATCGAGCAGTGACGCAGGAGTTGGTCGCTGACTTGAAGCTGGAGAGTGCGGGCAGATCGGATTCGGTTAAGGGACTATTCTCGACTTCCGAGTCAGAGCTCGCAGGAGGGACGGAGAGTCAGGATATTGCTTCTGCTTTGGGAGGACAACCGTCGGACGAAGAGCGGAGAATCCGGGAAGCGATGACAGGGGGCAATGGTCGATGAATGACGATGAACTGGAACGCTCTTTGGACAGTCTGTTTTCCGATGTCGCTCCGCCGCCGGCGACCCCTGAAGGCACGGAAATCGAGGGGGAACCATTAGAGCCTGAAGCCTCGAAGGAGAAGCCGACTGCTACCGAACCGGAACCGTCGCCCGAGCTGGCGGAGTCCAAACCTGATGAGGAAATGTCAGAGGAGGCAGGTTCTCCTGTCCCCGAGGAGCTAGTCCATTGGCGTACCCGGCTGCTCCGTGTACTCGCTTACGCCGCCGTGGCCCTTGGCCTTCCAGCCGTTGCCCTGAATGTCTACGATGCTTATTCGAGTGGGCAGCTGGTGCTTATTCCGTTCTGGGTGGGGTCCTATTTTATTCTTCTCTTGACGACGTTTGGAGAGCGGATCCCATACCGCGTCAAGGCAGGCACATTCCTGAGTCTCGTCTATGGTTTCAGTCTGTTCGACTTGATTCAATCTGGTCATACCGGGAACAACGGAATGCTTCTCCTCTCCATTCCCGTGCTGGCGGTCACCTTTCTCAGTACGCCGGCGGGGATTGTTGCTTCCCTTATTGTATTCTTGACCCAGGCGGGATCCGCGTGGGCTGTCTCTACGAATCGGTTTGTGCCCTTGGGGCAGGAAGCCCGCTGGTGGAGCGATCCGATGGTCTTCCTTCTGATTACCGGAGGACTGATGCTCGTCCAGACGCGCTTGATTCCCCACCTCGCCGATGCCCTGACACGAAGTCGCAGGCTTGGAAGGAACCTGGCGGATTACCAGGCTCGATTGGGTGGGCAGAGGCGCGAGCTGAGACGTCGGGCGCTCCAGTTGGAGGCGGCTGTCGAGGTCGGGCGCGACATTACAATTACTTCCGACGTGGATGAGTTGCTTGGGAAAGTCGTAGAGCTGATACCGGATTACTTTGGTTGCTCCTTCGCCAGTGTCTTCTTGCTTGACGGTACCGGCGAGCGGGTCGTGTTGCGCGCGGGAACTGGAGAGATCTGGGCAGAGATGGCGGCTGAAGGGTTCCAGATCGACATCACGGAGAACAGCATCATCGGATGGACCGCAAAGCACAAAGTCTCATACGTGGCGCTCGACGTCGAACAAAACGAGCGGTATCAGCCGAACCCGCTTCTCCCCAAGACCGGGTCTGAAGTGACCCTGCCGCTGATGTTCAAGGGGCATCTGTTGGGTGTGCTCGACGTTCGAGCGAAGGAGACGATGGCTTTCGATGAGACTGACATCCGCGCTCTCCGGAGTATTGCGGACCAACTCGCTATCGCCATTCAAAATGCGAGACATATCCCAGATGAAGCGGCCTTGCTTGAGGCCACAAGTCCCCTTTATCGTACCAGCCGGCGACTGACGAGGGCGACGACGATCGACCAGGTTGCCGATGCGATCGTAGATTCGGTGGCAGAGACGGAGGCGGACGGGTGCTTGGTGGTGGCGTTCATACGATCGCCTGCTGGAGATCTCGATGGGCTCCGCTATCTCTCTACCTGGCAACGCCAAGTCCGGGTGAAGCCAGGGGCGTACGTGCCGCTCGAAGCGAGTCCCTTTCCTGTCGAGTTGCTGGAGGGGGCAAAGACGGTGCACGACGTGGATGAAGACGAGCGACTGTCGAGCACTGCGCGTGAGATGCTTGCAGAGATGGATATTCAGTCCTTGGTGAGCGTTCCGTTGGATCCCGGGGGGCGGTATATCGGCCAAGTCATCGTACTGTCGGATGAGCCGGGTTCTTTCTCACCTGCCTCGATGCGACTCTTCGATATGCTGGGCGATGACGCTCCGGCGGCTTTGGAGCGTGCTCAATTGTTGGAGAAGGTACAGCGGGATGCTCGACAGGAAGAGAAACTGCGGCGTGTCATCTACCGCATTCGCGAATCTGCGGACATAGAGCAAGCTTTGCGTGCGGCAGCCGGGGAGCTATCGGAAACCATAGATGTGCCTCGGGTTTCCATCGAGTTGGACCTTGACACGGAGAATGGACCAGGGGCGCCCGGGGCACCCCTGGAAGATTGAACCGACGATCACCGATGCCCCCCAGATTCACAAAGGGAAGCTTATGAACGGAAGAACGGAAACCGGATGGCAGGAACGGTCTCGCTACTACGGCCAACAGGGTGGTCTCTTGAATCACCTGTCATTGGCTGGCGTGGTCGGCGGCGCGGTTTTGCTGGCTTACGGGTATCTGGTTGGAGGCGGGCCCTCGATCGGCCCCGGAACAGGAGAACGGGTTGAGGCTCTGGCCCCCTTTATTGGTAGCTGGCTGGTCGTCCTGGTGGTCTGGCTCTGGCGTGGTTTGGGGTACTGGCGCCGGGCCTCGGCCCTCCTACTCAGCGGCTACCTCGTGGCTGGTGTCCTGCTGTTCCGGCAGGGCCTGTCGGGAAGTGGTCGGCTCTGGCTCGCAATCCTCCCCGGTTTCGCGTTCGCCCTTATGGGCCTCCGTTGGGGGCAGCTCGCTGCCGTTTTCAGCGCCCTAATCTACGCTGCCCTGACGGTTCTGATCAGTCGGGGATGGTCTCCTCCGAGGTCTTTGTCTCCCGCTCTCCTGGAGCATTGGATTGGCGAGTCTGGGGGCTTCCTCCTCCTTATGGTGGCCTTGATCCTGGTTCTCAGATCGTTTGATCGCGGGTGGGTGCGGGCGCTCGGTGAGGCTGACGTCGCTCAAAAGCAGCTCGAGGCGGGAAGAGAGAAGCTGACGATGGTGAGCAGGGAACTGCGTCGCAAGTCCTCTCAGTTACAGACCACCACCGCGATCGCCCAAGTGGGCGCTTCGAGTCTGGATCTCGATACAGTGCTTCAAGAGGTCGTTGACACCATTTTGAGGGGCTTTGGTACGATAGGAGTCTGTCACGTCGGGTGTTTCTTATTGGAGGAGTCGGGAGACGCGCTGGTTCTCAGGGCCGGTGCGAGCAAGGTCGGTCGGGCGCCGCTGGAGCGGGGCGATCGCCTCGGCCTGGATCGCCAATCTGCAGTCGCTTCCGCGGTCGTTGACCAGGAAACTCAGATTCTCGCGAGATCTGTCGAGAGCGCAGATCAGGTGCGTTCGGAGATCGCCTTACCATTGCGCTCGGCTGACCGCGTTATCGGGGCCGTCAGCCTGCTGAGCGCGCGGGACGTCCAGGAGCTAGCTGCCAGCGAGGGGGACGTGAGTCAGCTTCAAGGCGTGGCAGATCAAGTGGCACTGACCGTCCAGAATGCACGGCTCTTCCAGCGGGCTCAAACTGCCCTGGGAGAGCTGGAGGCCCTTCGCCGGCGCTATTCGACGGAGGAATGGGCCAGATTCCTGGCGAAGAGACCGGATTTCCAAGTCGATTACGCCGCTCCCGGTGCGGAACCCAGCGGCGATGGGTTCTTGGGCGAGGCCCGAAAACTGGCTATGGAGGCAAACCGGCCCGTTGCTAGAGACAACGCATCCGTCGATTCCGATGGGAAATCCGATCGAGATGAAGGGGCCTTGGTCGTACCTCTAAGGCTCCGAGGACAACCTGTCGGCACGATAGCCCTGCACGAAACGCGCGGAAAACCCCGGTGGACGGCGGAAGACGTGGCTTTGACGGAGACTGTGGCTCAGGAGGTTGCCCAGACTGTGGAGGGCTTGCTTTTGATGGCTGAATCCCGCCGCCGTCTTGCTCGAGAGCGATTGGTAGGCGACGTGGTCGCTCAAATGCGAGAGTCGCTGGACGTGGAGAGCGTACTGAGGACAGGGGCGGAGGGTATCCGTGAGGCAATGGGCTTACCCGCGGTGACCGTGCGTCTAACAGACCGGGGCATGAAGGAACCGACGGAGTCCTCGTGAATATGAAGCTGAGTTACAGCAGAGCGGAATCGTATAGACTGGATCTGTAGAGGACCGGAGGCACGATGCCTGATAAGAACAGAAAGACGCCACTGGCAGGAGAGGACAGCGGAGCTGCGTGGGGCGGACACGCCGACATGGTGGATGATTCATCTGATCGCCCGGCAGACGTCCAACGCTCGGTGATCCCTTTCGTTGTCGCTGGTCTGTTAAGCATCGCCGTTTTCTTAGCCGTCTACGTCCGCACCCAGGCCTGGCAAATGGGAGTCGTCGGGGGAGGCGTCGTCCTGGGGCTTATGCTGGCGTTCCTGGCGCTGATCCTGGCGAGACGCGGACGGGCCGACGTTGGCGCGTACCTCTTTGTCGCGGCAGTAACTGTGGCGTGGGTGGGGGCCGCGCTCGCGTGGTCCAACGCGACCTTGTACGTGATGGCGACCGGGGCGTTCGTTATCGTGCTGGCAGGTAGCTCTGTGCTTCCTGATGAACGGAAAGCCTGGCTGGTCGCTCTCATAGTCTTAAGTCTTGCAGCTCTCGTCATCCGACGACTTGAACCGTTTCCCCGCCTCGACGTCCGCAGCGAGGCTCTTCTTAGGGGCTACATACGGGTCACCCTCGCTCTGTCGGCTGGAGTGCTGATTTGGCGGATGATCCAAGCTTACCGGCGCATCAAGACCATTCGTGGACGTCTGTTCACGATCTCTGTCTTCATCGTGTTTGTGACCGCGCTTGCGATAGGCACTGGTTCCATCCTGGTCGGCCTGCGGGACGGGCGGCGTCAGGCAATCGACCGGCTTGAGCTCGTGGCGACGCTGCGGATCGTCGAGATCGACAACTGGGTCCGGACTATTCAAAACACGCTGGCGGGTTCGCTGCAGCAGGCGCCCCAACACCGTTTCGTCGATCCTGGAATGGCCGACGTGGTGGCGAGGTTGTTGGACACACCCCCGGATTCGGAGGAGCGCCGACAGGCGCACGAGTTTCTTCAGTATAATTTTGACCAGTGGCTCAAGCAGGCACAGCAGTTCGAGGTCATTTACTTCATGGATCGGGACGGAAGGGTCCTTGTCGCGACCGATCCTGCACTGGAGGGCGAGGTCTTTGCTGACGAGACGTATTTCAACAGGGGCACCGTTGGCTCTTACGTCGGGCCACTATCCTACTCTCAGTCGCTGGAACGGCCAATCCTCTTCACCTCTCGCCCCGTCTTGGGAGAATATGGTCGTCTGCTTGGTGTCCTCGCGGGCCGCGTCGA
>Ga0207797_1001556_pt1 | contig 16508 bp, 16 predicted proteins | sample PRCRCaboRojoPR_6_FD_187275 | JGI IMG/M metagenome (GOLD analysis project Ga0207797, IMG submission 187275) | Marine sediment microbial community from Cabo Rojo, Puerto Rico - PR CR 10% Liquid 1 (SPAdes) | ecosystem: Environmental > Aquatic > Marine > Coastal > Sediment | place: Cabo Rojo, Puerto...
CGGAAATAATCACCTTGCGCGCTCCCGAATCAAGGTGTTTACCTGCCCCTTCCCTTGTTCGGAAAAGACCTGTACATTCCATTACCACGCTCACGCCCAGGTCCTCCCATGGAATCTTGGCCGGATCCTTTATGGCGGTATAGGCGACGGACTTTCCATCAACCTCAAGGCCTTCTTCCTTGGCCACGACGTCGGCCCCCAAAGCTCCATGCACGGAATCGTATTTCAGCAGATGGGCCATGGTTGCCGAATCGGTCAAGTCGTTGACGGCAGCCACCTCAACGGCATCATTTGTCATGGCCGCCCGAAAGGCAAGCCGCCCGATGCGTCCGAATCCATTAATTCCCACACGAACACTCATATGCTCCCCTCCTCTATTTCCTGTCTTGCCGGTCCTTGTATGATGGTTCTTTTTCTGAACCCCGCATTGTATCAGGCAGACTTGGAGTTGCGCTTATTTCCCTTGAGTAAATCGCTGGCCAGGGAAATGCTCTCTTTACCATATGCCTGAACACTCTGAGCCAGTTCAGCCAAATCTGTTTCCTTGCGCATCTTTTCCGCACGAATCACGATCGGCAGGTTCACACCCGTGAGCACATCGATGCTGGCTTCTTCAAGGAAAGAGAGGCTGAGATTCGACGGCGTACCGCCGAACATATCCGTAAGAATGATGACACCGTCGCCCTGTTCAACGCGCTTTACCCCGGCGCTTATTTTTTCCCTCAGTTCCTCGGCGTTCTGTCTCAAATCTACGGAAACGGAGGTTGTGGCTTCCATGGGAGCGTCCAGAACGCACTCTGCAGTTTCAATCAACGTTTTTCCAAGTTCACCGTGTGTTACAATGACAATTCCAATCATAAGCCTATCTCAAAAATGTCTTCCTCCAGGATGAATAAATTTTCCAGGCGATTTCTCGGCAGGCGCCAACGCAACCATCAAAGAGTTGCACACGCGTGCCCCGTGCATTTGCGAGAAAAAACCATTCCGGATTTCAGGGAACCTGGCAAGATTAAACAGTTCGCATCACCCTAACGCAATATCCCGGTGTGTCAAGTGAATGTTTTCCACTTTTTGCTGCAAATAGGCAAAAATTTCACCGGCGATCGTCACCGATCGATGTCTTCCACCGGTACAGCCTACCCCCAACGTTAGGTAGGACTTTCCTTCCCGTTGATAGAGGGGCAACAAGAAATCGATCAGGCCCAAAAAACGGTCCAAAAAATCTTGGGTCTCTTTCCACTTTTTCACATAATCCTGGACCTCCGGAGAGGTTCCATCCAGTTCTCTAAGGCCCTCCACAAAGTGCGGGTTGGGCAAAAAGCGAACGTCAATGATCAGGTCGGCTTCCAACGGAACGCCGTACTTAAAACCGAAGGATACAACGTTCGCTTCGAAGTCCCCGCCGTGGGCCTCCTTCAGTGCGTATTGGGACACCACCACCTTCAACTCGTGCACGTTGTATCGGGACGTATCGATAACCCTGTCGGAAATCTCTCTGAGACGTTCGAGCTGGATTCGTTCGGCCCGTATCCCTTCCAGAAGGCCCTCGCCTCCGTCCAGCGGATGGTGTCGCCTCGTTTGACTGTACCGTCGGATCAGTTCCTGCTCCGAAGCCTCCAGAAAAATGATTTCAAACTGGTATCCTTCTTGGGTCAGGTCATCCAAGACCGTGGTGAACGAGGAAAGAAAGTCTTTCTCTCGAATATCCATCACCAGTGCTAGCCGGGAAGTATCCGTAGAGCGCTGCGCACGAATTTCCAGAAAACTGGGCAATAAAACAACGGGAAGGTTATCCACACAAAAAAAGCCTGCATCCTCCAGCGCCTTGATGGCCGTGCTCTTTCCCGAACCCGACAGGCCGGTGACAATGACTATCTTGTGTGGTTTCAAGAAAACGTCACGCTTTCTTTCGGACTTGAGGTGTTTGGACTGCGGAGAGCTGACCGCTCGCCTAAAATTCTCTATCTTCCCGCTCGAATATAGCGTAAAGGTCGGATCCGCTGGCTGCATTCATCAAGGACTCTCGAAAGACGGAATCCTTGAGCAGGCGCGATATTCTGGCAAGCATCTTGAGGTGCCCCCCGGTAGAATCTTCCGGGGCCAGCAAAAGAAAAAACAAATGGGTGGGCCTTCCGTCCATGGCTTCAAAGTCGACGCCTTTGTGACTACGACCAAAAGCCAACAAAAGCGAGTCCAATGACTGCAACTTCCCGTGAGGAATTGCAACCCCACCGCCGATCCCAGTGCTTCCCAGCCGCTCCCGATCCAAAAGGACCCGCACCATTTCTTCCTGACTGGCACCGGATACGTCGGCCAGTACGGCACTTAATTCGTTCAATACCCCGTTCTTGTCCGTAGCCTTCAGTTCAGGAATGATCGCCTGCGGTTTCAAGTTATCCAGAATTCTCATGAAACAATTGTTACTGTCATACACTGGGTTGTATCAAACCGAAATTCCCATCCTTTAGGCGGTACAAGACATTGATCTGCTCTGTCTCTGCATCAGCGAAGACCAAAAAATTGTCCTTGATCAAACGCATTTGCATCACCGCTTCCTCTACATCCATGGGCTTATATTCGACATTTTTGATCGTCATCAGCTTCGGTGCACCGTCCTGTGCGGACTCGACCGGTTCTGCTTCGTTCATTTGGGCGTTGGACTTGGCCTTATACTTGGCGGAGGTAGATCTGCGCTTCTTGAATTTATTCTTGTTCTTTTTGATCTGCTTGTCGATCTTATCCAAAGCCATGTCAATCGCCGAGTACATATCCGACGTTTCTTCTCTGGCGTTCACCATAAAGCCGTCTGCCTTGATGTTGATTTCTGCAATGTGACGAAACTTCTCTACCGTCAGGACAACGTTGGCCTGCGCCTTACTTTGAAGAAATTTATCCAGCCGGTCCAGTTTTTCAAATGCATACGTTCTCAAGGCCTCTGATGAATCCAGATTCATAAATGTCATGGCTTTCTGCATATCAACGTCCTCCCTGTATCCTCTTACGTTTGTTGGACGGTAATACCTTAAGCATCTCCCTGTACTTCGCAACGGTCCTACGCGCTACGTTGATGTTTGATTTCTTCAGTATCTCAACCATCTTTCTGTCGCTGTAAGGCTTTGCGGGATCCTCGGATTGGACAAGCTGAAGGATCTTCTCCTTGACACTTGCAGAAGCGATGGAATCTCCATCGAGTCGGTGGATGGAACTGTTGAAAAAGAACTTCAACTCAAAAGTCCCTTGCGGGGTGTGGACATATTTATTGGTTGTCACCCGGCTCACCGTCGATTCGTGCATCCCGATGTCTTCAGCCACATCGCGGAGCACCATCGGTTTCAGGTGTGCGAGCCCTCGTTCAAAAAACTCCCGTTGAAAGCGGACGATGCTCTCAACGACCTTGTATATGGTCCTTTGCCGCTGGTGAATACTCCGAATCAACCAAACGGCGGATCTTAGTTTATTCTGTATATAATCCTTGGCATTCCCCGAAACAGCCTCACCCGTGCTTAATGCATTCTTGTAGAAGGAACTGACCCTCAGTTTGGGCATCCCGTCTTCGTTCAAAACGATCACGAACTCATCGCCGAGTTTGTGGACGAACACGTCGGGACTGATGTACACGGGATCTTCTTCACTAAATTGCCTTCCCGGTCTGGGCTCCATTTGAGTGATAACGTCTATCGCCGCGAACACCTCATCCATGGATACACCCAAGGCATGACTGATCGCCTTATAGTTCTTGTTCTCCAGGTGCTTGAAGTGATTTTGGATGATATGAACCACCAGAGAATTATCCAGCTCCAAGTACTTCGCCTGGATGAGTAGACACTCCTTTAAGTCCCTGGCACAGACGCCGACGGGATCAAAGGCCTGCATCTTTTCCAGGACTGCTTCCACTTGAGGCACCTCAGTCCCCGTCAGTGCCGCAATCTCCCCCGCCGTGGCCTGCAGATAGCCGTCCGAGTCCAGATTGCCGATAACGGCGGTACCGATCTTTTCTTCGATTTCGGTAGGGTTGGAAAGAAGGAGTTGCCATGAGAGGTGATTGACGAGCGACTGACGGTGGGCGACGAAGCTTTCATACTCCGGGGTTTCCCGCTCTTCAGGCTCATAGTGAACCGCACCGGATGAACTGTATTCCCCCAAATAATTGGCCCAATCGATGTCCTGGCGGACGGTCTCTTCAACGGTAACCGGTTTTGTCTCTTCGTTCGAAGACGAAGTCCTGGCGGTTTCCCTGCCTCCGTCTTGACCGTCGGACGGCTCTTCCGCCGCCTCCTCAAGAACCGGATTATCCACCATTTCCTGATTGATTACATCCAGCAACTCAAACCGGGAAAGCTGCAGCAACTTAATCGCTTGCTGAAGCTGCGGCGTCATTACCAGTTGTTGCGTCAAACGCAACTGCTGTCGAAGTTCCAGTACCATCCCTATTCACTCTTACATCTTCGAATCATCAAAGAATCTTTCCATTCTATTCGGTAGTTCCTCGCACCCTGTTACGTACCTGGATCACAACTGAAAACGTTCGCCCAAATAAATCTCTCTGGCTACGCTGCTGGACGCTATGGCCTCCGGAGTGCCGGTTTCAATTATCACGCCTTCGTTCAGTATACAAGCCCAGTCACAAACTCCCAAGGTCTCGCGAACGTTGTGATCCGATATAACCACCCCGATCCCTTTGTCTCTCAACTGGCCGATTATTTTCTGTATATCAATCACGGCAATCGGATCGATCCCGGCAAAGGGTTCGTCAAGCAACACGAAAGAAGGTTCACTTACCAGGGCCCTGGAAATCTCCACGCGCCGTCGTTCTCCTCCGGATAGGGCATATCCTTTTTGTTTGCCCAAATGAGCAATGTTTAATTCTCCGAGTAGCTCCCGGAGGCGGTTGTATCGCTCAGACTTTGATAAGGGCAACGTTTCCAAAATGGCCAATATGTTTTCCTCAACGGTGAGTTTTCGAAATACCGAAGCCTCCTGAGGCAAATAGGCTACTCCCTTACGGGCTCTGTAATACATCGGGTATGGGGTAATGTCTTCCCCGTTCAGAATGACCTGGCCACTGTCCGGTCGTACGAAGCCGACAATCATATAGAACGTTGTCGTCTTGCCGGCACCGTTTGGCCCCAGCAAGCCCACAATGCTTCCACTTTCAACTTCCATACTGACCTGACTGACAACCCGCTTGCCTCTGTACTCTTTTACCAAGTCCTGCGCCACTAAGGTCGTCATTCCAGGCCCATCTCTCTACTCGATCAATCCCCCTTCCTCTTGCGTGTAAAAGGTGGCTTCTACTCTATCTTCTTCGCCGCCCTCCACGACAGTTCTTCCCTCTTTCTGAAAAAGGGTGATTCGTTTCCCCTGCACGAAATTTTCCCCGGACTGAACTCTGGGGCTTCCTCCTGTGAGTACGAGCACTTTGTCGTCAGCCGTATAGACCGCCTTTTGAGCAGTAGCCGTTTTTGCGTCTTCGTCAAAGACGATCTTCACGTTTCCTTCGGCAACCATCTTTTTAATGGTTCCCGCTGCTCCAGACTTTTCATCGGCAGGCTGGTAATAAACCTTCAGGCTGTCCGCCCAAATCGTCCCGTCATCCTGAGTTGCTTTTACGTTTCCCGTAAAATTCACCCACCGACCGTCTTGATCGGAATCGACACGATCGGAAGTAATTCGAACCGGTGAAGATTCGGACGGGCCGTCTTCCTTGTCCGGAACCTCCTGCCCATAGGTTAATGATACTATACAAAAAGATAACAATAAAGCAAATAGCCGTAATCTTGAGAGGCTCTCTGTGATCTTCGTCACCATATCTGTTTCCCGGTTTGCCTTCAAGACCCGACAAAGGACGTTTCCGGTCGATCAAAGACCGCCCGCACGTCCCCCCACACGGATCCTGCTTTCTTCGCCAACGAAAACCGCATGGAGTTACCCGCCAGAGTAACCCCTTCATCCGTTATTCTGACCGGAGTGTTCGTGGACACGCATCGTGTCTCATGATTGTAGTGTAATCTCTCGGTTGTCAACTTACGAGATCCCGACTCCACGACCACGTCGCCAAAGACATCAATATTCATACTGTCCGTGTGCAACACCCCTTCCGCACCGGTAACTTGAATCGTATTGTCGTCCTTGCCGAAAAAAGTTACCGTAACCCCTTCAAGTATGGTGCGATTTCGGTCTTTCTGATACCGTGCCGATTCGGCGTCGAGCGCCCATTCCCGGACACCGTCTCGTTTGGCTACATGGTGAACCGCGCTGAGTTTCGTGTTGCTGACCTCCTGGCCGAGTTCCGCCAGCATGGCTTCCGGCTGTGTGTTTAGGTTCAGGCTCTTGAAAAGGATGAACCCCAGCCCGCCGATCGTTACAGCCAATGAAAGGAATAGGATCACCCGTGTTCTCAAGACCTTGAAACTCATCGCTTTTCAGGCAAAACGCTTTGCGTCATCGCACTTGCGATGGCAACCAGTTGTTTCAGAATTCCCTTTAGATCCGCCAAAGCCACGGAATTGGGCCCGTCACAAAGCGCTCTGTCCGGATCTGGATGAACTTCGAGAAAGATGCCCTCAACGCCGGCAGCCATTGCGGCCCTGGCCAGCAGCGGCACGAATTCCCTTTCCCCTCCAGAAGCACAACCCGCTTCACCAGGCAACTGTACACTGTGGGTGGCATCAAATATCACCGGCCTGCCCAACCTTCTCATTATGGCCAAACTCCGAAAATCGACAACCAAGTTGTTGTAACCGAAACAGGTTCCTCGCTCCGTCAACAACACGTGGTCATTTCCCCTTGAGACGACTTTGTCCACGATCTGTCCCACATCCCCGGGAGCCAAAAACTGACCCTTCTTTATGTTGACCGGTTTCCCTGTATCCGAAACGGCATAAATGAAATCGGTCTGCCGACAGAGGAATGCAGGTATCTGTATTATATCAAGTACTTCTGCGGCAGGTTCGATTTCCGCAAACCTATGCACGTCAGAAATTACGGGGACCCCTACCTCAGACTTCACAGCAGCAATAATTTCCAATCCCTTTGACAGGCCCGGTCCTCGGTAAGACGTCCCTGCCGTTCGGTTCGCTTTATCATACGAGGTTTTGAATATGAAAGGTATCTGAAGCTCGTCGGTAAGCTCTTTCAAAAATGCGGCGATTCGCACGGTAGCGTCACGGTCTTCGATGACACAAGGTCCTGCGATCAAGACCGGGGTTGCCCCCGGTCCGATGTCTATTCCCGCCACATTAACCCAGTCCTGCATGCCATAACCGTGCCATAAGGGCTACCTCTACTGTTGATCCCACTTTAACGCTCATGCAATAATACATTTTTTATCGTAGAGATTGAAAAATGTCAAGAATCCTTGCTCGACGCTTTGGGGTATAAGACCCTGTGAAAAATGTGGGGGGCATGTCGAATCCAAACAGGGAAACCTCTAATGGGCTTCCATTACGATGCCCCTTGATTATCACGATCGAATTCGCGACCCAAACCATTCGCGAGGGTTGTTGCCCCGGTCAATGCCCTTGATTCTTATGATGTGAATTGCTATGTTTCACAGGATAAACTGACAGAAACAGAGGAAATAAATGACGAACAGGGAAAAGGGAACCAGGAAGTATCGGCGCATCTCTTATGTTTTGGGCGGTGTGGCTATCGCGGTGGTGATAGTGGGGATTTTATCTTTCGCCCTGAAGAAGTTTGAGGGTGCCCCACCCGAATTCAAGCTGACACCGCCGGTTGAATCGATCGGTCTGTCTCAAACAATCCAAGGAGTTGCCCGGGATGAGAATAGTGGACTCAAACGGCTCTGGATCGCCTTATTACAAGGGGGAAACGAAGTGGTGCTTCTCGACAAGAGCTTTGAGTCTACAGGGTGGCTTGGAGAAGGCATGGTTCACACGCATAAGGTTTCCGTCCCTATTCATGTGAAAGAGGAAGGGTTATCAGACGGCGCGGCTATCCTTCGGGTGAACCTGTCCGATTATTCCTACCGGAACTGGTGGGACGGCAACCGAACATATCAGGAGTTTCCAGTAGTTATCGACACGCAGCCCCCGACTATCGAGATACTTTCCCGGCAGCATAATCTGAATCAGGGAGGAGCGGGTCTGGCTGTCTACTCCATATCGGAGCCAGTGGATTCCACCGGCATGTGGGTCGGTGATCAGTTTTTTAAAGGTTACAACGGGTATTTCCAAGAAGTGAACCGATATGTCGTCTTCTTTGCTCTTTCTCATGCCATGGGAAGAGACACCCAGTTGCATATATCTGCCACGGATCGTGCGGGAAATACGTCCAAGAAAGGTATATACCACTACATCAATGAGAAAAACTTTCCGAAAGATACACTCCGCGTCTCGGATGGTTTTCTTCGACAGAAGCTGCCTGAATTCGAACCGTTCCCTCTTCCGGGCCCTCCGCCCGATTCGCTTGTCGAGAAATTCGTGGCCATCAATCGCGACTTGCGGGTGATCAATTATGAAACCATCCAGGAGGTATGCAAACAGAGTAATCCGGAAAAGTATTGGGAAGGGGTATTTTTGAGACTTCCTGGATCGGCACGCAAGGCCGGATTTGCTGATCGGCGAAGATATGTGTATAATGGAAAGGTTGTCGACAATCAGGTGCACCTGGGAATCGATCTGGCGTCCACCGCACAATCCCCCGTACCGGCCGCCAACACCGGTCGAGTCTGTTTCGCCAATGACCTGGGAATCTACGGGAAAACGGTGATTATCGATCACGGGCTTTCACTGTTCAGTATGTATAGCCACCTAAGTCGTGTGGACGTTACGCCGGAGGAAATGGTTTCGAAAGGGGATATTATCGGTCTAACAGGGACTTCCGGAATGGCCGGAGGGGACCATCTCCATTTCTCTATGTTGGTACAGGGAACTTTCGTAGACCCTCTCGAATGGTGGGATGAAAACTGGATCAACCACAACATCACGAACAAATTGGCCGACCCGGGTGCATAGCCGGGCATGAAAAGGAGATCCCTCGGTGAAAGGTTACAAGATCAACAAGACCATTCAATCCATAAACGAAAAGATCAAGGACGGTAAGGCCGTCGTCGTCACCGCCGAAGAAATAATCGATATTGTAAAAGAAAAAGGGGCCGTTAAGGCGGCCGAACAGGTGGATATTGTCACCACCGGCACCTTTGCTCCGATGTGCTCGTCGGGGGCATTTATTAATTTCGGCCAAGTGGAGCCGGGGATAAAGGCCTCCACCGTTCTATTCAATAATGTGCCTGCCTATTCCGGGCTGGCAGCAGTAGATGTGTTCATTGGAGCGACCGAATTGTGTAAAGAGGATCCATTGAACAGGGTACATCCTGGGGAATTCAAGTATGGAGGCGGTCATGTCATCCAGGATTTGGTAGCAGGAAAGACCGTTCGTTTGGAAGCCACCGCGTATGGCACGGATTGTTATCCGAATCGCGGATTCGAAAAGGACATCACCTTGAAGAAACTGCCCATGGCTACCCTTTGCAACCCCCGTAACGGATACCAGAACTATAACTGTGCCATCAATGTCACCAACAAAACCATCTACACCTATATGGGCACTCTGAAACCGAACATGGGAAACGCCAATTATTGTAGTGCCGGGCAACTCAGTCCATTGATGAACGATCCCTATTATAAGACCATAGGGATCGGCACTCGGATTTTTCTGGGTGGTGGACACGGGTTTGTCACCTGGCACGGCACGCAACACAAACCAAAGGTGAAACGCACAAAGGGAGGAGTTCCCATGTCACCGGCAGGAACGCTGTGGGTTACCGGAGACCTGAAGAAGATGAGTCACAAGTGGCTGGTTGGAGTCAGCATCCAAGGATATGGAAGTTCGCTGGCCGTCGGGCTTGGGGTTCCCATACCGATCCTGAACGAAGAAATCGTTACATATACGGCCGTAACGGACGATGATATATTCACACAAATCGTCGATTACGGAAAAGACTACCCGCAGGGCAACTCCAATACCTACGGTACGGTCAGCTATGCCCAGCTCAAGAGCGGCACGATTCAAGTTAACGGTCAAGACGTACCCACCGTCCCGCTATCCAGCGTGGTCAGGGCAAGAGAAATCGCTGAAACGCTGAAGAGGTGGATCGAAAACGGTAAATTTCTGCTGGGAGAAGCGCAGGAACGGCTGCCGATATCGTGAAGCCGAAGAATTGGATGGGTTGTTTTCACCACGCGACGGGGTAAAGAGGAAAGGAATCGAAACGGTTTGAAAGATACCAAAGAAAAGGAGCAGCAATCCGTAACACCTCGAAAGGGTGTTTTGCGGGAATATGCGGAAGCCATACTTGTGGCCGTAGTCTTGGCACTATTCATCAGAACCTTTGTCGTTCAGGCCTTCAAGATTCCTTCCGGATCCATGAAGCCCACATTATTGGTAGGAGATCATATTCTGGTCAACAAGTTCATCTACGGCGTCAAATTGCCATTCGGGGACACCACCCTTATCCCCATTTCGGAACCTGAACGAGGAGACATCGTCGTCTTTAAGTTTCCCGAGGACCCAGATAAGGATTTTATAAAGCGGGTCATCGGGATTGAGGGAGATGTTGTTGAAATCCGAGACAAGAAAGTCTATCTGAATGGGGAACGGATGGATGATCCCTACGGCACCCATTTGGATCCGCGTATCATCCCGGGTAGGGCGAGACCCAGAGACAATTTCGGTCCCATCAAGGTGCCTCCGGATTCTCTTTTTGTCATGGGCGACAACCGTGACCATAGCTATGACAGCCGCTTCTGGAAATTTGTTGATCTGTCCAAAGTAAAAGGTAAGGCCTTCATGGTCTACTGGTCTTGGAACGGGCAGGACGCCGATGTCAGATGGTCGCGGTTGGGGGATATTATCAATTAATCCTCCCCGACTTTGAGTTCTTCCTTTTCAGGATGTTCAAGGCAAGACCTATCCATGTATGAGTCAAGACGGCCTGTAAGCATGGCTTGAAATTCGTCCGTTTTTACTTACGAACAAACCACGCCATTTCCCGACAAGACCGCCTATGCCCTGAGTTTTCTGACTTCCCCTTGTTATCCCTTTCAATGGGCATGAGCTGCTCTTTGGAACTCCTTTTTGGCCTTGACTTGTTTCGGTTTCAAGTGATATAGGGTTTGCGGCCTTGTCGCCATGGAGGTTCACCGTTTGAATGTTCATATTCCAAATAAGACTCCGGAGGGTAAAGCCTCTTCACCCGTTGGGTGATAGAGGTTTTTTTTTGTCGGAAAAACATCAACAAAGTCCGTTTCTTTTCGAGAATGCTCGACAAACAACCCTATAGAAATGGTTTTTGGTGGTGTCGACGGCACTGTGTAAAACCCCATCCGCAAACCGCTTGTCCGGAACCACGGAAAGGTTTTGATTTCGCGCTAGGTCTGGTGTGTCCACCTATACCCCGCGCTCATAAGGTGCAGTGTCGAGAACTGTTTCGGTCCAACGACCGGATTAGAACTTCATGGAAGACGTTTACAAATGACAAAACTTGAAAAGAAAGATCTTCTGGATATTGAGAGTCTCTCTGAGGATGAGATTACCCTGATCCTGGACACAGCAGAGTCTTTGAAAGAAATTTCCGAACGTCCGATAAAGAAGGTTCCCACCTTGCGAGGTAAGACAATCGTCCATTTTTTTCACGAGCCCAGTACAAGGACCCGAACCTCTTTCGAAATTGCAGCCAAGCGGCTGAGCGCGGACACAGTCAGTGTCTCCGCTGCAACAAGCAGCATTGTGAAGGGGGAAACGCTTGCGGATACGGCAAGAAACCTTGAGGCTATGAGCCCGGATGCCATCATTCTCAGACATCGGTCCGCAGGCACCCCCCACATGCTTGCCGGACTGGTGAAAGGTTCTGTGGTCAACGCCGGTGACGGAATGCACGCCCACCCGACTCAGGCTTTACTCGACATGATGACCATAAGACAAAGAAAGGGCAGCCTTAAGGGCCTCAAGATTGTCATTGTCGGAGACATCGCACACAGTCGGGTGGCCCGTTCAGATATTGTCGGGTTTACCAAGATGGGAGCCAGGGTCCACGTGGTGGGACCGCCCACCATGATTCCCCTTGGAATTGAAAGCCTGGGGACGACGGTAAGCCACGATATTCGACGAGCCGTCAAGACCGCCGACGTCATCATCATGTTGCGGATACAAAAGGAGCGCCAACAAGCCTTGCTGTTTCCTTCAGACAGGGAATACGCCCAATGCTTCGGACTGAATCGAGAGGTCATGTCCAAGGCGAAAGAGGATGCCCTGATTATGCATCCCGGTCCGATCAACAGAGGTGTGGAGCTAGCGCCGGACGTCGCCGATGGGCCTTTCTCGGTCATTTTGGAACAAGTAGCCAATGGGGTCGCCGTGCGCATGGCTATTCTTTATCTTCTCCTGGGAGGGTCGCGGTGAAACGAATTTGGATCCGAAACGGCCGCATCATCGATCCTGAAACGGGCCTTGATGGTTTTTTTGACATTATTGTCGCTAAGGGCAGAATAGAACGAATCAGTAATCAGACTTCCGAAATGGAAAAGGCTGATTGTGAGATCGTAGATGCGGAAGGCAAGCTGGTAACGCCCGGCCTCATGGACATGCACACCCACCTCAGAGAGCCGGGTTACGAATACAAAGAAACGATAGAAACCGGCTGTCGGGCCGCAGCCCATGGCGGGTTTACGACGATCGCCTGCATGCCCAACACGGCGCCTGTCAATGACAATCAGTCCGTCACCGACTATATCGTTAAAAAAGCAAGGCGGCTCGGAAGCGTTCGTGTCCATCCCGTCGGCGCCATCAGTCAAGGGCTCGAGGGGAAGAATCTGGCTGAATATGGCGAAATGAAGGCGGCCGGAGTGGTTGCACTGACCGACGACGGCAATCCGGTTATGAACGCTCAGCTCATGCGGCGCGCACTGGAGTACGCAAAGGGGTTTAAACTGCCGATTATCTCCCATTGCGAAGATCGACATCTCACCGGCAAAGGGGTCATGAACGAGGGTGTCACTGCTACCCGATTGGGCTTGGCCGGCATACCCAATGCGTCCGAAAGTGTTATGGTGGCAAGAGACATTGCCCTGAGTGAACTCACCCGCGCACCTCTTCATATCGCCCACGTGAGCACCGAAGACAGTGTGAGACTGATCCGCGAGGCCAAAAGGAGAGGGATACCGGTCACGGCGGAAACCGCCCCCCATTACTTCTGCCTCACCGAGGAGGCGGTCATCGGTTACGACACGCACGCCAAAGTCCATCCTCCCTTACGGACCGCAAGAGACGTTGAAGCGGTTGTTGAAGCGCTGCGGGACGGGACCATCGACGTCATTGCTTCGGACCACGCACCCCACAGCAGCGTGGAGAAAGACGTGGAATTTGATATGGCCGCCAACGGCCTAATTGGACTCGAAACGTCTCTTCCGCTGAGCCTTTCGCTTTTTCACAAGGGGGTGCTGAAATTGACCGACCTTGTTGCGAAAATGTCCACCTGGCCGGCACGTATTTTGCGTCTGGAATACGGTGGATTAAGAAAGGGAGGCCGTGCAGATTTGACGATGATCGACCTGGAAAAGGAATTCATCGTCAATGCCGACACATTCCAGTCCAAAAGCCGAAACACACCGTTTCAGGGCTGGAAACTGAAAGGCAAGGCGGTCATGACGATGGTAAAGGGAAAGATAGTGTTCCGAGAGGATTAGGAACACTTTTTACGGGTTTTCAATCCTCCGCCGTTTTTATGAATCAGCCGGTCCGCTTCATCAAGCGGCTTGTTGGAAGGGTGAAAAGCATTGCAAGAGGGTATGAGCGGCGCTTCTGAAGTGCTAACGGGAAGACGGGAATTTGCTGACAAGTCGATGTTCCCTCCATCCGGAAATCTGCTCATTGTGGATGATGATCTTAGCATGCGGGAAATGCTTGAGGTCATGTTGACTTCAGAAGGCTACACTGTCGATTATGCAGAAGACGGTTCTCAGGCCATTCAAATACTCAACAAAAAGACGTTCGACCTCATCATATCCGACATACGGATGGGGTCGGTGGGCGGCCTCGCCGTGCTCAAGGAAGCAAAGAAACGCTCACCCGAAACTATCGTGATCATGATCTCGGCCTTCGCCACCACGGAAACGGCGGTGGAGGCCATGAATAACGGGGCTTATGATTATATCCCCAAGCCTTTTAACGTGGAGGAGTTCAAGAAAACGATCCGGAACGCCCTGGAAAGAAAGACGCTGGATCGCGAGAAACAGGCGCTGGACGCAGAACTTGAGAAGACCTATCACTTCGGACACATCGTGGGAAACAGCTCACGACTCGTCAAGATTTACAGCACCATCAAGCAGGTGGCCGATACGCGGACCAATGTGCTCATCACGGGGGAAAGCGGCACCGGAAAAGAACTGATCGCCAGGGCGATTCATGAAAACAGCGGCAGAAAAGACATGCCGTTCACGGTGATCCATTGTGCGGGAATACCCGAAACCCTCATGGAAAGCGAACTGTTCGGACATCGCAAAGGTGCGTTCACTGGTGCGGTCGAAAGCAAAGAAGGCCTTTTTGAGGCCAGCCAAGGGGGAACCGTTTTCCTCGACGAAATCGCCGAATTAACACCCGCCATCCAGGTCAAGCTCCTACGGGTTGTTCACGAAAAGGTCTTTAAGCGGGTGGGAGAAACGAGCGATATCGAAGTCGATGTACGGATCGTCTCGGCAACTAATAAAAATCTGGAAGACGAGGTCATCGCCGGAAATTTCAGAGAGGACCTGTTCTATCGATTGAATGTCATCCATATTGATATGCCGCCACTTAGAGAGCGAAAAGAGGATCTGCCCGCTCTTGCACAACATTTCCTGGAAAAGTTTTCCAAGGAAATGGGAAAGTCGATCCACAAACTTTCCTCCTATGCGCTGGACATGCTCTCAAAGTACGACTTCCCCGGAAACATCAGGGAACTGGAAAACATGATCGAACGGAGTGTCGCCACCGCCTCCACCAATATCATCTTGCCCGAAAGCCTGGCCCTTTCCACGCATAAACAGGCCCAGATCAAGGAAAAGGAGTCAGGCGCCGAATCGTCGCTCCATGTGGAACCGGATATCCCACCGGAAGGGGTTGACCTGGAATCCATACTCGCCGAGACGGAACGGGGATATATCCTGAAGGCGATGACCCTGTCCGGAGGCGTCAAACAAAAGGCCGCAGATTTACTTGGCATCAGTGGCAGAAACCTTCGCTATCGCCTTGAAAAAATGGAAAAATCAAATAATCCGCCCAGCACTTAAGCCTCTCGTGTCTCCTGCCGATAAAATGGGCATATGTATCCTGTGTGTTCACATCTGTTCATCGATATGAAGCGTTTGAGAGGGATCGACAAAATTCGTCGGTGCCTTGACAAATTTTGTAAACGGAACGCCCTGCCCGAACCGGTCGCACAGGGGGACGAAATTTTTAATACCTTTTCATTTCAGCAAGTTGTGCTGTGGGCCAAAAACACCACCGGCTACGGTATGCTTCTTGCTTAAGTGGTGTGAACAAACAGCAACGACAGAAGAAGAGATTCGATATGATGGAAAGACTGAGCATACCAAGAAGGGAGGTGGGAAGGCCAGGAAACGTATCCATTCACAAAAAGCAATGTATCTGTTGACCCATATGTCAAAAACATTATTTACCCTAGAAGGAGGTTCACCATGTTGCTACAAAAACTGAACAACAAGAAGAACGAAAAAGGTTTTACACTCATTGAATTGATGATCGTCATCGCTATCATCGGTATCCTGGCTGCCATCGCCATCCCGAACTTCATCAGCTACCGGAAGCGATCCTATGACGCAGCCGCCAACGCAGACATTAAAAACGCTTATACCGCCGCACAGGCCTATTTTACGGACTATCCGTCTGGTACAGTAACGATTACCAAAATGCAAAGCTATGGATTCCAGTCGACCAGCGATGTTACGACCGCTACAGACCCCGCCGCGGGCTGTACTCAAGGCACGCTTTCCTTGACAGCTTCCCATTCGTCCGGAGACAAAACGTATACCATGGATAGCCACGGCAACATTAGCTACTAACCCATAAGGGTAATCATAGAAGCGAGGGAAAGTACCTATCTTTCCCTCGCTTCTTTTTTGTTCTCATTTCCATCCTGCTTTTGGTCCTTTCGGATTGCTTTCGTTACCGCTTTCTTTAGAATGTTTGCATCGACGTGGTTCGGATCTCGCTCGAGCGTTTTGTTTACCGAATCCAACGACTCAGCAAGCACTCCCTTCTCAAACAAGATATGGGCATGGATGAAATGGAGCGTTTCGTCGGACGGGTTTAGTTGAATGGCCCTCTGAATTCTCTTTTCTGCCTCCTCCAAACGGCCCACCGCTTCCAGTTCAATCGCGGCATTGGCATAGGGCAGAAAATGTCTCGGAGACTTCTCCACCGTATCTTCCCAGAGTATCAAGTCGCTTCGCCAAACCAGGTTCCTCTGGAACGTCTTAAACCCGTATATCTCA
>Ga0207797_1001557_pt1 | contig 16491 bp, 13 predicted proteins | sample PRCRCaboRojoPR_6_FD_187275 | JGI IMG/M metagenome (GOLD analysis project Ga0207797, IMG submission 187275) | Marine sediment microbial community from Cabo Rojo, Puerto Rico - PR CR 10% Liquid 1 (SPAdes) | ecosystem: Environmental > Aquatic > Marine > Coastal > Sediment | place: Cabo Rojo, Puerto...
CGCGCGACCGATCCGACCGGAACCGCTCTGCGAGACCGGAACCGCTTTGGGACGCAGCCGCCGAGGGGGAGCGTGTCCGGTGACTACGCCCGCGACCGTCGCGTCGAAGCCGATCGCGAACCCGACGACTGCGACGCCATCGACCGGCGCGTCCCCGACCGACACGACGACCGCGATCCCGGTCGCGCCGACGATCGGACCGACGACCGCAACCGCGATCGCCGACCCTGACCACCCGTGTGGCCCTGGGGACACCTCGCCGTCGCGTACCTGCTCTACACGCTCGGCTACCGCCTCCGTGCGACGCGGCCGACCGGCCGGGCGACCGTCGCGCTCGCCGTCGGGACGCAGCTCCCCGACCTCGTCGACAAACCGCTCGCCGTCGTCGGGGTGCTCCCGGCGGGCCGGTCGCTCGCCCACTCGCTCCTGTTCGTCGTTCCCCTCGCGGCGGTCGCCGTCGCCCTCGCGACCCGTCGGGGCGTCCCGCAGGCCGGCTGGGCGTTCGCGCTCGGCGTCGGCTCGCACCCGCCGGCGGACGCCTGGCAGGCGCTCCGCGACGGGAGCCTCGACGGCGCCGACTACCTCCTCTGGCCGCTCCGGCCGGTGAGTACGTCCGGCGAGACTGTCGGGACGTACGTCGACGCCTCGCGGGAACTGGCCGCGTCGGCCGGTCCGACCGCCGGATGGGACCCGACGGGTGGGTTCGGCCTCCAGCTGGTCCTGTTCGCGCTCGTGGGCTGGCTGTGGCTCGACGCCGGCCGACCCGGCCCGGACTACCTCCGGTCGCTCGTCGACCGGGCGGGCCCGTGGCTGCGAGGCGCGCGCGACTGACCCGGCGCGTTCGCCGTCCGAGCCGGTCGTCGCCCGAGCCGTTCGTCGCGCCCGCTTCGACGGCGACGGTCCCGTCGGTCACCGGCGAAGCGTCGTGGGGCCGCCGGCGACGCCCCGCGTGGTCGCGCTCGATCGGGCCGGAGGACGTATCCCCGTCGGCGCCCTCCCGTTGACATGGATTCGGTCGTTACCGACTACGACGACGGGCTCCTGATCCGGTTCGAGGACACTTACGGCGTGTTCGAGGCGACGGTCGACGCGATCGAGGTGACCGACGTCACCCTCCGCCTGCACCGTGACGGGACGGAGGTCGGCAGCATCTACAACGACGACGGCACGAACCGGACGATGGCCCGCCTCGCGGTGGCCGGCGAGTCCGACTTCGTCGGCGTCGAGGTGCCGAAGCAGTTCGTGCGGGAGCTCCTCGAGGCGGCACTGGCTCGCGACCGCGTGCGGAACCCGGATCGCGTCGAGGGCTATCGACTCCGCGTCCTCGACGGCGAGTGACCGGACACTGGGCCGCACCCGGTACCGGGGGGTCACGGAGCGACTCGCGACACGGGTCACGGCTCGGCCGGTCGGTCGGCCGGACCCGTAGACGCTCCCCGCGCCAGGGGCGTCCGGCGACGATCCCCGGCCGGCGTCGGGCCAACTTTGAATAGCGATACTGTGCCGTACGGTAACGCATGTCTGGGGCGTCACGACCGATCGACGGCGCCGGGATCGCCGCCGCATCGATGGACGGGGTAGGGGTGATCGAGGGGTCGGAGTACGGGTTCGCGAACGAGCGCCTCGCCGGGATCCACGGCGTCGACGCGGCCGGGGCCCTCGTCGGCCGGGAGTGGACCGAGCTCTACGAGCCGACCGACCGGGGCCGGACGGCGGGCGACCTGCTGGACCGGGTGGATGCCGAGGGCGACTGGCGCGGCGTGGCCGAGGCTCGCAGGCGTGACGGGACCCGCGTTCCGGTCGACCTGTCGCTCCGGACGATCGAGGGCGGGGTCGCCTGCGTCGTCCGGGAGCGCACCGAGGCGAACGGCGCCGGAGTGGAGCGCCGGTTCGTCGAGAACCTGCTCGACGCGCTCGACGACGTCCTCTACGTGGTCGACGGCGACGACACCCTCGTCGAGTGGAACGATCGGCTGACCGAACGACTCGGCTACGGGGACGGGGAGCTCGCCGACGCGTCCCTGCGCGACCTCCTGCCCGAGGAGTCCGACGGGCTCGGTGGGGACGGACGGCGTCTGGTCGAGCTCCCCTCCCGGGCGCGGGAGGTGTCGCTCGTTACGAAGGCCGGCGAACGGATCCCCCACGAGCTCCGGGGCGTGACCTACACCGACGAGTCGACCGGCGAGCGCTACCGCGTCGGCATCGCCCGGGACGTCACCGAGCGCAGGGAACGCGAGCGCGAGCTCGAACGCTACGAGACCATCGTCGAGACCGTCGACGACGGCGTCTACGCGCTCGACGAGGAGTTCCGGATCTCCCTCGCCAACGAGCGACTGGTGGAGATGCTCGGGCAGTTCGGGCACGACCGCGGGGAGATCCTCGGGAGCGACGCCCACGGGCTGCTCCTCCACGACGAGGAGCGCGCCGCCGTCGAGACGGTTCGCGAGCGTGCCCTCGCCGGCGAGACCCCGACGGGGACGTTCGAAGCGCGGACGGAGTCGCCCGACGGCGATCCCGTCGTACTCGAGGCACGGTTCCGCCTCCACCCCGAGCCCGACGACGAGTACCGCGGCTGCGTCGGCGTCGTTCGCGACGTCACCGAGCGCCTGGAGCGCGAGCGGCAGCTCGAGCGACAGCGCGACGAGCTGGAGACGCTCAACCGGATCACCGAGCTGCTCCTCGCGGTCACCCGGGAGCTGTTCGCGGCGACGCCCTCCGGGACGATCGAGGGGACCGTCTGCTCCCGGCTCGTCGCCTCCGACCTCTACCAGCTCGCCTGGCTCGGCAAGCCCGACCTGGAGGGGGACGAGCTCGTCCCCCACGCGAGTGCGGGGGCCGACGACGACGCCGACGCGGTCGCGGTCCCCACCGACGACGGGACCGAGCTCGGCCCGGCGGGCCGGGCGTTCCGGACGGGCGAGATCCAGGTCGGCGAGGACGTCTCGGCGGATCGGACGTTCGAGCCCTGGGACGAGCTGGCCGTCGACCGCGGCGTCAGCTCCGTGGCCGCCGTGCCACTGGGCTACGACGGGACGACCTACGGCGTCCTGGCGGTCTACACGTCCCGACCGCTGGCGTTCAGCCGGCGCGAGCGACGGGGCTTCGAGATCCTCGGCGAGGCGATCGGGTTCGTCCTCAAGGCCCACAAGACCAGCCGGCTCCTCCACGCGGAGTCGATCACCGAACTCGAGTTCGAGCTGGTCGAGCCGCAGTCGGTCCTCGTGTGGGCGGCAACCGAGCTCGGCCGTTCGCTGTCGCTCGACAGCTACGTCGCGACCGGCGAGGGCGACTGGCTGCTGTACCTCACCGTCGCCGACGACGACGGCCGGTTCGTCGACCTCGCGGCGGCCGACGACCGGGTCCGGACCGTCGAACCGATCGACGGGGACGGCAGCGGGACCGGGCGGGTCGTCGGTCTCACCGTCGAGTCGTCGCTGCTGGACGCGATCGCCGCGGTGGGGGGGAAGGTCACGGCCGCGACTATCGAGCCCGGAGAGGGGCGCGTTTCGGTCGAGATCCCCGGCTCGACGGACGTCCGAACGCTCGTCAACCAGGTGCGGACGATCCACCCGGACGCGACGTTCGCCGCCCGGACCGAGCGCGAACGCCCGGTGACGACCGACACCTGGCTCGCCGAGGACCGCGGGCCCTCGCTGACGGCGCGCCAGCGCCAGGCGCTCGAGGCCGCCTACCGCGCCGGCTACTACGAGTGGCCCCGCGACAGCACCGCCGAGGAGGTCGCCGACCTCCTCGGGATCGCCCGGCCGACGCTCCACGCGCACCTCCGCAAGGCCGAACGGGCGCTGCTGTCGGCGTTCCTCGACGCCGCCGACGCCGGCGATCCCGGGGGCGCCGGGACGTGGCGGGGAGAGTGAGCGCCGGCGGGACACCGGACCGTCACGGCGGAGACGACCGGGAGCAGGGACCACGCGATCGAGAGAACGCCCGACCGCGACGATCGCCCCCTGACCGCGACGAACGCTCCCCCGACCGCTACGATCGCCGACGGACCCGGCTGTACGCGTCCCAGATCCGCGGTGTGACGGCGCCGGGGTGGGGAAGGTCGCCCCGGTAGAGCGCGGCGTCGACCCGTCGGAGCTGTTCGAACGGTGGGGGAACGGAGAGGTCGCTGACGGTACACCGGGACGCGTCGACGCCCGACCGCTCGAGGATCGCGTTCACCGCGCGGCGGGCGGCCTCGTTGGCCGCCTCCATGGTCGCGATGTCCGTGTGCGTGCGGACGTAGTCCGCGGCGAGGAGGAGGTTCGCGGCGTCCGTCGCCGCCGGCGGCCGGTGCCGTAAGGAGCCGACGGTGTTGATCAACAGCGGTTCGCGGCTGTGCGCCTCGCCGGTCTCCGGGTCGTACTCGACGGCCGGGTCGAGGTGCCACTCGCGGAGGACCTCGTCCGGCAGTACCGTCTCGTCGGCGTCGTTGAGGTGGTCCTGGAGCTGCGCCCACACCTCCGCTTTGATCTCCTCGGGCGAACACTCGCGTGCCGGTCGGTCGTACAGGATCCCCGGCCGGTTCCAGTCCGAGATACAGACCGACAGCACGCCCGACACCTCGCCGTCGAAACAGGCCGTCCCCGGCTCCTCCCAGAACTGCCGCTGTGAGATCGTCGTGAGCGCCCACGGCGAGTCGTAGTAGATCCCGTGGCCGCCCGTCAGCTGCACGTCGCGCTCGAGGTAGAACTGGATGCCGTTCATCCACGCGGTCCGCAGTTTCGACACCCCGCGGAGCGACGGGGCGGCGCGCTCGAGCGCCGGGGTCACCAGCCGCTTCACCACGTCGACCGGCAGGGCGGCGACGTAGTAGTCGGCCGTCACAGTCCGCTCGACGCCGCCCGACGCGATCCGGACGCCGGTCACGCGCTCGCCGTCGCTCTCGATCGCGCGAACCGTCTCCCCGGGCCGGAGGTCGACGCCGCGGTTCCCGAGGTAGTCGACCCACGGGTCGATCCACACGTCGTTCGTCGGGCCGTTCAGCACGTAGTCGGCCGCCATCGAGCCGTCGAAGAGGCCCTGGATCAGCTGGAGGTAGACGTTCCCCATGGTCCGCGTGCTCGCCACCTGGGGACGCATGGCGACGAGCAGCTGCGAGATACCGTGGCCGAGGATCTTCCGGTACGCTGGGGACATCCGGTCGGCCTCGACGAACTCCCACCAGCTGACCGTCTCGTACTGCTCGCGCAGCCGCCGCTCGCACGAGGAGAGGAGGTGGAGCAGCCGCTCGACGAAGAAGGCCTTCTCGTCGGCCGGCACGTCGGGGCCCCCGAGCACCGCCCACAGGGTGTGTTCGTGTTCGTCCCGCGTGGCGGGCGCCGTCGGGACCGTCCACCGGCGGGCGGCGGTCGCCTCCATGATCCGCGTCGTCTCGACGAGGTTGTCCTCGACGGTCCCGTCGCCGTACGGGATCCGGCCCATCGTGTCGGTCACGTGCCGGTAGAACCCCGGGAAGAACCGGAACCCGTGTTCCGCCGGCAGGTGCTCGTCCCCGACCGCCGGGCCGGGGAAACTGCGGGCCTTGCCGCCGAAGCGCTCGTTCCGCTCGAAGACGGTGACCGAGAAGCCGCGCTCGACGAGCTCGTGGGCGGCGCTGAGCCCCCCGATGCCACCGCCCAGGACGGCGACGTCCGTCGTCGACGCGGTCGAGACGTCAGTCATCGCTCTGCCGAGCGCGTCCGTCGTCGCTCCCGGGTCCGATCCGTCGCCAGCGTCGCGAACGAACTCGCGCTCGTGTGTGGCCGTGACATGACTGATCGCGGGTCAGTGGAGGGTCCCCCGTCGAACCGACGCCCTGAGGGCGGCCAGCGACTCGGGACCGGCGTCGGTGGTGACCGCCGCCACGATCGCCTCGACCTCGTCGCGCGACACCGTCACCCCGCCCGGCGCGAGCGCGTCCCCGGGCCGGTCCGACAGCTCCCGCAGCGTCCCGACGGCGAGCAGGAACGGGACGGCGAAGGCGGCGAACGCGTTCCGGTCGACGCGGGCCAGGGCGTCGAGGTACGCGTGCGCGTCGTCGAGCGACGACCGGGCGTGCTCGGCCGTGCGCGCGACGACCGACGCAACGGCCGCCCGGTGGTCGCGCGCGAGGACCGCCTCCTGCGGGACGCCGACCTCGTCGAGCCAGTCGGCGGGGAGGTAGACGCTGTTCTCCTCGGTGTAGTCGACGTGGACGTCCTTCGCGACGTTCACGAGCTGGAGCAGCTGCCCGAACCCCGTCGCGGTCCCCTCGAGCCGCTCCACGACCGCCTCGTCGTCGACGTCGCGCACGAAGAGGTTCGTGAGGAGGTGGCCGACGGTGCCGGCGACGTAGTAGCAGTACGCCTCGAGCTCCGACACGGACCGGATCCGGATCCCGCCGTGGTCCGCGTGCCGATCGACGAACGTCGCCATGCCCTCGACGAGCTCGCGCGTCGGCGGGACGATCGCGGCCCGCACGTCGGTCGGCAGTCGCTCGACGGTCCGGAGCACCCGTCCGGCGTCCGCGACGACCGACCAGTCGGCGCTCCGCTCCGCCGGCAGGTGCGGTTCGACGGCGGCCTCGAACGCGTCCACGTCGACCTCGTCGGCCGGATCGAAGACCCGGTCGTACCGATCGAGGAGCGAGACCGTCACCGACGGGGCGAGGCGGGCGGTGTCCTCGATCGTATCGGCGATCCTGCAGACGAGGTAGCCGACGCAGACGTACGACGACGTCGGCTCGTCGAGGACGTCGATCGAGATCGCGAACGTCCGCGAGACGTCCCGGACGACGTCGTGACACCACGAGAGGTCGCTCTCCGGAACCGGAGCGAGCCCAGCCGCCCGACTACCCATCCGTAGTGACCCCCGGCGGACGGCCTCGGCGCGTCGAACTGTCTTCCCGCGTCGGGTGGTCCACCCGCCTCGGGCGGTCCGCCATCCCTCCACCGCAGTTGCTCCCGTGCAGAGAGCCGAACCGGGCGGCGGGCGGCTCGCCCCCCGTCATCGGTGGCCACCCGTGGTCGATACGGTTCTGTCGACGGTGCTGACGTCCGTCATCTCCATCTCCCGTCCGTCCCCCACAGAGGCGCGGGCTCCGGATCAATTCACTCGCTACCCGTGTAGCGTGCCGGCGACCGTCGACGACGGCCCCGATCCCACGGTCCGCCACGAGCGCGGCGTTCGGGCGGCTCGGGCCCGTCGCGACCGTCGGCGGGGGACTCGCCGCTCGCTCCGACGCTACACTCGTAGTGCCCGTCCGTTCGGGCCCCCGGCGACGAGGGGGACGGACCAGGCGGACGGGAATCCCCGGGACCGGCCGACGACGGGGCCGAACGCGGTGGGGACCCCTCGTGGTACCACGACCCGCAGAACCGTTATCACTACCCGGGATGTACGTTCGTCTGCAATGGCAGAAGGCAAGGTCGATTTCTTCAACGATACGGGCGGATACGGTTTCATCTCGACTGACGACTCCGACGACGACGTGTTCTTTCACATGGACGACGTTGGCGGCCCGGACCTCGAGGAGGGACAGCAGATCGAGTTCGACATCGAACAGGCCCCGAAGGGGCCGCGCGCGACGAACGTCGTTCGTAACTGACGCCGACTCCGGACCGTCGCCTCGTGGCGACACCGGGGACGACTCCGTTTTCCACGCTGGCACATAATCACGTTCAGTCGAGATCGAACCGACGCCCGGCCGTCCGCCCGCTACCCCCCGCGGTCGATCGCGGTGAACGTCTCGACCATTCGCTCGAAGTGCTCGTCGGTGACCTCGAGTTCGGCGCGGAGCTCCTCGGCCCGCCGCTGCATCCGGACGTACTCGCCCGACTCCGCGAGCTGCTCGGGGGAGCGCTCGGCCTCGAGGACGGCCAGTTTGGCGGTGAGGCTGAAGAACTCCGTGAGGGGGTCGTCGAACGACGCGGCCTCGAGCTGCTGGTCGATCGCGGCGAAGAGGTCCTCCCGGTCGATCGGTTTGCAGAGGTAGTCGTCGAACGGCATGTCGACGATCCCGAACCCGGGATCGACGGCCGTCACCATGATGACCCGGCAGTCGTACCCCCGGTCGCGGATCTCCCGCAACACCTCGTCGCCGGAGTAGGGCATCCGGCGGTCTAACAGCACCACGTCGATCGCGTCGTCCATCGCCGCGAGCGCCTCCTTTCCCCCGTAGGCCGTCCGGACGTCGCCGTAGCGCTGGCGGAGCCGGAGCGCGTACGCGTCCACGACCTCCCGCTCGTCGTCGACGATCAGGACGGTCGCGTCCGTGTCTCGATCCATGGTACCACGCCTCTCGCTCGGGTTCGTCGGTCAGCGAGTTATAGCTTCGTGCGCGGTCGGTGCGGAGCGCTCGGACGGGACCGGGTTCGGGACCGGTGCCGGCGCGACGGACCGACCGACGTCGGGTTCCGATACCAGTTACGTGACAGCAGACCGGGGCGTGCCGGGACGGCCGCGCCACACCGGCGACGGATGTCGTCGAGGCGACGCCCCCGCGTCGAGAACACTTAACACGTGGTTCGATAACAGGTGACGCATGCGGTTACGGACGAAGTTCGCGGTCGTCTTCGTCGCCGTCACGCTCGTCTTGAGCGCGTCGGTGTTCGTCGCGGTCGAGTTCTACAAGCGCGACGCGGTCGGCGAGTCGCGCGCGAACGTCGAGGAGACGGCGACGCTCGCGGCCGAGCAGATCGACGCGTCGATCCGTGACCGGCGGGACTACCTGGGGCTGGTCGCGTCCCGACCGCGCGCGCGGCAGTTCGCCCGGAGCAGCCGGTTCCTCGACGCGTTCCTGGCCAACTCGCGGTTCTACGCCGTCCAGATCACCGCCGCGAACGGGACCGTCGTCGACTTCCGCGGCGACATCACGGCCGAACAGCGCCGCGCGGTCCTCGGCTCGAACCGGAGCAACGCGTCGTACGTCCGCGAGGTCCTCGAGGGGAAGTCGTACGTGGGCGAGGTCGAGCGCGTCGACGGGCGGGACGCACAGATCCTCGTCTTCGGCGCCCCGATCTTCGAGGGCGGTGAGGTGAAGGGAGTGCTCGCGGCCGCGATCTACCTCGACACCCAGACCGTCTTCGACGCGCTCCCCCCACTGGAGCGGAGCGGGCAGACGGTCACGGTCGTCGCGGACGGGACGGAGATCCACGGCGGGAGCCGGACGTTCCGGTCGGCGGTCGAGGCGTCCGCGACCGTCCCGTCGACCGGGTGGGAGGTCACCGTCGCGCAGGACCGGTCGGCGCTCGACGCCCGGCTCGACCGGCTGGCGCTCTTCCAGGCCGGCCAGCTGGGCCTCGTGGTGCTGGTGATGGTCGGGTTCGGCTACTGGCAGTACGCCGCGAGCCTCCGCCAGACGGAGCGCCTCCTCGAGGGCTTCGACGAGGTCGGCGCGGGCAACTACGGGCGGTCGGTCTCGCTGCGCGGCGGCACCGAGTGGGAGCGGATCGGCGACGGGTTCAACGACCTGGCGGCGACGCTCCGGGCGCGCGAGGCGGCGCTGCGCGAGCGCACCCAGCGGCTCGAGGTCATGTACCGCGTGCTGCGGCACAACCTGCGGAACCAGCTGTCCGTCGTCCTGACGTACGCCGACGTCGTGGCCGAAATCACCGACGACGCGCAGGTCGAGACGGCGGCCCGGTCGATCCGCGAGTCGGGTCGAACGCTCGCGAACCTGAGCGAGCGCGCCCGACAGATCGAGACCGCCCTCGAGGCCGACCGGGCGCCGACGCGCCTCGAGGCGACCGGCGTCGTCGCCGACGTGGTCGTCGACCTCCGCGAGGCGTACCCGGACGTCGAGATCGCGACCGCCCTGCCCGACGAGGCGTGGGTCGCCGCCCTGCCGTCGCTGCGACTGGCCGTCGAGAGCGTCTGCGAGAACGCCTGCGAGCACAACGACGCCGACGACCCCCGCGTCGAGGTGTCGGTCGGGACCGTCGACCGGCCGGACGCGGGGGCGGTCGCGTCCGCCGGCGGAGCGTCGACGGCGTCCGCCGACGGGGAGGGAGCACGCGCGGACGACGAGGGCGGTGGCGCGGACGGTGAGGAGGTCGACGACGGGTGGGTCCGGATCGCGGTCGCGGACAACGGCCCCGGAGTTCCCGAGCAGGACAGGGCGGCGATCCGCGAGGGGCGCGAGACGGACCTCGAGCACGCGAGCGGGCTCGGCCTCTGGCTGACCTACTGGATCGTCGAGGGCTCGGGCGGCGAGCTCCGGTTCGCGGACGCCGAGCCGCGCGGGACTGTCGTCGAACTCCTCCTCCCGCGGGCGCCTCCGGCGACCGAGGCGGACCCGGCGACCGAGGCGGCGCCGGCGACGGGAGGCGATCGGTCCCCGACGGATTCGTCGTGACCGTCGTGACCGGCGAGCGCGTGGCGCGCTCGACGTCGTCCACGAGCGTCGATCCCGTCGTGTCCGTCACCACCGGAGTCGCCGCACCGTCACCAGTATCGCCGCGACGAACAGCGCCAGTACCGCCGGTGCGGCGCCGAACCCGGGCATCGACACGCTGCTCGACGACCCGCCGTCGCCCGTCCCGGTCGCGCCGTCTTCCGCCCCGTTCGCGCCCCCACCTTCGCTCGTCCCGGTCGCGCCGTCGCCGCCGCTCCCCTCGCCGCCCGTCGTCCCCGTCGCGTTCGGCGAGGACGTCGCCACCGGCTCGACCGTGACGTTCGCGACGAACCGCTCGTTGACGAACACCCGGTAGGTGCCGGGATCGCCGAAGGAGCGCTCGAACGTCGCCTGCCGGGTGCCGTTGGGCGCGATCGACAGCTCCCGGCGGTCTACCACCCGATCGGCCAGCAGGAGCTCGACCGCGTAGGTCCCGTCGGCGCCGCCGACGTTCCGCACGCGGACCAGGACGTCCGTCCCCTCGTGCGTCCGGATCCGGGTCACGGTCACGACCGCGTCGGTGATCCGGAACTTCGCCTGCTTGACGCCCGTCGCGAAGTCCGACAGCCCGGGCGAGCGCGCCTCGAAGAAGTAGTGCGTGTCGCCCTCCTCGACGAACTGCGTCGGGAGCTCCCGCCACGCGCCCGACTCGTACCGGTAGAACGCGACGTCCTCCGGGCCGGTCTCGTTGCCGGCCAGGCGGTCCTTCCGCACGCGGACGGTGAACGTGACGTTCCTGACGTCCCGGTTGGCGATGGTGTGGTCGACGTGGACGAACGCCGCGGACTCGGTCCCGTCCGCGAGGGCGAACGCGGGCACGTCGCCGAAGCGGCTCTCGTTGGTCGCGACGCTGAGCCGGAGGTCCCCGCCGCGCTCGGGCGTGAACGACAGCGCGTCGACCGCGACGACGTCGTCGCGGGTCAGCGGCCACGAGAGGTTGAGCGACTGGGTCGTGTTCGCCTCGACGTCCCGCACCGTCGCGTTCACCAGCGTCCGCGTCTCGAGGACGCGGGAGGGCGAGACGTCGGCGACCGTCCGCGTGTTGGTGAGCCAGACGTTGACCTGCGGCTCGTCCGGGTCGTCGCTCAGGACGTGCATCGTCCCGAACCGCGGGCCCGACGCCGCGGGCTCGAACGACACGTCGACGGCCAGCCGCCCGCCGGGCTCGATCGTGACCGGGCCGTCGAACGCCCGCTCGAACGCCGCCCGGTCGGGCCCCTGGATCACGATCCCACGGACAGTCAGCGGCGCGTCACCGACGTTCCGGACGGCGAGCGTGCGCACGTCCGAGTCGTACGCCCCGGTCGAAAAGCGGAGCGTCTCCCGGCTCACCTCGATGTCCGGCGCCCCCTCCTGGCGGGCGGCGGCGGACTCCGTGGCGGCGGCGGACGGCGAGGCGACGTCGGCCCCGGCGGCGACCCCGGTCGGCGCGACGACGTCGGGGCGCGATACGTCGGTCCCCTCGAGGCCCGTCGGCGTCGACGAGGCGCTGTCGAGAACGCCCCGCGTCGACGACGCCCCGTCGAGGCCGTCCTGTGCCGACGTTCCCCCGGCGACGGCCGTCGCACCCGTCGTCGAGACGACGAGCACCAGCACCAGTACCGTCACCGCTCCCCTCCGTGCCGGTCCGTTCGGTGTCATAGCTGTGTGTCGCTCGATCGTGGTATTTGGTACCATACGACTAATAACCTGGCGAGCTCGGGGATCGATCTCCGGAGTCGCGGTCGGGAGGACCGCGATCGAGTCGAAGCTAGTACGGGTCCATGTCCTGCGGGAAGACGTACGGGTCCATGTCCTGGCTACGGAAGCCCGGCCTCGCGTCCCGCGGGAAGACGTACGGCTCCATGTCCTGCGTGCGGAACGTCGTCGCGTCGATCCAGCGACCCGGGTCCGTGTCCGTCACGTCCCAGGGCCCCCCGGAGAACGTCACGTTGTCGATCGGGAACATGAGCCGCGCAGCCCCGTCGGCAGTCCCGGTGGAGATGTTATTGATCGGGAACATGAGCCGCGCAGCCCCGTCGGCAGTCCCGGTGGAGATGTTATTGATCGGGAACATGAGCCGTGGGGCGTCGGCGTCGAGTCCGTCGGCGACCGCGTCCGCGTCCGCCTGTGGCGCCACGTGAGCGAGTCCCGCGGCGCCGACCGCGGCGCTCGCGAGCACGAGGCCGGCCAGCAGCAGTTTCACGGCGATTCCGTCGGCGATGTTGGTGTCGGCCATCATCACAGCTACTCCTCGGACGGGGGCCGCGATGGCGATAGACGCTCACTACTGAACCCCTGTGTCGACCCAGTGACTCGTAGTATCTAGAGAGTCGCGCCGGCCTGGGGGTTCGATAGTTCGCAGCCGGTTCCAGGGGGAGGCAGGTGGAAGAAGGTACTGTGCCTCGTCGGGACGCGATCCCGGCGAGCCGGACGGTGACCACCGATGACCTCGACCAACGACACCCCCGACCCCGACCCGGACGACCTGCACCGCGCCGACGACCGAACCGGCCTCCTGCTCGTGGACGACGGCGTCGTCATCTACGACGTCGAGAACCCCGACGGGTGGATCGAGTCCGACGACGCCGTCGCCCTCGCGGACCGGCGGTGAACGGACGAACGAACCGACGACCGGAACGACGGACCGACCGCCGACCGACGGACCGACGCGACCGGATCTCGTCCTCCCGCTCCCCTTCCGGATCGGACTCGACCGACGACGCGACAACTTCGCCCGGCCTCCGGGCTATCGGTCCGGCCCGACCCCCGGGCTGTCGGTCCGGCCCGGCCCCCGGGCTGCCGATCCGGGTGGAAGCCACGCGACGCACGGACGAACGGGAGCACCTCGTCGACGAAGCGCTCGGGCGCGGTGGTTATCACACAGCCGTGCCTCTTCGGCCGGGACGACCCCCGCCCGACACACTCCGTCCGGGCGGGCACCTGCTTCCACTGGCACGTCGTCCGGAGCGCCGTCCGACTGCAGGTGCTGTTCTGACCGTGCAAAGCTTCACAACTGGTAACGAACAACACGTCCGTATGGACGACGTGCTCGACCACGTCAGCGACGGCGTGCTCGTCGTCGACGCCGACTGGCGCGTCGCGAGGGCCAACGCCGTCGCGGCGCGATTGCTCGATCGCGACGCCGGGGCGCTGGTCGGCACCGACGTCAGGGACGCCTTCCCGCAGTCGGTCGAGGCGACCTTCCACGGGCACTTCGGGAGCGACGAGCCGGCACCGGCGGCGGTCACCTTCGAGGACTACTTCCCCGCGTTGGAGACGTGGCTGGAGGTGCGGACGGTCACCCGCGAGGACGGCCTCGTGGTCTACCTCCACGACGTCACGGACCGGCGGGACCTCGAAGGGACGGTGGCCGACAGGGACGCGGAGCTGGGTCGACTCAACCGGATCAACGCCATCATTCAGGAGATCATCCGGGAGCTGGTCGGCGCGACCACCCGCGAGGAGATCGAGGCGACGGTCTGCGAGCGGCTGGCGGCCAGCGAGCTCTACGAGTTCACCTGGATCGGCGAGCGCAACCCGACGGGCGATCGGGTCGCCCACCGCACCGCGGCGGGTGACTCGGAGGGGATCGTCGACCTGGTCGTCGAGGGCGGCGACGGCCCGGACGCGCCCGATCCACCGGAGCACGCGGTGATGCGGAGCGGCGAGACGCGGATCGTCCGCCAGCTCGTCGACGACGGGACGGTGCCCGAGGCGATCCGGCGCGTGGCGTTCGCCCGCGGGCTCCAGTCGGCCATCGCCGTGCCGCTGCGTTACGGCACGACGACCTACGGCGTCCTCGGGGTCTACGCGACCCGGCCGGACGCGTTCAGCGAGCGGGAGCGGGAGAGCCTGGAGACGCTCGGCGTCGCGACCGGGTTCGTGATCAACGCCGCCCGCCAGCGCAACCTCCTCCTGTCGGACACGGTGGTCGAACTCACCTTCCGCGTGACCGACCCGGACGACTTCCTCGTCGCGGCGTCGGCTCGACTCGACTGCTCGCTGGCCGTCGAAGGGGTCGTCCCGCTCGCCGAGGGGACGCTGCTCTGTTACGTCGGGATCGAGGGCGCCACCCCCGGGGACGTACTCGCGATGGCGGACGGTCGAGGGGGCGTCGAGGGCGGCCGGAGCGTCCACGAGACGGCCGAGGACGAGGCGACCGTGGGCGGGCTCGTCGAGCTCACGGTCTCGGGCGCCTCGCCGCTGCTCTCGCTGACGGAGCGGGGCGCGACAGTCCGGACGGCGACGTTCGAGGACGGCGTCGGCCGGCTCGTCGCGGAGCTCGCCCCCGACGAGGACGTCCGGGAGGTCGTCGAGGCCGTCGCCGAGGCGTTCACTGGCACCGAGCTGCTCGCCAAACGGGAGCGCCAGCGGGCCGTCGAGACGGCCCAGGAGTTCCGCAGTTCGCTCCACGAGCGGCTCACCGACCGCCAGCGGACGGCCCTGCGGGTCGCGTACCACGGCGGGTACTTCCAGTCCCCCAGGGACAGCACCGCCGAGGAGCTGGCCGCGGGGCTCGGCATCTCCTCGCCGACGCTCCACTACCACCTCCGGGCCGCCCAGTGGAAACTGATCGACGCCTTCCTCGACGAGGCGCCCGGAGAGGAACCGCTCGGTGCGACCGGGGAGTGGCACGGCGCTGCGGGTGACGGATGACGGGTGCCGATCGGGACGGGCGGTCTCGCGCCGACGACCGGGTGGGCCCGTCCGTCCCCGGGCGTCGGGAGCACCCTCCGGACGTGGACGGCCGGGACCGCCGGGCCGTCCCCGACGGCGGGTCCGACCCGGACGCGCTCTTCGAGTCGTTTCCGGATCCGCTCGTCGCCTACGCGGCGGAGCCGCCCGTCGTCCGCGCGATCAACCCCGCGTTCGCGACGACCTTCGACGTCGAACCCGACGAGGCGGCCGGGACGCCACTGGACGAGTTCGTGCTGCCCGGCACGATGGACGGGGCGTCCGGACCGATCGACGAGGCGTCCGCGGACGGCGACCCGGACGGGGAGGAGACGCCCGACGCGGGCGACCCGGACGGGGAGGAGACGCCCGACGCGGGCGACCCGGACGGGGAGACCGGCGATTCGGGCGAACCGACCACGACGACCGCGGGAGCGCTCCTCGACCGCGTCCGTCCGCCCGACGGGACGGGCGCTCGGCTCCGACACGCTTCGGCCGACGGAACGCGTTACTTCCGCGTCCGGGCGAGCGCCCCGGGCGACGCGGACGGGGCGGGCTACCTCCTGTTCACCGACGTCACCGGCCCCGAGCGACGGCGACGCGACCTCGCGACGAACGTCGCACGGCTCGAGCGGTTCGCGAGCGTCGCGAGCCACGACCTCCGGAACCCCCTCGAGGTCGCGAAGATCCGGCTCGAGGCGGCCCGCGACACCGGCGAGGACGTCCACTTCGAGAAGGTCGAGGGGGCGCTCGACCGCATCGAGCGGATCGTCCGGGACGTGCTCGCGGTCGGCGGCGGCGGCGTCGATCCGACGGACAGCGTCGCGCTCGACGCGGTCGCCCGGGCCGGGTGGGACACCGTCGACACCGCCGACGCCTCGCTCGACGTCGCGACGGGGCTGGCGACGGTTCGCGGCGACGCCGACCGCCTCCAGCAGCTGTTCGAGAACCTCTTCCGGAACGCGATCGAGCACGGCGGCCGGGACGTGACCGTGACGGTCGAGCCCGTCCCGGACGGGTTCGCCGTCGCCGACGACGGCCCGGGAATCCCGCCGGACGCCCGGGAGCGCGCCTTCGAGGCGGGCTACTCGACCGCGTCCGGTAACAGCGGGCTCGGCCTCGCCATCGTCAGGGAGATCGCCGGCGAGCACGGCTGGCGGGTCTCGCTCGCGTCCGACGAGGGAACGTCGACGGACGACGACGGCGGGGCGCGGTTCGAGTTCACGGGCGTCGAACAGGTCGAAGAGAGGGGCGGTTCGAGTGGAGCCAGTGAGTCGAGTGGATCGAGGGGTCCGAGTGGATCCGATAGAACCGGCAGGTCGGACGGAGCGGGTGAGCCCGGCAGGGCCGACGGCTCGGACGGTGCCGGGGAGCCCGGGTAACGCCGACGGGGGGCACCGTCGAACGCCGACGGGGGGCACCGTCGAACGCCGACGGGGGGCACCGTCGAACGCCGACGGGGGGCACCGTCGAACGCCGAC
>Ga0207797_1001558_pt1 | contig 16485 bp, 11 predicted proteins | sample PRCRCaboRojoPR_6_FD_187275 | JGI IMG/M metagenome (GOLD analysis project Ga0207797, IMG submission 187275) | Marine sediment microbial community from Cabo Rojo, Puerto Rico - PR CR 10% Liquid 1 (SPAdes) | ecosystem: Environmental > Aquatic > Marine > Coastal > Sediment | place: Cabo Rojo, Puerto...
ATGTCTACTGCCGTCGGTGACGAGGGAGGCTTTGCCCCCGATCTGGATGAAGAGAAAGAGGCACTCAGCTTGCTGGTCGAGGCGATTTCTGAAGCCGGCTACGAGCCGGGAGAAGACGTAGCTATAGCGCTGGATCCGGCCGCGAGCGAATTTTACGAAGGGGGTAAGTACAACGTTGGAGGTTCCAGCCTCTCCGCTGACGAAATGGTTGATTTATACGCCGAGTGGGTTGATGAATTCCCGATTATATCAATTGAAGATGGCCTGGATCAGCAGGACTGGGGTGGCTGGAAGACGATGACCGACCGCATGGGTGACGAAATACAGATAGTCGGTGACGACCTGTTTGTTACAAACGAAAAGCGGCTCAAAAAGGGTATAGAAAAGGGCGTCGCGAACTCGATTTTGGTTAAGGTAAACCAGATTGGCACCCTGACGGAGACCATCGGAGCGGTCAGAACGGCGATCAGATCGGGTTATTCGGCAGTTATATCACACAGGTCCGGCGAAACCGAGGACACTTTCATCGCCGATCTGGCTACAGGGTTGCCGACTACCCAGTTGAAATCAGGGTCTCTATCACGCAGTGAAAGGATCAGCAAGTACAACCAGTTGCTCAGAATTGAAGAGGAATACGAGATAAAGATGGCCGAATGGCCGACATAGCCCGTGAGGTCCGGTAACTGATCGTTTTACTTTGCACCGGCCGGGCAAGGTTCCGGCGGTTAAGTGTCGGTTGAACCAACTGAAACCTAAGGGATTGCACTATGGCTGCTGCGTCGGATCAGGGTAAAGGGTTGTGGGGGCTTTTTCACGGAAAGATGCTGCCATTATTGCTGGTAGTCGTCGTCCTCGCAGCGGCTTTTCTTGGCTGGCTTTACTGGAACAGGTTTCAGGAGTTATTTTCCCTTCAGGCGGAACTAGCCGAGCTGAAAAAGGAAAGAGCCAGGCTGCAGGAGGAAATAGACGAGCTGGAAGGGATCGTGGCCAGGCGGAACGATTTAAGCTACATCGAAAAACTGGCCCGGGAGGAGCTTGGCCTGGTTTATCCACCTGAGAAGACTGCGGAGGAAGAATAAAAACCGGGGAGCGAAAATGGATTTCGTCCATCTGCACAATCATTCGGAGTACAGCCTTCTTGACTCGACCAATACCGTTGAAGGCCTACTGAAGAATACCAAGAAAAAAGGGATGTCGGCTGTAGCCCTGACCGACCACGGCAACATAAGAGGTGCCGTGGAATTTTACAACAAGGCACAGGAAGTCGGGATCAAACCAATTATCGGCTGTGAACTCTACGTGGCTCCGGGAAGCAGACACGAAAAGCGGGGACACAACCAGGGTAAAGAGAAGTACTATCACCTGGTGGTCCTGGCGCAAAACAATCAGGGTTACGAAAACCTGGTCAAGCTGACGAGTCGGGCTTTTACGGAGGGCTTCTACTATAAGCCCCGAGTTGACGAGGAGCTTCTGCGAAAGTATTCGGATAATCTAATAAGTTTGAGCGCCTGCAAGAGCGGGGAAGTGCCAAAGAAAATTTTGCAGGAGAACGGAGAGGGCGCTCGCGCCGCGGCAAAAAAGTACGCTGAAATTTTTGGCCCCGAAAACTTCTACATAGAATTGCAGGACCAGGGCGTCGAAGGTCAGGACGAGTTGAACGAAGAATTGATCGACCTTGCCGACGAGCTGGACCTGGGGCTGGTTGCCACAAACGACGTTCACTACCTGGAGGCTGAAGACAGGCTAGCCCACGAGGTTCTGCTGAATATAAGGGCGAACAAGAAGATCACCGACGAGGACCGAATGAGGTACGAAGGGGAAGAGTACTATTTGAAGTCCCCGGAAGAGATGAAGGAAAGGTTCTCGCACGTGCCAGAGGCCCTGGAAAACACGGTGGAAATAGCCGATCGGTGTGAGGTTAACCTCGATTTCGGCGACGATTACCTCTTGCCCCCTTTCGAGGTACCCGACAAGTATGATTCTTCGCTTGACTACCTCAGGGATCTCGTCGAGGAAGGAGCGAGGGAGCGCTGGGGAGAACTTACCCCCGAGATCGAGGACCGAATCGACCACGAGCTTGGCATAATCGATGAAATGGGTTACCCAACGTATTTCCTGATCGTCCGGGACTTCATCGAATTTGCCAAGGAGAACGATATTCCGGTCGGACCGGGACGGGGTTCCGCTGCTTCCAGCGTGGTGGCCTATACCCTGGGGATAACCGACGTCGACCCGCTCGAGCACGATCTCCTTTTTGAGCGATTTCTCAACCCCGGTCGGGTTAGCATGCCCGATATAGATATTGACTTCTGCATGGAAGGCAGGGACGAAGTAATTGACTACGTGGTTGAAAAATACGGCGAGGACCAGGTGGCCCAGATTGCCACTTTCGACACGATGGCTGCCCGAAGCTCGATCCGAGACGTGGCACGGGTTCTCGATATCCCCTACGACGACGCTGACGAAATAGCAAAAGCGATTCCTACCGGTAGTACTCTTGACGAGGCGCTGGAAAACGTTCCCGAACTGCAGGAAAAATCGGAGGCCAACGAAACCTACGAAAGGTTATTCGAGGTAGCCGGTAAACTCGAGGGGTTGATGAGAAATGCTTCCACTCACGCAGCCGGAGTTGTAATCGCACCCGGCGAACTAACCAACTACGCACCGCTACAGCGGCTGAGCGACGGGGAAATTGTTACCCAGTATGACATGGACGTTCTCGAGGATATCGGTCTGCTCAAGATGGACTTTCTTGGCTTGAGAAACCTGACGATCATAGAAAATGCCTTCGAGCTGATCGAGGAGACCGAGGGGAAGGAGCTTTCGGTGAACGATATTCCCGATGGTGACGAGACTACGTTCGATTTACTGCGGGAAGGGAGAACCATCGGGGTATTTCAGCTCGAAAGCGAGGGCATGCAGGGTTTGATGGAGCGCCTCGAGCCGGCGAAATTCGAGGACATAGTTGCGGCGAACGCGCTTTACCGGCCAGGACCGCTGGAAAGTGGCATGACCGAGGATTACATCGAGAGAAAGCACGGCCGGGAAGAAGTTACTTACCCGCACCCTGACCTGGAAGGTGTGCTTGACGATACCTACGGCCTGCCAATCTATCAGGAGCAGATAATGCAGATGGCGCAGGAGCTGGCCGGTTTCTCCTTGCCCGAAGCCGATACGCTTCGTGTAGCCATGGGGAAAAAGAAAAAGAAGGTTATGAACCAGCTCAAGGAAAAGTTCATTAACGGCTGCGTGGACAACGGAATTGACGAGGGCAAGGCAGAGGATCTGTTCGCCGATATCGACAAGTTCTCCCGTTATGGTTTTAACAAGTCTCACTCTACGGCCTATGCCCGGATTTCCTACTGGACTGCCTGGTTGAAGGCTAATTATCCTGCGGCCTACATGGCGAGTTTGCTTACCTCAGTCGGCGGCAACGAGGACAAGGTGGAGAAGTACATCGGGGACTGCGAGAGTATGGGGATTGAGGTGTTGCCGCCTTCGGTAAACGAAAGCTATCTTGGGTTCGCGCCGAATGACGACGGGGACATCAGGTTTGGGCTGGAGGCGGTCAAGTACGTTGGTACGGAGCCGGCAACGGCAGTCGTGGAGGAGAGAGAGGGCGGCTATAATTCTTTTCTCGGTTTCTGCCAGAGGGTGGGGGGAAGCCTGAACAAGGAAGCGCTGGAGAGCCTGATCAGGGTGGGAGCTCTGGACGAATTCGGAACTCGGAAGTACCTGTTGTCCCAGATGGACAAGGGTCTGGAAATAAGTGGAATTTCCGCCGATCAGCAGCGGAGCGGTCAGCGGTCCTTCTTCGACCAGGGTATCGATTTCCAGGAGGACAATACACCCAGGGAGGACATGGAAAGTTTCCCCCGCGGCGAAAGACTGAGGATGGAAAAGGAGTTTCTCGGGGTCTATATTTCTGGAGACCCCCTGGAGGAGCACAGGTTCGAGATAGATTCCTTCTCCTGCTGCAAACTCGACGACATGGAAGATCTGAGCAAAAATGGCTCGACCTGGGTGGCGGGTCGGATAAGCGAAATGAACCAGATTAGCACCAGGAATGGCGACCCGATGGCCTTTATCATGGTTTCCGACGGTTACGGAGAACAGGAGGTCGTCGCGTTTCCCGGAGTGTTTGAAGAGTCCGGCTCCCTGCTGGTTCCGGATAATATACTGCTTTTCAAGGCCAAGGTCGACGAACGGGATGGGGAGCAGCAACTCATCGCTCAGAAAGTCCTGCCGATAGAACGGGCCTGGCAGGAAGTAGATACCGAAGTAGAGGTCGAGTTAAATGCAAACCTGACCACTGAATCCATCCTGGATAGAATCAAGAAAATGCCGGAACAGGGAGATACTCCGATTTACTTCAAGCTGACCGACGACCAGTCAGGCGAGTACCGAGTTGTGAAGTCCGGCAGCAGTTTTAGGGTATCGGTGGACAGAAATCTTTTGGAACAATTAAAGGAACTGGAAGGAATAATCGACGTGGAATTAACCCCAAAAGGATAACTGATATGGACTGGGAAAGACTTTCAAAGTGGCTATATCCTGGAATGCGGGTGAAGCGCTGGGTCGCTTTAGGGGTGGCTTCTGCCCTTCTAGTCGGATTTTCCCTTATTCTGCTTATCGGCAGGTCGACGATTGACCTTCTCTACGAACTACTTTCCGCGAACTCAATAGTTTATTACTTTGTCGCTGCAGTTGCCTTCCTCGTAGGGGTAGCTGGGGTGATCTGGAGCGTCAACCGGCTGGCCCTGTCCGTTACGGACCCGATGGATCGGTTCGAGCGTTCGCCGACGGAGATGATCTGGCAAAACCGTCGATTATCCCGGGGACCAAAGATAGTGGCGATCGGCGGCGGAACCGGTCTTTCCGTCCTGCTTCGGGGCTTAAAGCAGTATACATCGAATATTACTGCGGTAGTGACGGTGATGGATGACGGGGGTAGTTCCGGAAGGTTGAGGCGGGAGATGGACATGCTACCGCCGGGCGATATAAGGAATTGCCTGATAGCACTTGCCGATGATGAATCACGGATGGGAGAAATTTTCCAGCACAGGTTCAAGGAAGGGGGAGAGCTCCAGGGGCACTCGCTCGGTAACCTCATCATAGCGGGCCTGGAGGGAATCGAAGGTGGGTTTGACCTGGCGATCGAGGAAACGAGCAAACTGCTCAATATAAGGGGCAGGGTAATTCCGTCCACGTTAAAGAATACGAACCTGGTTGCAAGACTGGAGAACGGGGAAAAGCTCACTGGCGAAAGTACCCTCTCGGATCACCCACAGCGGATAAGAAGCATTGAACTCGAGGAAGAGGCCGACCCCTACCCTCCGGCAATTGAGGAGATCGAAAACGCGGAAATAATTGTGCTCGGACCAGGGAGCCTCTTTACCTCCTTGATCCCCAATCTCCTGGTAAATGGAATCGTGGAAGCCATCGAGTCCTCCGGTGCCCGTAAGTACTACGTGACAAATATAATGACAGAGCCCGGAGAAACGGACGGTATGTCCGCCGAGGATCACCTGGAGATTTTGAGTGGCTACATGAATCCCTATACGATTGACCATGCAGTTGTGAACGTCGGTAAAGCAGACGAGGAGCTCCTTAGCCGGTACGCCAGCGAAGGAGCGGAGCTTGTGGAACCCGACCTGGTTGATGATAATAAGTACGGGATCGAACCGCTGCTTGACGATCTTGTCAGCACGGTGGAGCTCGAAGGGAAGCGGACGGTCAAGCACGATCACGATAGACTTGCAGAATTGATTCTGGCTTCTATCGGGTAAATTGACCTTGCTGTCCCTGCTGGTGTCCCTCTATTAATTTGAGTTTTCAGAATATTGTGATAAAAACCACGAGGTAAGAGATGACAGAAGAGACTAAGAAGTACGTGCCCGATACAAGCGTTATAGTCGACGGAAGGGTTACAGACCTGCTGGAGGAAGAGAAAATAGATGGCGCCAGGATAATAGTTCCCGAGGCAGTAGTGGCGGAACTAGAGGCAAAAGCTTCAAAAGGTAAGGAGACGGGCTACAAGGGCTTGAACGAATTGGGCAGACTACGAGAGGTCTGTCAGGAAAAGAACCTGAGGCTCGAGTACAAAGGTAAGAGGCCCGGAAAGAACGAAGTAGATCTCGCGGAATCCGGTGAAATTGAGGCCATGATCAGGGATCTGGCCGAAGCAGAGGGCGCCACGTTAATAACGAGCGACAGGATTCAGGCTACGATAGCCGAGAGCAAAGGTTTGCCCGTCGTCCTGGACGAGTTGAAAGAAGAGGCTGAGGAGCTAAGCTTCAGCGGTCTCGGCCTGCTCGAGTTCTTCGACGATAACACCATGTCCGTCCACTTGCGGGCTGGTACCGTCCCGAAAGCAAAGCGCGGTGAACCCGGCAGCATGGAGCTGCAATCCATCGGTTCGGAGGAGATAAGTCCGGAAAGGCTGGAAGGGATAGCTGAGGAGATCGTCGAGGTCGCGGATACCCATACTTCGGGATTCATCGAGATGGATTCTGGCGGGGCTTCCGTCGTTCAGCTTGGGGACATAAGAATAGCAATCGCGAAGCCGCCCTTCTCCGATTCCGTGGAGATTACTGCCACGAGACCGGTTACGAAAACCGTGGTGGAGGATTATTCTTACTCCGATCTCTTAAAGGAAAGGTTGAGTGAATCCCACCGCGGCGTTGTGGTTTCCGGTGCGCCCGGTATGGGCAAGTCAACACTTGTCCAGGCCCTATCGGAGTACCTGCGCGAAGCTGGCTGGATCGTTAAAACAATGGAAAAGCCGCGTGACCTGGACGTATCGCCGGAGATAAGTCAGTACAGGGATCTGGATGGCGATATGGCAAATACGGCGGAAGTTCTGCTGCTTACCAGGCCGGATTACACCATATTTGACGAAATGCGTCAAACCTCGGACTTCGAAGTATTTGCCGATCTACGTATGTCTGGTGTGGGGCTGGTTGGTGTCGTTCACGCCACGAAGGCGATTGACTCGATACAGCGCCTGATCGGCCGCGTCGAGCTCGGGATGATTCCCCAGATAGTTGATACGGTAGTTCACGTCGATGGCGGGGACGTTAAGAAGGTCTTTGACGTCGAGCTTACGGTAAAAACCCCGTCCGGCATGGAACAGGGTGACCTGGCCCGACCCGTAATCGAGGTCCGCGACTTCGATAGTGGGACCCTGGCTTACGAGATGTATACCTTCGGCGAACAGGTAGTCGTCATGAGCGTGGAAGGATCCGAAGCCAAACCCATGTGGAACCTGGCCCGCAGGGAGCTTGATTATTACCTGGGCAACAAGTTCAACTTTGATTTTGACCTGGAGATAAAATCCGACAACAGGATCGCAATTTACGTGGCCGATAACCACGTACCGGCAGTCCTGGGCAGAGGTGGCGAAAAGATCGACGCCCTGGAAGGGGAACTCGGTCTCAGTATAGACGTACGAAGCTTCCAGGAGAGGGACGCCTCCGACTCGGAGGAAGGTGAGTTTAACATCAAAAAGACCGACGAATACCTGATCATGAACTTCGACCCTTCTTTGCGGGAAGAAGAGGTCGAGATATGGGTTGAGGGCAGGAAAGTTTTCTCCGGAGCGGTGTCGAAGCAGGGCCGGATAAAACTGGACCGCAACTCGCCCCAGGCGGATGAACTCGAAGAAGCCAGGAATTCCGGTAAGGAGATCCGTGTTGGATCCACTTAGAATTAATTAGCCCTTGATTACGATCAGGGGTTTGAGCTTTGCGACCTTTGGAGTGAGGCCGCTCCTGTGTGCCGCATTTACAACTTTTTCAACGTCCTTGTAAGCACCCGGCGCCTCCTCGGCCAGACCGGGATAAGAATGGGTCCTCACCGTAATACCTTCGGTATTTAAGCGCTTCTCCACGTCCTCGCCCCAGAATTTCGACTTGGCCTTCTTTCGCGACATGGCTCTACCGGCACCGTGGACGCCGCTGCCGAAGGTCCTCTTCATTGCTTCCCGCGAACCCCGCAATACGTATGACGAAGTGCCCATGGTTCCGCCAACAAGCAGTGGCCCCCCTACCTGGCGATAACTGGGCGGTAGTTCCTGCCTACCGGGGCCGAAAGCCCTGGTGGATCCCTTTCTATGAACCAGTAGCTCTTTTTCCTCGCCCTGGACCTCGTGAGTTTCGAACTTTGCGGTGTTGTGGCCGACCTCATAGATGGTCCTGACCGATTCCGGGTCAAGCCCGATTGCTTCTTTGAGTGCTCTGCGAGTGAGTCCGGATATCGCTTGTCTGTTGGCGAAGGCACAGTTAATCCCGCAACGGACTGCGCTCATGTACTGACGACCTTCCGGGCTGTCTATCGGCGCGGATACGAGTTCTTTTTCTTTGATCGGTAGACCGTACTTCTCACTTGCGTCTTCTAGCTTTTCCAGGTAGTCCTGGCCTATCTGGTGACCCAGAGCCCGTGAGCCGGTGTGGATTGAAATCACTACTTGTCCTTCGTCGATTCCGTAAGCGTCGGCTGCCTGGTAATCGTAGATCTCGTCGACTTTTTGTACTTCCAGATAGTGGTTGCCGGACCCCAGGGTGCCTATCTGTTTGAACTGCCGCTGTTTGGCCCTCCGACTTACGTCTTCCGGGTTGGCACCGGCGATCCGACCGCCCTCTTCAACGAATTCCAGATCGGACTCGAGCCCGTAACCCCTCTCGACCGCAAAACGCCCGCCCTCTTTCAGTACTCGGTTGATTTCCTCGACGGAGAGGTCGATTTCGCCCTCCGATCCCAGGCCGGCCGGGACCGTCTCAAAGAGGCTACTGGCGATCTCCTCCCGGGACTTTTCTACTTCCGTGACGGAAAGGGGCGTCCCCATGAGGCGAACTCCGCAGTTTATATCAAAGCCAACTCCTCCGGCCACTGCCACACCGTCCTCCGGGTCGAAAGCAGCAACTCCGCCAATGGGAAAGCCGTAACCCGGATGGATGTCGGGCAGACCAAGTGAAGCCTTGACGATACCGGGCAGCGAAGCGACGTTGATTACCTGGTCCAGCGCGTTCCAATCCGCTCCGGACCTGGCCTCATCGGCCAGTTCATTCGCTGTTTCTCCATCGACAAACAGCCGCCCCGGAACGTTCATATTTCCCGACTTCGGGACTTCCCAGGTGTATTTGTCAACTTTTTTTAAATCGTACTGTTTTTGGTTCATGGTTCTTTGTGGTTCGTGGGTTCAGACGTCGACCACGAACCTGCACCTCCATTTTTCGTTTTCTTCCGCCAGCTCAAACCCCTGATAAGTGACTCCCTTTACCTCCGTACCGAGTTCGTGGATTTCCGGATTGATTTTTTCACCTTTCACTGTAGCATTGAGTTCCAGTTCGGAGTCGTGCCTGTTAATGACGAGTTCCGTAAAATCCCCGTAGAGCTCGTTGTGAAGGTCCCGCAGGGAAACCAGCTCGCTCAACCACCGATAGAGCAGTCTCTCGGCGTTATTTGCCTCGAGCTTAAGTTTCCTTGATTGCAGAGTTCTTACCTCGTCCGGGTCCGTCAGGAGACCGAAAAGCCCTCTGGCTGCCTCCTGAAATAATCCCTCCAGAGTCTTGCTTTCCGCCTCCAGCCCCATATCGGCGCGGTGGTCGAGGTACCGGTAACCCATTTATCCTCCAAGTTTCGCCCGGAATAAAGGCGTGTATACAGGACCGTCCGACCTAAGTTCGCTTTGCATCAGGGTCAGTTTCTCTATCGGCACGGACCAGCTGCGATCGAAGTTCCTCTCTTCGAGCCTCTGGCCGAGCCGCTCGATCTTGCTATCGTCGTCGTCCTTGGTCCGACCAAGAGTGACGTGCGGGACGTAATCCCTGTCTTCTTTTTCGAAACCGAGCCCAAACAGGCTTTCGTCGAGGTCCCTGTGTAATTTAAAGATACTTTCCGGGGGGGATTCCGAGCCAAGCCAGATTACCTTGGGAAAACCCAGGTTGGGGAAACCCCCGAGCTTATTTATTTCTATTTCAAATGGTTCGGCTCTGCTGGCAGTTCCTTCGGCTCTATCCCTTATTTCCTCGACCCTTCCTCCTTCTATATCGCCGAGGAACTTCAGAGTTATGTGTAAGTTATCCTCTGAAACCCATTTTACGTATGCGGGCGAATCAATTGAATTTCCAAGCGATCGTGCTTCTTCCTTCACGTCCTCCGGAAGTTCGAGACAGAAAAAAGTTCGCATGGTATCACCGGGTGGAAAAATCAACAATCTCTCGTAAAGGTAAACTGGCGAAGATTGGTATAGTACGTTTCCTTGCTGAAAATTTGATCCCATGCAACCTGCTTCGAAACCGTTCACCTGGCGTTACCTGGACAGTTAGCTCGGGCCAAGCAACCCTCTGACACCCACAGAGGTTTACTTACCGCTGCTCCCTTCCGGGCCTGACGGGGTTGGTAAACTTGTGCCGCAGAGGACTCAACCGTCAACACCACTTACCCAGGTACAGTCCCAAGTGTGCGATTCCTCCGCAGGTATGTGGCTCCCCTATAGCGGATTGGGGACTAAAGGGACCGCTAACCCCCGCCTAGCATGGGTTTGGCGGAGGGGGTGGGATTTGAACCCACGGAACCTCTCGGTTCACCGGTACTCCAGACCGGCGGTTTTGGCCGCTCGCCCACCCCTCCTTTTCTAAAAGGTTAAGCTTAAACCACTTTTCTTTCAAATCAAAATTACGCAAAAGCCTTATGAAAAACTGGTATCCCGGTCCGGCAGCGATGATTTTTGCTACCACCGTGCTGGGATAAGGGGTTCGTTGCACTTGATCCAGCTGATTGTTCCCGAGCTTTCCGGCGTCAATCTCCTTCGAACTCTTCCTCGTGGTCGCAGTTTTTGTTAGTACAGACCAGTTTCCCGTCCGATTCAACCAGCACGCCGATATCGCAATCCGGACACTGCTTTATCGGGCGGTCGCTCGTGGTGTAGTCACAATCGGGATAGTTGCTGCAACCATAGAACTTTCTTTTGTTTCGTCGAGAATAACGTTCGAGCAGCTCCCCGTCCTCACATTTCGGACACTGGACTCCGGACGATATAGAGGCCGTTTCGTCACAATCCGGGTTCGTGCATGCGTAAAACCGCCCGTATTTTCCGTGTTTGATCTCCATTGGAGAACCACACGCGGGACATTCCTTTTCGCCGAGTTCCGCCTCTTCCTTCTCGTGTTTTTCCAGTTCGTCAGCTATTAGCACCTTCCCGTCCTCAAAAGTGAAGGAAAGGTCGGAAGGCAGGCTCTTCTTCTCCTCGCATTCCGGCCAGGAAGAGCAGGAAAGGTAAGGTGATCCCTTCCAGTACCTGATATTCATGTGTCCGTCGCAGCTCGTGCAATCCACGTCCGTCGGGATCTGGAAATCGTTTTTCTTCTCCTCGAGGGAGCTTTCGACCTTGTCCAATTCTTTCTTCAGTGGAGCGTAAAACCGTGTTAACGTCTTTTCCTTGCTTATTTCACCGTCCTTGATTTCGTCCAGGGCTTTCTCCATCTTGGCGGTAAGGTCGGGCTCCACGATCTCGGGGAAGTACTCTTCGAGGAATTCCACGACTACGAACCCGAGTAGAGTCGGAGTGAAAGAGCTATTTCGTTTAACGATGTAGTCCCGCTGCTGTATAGTGGAGATAATGCTGGCGTAGGTGCTGGGCCGGCCTATATCCTGTTTCTCCAGCTTCTTTATCAGACCGGCTTCCGTATAACGACTTGGTGGTTTCGTGAAGTGCTGGCTCAGATCGATATCCTTCAGCTGCAGCTCCTGGTCCTCCTCCAGGTCTTCCGGTAGATCGACGTCCTGATCCTTCAGAGGTTTGAGCTTCAGGACCTTGAGGAAGCCGTCAAAGAGTAACTTGCTTCCGGAGGTCTTAAAAAGTAGATCGTCGGCCCTGACGTCCACTTTGCGTCTCTTGTAAACTGCCGGACTCATCTGGGTCGCGACGAACCTGTCCCAGATCAATTTGTAGAGCTTGAATTGATCGGAAGAGAGATGACTCTTGATTTCTTCCGGTCTCCGGCCGACGTCTGTGGGTCTAATGGCCTCGTGCGCGTCCTGAGCGCTACTATTCTTCCGGAAATAACGAGTGTCGTCGGCCAGGTAGTCCGTTCCGAACTTGTTCTTGATAAAGCCGCGCAGGGCGTTATTGGCTTCCTTTGCAACCCGCGTCGAATCAGTTCTCATGTAGGTGATCAGACCTTCGACTCCCTTGTCCAGTTCGATACCCTCGTAGAGAGTCTGAGCTACGCTCATCGTCTTGCTGGGAGTAAAGTTCAGTACTGAAGAAGCGGCCCGCTGCATCGTGGAAGTAATAAAAGGAGGTAAGGGTGATCGTTTATTCCGCTTCTCCTTTAATCGAGAAACGGTGAAGCTTGCCTCGTTTAATTTTTCCTCTAACTTCCGGGCCTCCTTTTCGCTTCCTATGTCGGGCTTTTCTCCGTCGATTTTCTTTAGCTGAAGCGGAAAGGCTCCTGATTTCGATTCCTTGTATAAGTCTACAGCTACTTTCCAGTACTCTTCCGGGTCAAACTTCTCCCTTTCTTCTTCACGCTCGACGATGTATCGGAGCGCCACTGACTGAACTCGCCCGGCGCTTAGTCCTTCGAACCTGCTACCGGAAACGGTTTTTGAAAGAAGCGGGCTGATGAGGTAACCGACCAATCTATCGAGTATCCGCCTCGCCCTCTGGGCATCGACTTTCTTGAGATCGATGTTGGTTGGCTGCTTCAGAGCTTCTTTTATACTGTTTTTAGTTATTTCGTTAAAGATGATTCTCTTGAACTTGCCGTTCTGGGCGGAACCGTCCCCGTTTTCGTTGAGGAGCTCGTAGAGGTCGAACGCGATGGCTTCTCCTTCCCTGTCGTTGTCCGTCGCCAGATAGACGTTGTTCTTGTCCTCGGCCTCTTTCCGGAGTTTGTCGACGAGCTTCTTCTGGTTTACCACGAGCGTAGGACGAAAACCGTCTTCTATCTCAACGCCGAGTTCCTTTTCCGGCAGGTCCCTGACGTGGCCCTTTGAAGATAGTACCTCGTACTTCGAGCCCAGGTAACGACTTATTGTGTTTGCCTTCGTGGGTGATTCGACAATTACTAAATTTTCCATCTTTTCTCCTCCAGAACGGAGACAATTATATTTATCGGGGTATCGCATATCAATGGCAACGGACGTCCGCCATTATTCTGGTTCGAAAAGGCTCATCTCGGCCGGGCTCTTATCGCTTTGCTGGTTTGAATTGATTTAGACAAAATCTTTCACCACTTCAAATCTTCTATAGGCGGCTCTTTTATGATAGGGTAAGATAAATAACTTAAAATGGATCCTGGCAGGGCAGGTCTAAGTGTCGAGACTTGTTCTTTGGTCAATATTCCGTGTTTGTTACCAAGTGAAATAGACCAACATTTCGACCTCCGCCGACATCAAGGGTAGAAACCCCCGACTATCGTATGTTTTGTACTGCTAAAACAGCAGGCTAGGTCCCCAAGGTCGCCTGCAACGAATAAACCGATAAAAATCATGTACGTTTATAAAGGTGAAAGATTTGATTTAGATCAATCCTGTGTTTAATCAAGACAAAGTAAAAGTTTAATCCAGTTTATGGAGCAACCCATTTTACTCTTTTAAAATAGCTAAAACAGGCTAAAAAAAACAGAAAATCGAGGTGGCATAATGAGAAGCTCCTACTCTACCTATTTGCTGGTAGCACTAGTATTAGTTGGTTTGGTCGGTGGCGGTGCCTTGGCCAGTTCAGACCGCGCCGTCAGGGTCTCGGAAGTCGCCTGGGCAGGTACTCAGGCCAGCTGGGCTGACGAATGGATCGAACTAAGAAATCTCACGGAGGAAGAAGTCGATCTTACCGGATGGACGCTCAGCTGGAATGGGGTCAAGATCGATCTCGGCGAAGAGGCAGGTAATACGCTGAAGGTAAGGAAATCCGTACTGGGTCCCGGCGAGGTGCTATTGCTGGAAAGGACGGACGATGACACAGTTTCTTCAGTTAAGGCGGATATCATTTACAAAGGTTCGCTGGCCAATTCCGGTGAAGAGATCGTTTTGGAAGACAAATCGGGCAATGAGGTGCAGGTGATTGCAGCCAGCGAAGGCTGGCCGGCCGGTTCCGGCTCCGGTGGAGATAAGCCTTACGCGGCTATGGTCTTAAAGGACGGCAAATGGCAGAACAGCAAATCCGGAGGTCAGGGCGAGGACGCCGGGGGAAATAAAATACACGGATCCCCCGGGAACATGGAGCAAACGGAGCAATAACGTTTATTGGGTTGGCTGTTTCAGGTAAACTGGTAGTTGTCGATATAAGCCCGGAGTCTATCCTTTACCTTCGGGCTTTTTAATTTGTTAATTGCCTCCTTCTGGATTTGTCTGACCCTTTCGCGGCTTATCCCGAATACTTCCCCGACTTCGTTGAGCGTTCGAGGGTGGTAGTCCTCGAGTCCGTAACGTAGCTGGATTATCCTTCTTTCCCTGTCCGTCAGTACCTCGTGAAGAAGTTCCTTCAGTTCGTCTTTTAACAGGGTCTCCAGGGTTTCCTCCTCGGGGTTCGGGAGGTTTTCGTCGGCCATTATGTCGCCCAGGACGCCGGCTTCCTCACCGTCGTCGTTCAAAGGTTTGTCCAGAGATGTGGTCCTCTGGGCCGTTTTCTTCGCGTGGCGCACTTTTTCTGCCGATACTTCAAGCTCCTCTGCAATCTCCTCCGGTCCGGGCTCTTCCCCGTTTTCCTGCAGGTACTCTTTCTCGACCTCGTGGATATCGCGGATCAATTCGCTCATATGGGCCGGCACACGAATGGTCCGCGATCTATTGGTTATCGCTCGAAGAATGGCCTGGCGGATCCACCAGGTGGCATAGGTACTAAATTTATAACCCTTGCGCCAGTCAAATTTTTCTACCGCTTTCATCAAACCAAGGTTGCCCTCCTGGATCAGGTCCAGAAAGGATAATCCGAAATTACGATACTTTTTTGCAATGCTAATAACGAGCCTGAGGTTGGCAACGGCGAGCTCCTGTTTGGCGCTGTCGTCGCCGTTTTCGATCCTCTTGGCAAGTTTGGCTTCCTCGTCTCTTGATAGGAGTGGACGATCACCAATTTCGTCAAAGTAAGCCTTCACCGGGCTTTTCTTGCCGTAAGATTGGTGGGTCATTTCTCCCCCCTTAATTATGGTAAATTTTTTGGTCCGGAACCCTGGGCTTTCGGGTAAATGACCGGAAGAAATCGGTCCAGAAAAGACTTAAACTTTATCGTAGCTATACTCGACCTATGGAAACTGGCAGGTTTGCCCCATAACAACGTATTTTCTTTTAGGAAAGAATAGACCATGCCGAATTATAACACGAGGTCGGAGCTTTTAAAAATAAAAATCCGGTGGTTTTGGGGTCAATCCGCCGAGAAAATTTCCCTGATTTGTGGTAACCTTTCCCTGGTGTAGTTCCTGCCGATTGGAACTGCCTTTTCTACTTCGTTGAAATCGAGCCAGTTCAGGTCTTCAACCGGAGGGGTCAGGACGGCAAGATCGTCCCCGAGTTTTTGCCTGGCTACTGATACCTTGGTGTTTACCAGTTCCTTCTGTCTGATCGAGCTGGTTCTGTAGAATAAGCTAAGCGGGTTTTCGTCCAGTTCGTCACTTAGCTTTTCCCTTACGTCAACTGCTAGGACGTGTTCTGCCCCCATATCAAGTGCGGGTAAAATGGGAAGGACGTCCACTACTCCACCGTCGACCAGAGTCCGGCCATCGAGTTTGACAGGAGGTATGAAACCGGGAATCGCCGAACTGGCTGCTGCAGCGCGGTAAACTTTCCCCTGTTTGAGCACCAGCTCGCCGCCCTTTTTCAGGTCAGTCGCGATCGCGGCATAGTCAATGGAGAGGTCCTCGATCCTCGAGTTTTTCGTCATCAACTTGAAGAAGGTAAATAAGCGAGTTAGTTTGACAGGCGTATTCTCTTCTCCCCCCTTTCTTCTCCTCCTGGCACCGATTTCTCGAACCAGCGACTTCCCGATTAACTTTTCCAATTCGCGTCGGCTTTCCGGAGAAATTTTTAGTATGTCGTTGACGTCAAGTCGCTCCAGAACCTTTACCATTCCGTCCAGGTTGGCCCGATTGGCAACGGCCGCTCCAATGACCGCCCCCATGCTGGTGCCGACCACGATATCCGGTTCTAGGCCAGCTTCCTTGAGAGCCAGAGCCACGCCGAGATGAGCGTAACCCCTGGCACCGCCACCGCCCAGTACGAGGGCAGTTTTTCCTTCCCCCGGCGATTGGTTGATTAAATAATCCGTCGAAGTTGGATAGAAGTCGTTTCCCATTGTCAAAGACGAGCGGGCAGATCACCCGTCGCTGTACACCTCTTAGTTTAACGGGCAAAAATCGGTTTCACCAAAATTAGCCGAAGAAGCCCCAGGGCTTGCCCTGGGGAGGAATCGGCTGGTTTTTGTCCAGCAGTCAATCGAGCAGGATTCCTCTATTTTTACCAGAATGCGAGATCAACGTTTAAATT
>Ga0207797_1001559_pt1 | contig 16475 bp, 9 predicted proteins | sample PRCRCaboRojoPR_6_FD_187275 | JGI IMG/M metagenome (GOLD analysis project Ga0207797, IMG submission 187275) | Marine sediment microbial community from Cabo Rojo, Puerto Rico - PR CR 10% Liquid 1 (SPAdes) | ecosystem: Environmental > Aquatic > Marine > Coastal > Sediment | place: Cabo Rojo, Puerto...
CGGGTCGACCCTCTTCGGTCCACCGGTCCCAGCCGCCGTTCAGAATCCCCGCGCGGTCGACCCCGAACGCCCGCAGCAGCCACCAGACCCGTGCCGCCCAGCTGTTCCCCTCCGAGTCGCAGAGGACCACCCGGGAGTCGTCGCCGATCCCCAGCGCCTCCATGGCCTCGGCGAACCGCTCGGGTGATGGGCGCTGATACGGGTACTCCGGGTCGATCGCGGAGAGGTCGGCCTGGATGTCCGCGAACACGCTCCCCGAGATGTGCCCGGCCTCCCAGTCCGAACGTCCCGATTCGGACCGTCTGGCCCCCGTTTCTGGGTCAAAGCTGAGGTGGAGCGTGCAGTCGACCACACGGAGGTCCGGGTCCTCGAGACGGGGCTCGAGCCACTCCGGGTCGACGAGCGCTGGGACTGGCTCGGCTGTCATTCGAGCCACCCCGGCGACCGGTCGGTCATGGCGTGGTCTCGCATCGTCACGCACGTCGGATCGGAGGTGCCTCAATACTATGATCGCGGCCAGTCTGTCGCGGCCCCCGGAGCGATCCATCCCGGATCCCCCGCGCCGCTATGTCACTCGTCCACCGACATCGGGTACCCGGCCGTGGCGTCGTTGCCGACCTACCGGATCAATCGTCACCGGGCGGCAACGTCGGCGACTTCGCGTTCCCTTCCCGACGACGGAACCGATCCAGTTCACCACGGATCGTGTCCCGCTCGATCAACGCGAATCCCGCTACGACCACCACGAACCCGATGGCGGTCCAGGTCGAGACGGGTTCGCCGAGCAACAGCCACCCCGTCAGCGCCGCGAAGACGGGCACCACGTACGCGACTAAGTTCGTCCGGACCGGGCCGACCTGGCTGATCAGGTGGAAGTAGATCGGATACGCGAGCGCCGTCGACAGGACCGCCACGATCAGGAGACTCACGACGGTGATGGGGGTGATACCGACCACGCTGGTAGGCGCCTCGCCGACGGCGAGGCTGGCTCCGTGGAGCAGGAGCGCCCCGGCCGCCATCGCCCACGCCGTCATGGGGACGCTGTCCATCCGGGGCCCGACGCGCTGGACCAGGACGCTCCCGAGTGCGACAGCCGCCGCGGCGCCGAGCACGAGCAACTGTCCGACGCTGCTCGCGTCGGTGAATGTCGACGGCGAGGGCTGGACGATCAGGACCACCCCGCCGAGCGCGACCCCGATGCCGAGTGCGCCGACTCGAGAGATCCGATCACCGAGCAGCCACCACGCGAACACGGGTGCCAGGATCGGGTTCAGGCCGTACATGACCGACGCCGCGGCGGGGGTGGTCGTGCTCTGACCCAGGAACAGCAGACCGTTGTTGAGCCCGACGAGGAACAGCGCCGCGACGGCGATGCCCAGCAGATCCCCGCCGGTCCGCGGGACCCACGCCGACGGGGGGCGCGTCACTACGACGTAGGCCAGCAACACGACGGCCGCCAGGTCGAATCGGAGGCCAGCGAACAGCACCGGTGGAAGCTCGCGGAGGCCGGTCTTGATTGCGACGAACGAGCCACCGAACAGCGCGGCGAGCAGGACGAACAGGCCGGCGTCACGGTACCCGGTGCCCGTCCGAAGGGTCGAGAGCGTCGAGCGCAGGACGGACCGGTTCAGCGGAACCACCTGGTGGAGAGGGACGAATTCACTAAACGATAGTACGGCCCGAACGGGAAAGAGCCCTGCGCGAGGCGTGGTGTCACGACCCGGAATGCCAGCCTGCATCCGTCCGCGTGGTGGCCTGGCCGCCGAGGTCAGGGACTGTCGCTCCCGGACGGTCCGGCGGGTTCACACCGAGCGTGGGGGGCGACGGCAGAGTGTCGGCGGAGCACGGAGGATGTCGGCGGGAGGATTATAATCAGACGCGGTCGGAGTCACCGGGTATGGAACGGAGGCCACCCGCGGAGCGAGGGGCCGTCCAACCACTGGACGCGTATCACTTCTACACGGAGGACTGGGACGACTACGACCAGCTGTGCGATGCGTTCGAGTGGGTGGTCCCCGAGCGGTTCAACCTGGCCGAGTATCTGTGTGACCGCTGGGCGGCCCGGCGTGGCCGCGTCGCGGTCTTCGGGGAGACCCATCGCGGCCCGGAGACGACGTACACGTACTGGCAGCTGCGAAACGACTCGAACCGGCTGGCGAACGTGCTGCGCCGGCAGGGTATCAGTCAGGGTGATCGGATCGGGATCAACCTCTCACAGCGACCCGAGACGCTCGTCGCCCACACCGCCGCCTGGAAGCTAGGCGCGGCCTCGGTTCCGCTGAGCACGAAGTTCGGCCCCGATGCGCTGGCATATCGGCTCGACGACTGTGGTGCGAAAGCCTGTCTCGTCGATACGATGAACGCCGAGGCGTTCTCCGAGGCTCACGAGGAACTGAAAGATCTGGACGAGGTGTTCACGGTCGGCGGTGGCGACCCCCGCGGGCTCGGCACCCCGCTCCCGGAGGTGCTCTCAGGCGCGTCGCGGACGTTCGATCCCGTTCAGCAGGCCCCGGGTGACGAGGCGCTGATCCACTACACCAGCGGCACGACGGGCGAGCCGAAGGGGGTTCGACACGGACACCAGGTGGTGCTAGGGCACCTGCCGACGTTCGTGACCACGTTCTGTAACATGGAGCTGTCGGACGACCACCTGTTCTGGACGCCCTCGGAGTGGGCGTGGATCCTCCTCCCGATGATGATCCTGCCGAACCTGTTCTACGGGAAACCGCTGCTGGCGTATTCGGCCCCGAGGTTCGACCCTGAAACCGCCTACAGACTCCTCGAGGAGTACGGTGTCACGAACTACTTTGCCCCGCCGACAGCACTCCGGATGATGGCCAGCGAGGGCACGGCCGATCAGTACGACACGAGCGCGATTCGTGTCGTCGCCAGTGCCGGCGAGCCGGTCGGTCAGGAGCTGAAAGAGTGGGTCGCAGAGACCTTCGACGCGCCCGTCCAGGAGGCCTACGGTCAGACGGAGGTCGATTCCGTCGTGGGGACCTGTACGGCCCTCGGGGCGATCCGGGAGGGGACGATCGGCAAGGCTACACCGGGTCGCACGGTCCGAATCGTCGATCCCGAAGACCCGCCCACGTCGGTCGAGTCCGGCGAGGTCGGAGAGTTCGCGGTCCGTCGGGCGGACGACCCGATATGTTTTCTGGATTATCTGAACCAGCCGGAGAAGACCGCCGGAAAGGTGCGGGACGGGTGGATTCTGCTCGGCGACCTCGGAAGCGAGGACGAGGACGGCTACTTCACGTTCCACGGTCGGATGGACGACGTCATCATCAGCTCGGGGTATCGCATCGGCCCCTCGGAGATCGAGGACACGCTCGCGACGCACGCCGCGGTCGCCGACGCCGGCGTGATCGGCATCCCGGACGAGGAACGCGGCGAGGTGCCGAAGGCGTTCGTCGTGTTACAGGGCGACGTCGACCCGTCCGCTGATCTCGTGCGGGAGCTCCAGCAGTACGTCAAAGGGCGCCTCGCGGTGTACGAGTACCCCCGAGAGATCGAATTCATCGACGAGCTCCCCATAACCGTGACCGACAAACTCCGCCGGGCTGATCTCCGGGATCGCGAAGGCCTCACCGACACGTAGCTAAAAGCTCAGAGGCGATGGGGATCCTGCCCGGGATCGTCAGCGGGCGGGGCTCCGATCGCCAGCACGGTACCCGGTTCGTCGCCGATACACCGGTGTCCGTGGCCGATTCTCGGCGCCGCGACGTAGAACGTTCCCGGCCCCGCGTGCATGATCTCGGTTTCGCCCGACTGACCGAGCTTCAGTGAGAACTCGCCCTCAAGGATGTAGTACAGTTCCTCCTGTTCGAGATGAGCGTGGTACTCGATCTCGTCACCCGGCTCGAACTGCCAGAGCTTGACCTGCATTCGCTCGGTCCCGAGCGCCGCATCGATATCCCTGACGGCGACCTCCGGCGGATCCTTCTCCTCGTCGCGCTCGATGTACTCCCGGTAAACCTCCGAGAGCGTCCGCAAGGGGACATCGTCCTCGTGTACGACCTCGTAGTCCATATCTCGTGTACCGCTGTGGCCCTCATTAGTCTGGAGGGTGACGGACGGTCACGCCACATGAGCCCCGCCCTGTACCGGCCCTCCGAACCGGATCAGCCTGGCCCGTATCGGCGTAGTTGCAGCTGGGTGACCGAACCGGATCGGCGCCCGACACGGGGACCGCGCTGACCGTAGCGCCCGACGAACGCTTAATCTCGGAGTCCGGGACGCTACTATCACCATTCCTTTTTTCACGCTTGGCGGGAGGGGCAATTATTGATCCAATGGCTTACGTGAGGAGTCTTTACGAATTGAAGAGGTTCACCGACCGGAATCTACATTCCGAAGAGAGAACCGACACTCGGGCAACGAGTGAGCGAATCACCGAAGAGCCATCAGACACCCATTCCATCACGGACTCAAGTCGGAACGCAACGCCGAACCCGACGGCGAAACAGCTGATGAGCGCCGAGCGAGCGGCAACCGAGACGCTCAGTCCACTTGCGGGTAGAGAAGGCAGTTACGTCGACGGACCTCACACGAACCACACACGACAGCACAACTCTGCTTGCGTTAGGCTCTGTAGACGGTTTTCCCGCCGACGATCATTCGCCTGACGCGGATGCAGTCGCTCTCGTCCGCCGAAACAGCAGTAGGATCCACTGACACGACGACCGTGTCCGCTGCTTTCCCCGGGACGATCGACCCGATTCGGTCCTCCGCGTGGTAGCTGTAGGCCCCGTTGAGCGTATACATCCGGAGTGCTTCCTGGGCAGTGAACCGCTCGCCTTCAGGGCCCTCGTTGACGAGGAAGTGTATCGCAGACAGTGGTGACATCCAGCGATCAAGCCCGGGCGACGGTCGGATCCGCCGCTGACCCGCACTCCCCGATCCCAGAGTGTGTGCCGGAGCAGCCTGTGTTCGCGCGAGGGACTGACGTTTCCTCGGAGCATCTCGTAGTACCACAGCTCTCGAGAGTAGTTGACCGGAGCAGCGTTCACATGAGAATGAACGGTGAGCGGGCGTTCCGTCCCGCCGGGCTGTCTCCCCGACCGAACTTCGAGCAGTACGTCCCGACCGGGTGGCCGACCGAAGAGTCCTGAACAAGGGAGGCGAGGTTAGTATCGCGACAGGCACCCACCCCACGAGACTCGCGCCCTACATCTTGCACGCGCCGAGAGAGCTATCCAATATAAAATAGGTGGGTTAGTGCATCGCGACCCCGAAACTCCACGGTTGACGAACCACTCAGGGGTATCTGCCCGAACGTGGGAGAACTCTCCCGGGCTCCCTTGAGCTCCCCGTCCCGGTAACCGCTTTCTATAGTAGCGTTTGGAAGTCTTTACTCACGGACGGAGGGACCGTCCCCGTCCGGAGTGTGTTATCGGTTCCAAACGCTACTATAGCACAACTCGCATCTCAGTCGCGGGCCCTGATCCGAGCCCGAACTGGGTTCGAGGGCTGTAACGTCACAGCGGGCCGGAAGTCGAACCGATCGGGAACGACCTCGACGTCGTAAGCTTGGAGAATCGCTGCGAGGGCGAACTGGGCCTCCGTGAGCGCTACCTGTCTCCCGATACAGACCCGTGGACCGCTTCCGAACGGGAAGTAGGCATCGCAGGATCGGGAGGCCTCCTCGGCCCACCGATCCGGCCTAAACACCGCCGGCTCGGACCACACTCGCCGGTCACGGTGATGGGCGTACGTCGGCATCAGCAGTTGTTCGCCCGCCTCCAGTCGCGTCCCGGCCACCCTGGTCGGCATCCGCGTCTCGCGGGTGATGTTCCAGGCAGCCGGGGTCAGCCTGAGCGTCTCCCGGACCACCCGTTCGGTGTAAGTGAGCTCCGAAAGATGCTCCCACCCCGGCTGATCACCGTCCAGTACCGTTTCAGCCTCCCGTCGAACCCGCTCGCGGGCCTCTGGGTGCTGAGACAGCCAGTAGAACGCGTACGTGATAGTCAGTGCCGTCGTTTCCTGGCCCGCAGTCAGAAAGAGGATCGTCTCATCGAGGAGTTCGTTCTCCGAGAGGGCTACCGACGGGTCATCTTGGGCCTCGATGAGCGCGGTGAGCATGTCTCGCGGAGGGTCGTCCTGTTGGCGGTGCCAGTCGATGACCTCCGTGGCCACCTCCTCGAGGAACGCGTCGGCGCGCTCGAACGCTGCGGAGGGCCCACGCTGGAGTGAGTCAGGGAGCAGGAAATCCCCGACCCCGATCTCGAGTTCTTCGCCAAACGCCTCCAACGCGTCGTGGACGGCCCGACTGCGGTCGGGGGACATATCCCGACTGAACAGCGAGCGCGAGATGACCCGGATCGTCAATACGGACAACTCTTCGAACAGGTCAACCGTCCCTGTGTCCGGCCAGGACGCGAGTATCGCCTCGGTAACCTCTCCCGAGATATCCGCGTACTCGGCCAATTGGCCTCCAACGAACTCCGGCTGCAGCACCGACCGCTGCGTCTCCCAGAGCGCCCCCTCGCTGGACAGGAGGCCGCTCCGTTGAGTCGCTTGTGGACCGACATTCGGGCGGCCGAACCGATCCCGGTCGGCAAGCACTTCATGAACGAGTTCCGCATCGAGCACGATATCGACCGGCTGTTGTCCGACGGGGTCGAGTCTGACCAGCTGGTACCGATCCCCGTAGGCTTGCTGGACCCCCACAAGGAATCTGAGTGGGTCGCTGGCCAGTTTCGGGACGCTCCCGACGACCGGGAGCCCTGGGGGCGTGTGTGGCTCCTCGTGCATGTTCGATCATACGGTGATACAAAAGAAAACCCTCGGACACCAGCAATAGGTTCCTCCCCTGGATGGGTTCGGGCCACTACCTGATGGCCGAGCAACGAGACAGGTTGCTCACTGTTTCCATGCGGCCACTCGTTTGCCCTCGATGTGATCGGTCGACTATTTCCGCACGTCTCCCCTCTGTCAATGGTGCTGTCCTGCAGGGAATGTACGGGGGGTGAGTGCCTCTCGCAGGGGCGGTACAGTGGAACGCCTCCCCCGACACGACCGACCCCCTCGCGGACTGAACGGGCGAGGGCAGAGCGCGGCCCCCGAGACCGCAAGCCGCGAGGTGCAACGTGCCTCGAGCCGTGCGAACGGCGGCCGCACCGCCGTGAGCAGCCATCCACTGGCCTGCAGCGTGCCTCGCGGGAGCGGTCCACACTTACGCAGACATACCAGAAGGTGATCGAAATACGAAAGAAAGGCCGGTAGAATGTCCGACCCGAATCAGAACGCTGTGAGATCGGTCTGTGTGTCCGTCGTCTCCTTGCCGTACTTTTCAGCGATCGCCTCCGCCCCGGCTATCCCCCCTGAGAGCGAGGCACGCTCGGCGATCTCCTCATCGGCGAGGCGGGCCGCAGCCGCGGCTTTCGCGTCCTCGTATCGGCGCCAGAACCGCTCTTTCGCCGCCTCGTATTCGACAACCGGTCGCGGATAGTCCGCATCCGGACCGTCACCGATGCGGACGCCACACGCCTCCTGCACGTTCGGAGGTGTTTTCTCCGGCTGTGGCAGGTGTTCCGCCGGGAGCCCTTCGAGTTCCGGCACCCAGCGTCGAATCCACTCCCCCTCGGGGTCCTGATCTCGAACCTGCTTTCGGGGATTGTACAGTCTGAGGCTCGGCTTCCCGATCAGCCCGGCCTGTGACTGCCACTGGGTATAGTTGATCGCCGCGTCCGAGTCGATGAGGTGGTGGTGGTACCAGTCGGCGCCGATCCGCCACGGCTGCTGGAGGAGGTGGAAGTAGGCACTGGCGGCCATCGCCCGCATCCGGAAGTTGAGCCAGCCCGTCTCGTGGAGACACCGCATCGCCGCATCGACCATCGGATAGCCCGTCCGTCCCTCCTTCCAGGCCGCCACCAGTTCCGGGTCGTGGGTCTCGCGGTTGAACCCCTCTAACTCCGGGTTCACCGCCGTGTCGAGCCACCCCGGCCAGTCCTCGAGCTTCTGGTTGTAGTGTCGGTTCCAGAACAGCCGCGAGACGAACATCTCCCGCCCGCGGCCCGACGGGGCGTGTTCCTGCACGTACTGGTAGACCTGCCGCGTCGAGAGACAACCGAACCGGAGATACGGGGAGAGCCCACTACAGCCGTCGCGGGCATCGAGCGGTGACGAGATGCTCCCGGGGTAGTCGGCTATACGACCGACGAATGTCTCTAACTTCTCCCGGGCGACCGTCGTGCCTCCCTCCGGGATCCGTGATTTCTGAGGGTCGGTATCGTACAGGCTTTCGATCGCCTCGACGGTCACGCCCGTGTCGATGCTGGTCAGGACGGTCCCGTCGAGCGACGGCTCGTACTGGTCGGCCTCGAACCAGTCCTCGATGTGGTCGCTCCACCCGTCTCGGGGGCGATCGACTTCCCGACGAAGGCCATCCCCCGACACGAACCGGACCCCGAGGTCGGCTGCCCTCCGATCACGGTCGAGGCCATAGCGACCGGTCGGGGTCTGCGAGGCGAACACCGTCCAGCCGGCGTCGATGAAGGCGTCCAGGATCGGGATCGGGTCACCGTGGGCGTAGGTAAGCCCGGCGTGCCCGCCACTGGCGGTGTCGTAGCGGTCGTTCAGGTCCAACAGGCACTCGTGGAGGAAGCGAATCCGGGCGTCACAGGCCAGCCCGTTCGCACCGTAGAACCCGGGGTCGAACACGAATAGCGGGAGCACGACATCGGCGTCGCTCGTCGCCGCGGTAACAGCCGGGTGATCACGTATCCGAAGCGCTTCACGATGCCAGACGACAGCTCCCGAACCCTCCCCTTTCGCTCGATGCTCCGCCATCCTCCCATCGCCTCCCACGCACGCTCGTGGTGAGGGAACTACCGTCGGAATCGGGGAGTCGATCTGGCCGTCGGCCACGCGATGAACTACCCGACCGAACGGCAAAAGTCGTCGCGTCCTGACAATCCCCTCCGGAGCTTCGAGTGTTCGGGGCCCCGCCATCCTATCCCGGTCACGAGCGGTCGAGCAAATCGATAGAACCACCCTGCCGTGCTCCCCGTGGAGGTGATCGCTGCTCGAGGCGACCGTCACCGGACGAGCGAGCGCTTCCGAACAGTCCTCGTCCGGACGGACCCGTCGCTCGAACCACAACTCAAGACCTGTAACGGTCTCAACCGTTATCAGGAACCCACTCGCCCTCAAAAAACGGTGGGGAAGATGTCGGACGCCGAGCGCGAAGAGTCGTCGCACCGAGAGGAATCACCCGAGAGAACGTACCTTCACATCCGACCGACAACAGAGGCACCCGGTCCGGAGACCGTCGCGGCACACATGCGCCGACTCCATCAGCTCGAGGGCGAGCACGACCCGTCGGGCCTGCTCGACCGGGTCGGCGGTCCGCCCGCGGTGACCACGGAGTGGCTGCTGGTCTCCTCGGGTGGCGAGGACCCGCACGTCGACTACTACGTCGGCGTTGACGACGAGTCTGCGCTCGAGTCGCTCGAACGGATCCTCCGGGGCCTGTTCCCGGACACCTACGAACTCGAGCGGACGAGCGATCCGGTCTTCCCGGTCGACACCGGAACGGGATCGAACCTCGCGGCGATCGAGTTCGAGGGAGTCACCGAGCGCCGGTCGGACTGGCAGACGCGGCTCACCCCCTTCGAGGCCTTCCGAACCGACGAGCACGCGAGAGTCCCGCTCAGCTCCGTTGCGGAGACGATGGCCAACAGCACGGTGCCGATGGTCTACCAGGCGCTCCTCCGACCCAAGCCCGACTGGACCGCTCGCCGCGACGATCGCGAACTCGACATCCGGATGAACGAGGACACGCTCCGCGGACGGCTCACCAACACGGTCTTCGGGGTGCCCGACCCCGAGGACGACTCGCTCTACGAGGCCGATCGGGAGCGCATCGAGGAGATGGACGCGCGGAACGCCCACCGCTCGTTCGAGGTGAACGCCCGAGCGGCCGCGCTTCCCACTGCCGAGACCGACGGCTCGAGTTCGACCGCGACCATCCGGGAACTCGTCGGCGCACTCGGCGAGGTGGGCCACACCACCTACGAGTTCGACGGCACGGTCGCCACCGGCGAGACGGGCGAGCGCATCCTCGAGGACATCGAGGACCGAGTGTTCCACCCTGCGGACTACGAGCGGCTCGCGACGAGCCTCCCGTGGCGCGAGAACCGGAGTCGGGGGATCGTCGCCGACGTGAGCGAGGTCGCGAACGTCTGCCTGCTCGCTGGTGACGGCCTCACGGCCGCGGGCGAGCGGGCCGTCGCACTCACCCCGGACGACCGTACGACCCGACCTCGACCGCCGACCGATCGACTCGCGCCATACCGGACCGATGGGATGCCGATCGGCCTGTTGCGAACCCAGGACGGCACGACCGCCGACCGGATCACGCTCTCACCCGCGCTCCAGCGACTCCACGTCGCGCTGTTCGGTCGGACGGGGTCGGGCAAGTCAGTCGCCCTCACCAACCTGATCCTCCACAACGCCGCGGTGACCGACGGCGCGGACATCCTCATCGACTCGAAGGGTGACGGGATGCCGATCGAGTACCTCCGCTCACACTACGCCCTGCACGGGGATCTTGAGGACGTCTACCACTTCGACTGTACGGAGCTTCTCCCGGCGCTCTCCTTTTTCGACATCCGGGATCAGCTCGAGAGCGGTATCGACCGATCGACCGCCGTCGAGGACGTCGTCGACCATTACATCGAGGTGCTCGTCGGGATCATGGGTCACGAGCGGTTCTATCGCGCCGTTCGATCGCCCGATATCATCCGCTATCTGACGAAGGCACTGTTCGACCCTATCCACGGCTCGGAGGCGTTCAGCCATCGCGACCTCCAGCAGGCGGCCAGTCGGATGCACGGGACGCGTGACCCGCCGCCGGTCGTCGACGAGGACCTACAGGCGATGCTCGGTGGCATCGCGGCCAACAGCGAGCGGTCGTTCCACGAGCTGATGCAGGGCGTCGCGAACCGCATCGAGAAGGTGCCCGCGTACGAGCGGCTCGGCCAGCTGTTCAATCACGTCCCGGAGGACGGGGAGGACCCACACTTCGACCTCCGAGAGGTACTCGACGAGGACGCAGTCGTCATCATCGACACGAGCGGCCTCCGACCGGAGAACCGACGCGGTGTGACGCTGGTCCTGCTCTCGGCGCTGTGGACCGCCCTACGACGCCGAGCCGGCGAGGCCGACGACGGGCTCACTCCGATCGAGGAACGCACCGAACAGCTGCTGACCGGCGACGGTGGGACGGCGAGGGTCGACGACGGTGCGTCGGTACGCGGGACGGCTCTGGAGGGCCACGACAGGGCGGACGAGGGGACCGGTGGGGACGTCCCGCTCGTCAACCTCTACCTCGAGGAGGCTGCCGAGTACGCCACTTCCGGGCTGCTCGCCGAACTGCTCTCACAGGGGCGCGGCTTCGGGCTGTCGATGACGCTCGCGATGCAGTTCCCCGGCCAGCTCGAGGAGGAATCGACGAGAGCCTACCGGGAGGTGCTGAACAACGTCGGGACCGTCCTGACGGGCAACGTCGCGGTCGACTCGGCACTCACGACTCGGCTGGCGACCGAGGACATGCCACCGGCAGAAGTTGGCAACCGGCTCCGGGCGCTCTCACGCGGCGAGTGGCTCGCGAGCGTCCCCGCGCCGTTCGACGAGGAAGCGCCACGGCCGTTCGTGCTGGAATCGATGCCACTGCCGGCGGGGCATCCGGAGGGCGACGACCCGCTCTCCGACGCTCGCGAGGACGCGTTCCAGGCGATGCTCGAGGTCGTTCACGACCGGACGCGAATGCAGTACGGGCTCGAGGTCGGGACGGACTACGAGGTGGCAGCTTCAGAGGTCACTGACGACCGTGGAACGGGCCCCAGCACAGACCTGCCCGAGACGTCCCCACGCGTCGACTCGGCGCTTCCATACACCGAGCGGATCCCGTCGATGGTCGAGTACGACGAGGAGGCCCACGCGCTCGTCTGTGGGACCTGTTCGAATCGGTACGATCCGACGAGTACAGGGATGCGTCACGCCATCACCTGCTGTCACGACCTCGAGAGCGTGGACCGCGATGATGTCCCGATCTGTGAGATTAGTCTCAAGCTCTCCGACGAGGAGCGAGCGGCCAGCGAGTACGTGGATCGCCAGCTCGCGTTCTTGCAGGCCGTCTACGCGGCTCACCAGCAGCGTTACGACGACCTCGCCTACGACATCGTCGAGGACAGCATGGTCCGACTGCAGGAGTACGTCGGTATCGAGAGCGAGGCCATCGACGACCTCATCGAGGACGGTCTGCTGGCGCACGATTCCGACCACCCACACCGACTCTACACGGTGACCTCGGAAGGACGGAGCGAGATTCGCGTCGGGCATCGGGAGGGAGTCGCCCACGGTGACGGCAAGGGCGACCTGAGCGAGTCGAGTCTCCACGTCGCGATGGTCGAAGTGGGCCGGCGGTATCTCGAACAGGAGTTCCGCGAGGATCCCGGGTCGGTAGTCGAGGAGGTCGTCACCTACCACGAAATCGACGAACACCGACTGGACGCGGCGGGACTCGATGCCGACGGCCAGGTGGTGGCCACGCTCGAGGCCGAGCGGGTGAACCACGACATCAACGAGGCGGTCCCGGCGGACTACGACAAGATGGCCGCCTGCGATCCCGAGGCGGCGGTCTGGGTCACGAAGGGGCAAGGCGAGGGCCACGAGGTACTCGAGCGGCTGAACGATCCCGCCGATGGGACGGTGCGGGTTGAGAAGACCTACAGCGAGTCCACCCCGCCACAGCAGTTCCGGATCGACGAATCCGGCTGTACGGCGATCCTGCCGATGCGGACGGTTAAGAACGTGTTATCCGAGTGACTGTAGTCGGCCCTGTCGATGGCTCCGGCTGGGTCGTCGAGAACGGGGCCGATCACACGTACTGGGTTCTCCGATGGATTCAGTCTCGTCACCGGTGATGGGATGTCCCGACCCGGTGATGGCATCGAACACACTTATCCATAATATTATATATCAGTAGCTCCGGGAGGAGTTGGCCGGTCGGCCCACAAGCGAGACGGGGAGGTGGGATCTACGTAGTGACACACGCTCGCGGGTTCCCCCACGGTTTCGATTCGGATCCTTGTTAGCGAGATGAACAGTCTCGCCGTTGCTTCTCCAGGTTCGGGATTACTGTCTGAGGAGTTTCGAAACGGCGTGTCGGGATAGCTCTATCCGTGAGCGGTCCTCCAAATCTCGATGAACCCCCGGAATAGACCGTGTAGTATCCGAACTTGTGAAAACGCGGAGCGACGTCGAGAGCAGCGCGGGCTGAAGCGCGCAAGAGGTAACCACCCGCAGACGGGACGAAATCACCCGATGTGGAGCGTCTACACCCGAAGTAGGGGTTTGCGAAGGTGTGAGGAGGGTGGCTCAAGCCCGCACATCCAGACAATATTCCTATATTGATTCCCAAGTCCTGCTTCAGTACTGCGGTTTTTTCTATCTTATATTTCGATAAGTAAGCCGATTACTTCGACCGACGAGCTATCGCTGAATCCAGTTTAGAGGGTCTCTCGACCCGCTTTTCCGAGGAATATGCGGATCAGAGGATCGTTATCTCGGACGCCGGTTCCAGTTGAAATAGTGGTTTTGGTGTGTTACAAGTCCCGCTCCAGTACGGTGGTTTTCGGCTTTTTCACTCTGGTCTGTATCTATCCTCTATTTCGTATCCACTTTTGAGTGCTGTCGTCGCTCCCGCCCGATTTCTGTCGGTTCACCACCTCACCGCTCGGATGCTGTCCTCTCGCCCCCCGGAGCTCGACCACGACCATCGACTAGTTCCCACAGAGAGGGGTTCCTTGCGGGGAATAATCGGTTTTTGGAAGATCATGGAAACCGCAGATACACCCGCGTTGTCTCTCTATGCGACTCCGTTTGTTCCGCCCGAGCCTCCGGGGCCGCTGGAGAGGGCGACGTGTGCTTTCGAGCCATGCGGCCAACCTCACCATCCAGTATCCAACGAGATGAGCACATATTATTGGCTTCAAACATATATTGTATCGGGTATTTTTCCCCATCGTTAACTCCGGGCGTCCCTTCTCCGGATCCATGTCAAACGAACCCACGGTCAACTTCGATCTCGGTCGGGCGGATCTCGGAGAGCACCTAACTCGAACTCGACGATATCTCGTGGGCGATGTCCTCCGGAAGAACGCACGGACCAACTCTGGTGCGATCGCAGCGGTCGGCCTGGAGGATGAGGAACAATCGTACGGCGAGCTCAACGACCGCGTCAACCGGCTCGCGAACTCACTGCTTAATCGGGACATCGACTACGGGAGTACCGTCGCGATCCTCTCGGAGAACCGGCTGGAGTTCGCCGAGACTGTGTACGCGGGAGCCAAGCTCGGCGCACTGGTGCCGACGATCAACTGGCGACTCGAACGCGAGGAACTCCTCCACTGTCTCGAGGTCGTGGATGCGGACGCCGTTGTCATCTCCGGTAACCAGCCGGAGCGCCACGAGTGGGTCGCCGCGAGTGAGCTCGATCCGATCGTTATCTCTCTCGACGATGTCTCCTGGGGGTCCGACTACGAGGCTCTCCTCAAGGAAAGTTCGACCGATGAGCCGACACCTTCGCGAGAACCGACACCTGAGGACGGCGTCACCGTGTTCTACACCTCGGGGACGACGGGTCTCCCCAAGGGGACCGTGGTCAGCCACCGGGCGCTGCTCTACCGAGCGCTGACGTGGAAGCAGGTCGCCGGTCTCGGCCCGGACTTCGTTGCCTGGTCGCCGATGTTCCACATGGTCACGACCGAACCGCTGTTCGGCGTCGGTATCGACGGTGGCACGTTCTACCTCGTCGACGGTTTCGACGCGGGACGCGTGCTGGAGTTGCTCGTGAACTCGGACTGTGGGTACATCCCGTTGATGCCGGGGATCATCGGCCCACTACTGGAGGAAGCCGAGGCCGAAGGCTACACCGCTGCGGACTTCGAGTCGGTACAGTACATCGGCACGATGGCCGACCTCGTCGGTGCATCACAGCTACAGGCGGTCACGGAGCTGTTCGGTGCCGAGTACGTCAACACGTTCGGCTCGACCGAGGTCGGCGTCACACCGCTCAGCGGGAGTACGATCCCGGTCGGTGCCTACCCGACGAAGGACGACCTCTCGAAACGCGAGGGGCCGCTCTGTGACGTGAAACTCGTCGACGAGTCCTGGAACGAGATCCCGCAGGGGGAGTACGGTGAACTCGCAGTCCGGGGACCGACGCTGTTCAGTGGCTACGTCGGCCGTGAGACGGCCAATCAAGAGGAGTTCGAGGACGGCTGGTTCCGGACGGGGGATATGTTCGTCCGGAACGAGGACGGGAGCTACGACTTCATCGACCGGCGAAAGTACCTGATCAAATCCGGCGGTGAGAACATCTATCCGGCAGAACTCGAGCGCGTCCTCCTCGACCAGTCCGAGGTGACCGAGGCGGTGGCCGTCCGCGTTCCCGACGAGGAGTGGGGTGAAGTGCCCAAAGTGTACGCGGCACTCGAAGAGGGCGCCTCGCTGACCGGCGAGCAGCTGCTGGAGCGGCTGCGGGGACGGATCGCCTCGTACAAACTCCCGCACTACGTCGAGTTCGTCGATGTCGAGGCGTTCCCGCGAAGCACCACCGGGAAGGTCCTCCGCGGTGACGTGGAGGAGTGGTCGGTCTCGGCTGGACAGCGGGTGCGATCACCGCGGTCGAGTGAGGCCGAACCGGAGGAGGGAACGTGAGTATGGACGCCGAAGCCACACCCCGGTCGGATGCGGCGCTCCGGAACCGGGTCGCGATCACTGGCATCGGCGAGTCGGAGTACAGCGAAGGTGGCGGCAACAGCGCACAGCGGCTGATACTGGACGCCTGCCGACGGGCTGTCACCGACGCCGGCCTGGGTGCCGATGCTGTCGACGGCGTCGTGATCGAGAGCGAACTGATGCCCGAGACGCTGTCGCCGGACGAGCTGGCGGCGAATCTCGGTCTCGACCTGAACTACGCGGCGGAGTCACTTGCGGTCGGCGCCGGAACGACGGCCGCCCCACTGCTGGCGGCCCAGGCCATCGAACACGGACTCGCCGAGCACGTCATCTGCTATTTCGGCGTCGACTGGGCGACCAAGCGGGAGGAGCTCGGTGCCTACGAGGGAAGCCCGTACAGCTACCACACCCGGAACCCGATCAAAGCCGACGTCGAGGTCCCGTTCGGGTGGGTGACACAGCCGGTATACCTCGCAGCCCATGCACGACGCCACGCCCACGAGTTCGGGACGACCGAGCGACAGTTCGGTGAGGTGGCGATTCAGACCCGCGAGAACGCCGTCGGCAATCCAACGGCCCAGCGATCCGAGCCGCTCACGATGGCGGACTATCTCGATAACCCGGTCATCGCCGATCCGTTCCGGATCCTCGACTGCTGTCTGATCTCCGACGGTGCCGCGGCGTTCGTCCTTTCAGCGGCCGAAGCCGCCGCCGAGGCCCCGAAC
>Ga0207797_1001560_pt1 | contig 16474 bp, 19 predicted proteins | sample PRCRCaboRojoPR_6_FD_187275 | JGI IMG/M metagenome (GOLD analysis project Ga0207797, IMG submission 187275) | Marine sediment microbial community from Cabo Rojo, Puerto Rico - PR CR 10% Liquid 1 (SPAdes) | ecosystem: Environmental > Aquatic > Marine > Coastal > Sediment | place: Cabo Rojo, Puerto...
CCTTGACTTCCTCCGGGGTCAGCATCTCCGCGGAAGCCCCGTAGGCCTTCGCGGACTGGATGCGTGGCTTCGGTCTGCTGCTCATACTGGACCACGGCGATGGCTACATGAGCCTCTACGGCCACAACCAGAGCCTGTATCGCAGCCTCGGGGAATGGGTCGAGGCTGGCGAGGTCGTTGCGGTGGTCGGGCGCAGCGGCGGGCGCAGCCGGAGCGGGCTGTATTTCGGGCTGAGACACCAGGGGCTGCCCCTGAACCCAAGGCAATGGTGCCGCTCTAAGGCGTAGGGCGTGCCGCAACAGCCCGGTTCGATGCTAATATTGATGCTATTTTGTGGTTGAGCGTTCGCATCGGGGGCAGATCTCAGTGGCCTCCCCGGCGGGCAGGAGAGAGGAGATGATGACCAAGATGCGCATCGGGGCTGCCCTGCTCATGGGCGTGCTCATAGGCGTCACCGTGAGTATGGCCGGGGGCGTGTTCGCCGATAAGGACGGCAAGGCCTCCTATCAGCTGCCACTGGAGGACCTTCGCACCTTTACCGACGTCTACGCGCGCATCAAGAAGGACTACGTGGAGGAGGTGGAGGACAAGACCCTGCTCGAGAATGCCATACGGGGCATGCTGTCGGGGCTCGATCCCCACTCCACCTATCTGGATCAGCAGGCCTTCCGCGAGCTGCAGATCGGCACCAGCGGGGAGTTCGGCGGCCTCGGGATCGAGGTCGGCATGGAGGACGGCTTCGTCAAGGTCATCGCGCCCATCGACGATACACCCGCCGCCCGTGCCGGTATCAAGGCAGGCGACCTGATCGTGCGCATCGACGACACCCCCGTCAAGGGGATGAGCCTGGGCGAGGCGGTCAAGAAGATGCGGGGCAAGAAGGGCACCGACATCACCCTCACCGTCGTCCGCGAGGAGAGGGACAAGCCCTTCAAGGTGACCATCACCCGGGACATCATCGAGGTCAAGAGCGTCAAGTCGCGAACCCTGGACCCCGGCTACGGCTACCTGCGCATCACCAACTTCCAGTCCAACACCACCGAGAACGTCGCCGACGCGGTCAAGGAGCTCGAGGAGGCGAACGACGGCGACCTGCAGGGACTCATACTGGATCTGCGCAACAATCCCGGCGGGGTCCTGACGGGCGCCGTGGGTGTCGCCGACGCCTTCCTTCAGGAAGGGCTCATTGTCTACACGGAGGGGCGGGTCAAGGACTCCAAGCTCCGCTACAGCGCGAGCTCCGGCGACATCGTCGACGGGGCACCGATGGTGGTCCTGGTGAATGAGGGATCGGCATCGGCCTCGGAGATCGTTGCAGGCGCCATCCAGGACCACGAGCGGGGCATCGTCATGGGCACCCAGACCTTCGGCAAGGGCTCGGTGCAGACCATCCTGCCGCTCAAGGAGGACAGCGCCCTGAAGCTCACCACGGCCCGGTACTTCACCCCGAGCGGCCGCTCCATCCAGGCCGAGGGCATCAAGCCCGACATCCCGATCACCCAGCTGGAGATCAGCGAGGCCGAGGATCAAGAGGATGTCAGCCCTCTCAAGGAGGCCCATCTGAGCGGTGCCCTGGACAATGATAAGGAGAAGGCAAAGGCGGCAGCCGAGGGGCAGTCCGAGGCGAAGGCCAATGGCGACCTGGCCAGCGAGGATTACCAGCTCTACGAGGCCCTCAACCTCCTCAAGGCCCTGCGCATCATCGAGGGCCGCGGCTGACCGGCCTATGCGCCGTGCTGGCGCCTGCTGCTCTGCCTGAGCGCCACCGCCGCGGCTGGGCCCCGGCGGTGGCAGTGGTCGGTCGTCGATCACCTGGGCCATCACCTCGGCACGGGCGTACGAGCGACATCCCTGCCCGGACGCGGTCCGCACGCACCATCGCCGAGGCGGCCCATCACAACCAGCCACCTCACGCACACGCGAGGAGGTAGGAGGTCATGGCAAGGGTCCTTGTCCCCATAGCTGAGGGTAACGAAGAGATCGAGGCGGTGACCGTCATCGACCTGCTGCGAAGAGCCGAGATCGAGGTCGTCGTAGCCGGTCAGGGCGAAGGCGAGGTCATCACCCTCTCCCGCGGGGTGCGCATCGTGCCCGATACCTCGCTGGCCGCGGTCGCCGAGGATACCTTCGATATGGTGGTCATACCGGGGGGTGCCCCGGGGGCCGAGCGCCTGGGCGGAGATCCGGTGCTGAGGGAGCTCCTGCAGCGCCATGCCAAAGCCGGACGCTATACGTGCGCGATCTGCGCCGGGCCCACGGTCCTGGCCAGGGCGGGGCTGCTTTCGGGCCGCCGGGCCACCTCATTTCCGGGCGCCCTGGAGGCCCTGGAGCTACCCGACACGGAGATCACCGAGCGGCCGGTGGAGGCCGACGACACGATCCTCACCTCACGAGGACCGGGCACTGCCATGGACTTCGCCCTGGAGCTGATCGAGCGTCTGAGCGGCCGCGAACGGCGGGACACCGTAGAGGAACGGCTGCAGAGACCCTAGGTCTGGGTCCGGGCCCCGCAGCACGGGGCCCGATGCCGCCGGCCTAGCGGTTGTCCGTGTGATACAACAGCGGCCGCTGTCCGCTCTGCACCGCGCGCCGAATGAAGTCGGCGCGCCCGGGCTCGCGGCCATTCAGGGTATCGGCGCATTGGGACTCCTAATAGGCCGCGGCGCTGAGCAGCACTTCCAGCTCGCACAGGTCCACCTTGGGGTGGATGAGGTCATCGCGGGTGTAGGTATGGGCCTTGCCCAGCTCCCAGAACATGCGGGCGTTCCACATATGGTTGCGGACACGGGGGCGCTCAAAGAGCTCGATGCAACGACCGTTGAGCTCGGCATGCTCCATGGGTTACCTCTCGCTTGTTTCAGCAAGCGCTGAAGCGTAGCGCAACCGCAAGGCGTCGGCAATACGGCATCGCAGATGCCGGCAGGCCGTCCATTCGCGGCCGCTGCGGCGGCCACAACAGCCCGACCGAAGGAGGGAAGCTATGAACGTCTACGGGGTCCAGCTCGAGCCCATCATCGCCCTGATTGCCGGGATCCTGGTCCTGGTGTTTCCGCGTCTGCTCAACTACGTGGTCGCCATCTATCTGATCGTTGTCGGGGTCCTGGGTCTGACCAACCTCTAGGCCCGGAGCCCCTGCCCGGCACGTTGTCCGGACAGGGGCCCATCCCCTGCGCCAGCTCCTCGGGCGCCGCTACTCGACCGTGACGGACTTGGCCAGGTTGCGGGGCTGATCCACGTCGGTGCCCTTGAGCACGGCCACGTGGTAGGCGAGCAGCTGCAGGGGCACCGTGTAGGCAATGGGCGCAACCGCGTCGGCCACGTGCGGCAGCCTGAGGACGTGGCTCGTATCCCCCTCCTCGAGCCCCGAGTCCGCATCGGCGAAGACGAAGAGCTCGCCGCCACGGGCCCGCACCTCCTCCAGATTGGACCGCAGCTTCTCCAGGAGGGCGTCGTTGGGGGCGACGGCCACCACCGGCATCTCGCCATCGATGAGCGCCAGGGGGCCGTGCTTGAGCTCACCGGCGGGATAGGCCTCGGCGTGGATGTAGGAGATCTCCTTGAGCTTGAGCGCCCCCTCCATAGCCACCGGATACTGGCTGCCACGACCCAGGAACAGGGCATGGCGGCGCTCGGCGAAGGCCTCGGCCATGGCGGCCACCTGCGCGTCCATGGCGAGCAGGCCCTCGATCGTCCGGGGCAGGGCGAGGAGCTCCTCGGTGAGCTGTCTCTCCACCTCCGGGGCACCGTTGCGCCGGGCGAGCAGCGCCGCCAGTAGCATGAGCGCCACCAGCTGGGTGGTGAAGGCCTTGGTGGAGGCCACCCCGATCTCGGGGCCAGCCCGGGTGAGCAGGGTCAGATCCGCCTCGCGGACCAGGCTGCTCTCCGGGACGTTACAGATGCCGAGCGTGCCCAGATAGCCCAGGGCCTGGGCCGCCTCCAGGGCGGCCAGGGTGTCGGCGGTCTCGCCGGACTGGGAGAGGGTGACGAACAGCGTCCCGGGCTGGACCACGTGGCGACGGTAGCGGTACTCGCTGGCCACCTCCACCTGGCAGGGCACCCCGGCCAGGCCCTCGATCCAGTAGCGCGCGGTGAGCCCCGCGTGGTAGCTGGTGCCGCAGGCCACGATCTCCACCGCCTGCACCCCGGCGAGCAGGCGCTCGGCCTCCGGGCCCAGGATCTGCTCGGCCACGCGGCCGTCGATGAGCCGCCCCTCCAGGGTCTCGGCGATGGCCGAGGGCTGCTCATAGATCTCCTTGAGCATGAAGTGGCGGAAGCCGCCGCGCTCGGCGGCGGCGGCGGTCAGGGCGCTGGTCTGGACGGCGCGCTCGACCGCCTGCCCGGCCATGTCGTAGATGGCCATCGTCTCGCGGCCGAGGTCGGCGATGTCGCCGTTCTCCAGGTAGACCACCCGCTGGGTCACCGGCAGCAGGGCCTGGATGTCGGAGGCAATGAAGTGCTCGCCGAGGCCCACGCCGACCACCAGGGGGCTGCCGCGGCGCGCGGCGATCAGCCTACCCGGCTCGTCGCGGCTTGCGATCCCCAGGGCATAGGCCCCCTTCAGGTCGCCCACCGTCCTGCGCGCGGCCTCCAGCAGGTCATGGCCCTGCTGGAGATAGCGCTCGACCTGGTGGGCTACGACCTCCGTGTCGGTGCTGGAGGTGAAGCGAAAGCCCTCCTCCAGCTGACTGGCCTTCAGGGCCTGGTAGTTCTCGATGATGCCATTGTGGACGACCGCGACCCGCTCGTTGCAGATGTGCGGGTGGGCGTTGCGCTCGTCTGGCTGGCCATGGGTCGCCCAGCGAGTATGGGCAATGCCCAGACCGCCGCTCAGGGGCTCCCCTTCCAGGGCCTGCTCCAGCTCACCCACCTTGCCGACGCGTCGGTGGCGCTGGATGCAGGCCTCGGGCCCGACGACCGCAACCCCGGACGAGTCGTAGCCCCGGTACTCCAGGCGGCGCAATCCCTCCAGCAGGATGGGGACGACATCGCGCTGGGCGACGGCACCGACGATGCCACACATGGTGCGATCCTCCCTGGTTGTAGCGTCGAGCCCTGTCGAGCCCGCAGGCGCCACGGGATCACTTCTTGGGTCGCTGCCAGCCCTTGATGGTGGACTGCCTGGCTCGGCTCAAGGTGAGCTCGCCCGCAGGCGCGTCGCGGGTGATGGTCGAGCCGGCGCCGATGGTCGCCCCTTCCCCCACGGTCACCGGGGCCACCAGCTGGGTGCTCGAGCCGATGAAGGCATCGTCGCCGATCGTGGTGGTGTGCTTGCGGGCCCCGTCGTAGTTGCAGGTGATGGTGCCTGCCCCGATGTTCACCCGCTGGCCGACCTCGGCGTCGCCGACGTAGCTGAGGTGGTTGATCTTGCTGCCGGGGCCGACACGGGACTTCTTCACCTCGACGAAATTGCCCACGTGGACCCCATCACCCAGGCTGGTGCCTGGGCGAACACGTGCGAAAGGCCCGATGCGGCAGTCCTCGCCCACGTCGGCCGATGCGACAACGCTGTGCCCCTCGACCTGCACGCCGCGCGCTAGCCGACTGTCGCTGATGTGCGTGTATGGGCCCACGTAGACCCCGTCACCGAGCTCCACCTCGCCCTCCAGCACGACGTCGACGTCGATCACCACGTCGCGGCCGCAGCGCACCCGTCCGCGGCAATCGAAGCGTGCGGGATCCATCAGGCTTGCGCCTTCGGCCATGAGCCGCTCCCCCTGTCGACGCTGGTAGGCCCGTTCCACCTGTGCCAGCTGGCGGCGGTCATTGATCCCGAGGACCTCGTCCGCATCCGTGGCGGCGATCCCGCGCACCGTACGCCCATCGGACACGGCCAGCCCAATACAGTCCGTAAGGTAGTACTCACCCTGAGCATTGTCGCTGCCAACCCGCTGCAGCCATGTACCCAGGTCGCCGGCACGGCCCGCCAGGATGCCCGTATTGACCTCCCGGACCTGGCGCTGCCCCTCGTCGGCGTCGTGCTCCTCGACGATCCGCGTCACCTCGCCCCCGGCATCGCGAATCACTCGCCCATAACCACTAGGATCCGTCAGCTCAGCCGTCAGCAGCGTCAGGCCGCCGGCCGGCAGCGCCTCCAGGAGGCGCCTGACGGTCTCCGCCTCGAGCAGGGGGACGTCACCGTAGAGGACCAGGAGGGTGTCGTCTGCATCCAGGGCGGTCAGGGCCTGCTGCACGGCATGGCCGGTGCCCAGACGGCGGGCCTGATGGACCCAGTGACAATTGGCGTCGCGCAGGGCCTGCTGCAGGCGATCGCCCTGGTCACCGTGCACCACGAGCGTGCGCACCGGATCCAAGGCCTCGGCGGTGTCGAGGACGTGGGCGAGTATGGGCCGTCCGCCTACCGGGTGGAGCACCTTGGGTAGCACGGAACGCATCCGGGTACCCTCGCCGGCGGCGAGGACGACGACGGAGACGGGCAAGCTTGCCTCCCTGAAGGCGGGACCGGGCTAACCTAGCTCACCAGCCTATCAAAGCGCCGGCCCCTGCTTCTGCCAAAGGCATCGACCCTGTGGAGCCCGCTGCCCTCGGCCGGACCCCGCACGAGCAACGCAGCCGCACCCGGATCAGGCCCGGCCGTGGCCCGTGCGCTGACGGATCTTCTCGATCATGCGCAGCTGGGCCACGGCCTCAGCGAGCTCGGCCTGGGCCCGCGCGTAGTCGAACTCGGCGCGCTTGTCGGTGAGCGCCTCCTCCGCGCGCTTCTTCGCCTCCATGGCGGCGGCCTCGTCCAGGTCCTTGGCACGGATAGCGGTATCGGCCAGCACCGTCACCACATGGGGCTGCACCTCCAGCATCCCGCCGGATACGAAGAAGAAGTACTCCTCCTCCTTACCCTCCGGCTTGACCCGCACCTCACCCGGCTTGAGATAGCTGATGAAGGGTGTGTGGCGGGGGAGGACACCGACCTCCCCCTCCTGGGCCGGGGCGAAGACCGTCTCCACGGTCCCGGAGAAGATCTCCTCCTCGGCGCTCACGATATCGGCATGCATGGTCATTGCCATAAAGGCCTCCGCCGGTTACAGGGACTTGGCCTTCTCAGCCGCCTCCTCGATGGTCCCGACCATGTAGAAGGCCTGCTCCGGCAGGTGGTCATATTCCCCGTCGACGATGGCCTTGAAGCCGCGGATGGTATCGTGGAGCGATACATACTTGCCCGGCGAGCCGGTGAAGACCTCAGCCACGAAGAAGGGCTGCGATAGGAATCGCTGGATCTTGCGGGCACGGGCCACCACCAGCTTGTCATCCTCGGACAGCTCATCCATGCCGAGGATGGCGATGATGTCCTTGAGCTCCTTGTAGCGCTGCAGGGTATTCTGCACGGCGCGGGCGGTGTCGTAGTGCTCCTGACCCACGATCTGGGGATCCAGCTGACGGCTGGTGGAGTCTAGGGGGTCCACCGCGGGATAGATGCCCAGCTCCGCGATCTGGCGAGCCAGCACCACCGTCGCGTCCAGGTGGGCAAAGGTGGTCGCCGGCGACGGGTCCGTCAGGTCGTCCGCAGGCACGTAGACGGCCTGGATCGAGGTGATGGAACCGGTCCGGGTCGACGTGATGCGCTCCTGCAGGGTGCCCATCTCCTCGGCCAGGGTCGGCTGGTAGCCGACCGCCGATGGCATGCGGCCGAGCAGGGCCGAGACCTCCTGGCCCGCCAGCGTATACCGGTAGATATTATCGATGAACATCAGCACATCACGGCCCTCGTCACGGAAGTACTCCGCGATGGTGAGGCCGGTCAGACCCACACGCAGGCGGTTACCCGGCGGCTCGTTCATCTGACCGTAGACCAGGGCGACCTTGTCCAGGACCTCCGACTCCTTCATCTCGTAGTAGAAGTCGTTGCCCTCACGCGTGCGCTCACCCACGCCGGCGAAGACCGAGTAGCCGGCGTGCTCGATGGCGATGTTGCGGATGAGCTCCATCATGTTCACGGTCTTGCCGACCCCGGCACCACCGAACAGGCCGACCTTGCCGCCCTTGGCGAAGGGGCAGAGCAGATCGATGACCTTGATACCGGTCTCGAGGAGCTCGGCGCTGCCGGACTGCTCCTCGTAGGTAGGGGCCTTGCGGTGGATCGGCCACTTCTCCTCGGTCTCGACGTCGCCCGCGTAATCGATGGGCCGGCCTAGGACGTCCATCATACGGCCCAGGGTGCCGGTCCCCACGGGGACCGAGATGGGCTCACCGGTATTGGTTACGTCGAGACCGCGCTTGAGGCCGTCCGACGGCCCCATGGCGATGGTGCGCACGATGCCATCGCCCAGCTGCTGCTGGACCTCCAGTGTGAGGCCCGTCTCACCCACATTCAGGGCGTTATAGACCTTGGGCACCGACTCGCGCGGGAACTCCACGTCGATCACGGCGCCGATGATCTCTACGATGTTGCCGGTAGCGGCCATGTCGTGTTCCTCTCAAACTCGATTCGAAACCGGTATGCGCGCCATCATCCCACTGCCGCCGCGCCGCTCACGATCTCGGAGATCTCCTGGGTGATGGCTGCCTGGCGGGCCTTGTTGTAGGCCAGCTGCAGCTCCTCGATCAGATTGCCGGCGTTGTCGGAGGCCGCCTTCATCGCCACCATGCGCGCAGCCATCTCGCACGCCACGTTCTCCACCACCCCTTGATACACGACCGACTCCACATAGCGGTGCAGCAGGCCGTTCAGGACCTCCGGGGCATCGGGCTCGTATAGGTAGTCCCAGTGGTGGGTCAGGCGCTCATCCTGCACCGGCTCGACCGGTAGGAGCTTGGTCACGTGCGGACGCTGGGTCATGGTGTTGACGAACTCGTTCTCCACCAGGAAGAGGCGGTCGATCTTCTCCTCCTCGTAGGCATCCGTCATCGCCTTGATGTTACCGGTGATGTCCTGAAGGTGCGGCGTGTCTCCCAGGCTGGTGGTCTGGGCGACGACATTGCCGCCGAGGCGCTTGAAGAACTGCACGCTCTTGCTACCGAACAGCGCCATATCGACCTCTACGCCCTGCTCCTCCCAGCTGCGCATCTCGCTGATGGCCTTCTTGAACAGGTTGACGTTGAGACCGCCGCAGAGGCCACGATCAGTGGAGATGACCATGAGGCCCACGCGCCTGGGCTCACGCTCCACCAGATAGGGGTGCTTGTACTCGGGATGGGCGTGGGCTAGGTGCCCGATCACGTTGCGCATCTTGGTGGCGTACGGACGCGAGGCCTGCATACGCTCCTGGGCCTTGCGCATCTTCGAGGCCGCCACCATCTCCATGGCCTTGGTGATCTTCTGCGTGTTCTGGATGCTCCGGATCTTAGTCCGGATCTCTTTGGCGCCGCTCGACATGTCGTCCTCGCTCTACCAGACGTGGTTGGCCTTGAACTCTTCCATGGCCTTGTCCATCTGATCCTTGATCTCGTCGTTGTAGTCGCCGCTCTGGTTGATCTGGTCCAGGAGCTCCGACCGCTCCGAGCGCACGAACGACAGGAGGGCGGCCTCAAAGTCCACGACCTTGTTGACCTCGACGTCGTCCAGGTAGCCCTCGTTGGCAGCGAAGAGCGAGAACGCCATCTCGCCGACCGACAGCGGTGAGTACTGCTTCTGCTTCATCAGCTCCGTGACGCGCTGACCGTGCTCCAGCTGCTTGCGGGTCTGCTCGTCCAGGTCCGAGGCGAACTGGGCGAACGCCGCCAGCTCGCGATACTGCGCCAGCGCCAGCCGGATGCCGCCACCGAGCTTCTTGATGATCTTGGTCTGGGCCGAGCCGCCGACGCGCGACACCGATAGACCGGCGTTGATGGCGGGCCGGATGCCAGCGTTGAAGAGGTCGGTCTCCAGGAAGATCTGGCCATCGGTGATGGAGATGACGTTCGTCGGCACGAACGCCGAGACGTCGCCGGCCTGGGTCTCGATGATCGGCAGGGCGGTCAAGGAGCCGGTCTTGCCGGTGACCTCGCCGTTGGTCTTGCTGGATACGAAGTCCGCATTGACGCGGGCGGCGCGCTCCAGCAGCCGGGAGTGCAGATAGAAGACGTCACCGGGATACGCCTCGCGGCCGGGCGGGCGGCGCAGCAGCAAGGACACCTGTCGATAGGCCCAGGCCTGCTTGGTGAGATCGTCGTAGATGATCAGGGCATCCTCGCCGCGGTCCCGGAAGTACTCGCCCATGGCGCAGCCCGCGTAGGGGGCGATGTACTGCTTGGCAGCGGAGTCGGAGGCACCAGCAGAGACGACGATGGTGTGGTCCATGGCACCATGCTCCTCGAGCTTGCGCACCACGGAGGCGATGGTCGAGTTCTTCTGGCCCACCCCCACGTAGATGCACTTGATGCCGGTGCCCTTCTGATTGATGATCGTATCGATCGCCACCGCCGTCTTGCCTGTCTGGCGGTCGCCGATGATCAGCTCACGCTGACCGCGGCCGATGGGGACCATGGAGTCGAGGGCCTTGAGGCCGGTCTGCACCGGCTGATCCACACTCTGACGGTCGATCACGCCGGGGGCGATCTTCTCGATGGGCTCCGTGCTCTCCGCGTTGATGGGACCGCCTCCATCGAGGGGGTTGCCCAGGGAGTCAACCACCCGGCCCAGCAGGTCGCGCCCCACCGGCACCTCGAGGATGCGCCCGGTGCAGCGTGCCGTGTCGCCCTCCGACAGGTGCTCGTAGTCGCCCAGGACTACCGCGCCCACGGAGTCGCGCTCCAGGTTCAGGGCGAGCCCATAGGTATTGCCCGGGAACTCGATCATCTCCCCGGCCAGCGCATCGGCCAGGCCGTGGATGCGTACGATGCCGTCGCTGATCGACACGATCGTGCCCTGGGAACGGGCCTCGGCATAGGCCTCGTAGTCCTGGATCCGCTGCTTGATGAGATCGCTGATTTCAGTCGGATTGATCTGCATATTCGGTTCCTCGCTAACGGCTCACAGTGCCGGCCAGCTCCTGCAGGCGACCCCGCAGCGAGCCGTCGATCACCAGGTTCCCGGCGTAGATGATCGCACCGCCGATCAGGGACTTGTCCTGCCTGACGGTCAGCTCCACCTCGCGGCCGAGGCGCCTCTCCAGGGCCTCGACCAGCGCCGCCCGCTGGGTCTTGTTGACCTGGCGCGCGGCAACCAGCTCCGCCTGGATCTTGCCTTCGGCCGACGCCCGGTAGTCCTCGTAGAGCTCGGCAATGTCCGGGAGCAGCGGCAGCTTGCCGTTGTCGGCAAGCAGCCGCACCAGATTGCGGCCCTGGTCCTCGATCTGCTCCTCGGCGACCTTGATGACCAGGTCACCGAGCTCCTTGCGCGTAGCCGTAGGGCTGTCCAGCACCGCGCGCATCGTCGGATCCCGGACGACCGCCGTCAGGAAGGCGAGCTGATCCGACCAGCCCTGGAGATCGCCCGAGCCCTGGGCCAGCTCGAACACGGCATGGGCATAGGGACGGGCGGCAGTGGTGTTCTCGGCCATGGCTGGCTACCTAGATCTGGGATGCGAGGTCATCGAGGACCTCATTGTGCGCCTTGGCGTCGACCTCGCGCTTGAGGATCTTCTCGGCGCCGGCCAGGGCGATCGCACCCACCTGCTTGCGCAGGTCCTCCTTGGCCCGATTGATCTCTTGCTCCGCCTCTGCGTGTGCGGCCGCCTTGATCCGCTCGCCCTCCTCGCGGGCGGCCTCCTTGGCCTCCTCCACGATCTCGTTGGAGCGCCGCTGGGCCTGGGCGATGATGTCCGAGGCCTGTTGCTTGGCCTCGTGGATGACCTCCGTGGCGCGCTCCTCGGCGAGCTCCTGCTCGTGCTTGCCGCGCTCCGCTGCAGCGAGCCCGTCGGCGATCCGCTTCTTGCGATCCTCGAGCATGCGGATCATCGGGCCCCAGAGGACCGCCTTGACGAACCAGACCAGCACCGCGAAGGTCAGGATCTGGCCGATGAGTGTCGCTGTGATATTCACGATGACCCCCGGTGGACAGTCGTGTGGCTAATCCGGCTTAGCCTCCGATCCCCGCTTGGGCGGCGCCGATAAACGGGTTGGCGAAGATAAACCACATGGAGATACCCAGCACGATGAACGGGAAGGCCTCCATCAGACCGCCGGTGAACAGCATCTGGCCGGTGAGCTGCGGGCGCATCTCGGGCTGACGGGCGATACCCTCGATGAACTTCGAGCAGATCAAACCCCAGCCCAGGGCGGAGCCCAACCCGGCCGCGGCGAGGATGATGCCCACGCCCATGGCGGTGTAGGCATAGATCATAGCGAGATCAGCGGGACTCATGGCGTTTCTCCTTTTACCTGTCGTTGGGATGCAAAACAGCCGAACGGGATCGGGCGCCTAGTGGACGTCCTCATGGGCCAGAGCCAGGTAGACGATGGTCAGCAGCATGAAGATGAATGCCTGCAGGACGATTACCAGGACGTGGAATATCGCCCACGCCCCACCCAGGACCACCTGCGCTGGCGTGACGTACCAGGCGAAGGAAAGCAGGGCGATGAGCAAGAACATCAGCTCACCGGCGAAGAGGTTACCGAAGAGTCGCAGCGCCAGGCTGACGGGCTTGGCAATCTCCTCGATAATGGTCATGACGATGTTGACCGGGAACAGGAACGGCCCGAAGGGATGCGTCAGGAACATCTTCAGGTAGCCCCACACCCCCTTCACCTTGACGTTGTAATAGATGATCAGTGCGAAGACGGTCAGCGCCAGACCGAAGGTGGTATCCAGGTGGTTGGTGGGCACCACCTTCATATAGACGTCGTGGGGATCAGCACCGAACATGTTGACCCCGATCCACGTGGTGATGGCCGGAATCAGGTCCACGGGCACCAGGTCCATGAAATTCATCAGGAATACCCATGCGAATATCGTGAGCGCCAGCGGCCCCACGATCGGACTGGTCCCCGGGAATATGTCCTTGACCTGCTGGTTGACGAACTCGACAACCGCCTCAAAGAAATTCTGCAGACCGGAGGGATTGTCAGGATCCAGACTGCGCCCGACGCGCCAGGCCAGATAGCCGAGCAGGATCGCCGTCACCAGGCTCCAGAGCGTGACGTCGACGAAGAAGGCCGAGAAGTCAACGATGCTCTCGGGCTTGTCAGTCTCGGGATCGCAGCCTATACACCAATTGGTCAGGTGATGCTGTATGTACTGGACCGGACTGGACGATGGTGTAGCAGCCTCGCTCACGCTCCCCTCCGGATCTTGGTGTTAGTAACCGACGCTATGCGCTGCTGGCCTGTTGCCCGGCGGCCAGCAAATAGGCCAGCTGGGCGGCCCCGAACGTGGCGAGCAGGGCTACAGGCTCCAACCTCAGGCCACCCAATCCGATGCCGAGCATCGCCACGACAAACACGAATCGTTGTATGACCCCGAAATACAGGGAGTACATGCTGCGCTTCGGATCTTCTGCGGCCAGCTCCCCGGCCCGTCTAACCCGGCGTGTCAGAAGCAGCGTGTTGCCGATGGCAACTGCTCCGCCGAAGAGCGCAGCGAGGGCCCCTGCCTGTCCCTGGTAGTAAAGTGCTACAGCGACACCAACCAGGACGAGCACACCCTGGATCAGCAGGATCAGGCCGCCGGCGCGCATCGAATCGATCTGTTCGGGTCGTAACCCTGCACGTCGTTACAGCTCGAGGCCTGGCCCCTGTTATCGGCGGCCCGTTATCGGAGCGCGCAGTATAATGAGTGCCCCTGGGGGGGTCAACCAAACGCTAAAGGGCACGAGAAGGGCTGGCTATTTGATGTGGGCCAGGATCCCGTCCAGCTCGTCCAGGCTGTTGTACTGGATGACCAGCTTGCCCTTGCCCTGCTTGTTGTACTGGATCGCCACCTTGGCGCCCAGGCGTCCGCCCAGGTCCTCCTCCAGTCGCTGTACGTCCGGGTCGCGGCTCGCGGCAGGGCTCTGCGGGCGCGGCTTTGCCTCCAGCATGGCCTTGACCAGGCGCTCGGTCTCACGCACCGAGAGCCCTCTGGCGGTAACCTTGCGTGCCGCCTGCACCTGCTGGTCCCCGCTCAGGGACAGCAGGCTGCGGGCGTGGCCCATCTCCAGGCGCGCCTCCCGCAGCAGGCCCTTGACCTCGTCGGCGAGCTCCAGCAGGCGCAGCAGGTTGCTGACGCTGGCACGCGAGCGCCCCACGGCCTCTGCGGCCTGCTGATGGGTCATCCCGAACTCCGAGATCAGCCTGTCCAGCGCGGTGGCCTGCTCCAGGGCGTTCAGGTCCTCGCGCTGGATGTTCTCGATCAGGGCCATGGCGGCGGCGGCCTGATCCGGCACCGTCTTCACTACCGCCGGGATCTCCTGCAGCCCCGCCATCTGGGCTGCCCGCCAGCGGCGCTCGCCGGCGACCAGCTCGAAGCCGTCCTCGACCGGCCGCACTACCACCGGCTGCACCACGCCCTGGGAGCGGATCGAGTCGGCCAGCTCCTGCAGGGCCTCGGGCTGAATCTGCGCCCGTGGCTGGAAGGGCCCGCGCCGGATCCGATCGATCCCAACCTGGCGTAGGTCCGACTCGTTGACCTGCTCGAGACTGGGGGCCGGTGCCCCAGCGCTCAGCAGGGAATCCAGGCCGCGTCCAAGACCTTTCTTGCGTGACGACATAGGGGTGGGTCAGCTAGGCGATGGGTCCATGGCTCAGGTGGCCGCAGCCGCGCTCTCGGCATCGCGGCGCAAGATCTCACCAGCGAGCGCCAGGTAGGCCAGCGAGCCCCTGGACGAGCGGTCGTACCGCATGGCCGGCAGGCCATGGCTCGGGGCCTCCGCAAGTCGGACATTGCGCGGGATGATGGTGCGGTAGACGCGATCGCCGAAGTGATCGAGCAGCTGCTTGGAGACGTCGTTGGCCAGGTTGTTGCGAGGATCGAACATGGTCCGCAGCAGACCCTCGATCTTGAGGGCCGGGTTGGCCCAGCGCCGGATCTGATCGATGGTATTCATCAGCGCCGTCAGCCCCTCCAGGGCATAGTACTCGCACTGCATGGGGATGATGACGCCGTGGGCGGCAACCAGGGCATTCACCGTGAGCATGTTCAGCGCCGGCGGGCAGTCAACGATAATGAAGTCGTAGCGCTCGCTGATCGGCGCTATCGCATCGGCGAGGCGGTACTCCCGACGCAGGGCAGTCATCAGCTCCACCTCGGCACCTGTCACATCGCCGTTGGCGGGCAGCAGATCGTAGCCCAGATCTTCCAGCGGCAGGATCGCCTCCCCCGGCTTGGCCTGCCCGAGCAAGACATCCCCGATGGTGACCTCGACGTCCTCCTTGTTGACGCCACTGCCCATGGTGGCATTGCCCTGCGGGTCCATGTCGACCAGCAGGACCCGGCGGCGAGTGGCGGTCAGCGAGGCCGCCAGATTGACCCCGGTGGTGGTCTTCCCGACACCGCCTTTTTGATTGGTAATGGCGAATATCCTAGCCATCGATGGCGGCTCCCGCCCGGATCTCGTAGATATGGCGCTCGGCATCGAGCCCGGGCACGTCGACGCGGTGCACCGCAACGATCCGGTATGGATCGCTCAGCGACTCCTCCTCGGCCAGGGCCCGTCTGCCCTTCATGGCCAGGAGCCGGCCACCTGGGGCGCACAGGTGGCCAGCCGCGGCGACGAACCCGGACAGCGAGGCGAAGGCGCGGCTAATGACTGTATCAAAGGCATGTCGCGGCCGGTAGCTCTGCGTCCGCTCGTGGACCACCTGGACGGCCTCCAGCCGCAGCGCCATGACCGCGTGCCGGAGGAAGCGCACCTTCTTGGCGCTGCTGTCCAGGAGCACGAAGCGCTGACCGCTTGAGCAGATGGCGAGCGGGATGCCCGGGAGGCCCGCACCGCTGCCCACGTCGATCACCGCTCCGCCTGTGACGAAGGGGCGGGCGGCAAGGCTGTCCAGCAGGTGCACCGACACCATGCGTGCGGGCTCGCGCACCGCCGTCAGGTTGTAGACGCGGCTCCAGCGATCAAGGAGCTCGAGGTAGGCCAGGAGCCGATCCACCGCCTCCGGCCCGGCGCCCAGCCCCAGGGCCTCGAGCCCTCCCTGCAGATCGGGGCGCAGGGCCTCGCCGCCGGCCACTGCCCGGGCCTCAGGCACTGCGTCGCGACTGCCTGCTGCGCTTCTTGATATGCACCAGCAGCAGCGAGATGGCGGCGGGTGTGACCCCGGGGATGCGCGCCGCCTGACCAAGGGTTGCCGGCCGGTGGGCGGCGAGCTTCTCCATAACCTCGCTGGACAGGCCATCCACCTCGGTGTAGTCCAGGTCCGCAGGCAGCGGCGTCTCCTCGTGGCGCCGGGCGCGCTCGATGTCCTCCTGCTGGCGTTCGATATAGCCCGCGTACTTGGCCTGCACCTCCACCTGCTGTCCGACCGCAGGATCGCCCGTGCCGGGTCCCACCCCGGGGAGCGCCATCAGGTCCCGGTAGGTGACCGCCGGCCGTCGCAGCAGCTCCTCGGCCGGGGCATCCCGGCCGAGCGGCCCGCCCAGGGCCTGCTCGAGCAGCGCGGATGGCAGGTCGGCCGGACGCACGATGGT
>Ga0207797_1001561_pt1 | contig 16467 bp, 14 predicted proteins | sample PRCRCaboRojoPR_6_FD_187275 | JGI IMG/M metagenome (GOLD analysis project Ga0207797, IMG submission 187275) | Marine sediment microbial community from Cabo Rojo, Puerto Rico - PR CR 10% Liquid 1 (SPAdes) | ecosystem: Environmental > Aquatic > Marine > Coastal > Sediment | place: Cabo Rojo, Puerto...
CCTACCCCTTCCGCGTGTTCTTCGTGTTGACGGGCCTCTTCGCCGGGGCCTCCATGCTGGGCTGGATCGCCTGGCTGCTGGGTTGGGGGTGGCTGCCCTCCGGGGTTTCGCCCAATCTCTGGCATGCCCACGAGATGCTGTTCGGATTTGTGCCGGCGGCGATCGCAGGCTTTCTGCTGACCGCCATGACTAACTGGACAGGTGCGCCCCCGCTGCGAGGGCTTAGCCTCTTGCTGCTGGCCACGTTGTGGCTGGCGGCGCGAGTGGCGATGTGGCTCGCCGACGAGCTTCCGTACGGGTTGGCGGCCGGGCTCGATGTGGTCTTCCTCCTGGTGCTCGCCGCGTACGTGGGGCGTATCCTCTATCGGGCTGGCCAGGCGTCCCGCAATGGCTTTCTGGTGGCGATCCTGGCTGTGCTGACTGCCATCAATCTGGGCATGCACCTGCAACTGGCTGGATATGGAGCCGGTCCAGCCCGCCTCTGGGCAGGCCTGGCCCTGGATGTGATCGCCGTGCTGATGGTGGTCATCGGCGGGCGTATCACGCCCGCCTTCACAGCGAACTGGCTTCGAATGAGGGGCATGGACCCCGGTCTGGTGCGCCGCTCCACGACGCTGGACTGGGCTGCGTTCGTATCCACGGCCGCCCTGATACCGGCTGACCTTATCCATGGCTGGCCCGCGGTGGCCGGTGCAGTCGCCTTGCTTGCGGCGGCAGTGAACGGTATCCGGCTGGGGGGCTGGGCAGGGTTTCGCACGATACCCGAGCCGTTGCTGTGGATACTCCACCTGGGCTATGCGTGGATCGTGGTGGCCCTGGCCCTCAAGGGCCTGGCAGCGTTTGCAGGGCCCGCCGTAGGCAGTACCTGGGTCCATGCGATGGGTGCCGGCGCTATCGGCACCCTCGTCCTCGGGGTGATGACCCGGGTTGCCCTGGGACATACCGGTCGTCCGCTGCGTCTGCCAAGGGGTGCGGCAGTCCTCTACGGGCTGGTGACCCTGGCCGCCCTGGTTCGTATAGCGGTGCCGTGGCTGCCCCCGGAGGCCTATCTGCCTGCGCTGCTGGTCTCGGGGCTGGCCTGGGTGGCTGCCTTCTTCGGGTTCACCATTGTCTACTGGCCGATCCTGTCCCGCCCTCGTGTCGACGGCCGCCCGGGCTAGTCGCTGGGCCCGCTACCGAGCGACTGCGCTCGTCACTGCCGGCCGCTCTCACGAGGCTGCGACCCGGAGGAGGCGGGGCGGTCAACGGTGACGCCGCCAGGTCCAGGATGTGCCGATGGTCCTGTACAACGCGATCAGGGCCCGTCCGCGTGGCTCCCAGGCCCTCCACCGGGGTTGCTGCTCACCGCCGGATCCAGCGGCCAAGCGCCCGCGGCGGCAGGCTCCCCATGGGCCGAGGTCCGGATCGGGCCGGCCTCTGTGCCGGCCCGATCGTGCACTCAGTCTTGCTGTCCCAGGTCCATATCGCGGCGTTTACCCGTCAGGGCCTCGAGGAAGGCCACGAGATCCGCCTGCTCGTCCTCGCTCAGGCCCAGCGGTTCCATGAGCGCCGACTTGTTTGGATGGTCCCCGCCGCCGCGGTTGTAGAAGGCGACGACGGCCTCGAGGCTATCCAGCGCGCCGTTGTGCATATAGGGTGCCGATTGCTTGATATTGCGCAGCCCCATGGTGCGGAACTTGCCCCGGTCAGCGGGATCTTTGGTGACGGCCTGTCGGCCCGGATCCTCCTCCAGGGAGGCCCAGCCCTCCATGCCCAGGCGCTTGGCATCGAAACGGATGGAGGCCAGCGCGGCGGAATCGTCCGTGACATGCTCATCAGGTACGCCCAGGTTGTAGAACTGGTTGTCGGTGAGATTGGGGCCGTTGTGACAGGTGATGCAGTTGCCCTTGCCCATGAACAGGGCCAGGCCGCGTTTCTCGGCCTCACCTAGGGCCTCCTGGTCGCCTGCCATGTACTGGTCCAGCGGGCTGTCCTCGAAGACCAGGGTACGCTCATAGCTGGCGATAGCCTGGCCGATGCGCCTGGGGGTGATATCGGAGTCACCGAAGGCCGACTCAAAGGCCTTCCTGTACCCCTCGTCCGTTTTGAGCTGCTCCGCCAGGAGATCCAGGTTGTTGTTCAGGTGGAGCACGTTCTTGATCGGGCCCAGGGCCTGCTTGTCGAGGGAGCCAGCGCGTCCGTCCCAGATCAGGGGCCGGTTGTAGGCCACGTTGATCAGGGTCGGCGAGTTGCGCCGCTCGGTCATGGAAGGGTAGGCAGGGCCAGTAGCCGTAGGCACGGCGAACCCGTGATCCGGCAGATGGCAGCTCTGGCACGACAGACTGCCGTCGCCTGAGAGCCGGGTGTCGCGGAATAGCTTTTGCCCTAGCTTCACCTTGGCCTCGGTCAGGGGATTGTCTTCAGGGACAGGGACGGGCCCCGGTTGGCCGATGGCCTTCCTGGTTGCGGCAGGCGACGGTGTCTCGCCGGCCGAGGCGACGGCAACCAGGCCAAGTACGCAGGCAAGGCCCAGGGCCAGTGCCGAGCTCGGGTAGCGCATTGCTTATCTCCCATACGTTCTGAGTAGGCATGACCCGGACAGGTCCAGATCACGGTGTCTACGTGGCCCTCTATAGCACCTGTCGGTGCGGGCGCAATCGGCTGCGGCCTCCGGGGCGCGTTCCGGGCTGCTCACTGTGGCCGGCTGCAGGTGGCGCGCCTGCGGTACTGGCGGTGCATGTGGGGGTGGCCGGGATGGACCCGGCAGACCGCCACAGGGCAGGCATTGGTGGGCCGTAAACGGCTAGTGGGTGGCTAGCGACAGGAGACGCGGGTTACGGGGACCTGGGAGGTGGTGAAGCACGCGCGGATCTGATAGGTCTCATCGATGTGGAGGTGCCGTGCGCCTTCCGGTGGCTCGACGAACTCTGCGGTATGCCTCGAGCCATCGTCCAGTCGAGCTCGGAGCCGCTGGGCCAGCTCCTCGGCGAAGTGCTCTGTCCAGAGTCGGCCGTAGTAACCGGGCAAGCGGAGCCGGATCCTTGCACACTGGTAGTTGAGCACTTCCTTGAAGATATGGCCGCCCCGCTCTGTGAGCACCAGCTTGGGACGCTCATAGGTGGAGGCACCCAGGATCTCGATGCCGCTGCAGCTGGCGACCTTCACCTCGGCCTGCACCGGTGCCACCGCGATGAGCATCCCGCAGACAGCCAGCCCGGCCAGGCGCCGGTGTCGACTGCCCAGCCTGGGCATCCACCCCTGTGCTGCGGGTCCGCCTGGTGCCCTGGGGGCGGCCGCGTGAGGCTGTGTCATTGCCCCTCCGTACCCTGCCCGGAAGGGCCCTCTTCGGGAGGCGTCTTCCGGCGTCTGGCCGTGCTGGCCTTCTTGCTGCTGGTGCTGCTTTTGGTCTTGGCAGTGGACGTCTTCTTGGTGGTCGAGCGCTTCTTGGTGGTCGAGCGCTTCTTGACCGGCCCTGCCTTCTTCTTGGCGGTACCTCTGGCTGGCCGGGCCGGCTCCGGCGCCCCCTCGCTAGCCCCGGGCTCCGCTGCCTTGTGCCCGGGCTCGCCAGCCCGGGCAGGGGGGCCGGCTTGCTCGCCCTCTGCCCCCCGACCAGTGCCGGCATCGCGGCCCGCTGGGGTCTCACCGCCAGTACCGGGGGTCCCCGGCTGCGTTGATGGACCGCCACCCGTTCCGCCAGCAGGGGGCGTCCCGCCGCCCTCGGGGCCGCCGGGACCCTCTTCGGGGACATCCGCGATGCGGCGCACGTGTCGTTGCGCGCTGAGACAGCCCAGCGGGATGGCGACCAGGGTCAGCACGGTCGCGACAAGGGTCCCGAAGAACAGGCTCACCGCCATACCCTGGAAGATGGGGTCCTGGATGATCGCGAAGGCGCCGGCCATCAAGGTGAGGGCGGTGATCAAAATCGGGCGCATACGGATCTCGCCCGCCGAGATCACCGCATCGATCATCTTGCGACCCGAGGAGACCTCGTTGCGCACGAACTCCACCAGCAGGATGGAGTTGCGCACGATGATCCCGGCCAGGGCGATCATCCCGATCATGGAGGTAGCGGTGAACTCGGCCGCCATCAGCCAGTGTCCGCCGACGATGCCGATCAGGGTCAGCGGGATCGGGCCCATGATGAGCAGGGCAACCGTGTAGTTCTTGAACTGATAGACGATCAGCCCGTAGATGAGGATCAGGGCGCCGGCGAAGGCGATCCCCATGTCGCGGAAGGTCTCGTAGGTGACCGTCCACTCCCCCGACCACTCGAAATCCGCCTGCTGACTGGTCTTGGGCGGCCCGATGAGGCCCCCGGGCATGCCGCTCATCTGGTACCCGTTCGGGGTCCTGTAGCCGTCCAGCAGATCCTCCACTGCCAGCATCCCGTAGATCGGCGCACCCAGGCGGCCCTCCATCTCGCCCGTCACGTATTCCATGGGGCGCAGGTCCTTGTGATAGATGATCGGGTCGTGCTCCTCGCGGACGAAGCGCCCGACCTCGCCCAGGGGGATGGTCTGGGCCTTGGGCTGGGGTACGGGCATCTCGGCCATCTGCCGGCCGTAGCCTGTACCCACCGCCGCGCCGCCGGCTGACGGGATGGGGAGCTCGGTGAGCCGCTTGACCTCCGAGCGCTGCGACAGGGGGACCTGCAGGATGATATAGGTGGGCTCCAGGACGACACCCCGCTTGGCGTCGCCCATCCGATGGTCATCCAGGATCATCTCCAGGTTGCGGTTGATGGTGGATACGGTGACGCCCTCGCGAACCGCCTTCTGGGTATCCACCTGGAACTTCCAGTACTCGTAGGGCGCGGCCAGATAGTTGTCCACGTCGACGATGTTGTCCACCTGCTCGAACATGTCGGTCATGTCCCGGGCGACCTGGCGTCGCGTCTCCCCATCCGGGCCGTAGATCTCGGCTACCACGGTCTGAAGCACCGGCGGCCCGGGGGGCATCTCCACGACCTGGATGCGGGCGCCGAGCTCTTCCGCCACGGGGGTCAGCAGCTCGCGTGCGGCTACCGCAATAGCGTGGCTCTGGCGCTCGCGCTTGTGCTTGTCCTCAAGCTTGACCTGGATCTGGCCCTGCCACGCCTCCTCGCGCAGGTAGTAGTGGCGCACCATGCCGTTGAAGTTGAAGGGTGCAGCGGTGCCCGAGTAGGCCTGGGTGGAGCGCACCTCGGGGATCTTGCGTAGCTCCTTGCTCAGGCGGCTGGCGACGTTCGCCGTGGTTGGCAGGGCCGTCCCCTCCGGCATGTTGATGACCACCTGGAAGGTTGACTTGTTGTCGAAGGGCAGCATCTTGACCGGCACCACCTTCAGGGGGAAGAGCGCTGCCGCGGCCACCGTGAGCACGATCAAGGTGATCAGGAAGGTCCGCCGATAGCGGGGCGTGGTGCACATGCGCTCCATCATGGGTCGATAGAAGCTGCGGATGCCTCTGCGTATGCGCTCCTCGCGCCGCTCGGCACGCTCCAGCGAGCGCAGCCGCGGCCTCAGCTGATAGGCGACCCACGGGGTGAAGATAAAGGCGGCCAGGAGGGAGAAGAACATGGCCGATGAGCCCAGCACTGGGATGGGGCGCATATAAGGCCCCATCAGGCCGCTCACGAAGCCCATGGGTAGCAGCGCCGAGATGATGGTCAGCGTGGCCAGCACCGTGGGATTGCCAACCTCGCGGACGGCGTCGATGGCGACCGATATCTTGGTCTCCCCAGCCACCAGCCAGCGCCGGAAGATGTTTTCCACCACCACGGTCGCGTCATCGACCAGGATGCCGATGGCGAAGACCAGCGCGAACAGGCTCACGCGGTCGATGGTGTAGTTCAGCACCCAGGCCGACCATACCGTGACCAGCACCACGATGGGGATGACCGTGATGACCACCGTTGCCGCGCGCACCCCGAGGCCGATGAGACACAGGATGGAGACGATGATCGCGGCCTCGAACAGGGCCCCAAGCAGGTCATTGACCTTGTTATTGGCCGTCTTGCCGTAGTTCCGGGTGATGTCGACGTTGACGTTGCCCGGGATGAGGCTGCCCTTGAGCTGGTCGAGCTGGGCCAGAATGTCCCTGGCAACGGTTACGCCGTTGGTGTCGATCTTCTTGGCGATGGCGACGGTAACGGCAGCTGCGCCGTCAGCCTCGGGCCGGCCCTCCTGGCGCCCCGGCCCGCTGCTATAGGTTACGATCTGCTTGGCCTCCTCGGGGCCGTGGCTCACCTCCGCTACATCGCGCACATAGATGGGCTGCTGCCCCCGCACGCCGATGACCAGGCCCTCCACCTCCTCGACTGTGTTGAGGAAATTGCCGGCATAGACCTCGTACCGGGTGCCCGCTTCCTCCGTGTAGCCGGTCTTCCGCTCGCCGTTGGCCCGACGAATGGTGCTGGCGATCTGATCGAGGGTCATGCCGAAGCCGCTCAGGCGCTCCGGACGGACTTTCACGCGGAACTGCTCGCGGCGCCCACCGACCACGAAGCCGTCCCCGGTATTGGGCACCTCCGATAGCCGCTGGAGGACGTGCTGGCCCAGTGTGCGCAGGTGGGAGTCGTCGACCTCCGTGGACCAGAGGGTGACGTTGACGATCGGCACGTCGTCGATGCTGACCGCCTTGACCAGCGGCATGCCGACACCGGGCGGGATCCGGTCCTTGTTGGACTGGAGCTTGTCGTGGATCTTGACGATGGAGTCGCGCATCGACTCCCCGACCTCGAAGCGTACCGTCACCACCGCCTCGCCGCGGCGCGTTGCGGAGTAGACGTGCTTGATGTCCGGGACCTCGCTCATGAGCCGCTCGAGCGGGCTGGTCACCAGGCTCTCCACCTGCTTCGGGGGGACCCCTGGATAGCGCACCATGAGGTCGATCATGGGCACCGAGATCTTGGGGTCCTCCTGTCGCGGCGTGAACAGGAGTCCGAGCACGCCGATCACCAGCGCGGCGATAATCAGCAGCGGCGTTACGGGCGAGTCGATGAACTGCCGGGCCATCCGCCCGGCGATCCCGAGTGGCGGCTGCGGCGCCTCGGAGCTCGGGGAGGGGGTGCTGCTATCCTTGGGTCCTGGGTTCTGCTCGTCGCTCATCTCGGCAGGCTGCGGCGACAGGCGGTGGCCACAGCTCGCGGGCGGGCGCCTGCCTTGGCCCTCGTTGTCGTTGTGGCCGGGGCTTCATCCCCTTTTTTAGTCATGCCTTTGAAAATCGTCAATCGAACGCACGACCAGTCAGGAGCAGCCACGTGAGGGTAGCCACCAATCTCATCATCGGCCCGCTCGGTGCGGGCAAGTCCACGGCCATTCGCCAGCTGCTGGTCGCGCGCCCGGAGGCGGAGCGCTGGGCCGTCCTGGTCAACGAGTTCGGCGAGGTCGGCATCGATGCCGCTACCCTGCGGGCCAGCGATCAGGTGACCGTGCGCGAGATTGCGGGGGGCTGTGTCTGCTGCGGGGCCCAGATGCAGCTGCGGGTGACGCTGACTCGGCTCCTGCAGCGCGGACCGCGCCCGCACCGGCTGCTGATCGAGCCCACCGGGCTGGGGCATCCAGCCGGTGTCGTAGACGCGCTGCGCGATCCCTGGCTGGCCGAGGCCTTGGAGCTGCGTGCGACCATTGCCCTGATCGATCCCCGCGAGTTCTCCGCCGAGCGCATCGATCGGGGGTCGGTTCTGGGCGATCAGCTAGCCCTCGCGGACGTGGTGGTCGTCAACAAGTCGGATCTGGCCAGGCGCGCGGAGGTGGAGGCTGTCCTGCGTTACGTCGAGGGGCTCTACCCACCGAAGCGGGCCGTGGTGGTGGCCGAGCGGGCCAACGTTGACCCGGGCCTGCTGGACGAGGCGGGCGATCTGCCCGAGGATCTATCGGCGGCTCACTCGCATGATCATGGCGAGGAGGCCTGTACGATCGGGGCGAGCGGTGAGGGCCCTGGTGGCAGCCAGGTCTTCCAGGCCTCGGATCTCGGAGTGGAGACGCGAGGGTGGGTATTCCCGCCGGACCGCGTCTTCGATCGGCGCTGTCTTCTGCGCCTCTTCGAGGCCATGGACGACGGCCCCGCACTCGGTCTGCCCGCCCTGCGCCGCGCCAAGGGGGTGTTCAATACCGGTCAGGATTGGCACCGGCTCGACTGGGCCCACGGCGCTGGGGCCCCGGAGCCGGTGAGCTACCGCCGGGACAGCCGGCTCGAGGTGCTGGTGGATGCCACGAGCACCCCGGACTGGGAGCGCTTTCAGGCGGCACTGGCCGAATGCCTGCGTCAGTGAGCCGGCAGCGGCTCCTGGTCGGCATCGACGATCGTGTGGCCCATGTTGGGATGACACGGCCCGTGTCGCTGTGCCTCATGCCGTTGTCAGCCGACCGCGTGTGGGCTGGCTCGATGTGGTGAAGGCAATGGGCCTGCATACCGGCGTGCGAGGCACGGCGGGCTTCATGGGGGCTGGCTCGTTGCCTAGGATGGGCTCATGTAATAGGGGAAGGTCGGGGCGCACTGCGCGGATAACCGCTTGCTGCCTCACGCTCCCCGGCCCCGATGGTTGGAACATACCGGCAAGGTGATCATGACGCTTGAGATAACGCCCATCGCGGCCTTTAGCGATAACTACATATGGCTGGTTCGGGGAGCGGACGCCGACCGGGCCGTGGTGGTCGATCCGGGGGATGCCGGTCCGGTGCTGCGTCGGCTTGGCGAGGCGAGCCTGGAGCTGGCGGCCGTGATGATCACCCACCACCATATGGATCACGTGGGCGGGGTTCGCCGTCTCCTCCAGCACTGGCCGGACATCCCCGTCTACGGCCCACAGGCGGAGTCGATACCGGGCATGACGCATGCCCTTTCCGAGGGGGACGCCGTCGAGCTGGAGGCGCTGCAGGCTGGCTTTCATGTGATGGAGGTGCCCGGGCACACGGCCGGCCACATCGCCTATGTTGGCGAAGGGGCACTGTTCTGCGGTGACACGCTCTTCTCGGTGGGTTGTGGGCGGCTGTTCGAGGGCACGCCGGGGCAGATGTACGCCTCGCTCGCTCGCCTGGCGGCCCTGCCCGAGGCGACCCGGGTGTACTGCGCTCACGAGTACACCCTCAAGAACATCGGCTTCGCGCTGCAGGTAGAGCCTGGCAACGACGATCTAACCGCGCGCCAGCAGGAGGCCCAGGAGCAGCGGGCGGCGGGTCGCCCGACCGTGCCGACCACGATCGGTCTGGAGCGCCGTACCAACCCCTTCCTTCGCAGCGACCAGCCGCAGGTGGTCTCGTCCGCGCAGACCTTCGCGGGGCACGCCCTCGCGGATCCGGTAGCTGTCTTCTCCGCTCTGCGGGGCTGGCGGGACCGCGCCTAGCACGCGGGCAGCTGCTGGCCCGTCGGTGCCCCTGGCTATGTCAATGAGACGGGCCACTGCCCCGGCGAGGCGGCGGCACCGGATCGTAGCCGCCCTTGTGGAAGGGGTGGCAGCGCAGCACGCGGCGCAGGCCCAGCCATGTCCCGCGCAAGGGGCCGTGGGCCTGGACGGCCTCCTCCGCATACTCGGAGCACGTTGGATAGAAGCGGCAGTGCTGGCCGAGCCAGGGGCTGAAGACATAGCGGTAGCCCCTGATCAGGCCGATCATGAGCCTTCTGCCGTACATGGTCCTGTTATCCGTACAGGGTGTCCGGGTCGACCAGCATCTGGCCGATGACCTCGACGTGGTTGCCGCGGATGGCGTTGTAGAAACAGCTCTTGCGTCCGGTGTGGCAGGCGGGCCCCTTCTGATCCACCAGCAGCAGCAGTGTGTCGCCGTCGCAGTCGATCCGCGCCTCGACCAGGTGCTGCACCTGTCCGGAGGACTCGCCCTTGCGCCACAGCCGCTGGCGAGAGCGCGACCAGTAGCATACATGCCCGCTGGCCAGCGTCTCATCGATGGCCTCCAGGCTCATCCAGGCCATCATGAGCACCTCGCCGGTGTCATGCTGCTGAGCGATGGCGGGGATGAGGCCGTCGGCGTCGAGCCTGAGGCTGCCCCGAACCTCGGACCAGGGCAGGCGAGCCCCTAGCTCGGCCTTCTCGTTGTCGCGGATGGAGACGGGGGACATGGTGGGCGCCGATCCCGATTAAGTATTTGCTAATGCTAACATATCGACCTGCGCTGCACGGCCATGGTCCTCTGCTATCCTGTCCAGACTCCAAGTCGCTGACCGAGGAGATGACATGGCATTGCCGCGCCTGCTTGGGCTGGCCTTCGGCCTCGCCTGCCTCGCTGCCGTCGGCCAGGTCGATGCCCTGACCCTGAAGGGCCCGCGGATGCAGGGTGGCCTGGTGCGGGGACATACCCATCCGGATGCCGAGGTCGAGCTGAATGGGCGCCAGGTCCGCGTCTCCCCGGATGGCGTGTTCCTCATCGGCTTTGGCCGGGATGCCGATCCCCGGGCCCGGCTCACCGTGACCCTGCCCGACGGGAGCCGGCGGGAGCGTGTCCTGGAGATCGCAGCGCGCGACTACGATGTCCAGCGGATCGACGGGCTGCCGCCCGAGCAGGTGACCCCGGATCAGGCGGTCCTGGACCGGATCCGCCGCGAGGCAGCGATGGTGGCAGAGGCCCGCCGGCGGGACGACCCGCGGACGGGCTTCACTGAAGGCTTTCAGTGGCCGCTCATCGGCACCATCACCGGCGTCTACGGCAGCCAGCGCATCCTCAACGGTGAGCCCCGTCGTCCCCACTACGGGGTGGATATCGCAGCCAAGGCCGGCAGCCTCGTGAGGGCCCCCGCGGACGGTTTGGTGACCCTGGTCCATCCGAGCATGTATTTCTCGGGTGGCACACTGATGCTGGACCACGGCCACGGCCTCTCCTCGGCCTTCCTCCATCTGGCCTCGATCCGGGTCTCGGAAGGGGAGGCGGTGGAGCAGGGCGAGCCCATTGCCAGGGTGGGCGCGACCGGGCGGGCTACCGGTGCCCACCTGGACTGGCGGATCAACCTGTTCGACCAGCGCCTGGATCCGCAGCTGTTGGTGGGGCAGATGCCCGACCCGGGCTAGCTACGTTGCAGGCCAGCGGCGGGGGCCTGGCAGCCGAGACCTGGGCATCGGCGCGTCAGGGCACACCATCGCCGCGCCGGGGCAGTACGGCGCACATGTTATCGTTACCCGCCTGCATTGCGGGCACGCGGGGCCCGCGTGCCGTATCCGTGAGGGGTGCCTTGTCCGGTCTGTTCCGCCTCGCTGTCGCCGCTGCGCTGGCCCTCTCGCTCGGGGCCTGCGGATCACAGGCCAGGCTATACCAGGACGAGGTCTATGTCTTCGGGACGCTCGCCCAGATCCAGGTCTGGGGCGAGGGAAGTGAGCGCGCGGAGGCCGCTATCCGTGCCGTGGAGGCCGACTTTAGAAGGCTCCACCGGGAGTGGCATGCCTGGCAGCCGGGACCGCTGACCCGCCTCAATGCTGCCCTGGCGCAGGGGCGGTCCTTGGATACGGAGCCCTCCATCGCGGCCCTCATTCGCGAGGCCAAGCCCCTCTATCGCAGCAGCCGGGGCCTGTTCAATCCGGCTATCGGGGGGCTCATCCGGCTCTGGGGGTTTCACAGCAGCGAGCCGCCCGATGGCCCGCCCCCGAGCGACGCCGCCATCCAGCGATGGCTGGACGCCGATCCTGGCATGGATGACCTGACGGTCACCGGCAACAAGGTGGAGACCAGCAACCCTTCTGTTCAGCTGGACTTTGGTGCCTTTGCCAAAGGGGTCGCGGTTGATCGGGCTATCGCCCGGCTCCGGGCATCGGGTATCGACGCCGCCATCGTGAACGCCGGAGGTGACCTGCGGGCGATTGGCCGTCGCGGCGAGCAGCCTTGGCGCATCGGCATCCGCCACCCGCAGGGCCAGGGTGTTTTGGCGTCGCTGGAGGTGGCCGGCGACGAGGCGGTGTTCACCTCGGGCAACTACGAGCGCTATCGCGAGCACGAGGGGGTGCGCTACGCCCATATCATCGACCCGCGCACCGGGCGCCCAGTCCGGCATGTAGCCTCCGCCACGGTCCTGCACGATCAGGGATCCGTGGCGGACGCGGGCGCGACGGCGCTGGCGGTAGCGGGACCCGCCCGCTGGTATACGGTGGCCCGTGACATGGGGTTACGCTATGCCATGCTCGTCGACGAGGCCGGCAAGGTCTACATGAGCCCGGGCATGGCGCGACGCGTCCGCTTCCAGGGTGAGGCCAGGCCGGAGATCATCCTGAGCGACGCTTTGCTCCCTGATGCAACCGAAGACGCTGGAGGCGAGCCCTGATGCGCGTTCTGCTGCTCCTCGTGCCATGGCTGGTGATCAACCCCGCATGGGCTGGCGAGCCGCTGGGTGTCTTTGTCAGCATCCTGCCGCAACGATACCTGGCGGAGCGCATCGGCGGCGAATACATCGAGGTCTCGGTGATGGTGCAGCCGGGGGCCAGCCCCGCGACCTACGAGCCGCGACCGCGCCAGATGACCCGTCTGGCGAAGGCAGAGCTCTACTTCCGGATCGGTGTCCCGTTCGAGCGCGCATGGATGGATCGGCTGCGCTCGATCAATCCCGATATGGAGGTGGTGGCCACGTCCCAAGGCATCGAGCGCCGCCACATGGGGACACTCCAGGGCTCGGGGTCCGAGCGGGGTCTCGCGGACCCCCATGTATGGACCAGCCCGCCTTTGGCCAAGCTCGTGGCGCGCAACATGCGGGATGCCCTCGTTCGCCATGACCCCGGGCACGCGGCCGCCTATCGCGAGGGCTATCAGGCGCTGGCAGCGGACCTGGACCAGCTGCATCGGGATATCAGGGCCATCCTGCGGGATCTGGATCGGCGCAGCTTCATGGTCTTCCATCCCTCCTGGGGATACTTCGCCGATACCTATGGCCTCAAGCAGATCCCCATCGAGATCGAGGGCAAAGCACCCAGCGCCCGGCAGCTCGCCCGTATCATCGACAAGGGGCGGCGCGAGGAGGTGAGCGTCATCTTCGTCCAGCGTCAGTTCAGTCGCGACACCGCCGAGGCGGTGGCCGATGCCATCGGCGCCGAGGTGGTCCAGGTCGACCCCCTGGCCGCGGACTACATCGCCAATATGCGCCGCGTGGCGCGGGCGTTCGCTGCCGCCCTGGACGAGGCATGAGCCCGATCATCGAGCTCCGCGGGGTCTCGTTCCGCTATGGCCGGCGGCTGATCCTGGAGGACATCGACCTCCGCGTGGAGGCCGGCGAGTTCCTCGGGCTGGTCGGCCCCAACGGCGGTGGCAAGAGCACGCTGCTCAAGATCATCCTGGGTTTGCTGCCGCCCAGCCGCGGCAGGGTCGAGGTGCTGGGGCGGCCACCCGAGGAGGGGCGCCGCGAGCTCGGCTATGTGCCCCAGTTTGCGCTGTTTCCCCGTGACTTTCCGATCACGGTGCTGGATGCGGTGCTGCTGGGTCGCCTCGGCAAGACGCGCTGGATCGGTCCCTGGCGGCGCAGCGACCGGGAGATCGCCCAGCGGGTCCTCAAGGAGTGCGAGATCGCCCACCTTGCAGGGCGGTCACTGGACACCCTTTCGGGTGGCCAGATGCAGCGGGTCCTGGTTGCGCGAGCGCTGGCCAGCGAGCCGTGGATCCTTCTCCTGGATGAGCCCACGGCCAACGTCGACCTGCGCGGCGAGAAGGACATCTTCGATCTATTTCGAGCGCTCAACGAGCGTATGACGATCGTCGTGGTCTCCCACGACATCGCCTTCATCTCGGAGTACGTGGGCCGCGTAGCGTGCCTCAACCGCACGCTCGTCTGTCACCGCGCCGCGGACATCAGCGGCGATCTGGTCCAGGAGCTCTACGGGGCGCCGGTCAGGGCCATTCACCACGACCACCATGGCCGAGGCCAGTCATGAGCGAGTTTCTGCGGGCGGCGCTGTCCCAGAGCTTCATGCAGCATGCCCTGCTCGGCGGGGTCCTGGCCAGCATCGGCTGCGGTGTTATGGGTACCTATGTGGTGGTCAAGCGCATCGGCTACCTGGCTGGGGGCATCGCGCACTCCGTGCTCGGCGGCATGGGCATCGCCTACTTCCTGGGCGGCAGCCCCGTGCTGGGATCGCTGATCGCGGCACTGGTCGCCGCACTGATCATCGGCTGGGTCAAGCTGCGCCTGCATCAGCAGGAGGACACCGTCATCGGCGCCATCTGGGCGGTCGGCATGGCCCTTGGCGTAGTCTTCATATCGCAGACGCCGGGCTACAAGGTCGATCTGATGAGCTATCTATTCGGCAACATCCTCATGGTGCCACGCAGTGATCTCTACCTCATGGCGGTGCTCGACGGCCTGATGGTCCTGGCCGTAACCTTGTTCTACAAGCAGTTCCTCGCCGTCTCCTTCGACGAGGAGTTCGCCCGTGCGCGCGGCGTCTCGGTAGAGGGCTTCTATCTGTTGCTGCTCATGCTGGTGGCCTTGACGGTTGTGATCCTGGTACAGGTCGTCGGTCTGATCCTGGTGATCGCGCTGCTTACCCTCCCGGCTGCTATTGCCAGCCAGTATGTGCGAACCCTGGGGCGGATGATGCTTGTGGCCACGCTGATGGGGGCGGCCTTCACCACCGGAGGCCTTGCGCTCTCCTATCAGCCCGACCTCCCTGCCGGTGCCACGATCATCCTGGTGGCAGGCTGTGTCTTCCTGGCCTCCAGCGTGGGCAGGGCCCTGTGGCTGCGTTACCGGCCCCGAAGGGAGGCGGCACGAGGCTGACGTGGGCCCATGGCATCCGGCGTCGCCGCGCGGGCAGCCGCAGCCGTCCGCGTAGCCACCTTCAATGCGAGCCTGACGCGCGGCCGGCCCGGCGACCTCCTCCAGGACCTTCGCTGGGGCGGCGATCGCCAGATACACCGCGTAGCCGAGATCATCCAGCGTGTTCGCCCCGACCTGCTGCTATTGAACGAGGTGGATTACGTGGCGGGCGGGCGCGCCCTGGCCGCCCTACAGCGCAACTACCTGGATGTGCCGCACCAGGATGCCCGAGCCCTGCACCTGCCCTACCGGTTCGTGGCGCCCTCCAATACCGGTGTGGACTCGGGCCTCGACCTGGACGGCGACGGTCGCCTTGGTGGGCCGGGCGATGCCCTGGGCTACGGGGCCTTCCCAGGACAGTATGCCATGGCGCTGCTGTCCCGTTATCCGCTCGCCGTGGCGGGGGCCCGTACGTTTCGTAGCCTGCCCTGGCGTGACATCCTGGATGGCCTCCTGCCGGTAGCGGAAGGTGACGGGCCGTGGGGATCCGGGTGTGCCCAGGCGATCCTCCCCGTGTCGTCCAAGAGCCACTGGGACGTCCCGGTCTCGATCGGCGGTCGCTACCTGCATCTGCTGTGCAGTCACCCGACGCCGCCCGTGTTCGACGGACCCAGGGCCGTGAACGCACGCCGCAACCATGACGAGATCCGCCTCTGGATGGACTACCTGCGTCCGGGGGCCGCGCGCTATATCGTCGATGACCAGGGCCGTCCCGGCGGGCTGGAGTCGGGGGCACGCTTCGTCATCCTCGGTGACCTCAATGCATCGCCCGTCGAGGGCACCTCGATGCCCGGCGCCATCGAGCAGCTGCTTGGGCATGAGGCAGTCGACGCCCGGGTTGTCCCCGAGAGCCCGGGAGGCGCCGAAAACGATCCCGGCAATCCCTATGCGCGCTACCACACCGCGGACTGGCGCATGCGCGTGGACTACGTATTGCCTTCGAGTCGGGGCTGGGCGATCGTTGGCGGGGGCGTCTTCTGGCCGTCGCGTTCCGAGCCCCTGGCCCACCTGGTGGCGCCCGGTCCGGCCAGCTCGGATCACCGCCTGGTCTATCTGGATCTGGTCCTGCAGTGACGGGACCTGATGACAGATTGCACGAGGGCACCCACCACGCCACCTGCCGTACCGTAGACGTGCGCCTCCAGGATGACGCGGCCACCCACCAGGGCCTCGGCAACCGGCTCGGGACCGACGCCCTGCTCGTAGGCCAGCTTGAGGCCCAGGATCGCGAGCAGGGCCCACCGCAGCCAGCCTCGCTCGGCAAGCGCTCCGCCGGCTAACACGCCGTGCAGGACGCCCGATAGGCCCACGTACCAGGCGATATCGGGGTCTAGCAGTAGCAGACCACCGCTGACGGCCAACGCAGCCGGCAGGAGGAGCATCGCCAGTGCACCAGGTGCTCTCAGCTTCGGCAGGATATAACAGCAGAGCAGCAGCGCAGCGGCGTTGAGCAGCGCATGCGCCCAGTCGAGGTGTACCAGATGCGCCGTTAGCAGGCGCCACACCTGGCCGTCCATGACGGCGGCCCGTTCGTATCGCAGTCCCAGGAATGCTGGCTCACCCGTGGCCTGCAGCGCGAGGATGATGGCAACCAGCGTGGCGGGCAGCACCCAGCCTGCGGCGCCCCGAGTGCGATGGGATATGGGCGGGGCGCTTGAGTGTGACTGCGGACCGGGGGATGATGCGGACATCGACGGTCGACTCGAAGGTTGGGGCGGTGGCCAGCGAGCCTCTGATGCCCGAGGGCGAAGACCTGCGTCGCGCGGTGCGCTG
>Ga0207797_1001562_pt1 | contig 16459 bp, 17 predicted proteins | sample PRCRCaboRojoPR_6_FD_187275 | JGI IMG/M metagenome (GOLD analysis project Ga0207797, IMG submission 187275) | Marine sediment microbial community from Cabo Rojo, Puerto Rico - PR CR 10% Liquid 1 (SPAdes) | ecosystem: Environmental > Aquatic > Marine > Coastal > Sediment | place: Cabo Rojo, Puerto...
GATCGCCCGAAAATGCTCAGCCTTGCCAGAGAGCGTCTGGCTGCCGTGAAGAAGACCCATCCGACGGCTCAACTCTTGGACGCGGATACCATACGGGCGGTCTTTCTGGTAACCGAAGAGCCTCGGCTGTATCACAACTTTGCCATGGCGGCGTATCGGGACGTTGGCATTTCCCGAAAAATGGCGCTTCAGCGCATACTGAAACCCTTCTTGCAGCCGGGGCGGTTGATCTGATTGATCGGATACATTCGGCGGGAATCCCATAGGAAATTCGATTTCCGCCTTGCGGTACGTCAACCCCGCTGCATCTTTGCAGCGGGGTTGCCTGTTTACGTGCAGCGTGTAAGACAATGACACCGACGGGGAAGATAAAGGAGTCCGGAAAGAATGCCCAACGAGATGCCCATTTCTGCAATCAGTGAAGCGGTGACGAAACTGAAGGCACTCAGGCCGGGATATTCCCAATTGCTCGATTTTTACGAACAGCTCTGCCTGGCCCAGGAAACGGCGAAAAAAGAGGTGCGACTGGAACCGGTACAGATCTCCGAAGATATCCTTTCGGCAAAAAGGAAGGGGGGATTTTCTCTGATTGAACCGCCCCAATTCGGTGTGGACATGGAGGTGGCTGAGAGTTTATTGAACACATTTTTCCGTTTGGCTGGGGAGGCCAACGAGGTGTTGGCAGGAGCGGCAAAAAGCATACATGCTGCCGTCGAGACAGATTCCCTTACCCTCTCCGTGCTCTTTTCCAAGGTCTTGGCAGGCGATGACATCTATCTCAAACGTCTTGCCGACGACCTGGATGTGGACGAAAAGATACTGGCATTTGCGGCCTACACCTGCATCCGTCCCTCTTTGTGCATACAGGCCCGTCAACTGAGCAAGGACTATCTGGACCCGGAAAGCCTGTGGGAGAAAGGATATTGTCCGGTCTGTGGAAGTCCCCCGGCCCTCTCCATTCTTCACGGAGAAGAAGGGCAACGATCCCTCGTATGTGCCCTTTGCGATTCTCAGTGGAAAACGATCAGAATCTTTTGCCCCTTTTGTGAAAATAGAGACCAGAAGCGATTGGCCTATTTCTTTAGCGAAAAAGAAAAGGATTGTCGGGTAGACGTATGTGACAAATGCAACAGGTACATCAAGACGCTCGATTCGAGACAAATGGAACGTCCCTTTTATCCCTTCATCGAGCAGGTGGGAAGCCTCCACCTCGACATGATAGCGGCGGAACGGGGCCTTGAAAGCGGTGTTCCGCTCTGGCTGACGCACTGACGTGGGTTTTCCTTCTTCCCAACACCGGAAGGGTGTGATACGATTTGTTAAATGAAATGGAGCCTTGGATCTTTTACGGATAATCTACAGGAGGTAAGCCCATGAAGAAAAAATCGTTCCGGGGGGCGATGGTTTTGGTTTTGGTTTTCTGGATGGGTGTCGGGGCCATGGCGGCGCCTACTTTTCAAGAAGGCGGCAAACTGCCCGAGTTCAAGCTGCCCGTGCCATCGGAAGAGGAACACCAAGAATACCTGGGCCTCACGGGCAAGGGAGATTTTGAGCTTGAGGAGATCGATGCCGAGGTGGTGATTATCGAGATTTTCAGCATGTACTGTCCTCATTGTCAGCGGGAAGCACACAAAATCAATACGCTCTATGAGTTAATCGGTCAACAAGAGGGCCTTCAGAAAAAAGTGAAGCTTATCGGTATCGGGGCGGGCAATTCTGCCTTTGAAGTGAATATATTTCGGGAGACCTACCAGGTACCCTTTCCCTTGTTTGCCGATGAGGACTTTGCCATCCATAAGGCTTTGGGAGAAATCCGGACGCCCTATTTCATCGGTATGAAACTGAAAAACGGTGGTCATGAAATCTTTTATGCCGAACTGGGTGGGTTTGAAAGTGCTGAGGATTTTTTGGAACTGGTCCTTAAACGCTCGGGATTGAAGGAGGGGCAATGAAAAGGATACACGCCGTTTTCTTGGTTATATTCATTGGATCGATTCTTACCCCAACCGGACCAGCCGATTCGGAAATGCACGGCAGTTCGACGGCTTTCAAGGAATCCATTTATCACCCGGGAACGCTAAAGCCCCAAGACAGCACCTTGAAGGTTGAAGTCGGTGATCGGGCGCCTGACTTTATTCTGCCGTCCATATCCGGTGGTCGCGTATCCCTGGAACAGTTCAGAGGCGAAAAGAACGTTGTTCTGTCTTTCGTTCCCGCCGCGTGGACACCGGTCTGTTCTGATCAGTGGCCCGGCTACAATCTCGCCCGGGGGATCTTTGAACGGTACGACACCACCCTTCTCGGGATCACGGTGGACAATATACCCACCTTGTATGCCTGGACACAACGCATGTCCCCCGACAATACGGGAGTCTGGTTCCCCGTTTTATCGGATTTCTGGCCGCACGGGGCGGTAGCGGACAAATACGGGATCTTACGTTCGGACGGCGTTTCAGAACGGGCCCTTTTTGTCATCGACAAGAAGGGCATCATCCGCTACATAGACGTCCACAACATCAACGAAAGACCGCCTCTCGAAATGCTCGTGGAGGAACTGCAGAAGCTGGAGAATTAACCAGAACGGATCACGCCTCGTTTTCACGTGGTTTACGATGAATTCGCAATCTCACAAGTGTGGCGCCTCGCAAGAGGCGCCTTTTTTGTGGATGCCTTGACCTTGTCCTCGGAGATGGTTATGTTGCTTGAGAGGTAAACGATGAAACTGAGATCTAAAGCGCCGATACGGCGGAACTGGAAGGGCACCGGATACCTGACCACCGATCCCAAGTTCGCGGTGGACCATTCTCCCATTCTCGTCCTGGAGGGACCCGGGGGCGGTCCCATCGAACCCGCCGAGGCATATACATATGGCTATGAAATCGTCGAAGCCACGCCTGATGAACTGATGGAGCTCCGCGACGCCGGGTATTACATCCCGTATATCGGCAAGTAATCTTACCCTAAATGAGGGTCTTATTTCGACGGAGGATTCAAGGAACCAACCCGGAAGGAGATCGCATACGATAGCTTTGAAGGATTTCGTGAAACGAAAATTGGTGAAGGGGGTTTGTCGGCGTCCAAAAGAGATGGGACCGACAGCGACAATTTGACGAGCCAAAGCCCGCCGGACCCTGTGCCAGGATCGTGGATAGACTGTGGGCGACCCGACACTCCTGTCTTTCGGATGACCGGATGGGAAGGTCAATGATCCGATCCGCCAGGGTCGTCAAATAATCGACGTGCCACGTAGACTTCTTTCGTCTCCGTTTGTGTCTTTGGATTCAAGCCCCCAGTGCTTTCATGGTCGATTCCTCCCATAATCGGCCTCGGTTGGGAAGGTGGGCCTCGATCACCTCCGCGCCAACCCGACAGCGCACCAAAAACCGATTTGTCCTCTCTATGAAATATCCTTCCTGTATGGGTTCAAGTATCAATCTTTCCGCGTTCATCTGCACCCCCCTCAAGATAGCCTGTCCACAGCACTATACTCACAGGGCCTGGAACATGTCCAGTGCCTCTGGGGCGTTATGTCGAAGCATTCACCGGAAATGAAATTGATTCACCATTTCTTCCGATTTGCCGATAAGACGGTGAGGACGCAGTACATCCAGTCTCGGGATTCCGGAGAGGATACCCGCACGGCCATGGACAGACGTCTTCGTCTTCGATCATGAACGGCGACCGGACACCGGAACAATCCTTGTCGATGTACGTGTCTCAAAACAAAAAAACAAAGCCGGAGAGGACAGAGCGCCATGAAAGAGATAAACGAACTCGAGGAGAGGGTGTGGACCCAGATCGCAGATGCCACAGAGAGAAGAGACCCGGCACCGATTCGAGACCTCACTGGTGTGGCTGAGGAACTGGATCTACTGAAAAAAGACGCCGAAAAAATCGACGCCGCGGTGGAAAAAATCAGGGCCAAGGTGGAAGCTGTAAAGGCCCCGCAAGGCACGACCCCCACCACCAACTCGGTGACCTGGAAAGTCAGTCCCTGGGATATTCGGGGCGGTGTCTTGTCCATAGAGGAACCCAAGAAGGCCGGTCTGATTCCGAACAACGGTCACAAATTCAAGATCAAGACATCGATCGGTCAGTTTTTTCACGTGGAGCTCAAACCGGGAAAGGACACCTTGGCGGCAGGAAACGAAATCAGAGATTTCTATGCCGGAGAGAACGTGAAGGCGGGAGATCGTCTGATCTGGACCAAAACCGATGACCTGGAGTTCAGCCTTGAAAAAGGATAAATTTCACCGAACAAAAGGTAATGCGGTATTGTTCGGAGATCTTCAAGCAGCCGGTCGCGAAAAAGTGAGAACAGCCGGAGGAACCGAAAAGATGTGGGTTTGTCTTCTTTTGAGCTGTTCCCCGTCGTAGGTTCGTTTGTTGGGAGGTCGAGTTCCTCCGGCCGGTTTTATCAAGTTGCACATGACATGCCATAATGGCATGTCTGTAATTTCAAATGGTTGCAGACCTTCCAAAGTTCCCCCGGGCCATGGAAACGGTGTCGCAATTCCCTTGTATGCGCTTTTTCCATCACGTCATGCCGGACACTCGATCAACTTCAGGGCAAGCCTCGCTCCGCATCTCGATAAGCAACATACCGATACTCCAACAGATTCCGGCTTTCGCCGGAATGACGGGTGTAGTTGAATATCCTGTTGGCACAATTGCGACACAGCCTCTTCGGCGGACGGAAAAAGTATGACACTTGTGCAAACCGCTTCCACTGGTTACGGCGGCAAGAAACCTCCTCCCCCGTCTTCCCGGATTCCCAGCCGAGTCAAACAAAAGTCATATCTTACCGGATCAGACGCATGAATGGCGCGAAACCCCTCGGTGATTTCCACGACGGTTTTCAAGTCGGCCTGTCTTCTGTGGGTTAAATGCATAGAAAGGGCGATCCGGTGCATGTGAATGTCTACGGGAACCAGGAGCTTCGACGGGGATATCTTCGTCCATCCCCCCGGGTCGACGTCGTCACATCGCACCATCCACCTCAGAAAGAGATTCAATCGCTTGCAGGCACTTCCCTTCTCGGGCGAAGGAACCAGGTGATCCAGAGGCGCTCCCGCACACCGGACCAATTCAGAGACAAACGCAGACATCGGTTCTAAGATCGTCTCTCCATTCTCTCCCATTTTGGCACAAAAACAGGCTTGGAGGGAACCATAAGTTCCTAACATCTCTTTTACACCACACAGCATGGCGGAAAGTTTCCGGCCGTCGGTGACCCGGTGCCTGAAACCGGAAAAGGTGTGGAAGATGGACCGCCTGGTGTGGTTCGTCAGGAATGTACTCGGTCCCGGCACCATGACATCGAGAACGGATGAAACGCTTTTGAGAATCTGATGTACCCTGCCGTAGGCGAGCGAGGCCGCTACAAAGGCGGCGATTTCCCGGTCCGCGGCGCTATCATACCGATAGACCAACTCAAGGGGATCGGGATGGATAAACTCGCGACGATTGTAGTGCCGATAGAGGGTGTCCAGAAAACGCCTCGTCGACCTCATAGGATTAGGCCTCCAATTTGGCCCGATACAGAAGAAGACTGTTGGACACCACAGTTATACTACTTAATGCCATGGCCAATGCGGCAAGGATGGGATGGAGTTGTCGGAGAAAGTGGGGAAGAAACCCGAAAGGACTCAGGGCCCCGGCGGCAACCGGGATGAGGATAAGGTTGTAGAAGAAGGCCCAAAACAGATTCTGCTTTACCGTTCTCATGGTCGTCCGGCTCAGCTGAATGGCGTTCGGGACGCCAAAAAGGCTTCCGCTGGAGAGAATAACCGACGCCGTTTCCATGGCCACATCCGTGCCCGTGCCGATTGCCATACCCACATCCGCCTGCGCCAAGGCGGGAGCGTCGTTAATGCCGTCCCCCACCATGCAGACCTTTTTACCTGCTTTCTGCATCTCCCGAATCCGGGAGGATTTGTCCTCGGGGCGGACGTCGGACAGGACGTCATCGATACCCACCTGGTCGGCGATGGTTCGCGCCGTATTGCGATTGTCCCCGGTAATCATGGTCACCGTCAGCCCTTGATCATGGAGCCGCTTCACCGCCTCGGCGGAGTCCGGCTTGACCGTGTCGGCTACGGCAATCAGACCGACCAGCATTTTGTCCATAACAACAACCATGACCGTATAGCCCCGATTTTCCAAAGCATCTATACTTAGATGGGCTTCCGTGATGTCTACGCCCAATTGACGGAACCATCCCGGCTTTCCGACGAAGACCGGTCGTCCATCAATAACAGCTTCCACCCCGAGCCCGCTCGTGGCCCGGAATCCTTCCGGATCCGACAGCAGGATCGAACGATCCGACGCAGCCTTTACGATGGCCTGTCCCAACGGATGTTCAGAGCCATTTTCAACGGAACCGGCCAGTCGCAAAAGCGTTTCCTCGTTCGTGTCCCTTGTCAGGGCCACCACATCGCGTACCGAAGGCGTTCCCAACGTAATGGTTCCCGTCTTGTCCAACACGACCGAGTCGATATCCGCAGCCGTTTGCAGGGCCTCGCTGTTGCGGAAGAGGATTCCCTTTTCAGCCCCTTTCCCGGTTCCCGCCATGATCGCCGTCGGCGTGGCCAGCCCCAAGGCACAGGGACAAGCGATTACCAAAACGGCCACCATCCGTATCATGGCCGGCACGAATTCGCCGCCGATTGTCCACCAAAGTATAAAGGTGACGACGGCCAGCGAAATGACGGTCGGTACGAATATAGCCGCCACCCGGTCCGCAATGGCCTGGATCGGCGCCTTGCTTCCCTGGGCCTCTCGCACCAACCGGATAATGCGGGCCAGCGCCGTATCCTGCCCGACGCCGGTAGCCTCAAATTTGAGGCGGCCATGGGCGTTGATCGTACCGGCGGCCAATGAATCTCCCGGCCCCTTGTCTACCGGGAGTGGTTCCCCCGTCAACATCGACTCATCTACGGCCGATTCGCCCTCTGTCACCACGCCATCCACCGGAATGCTTTCCCCCGGCCGAACCACGACCTGTGCTCCCACCTCGATGGTCGATACGGGGACCTTGACCTCCTTGCCCTCCGAAATGACCGTTGCGGTTTTCGGGCGAAGATCGATCAATTTTCGGATCGCCCCGCCCGTACGCCCTTTTGCTCTCGATTCCAACATCTTCCCCAATTTGATCAGGGTGATGATGACTGCCGATGTCTCGAAGTAGACGTGGGTTCCCAAAAGAGGGAAAATGAGTAAGGCAAGAGAATAGAAATAGGCCACGGAAGATCCCATGGCCACCAAGACGTCCATGTTGGCGCTGCCGTTCTTGAGGCTCTTCCAGCCACCCGTGTAATAATCCCATCCGGTGTAGAACTGCACCGGTGTGGCCAGAGAAAAGAACAGCCAGTTGACCCATCCCTGGTGACTCCAGGGCCCCAGAAGTCCGAAATCCCGCCCCATGCTCAAACAAAACAGCGGGGCGGTGCAGATTACCCCGAGGACAAATTTCCGGGTCTGGTCTCGAATCTCCGCCGTTCTGGCGGATTGTTCTTCGTCTCTCGCCTCCTCTCCTTCTTGGGGCCGAACGGCACTGAATCCGGCATTCTCAATCGTACGGACGATGTCGTCCAGGGTTACCGCCGCAGGTATGTATTCTACCTGAGCTCTTTCGGTGGCAAAATTGACGGCAGCCGTGAGCACGCCGGGCAGCTTTCGGTTCAGGGCCCGTTCGATATTCATGGCACAGTTGGCACAGGTCATCCCGGTGATGGGAATTTCCGTACTCGCCGTAGCCACCCCGAAGCCTGCGTCGCGGATATCGGCAGTGATCTGATCGAGTCCGACTTGTTTGGGATCAAAGGTAACGGAGGCATCTTCAGAGGCAAAATTTACGTGGGCTTCTTTGATTCCCGATCGCTTTTTTACCTTGCGCTCAATATTCAGCGCACAATTGGCACACGTCATCCCGGTGACGGGGATGGTCACGGTTTCTTCAGCCACGGGTCCCTTTCCTTACTCGGCCGCAGGATAATTGATCTCGGCAAGCGTTGCCTTGATATCCGATTCAGAGGCGGGAGGATCCCACTCCACCGTTATCTCCTTGGTGGCGGGATCTCCGTGGACCTCGACGACCCCGTCCATTTCCCTCAGTTCCGACTGGATCGCCGAGACACAATGGCCACAGGATATATTGGGCACCGAAAACGTCGTTTTTTGCATGATCAAGCCTCCTCAAGTAACCGCGCAGCGGCATCGAAAATCTTCCACACATATTACAGAAGACCCCGGAGCCTGTCGGAAAACTTCCTTGGAAGCGACTTCGATCGTTTTTGAAAACATTTCTTAGAGAAGCTGAGTGTTGCGAACCCCCAACTGTTTGAAGCGCTTCCTTCAGTGTTGGCGTTGCGGTGAAGCGAGCTTGGGAATGATCCAAAACGATCAACCAAAGCGAAAATGGAGTTTTCCCACCGGCCCCCAGAACACCTCAACGGTTCCTAGTCGCTGTACAATTCTTTTCCCGATGCCACCATTTCCGCCAAAGTCGTCGAGTCCAGCTTTTCGTGCATCGCCCGGGTGGCCGCCTCCCAGAGATTGCGCGTTAAACAGACCGGGGACTTTTCACAAACCCTCGGATCTTCCACGCAGTCTGCCAGGCTGATTCCTCCTTCCAACACCCCCACAATCTCGCCAACCGTGATATCTCCGGGAGGCTGCGTCAGCATGTGTCCCCCTTTTGGACCTCGAACACTGGTAATGTAGCCCGCTTTCTTTAAGGGAATGATCAGCTGTTCCAGATACTTGACGGACACATCAACCCGTCGTGCAATTTCGCCAATCTGTACCGGTCCCTGATTGTACCGCTGCGCCATGTCGATCATCATGCGCGTCCCATAACGGCTTCTGGTCGATAATTTCATATACTCCTCCTGAAGGACGTGGGCGGTCCCATTTCGCCGCCTTTCCGTCTACTTCAGCCGAAAAAGCCGGCGACGACGCAATAAGGATCCTATGTCAATCCTACTGGTTTCGTCAAGTACAAGGCTGTGAAGTCCCAAGCGCTCCGTCGGCCTCTGGCCGGCAATCCCTTGACCTGCCTGCGGAACCGGTAGTATATGTGAATGTATTCGTAAGAAGATTCCAGATGGAGGGCAAGGGCCGTTTCCGTGAGAGAGACACATGGCATCAAAAAATAGATGGCACGATACGTCCACCAAAAGACCTCCTGATGAAACGCGACGCGTCCGCGTGCAACCTTTTCAGGCCGAAGAGGCTTGGGAAGAAGACCAACAATTGATTGCCGAGGAGCCGCTGTCGATCACCGTGGACGGGAAGCCCTACTCCGTGATTATGCGCACACCGGGAGAAGAGAACTTTCATGTGGCCGGTTTTTGTCTGGCTGAAGGGATTATAGACGGCCTAGACGATATCGCGGACTTGCGGTACTGTGACGAGGCGGACCGCCAGCTGGCCGCCGTGACCCTTCATCCCGAACGACGATTTCTGGTCTCCGCTCAGCGGGAAGAGCACGGCCGTCGGATCAGTGCGGGCGCATGTGGAGAAGCATTTGTCAACACGTTACAGCAGACCGTACATCCAATCTCGAAGACGGATGAACTGACTCTGACCGGGGTGCGAGCATCTTTGGACACCCTGTTTCGGCATCAAGAACTCCATGCCAAGACCCGCGCCTCTCATGCGGCGGCCCTTTTTGACTCCACCTTGCATATGATCGCCATGTCCGAGGATATCGGTCGCCACAACGCCCTGGACAAGGTCATAGGCAAAGCACTTGTCGCGGGAAACCTGAAAGAAGTCTCACTCGCCGTGCTTTCTTCCCGTCTCAGCTATGAAATGGTTCAAAAGGGCGCCCGGGCCCGAATCCCGACACTAATCGGGTTGTCCCGGCCCTCCACATTGGCGGTTCAACTCGCCTTGCATCTGAATATGACCCTTGCCTGTGACAACAAGAAAGGGGGCCTCTCCGTTTATTCCGGTTTTGGGCGAATCGCCGGAGCGGAATGAATCGGGTGAACACTCGGAAAACCGATGAATATGTCTGTTGAGAGCGGCGTCATCGAAAGCCTTGAAAACGGTTGGGCCTACGTGTTGACTCGGCGCAAGGGAGCTTGCGAGGGTTGCGGCCACCGGGGGCACTGTCACATCGTCCCGGGGATGGACCAAGCCCGGGTCAAGGCCAAAAACGCCGCGGAGGCGCGCGTCGGCGATCGGGTGCAGTTCCGGTTGAGCTCCAAGACCCGGCTGAAAGGTCTCTTCGTGATGTACATATTTCCGGTACTCGGACTTCTCGTGGGTGCCTTTTCAGCCGACACTTTGTCGGAGCTGCTGGGGCTGAACAGAAATCTGGGCCTTGTCGTTTTCACCATACTGGGATTGGCACTGGCCGTACTCTTGGCCCGGCTGGTGGGAAGTCGTATGGAATCGAGTCAACAACTGGTCCCCGTTGTCTTTCGCATTCTTCAGAGAGCAAAACCGTCGCAGCCTACATCCCGGTAATGGAGCAGAGGTCTTCTCCCCGCTCAGACCGAACCAATCCCTTCAGCGAGGTTTCAGCATCAGACCCGGGCCGCGAGGATTCCCGAATCGGTCGGACCCTGAAACGGTAAACGCTCAATCTGCGTGCCTCCCACTGCAACAAGCATCTCTCTGATTTGACCTTCGGAATAGGCCCGCCCCTTTGATGTACCCAAGAGCATGTTCAAAGAAAACAGGGCAGGAAATAGGGGGCTGTCCATCGTGTCGTTTAGGACGAAATCATGGACCAGAATCTTGCCCTCTGGGACCAACACCGATGTCGCTTTTTGAAGGATCTTTCCGCAAGTCTCGGGACCGTGCGCATGGAGGATATGAGAGACCCAGACCGCATCATACTCTCCCGGGATATCTTGCTCCATATAATCGCCCGGCACAAACTGGACCCGGTCCGTGACCCCAAATCGGGAAATGATCTTTTCCGCAAAAGGCCGGGTGGTGGGAAGGTCATAAACGGTGGCCTTCAACCGGGGGTTGTTCAGGCAAAAGTGAATCGCATACGTACCCGGTCCGCCCCCCAGATCCAGTAGCCGGCGACATTGGGAAAGATCGATGGCTTTTGCCACCCGGGGAGCGGTACTCATGGCGTTATTAAACATGCCCATGAGGAAGGATTCCCGCCATTCCCCTTCACTGTGGGATGCCCGTTTCCTCACCGGCTTGCCACTCTGAACCGCCCGATCGAGGCTCACCCACGACTCCGCCAAATGGTGGTGGTGGAGAATCATGTACCCGATGTACGCCGCGGAGTCTTTGCACAGCAAAGACCGACCGGCCGAAGTATTCGTAAACCAATCGCCTTCTTTCTGGAGCAGTCCCATTGCGGTGAGTGCGTTGAGAAGCGTTTCCGTCCCTCGTTTGTCTCCACCCAGTTGCTCCGCGATTGCATCGACGGACAATTCGTCATCCCCGATCAGGCTGAAAATCCCAAGCTTGACACCGGCGTGTAAGGTACAACTCCGCCAGTAATATCCGGAGAGCTCCAGCAGACTTCCCGGATGCCATTCTTGTTTCTCCAAAACGACACCTCCTTACCGGTAGCGTTTGACAAGTTCAATAACTCTTGGGGAGTTACGCGAAACAGCAACTCGAAAACCCGCCGCCCTGGAGGAAACTACACCACAACCCCTTCAAGGACGAAATATACCAGCGCGGAGGGGGAATGCGGCGTCCGCCTTCGTCCGTGTGGGCGTGCCGTCCCGTAGGCGATCGCGCTGTGGCGACTCTACATGACCCCGTACTTTTTCAGTTTTTTGTGAAGTGTTCGCCGCGTGATGCCAAGCCGTCTGGCCGTTTCGCTCTTATTGCCTTTGGACGCCTCCAACGTTGCCAGGACCGTTTTCTTTTCCACTTCCTCCAGGGAAAGCTCAACGGGCGTGGTCTCGGTTTCGATAGGAGCCTGGTCTTCGGTCGGGTGTAGATCGCTTTGGATGGACAGCGGCAGATCCGTCTCGGAAACGTACTCGCCACGGGACAAGATTACGCAGCGCTCCAGGGCATTCATCAGCTCTCGCACGTTTCCGGGCCACTCATAGCGCATAATGCGGTCCATCGCCTGTGGTGAAAACCCCTTCATCTTCTTCCGATTCTTTTCTGCAAACCGATCCAGAAAGTATTGCGCCAGCAACGGAATATCATCCCGTCGCTCTCTGAGTGCCGGTACCGGCAGGGTGACCACGTTTAGGCGGTAGTAGAGATCTTCACGAAACGCCCCTTGCTCGATTTGGGCTTTCAAATCCCGGTTGGTTGCGGCGATCACCCGTACGTCGACTTTCAGGACCTGTTCACCACCCACCCGCTGGATCTCCTTTTCCTGCAAGACTCGAAGCAGCTTGGCCTGCATAGCCACCGACATCTCACTGATTTCGTCCAGGAATATACTGCCCTTATGGGCCAGCGCAAAACGGCCTTCCTTGCGGCGATCGGCCCCCGTGAACGCCCCCTTTTCGTGTCCGAAGAGTTCCGACTCCAGAAGCGTCTCCGTGATGGCGGCACAGTTGACTTTAATGAACGGTGCATCCCGTCGAGGGCTGTTTCGGTGAATCGCAGTGGCCAGAAGTTCCTTCCCGGTACCCGATTCTCCCGCAATCAAGACCGCCGCCTCCGTCGGCGCCACCATGGCCACCGTCTCCAGCAGATTCACCATGGCCTCACTGCGGCCGATAATCTCTCCCGTGTCAAACCCGGCCCCCAAACTTTCCTTTAAGGCCCGATTTTCTTCCTTCAGCCGGCTGTGGTCCATGGCCCGTTCGATCACCATACGGAGTTCGTCAAAATCGAGCGGCTTGGTCAAATAGTCATATGCCCCTTTTTTCAAGGCATCGACGGCGGTTTCAACCGAAGAGTACGCCGTCATGATAATTACCGGTATGGCCGGGTTGAATCTCTTTATTTCAGGTAGGGCATCAAGTCCGGATAATTTCACCATCCGTACGTCCATCAGGACCAAGTCATAGCACCTGTCGCTTACCTTTTCGACGCCCTCTTGTCCATCGGCCGCCTCGGCCACGTCGTATCCCCAGCCTCCCAATATGGTCCGCAGCATGGCCCGGTGCCCTGGATCATCGTCAACAACCAGGATCGTCTTTGCAATATCAGGCACTGTCATCGTCCTCCCATTTTACATCCGTCAAGGTTACGGTGACTTTCGTACCCTGACCCGGCCTGCTTTCGATGTCGATCTCTCCTCCATGTGCCTCTATGATCTTGTGTACGATGGCCAGACCCAAGCCGGTCCCGTCGGGTTTGGTGGTAAAATAGGGATCAAAGATCCGTTCCCGATCCTGGTCCGGTATGCCCGGTCCGTTGTCACGAATGAGAATCTGGGTCGATTTCCTTGTTTCGTCCCGACAGACCTCGATGGCCAACGTGCCCCCCGCATCCATGGCCTGGATGGCGTTCAGGTACAAATTCAGCAATACCTGACTCATTCTGTCCGCATCGACGTTGATCTCCGGCAAGTTCTCGGGAATTTTTGATGTCAATTCAATCCCTTTGGCCCGGGCATCTCCTTCGATCAACCGCAACGAATGTCCGACCAGATCCGCCGCACGAACCGGCGCGGTGAAAAGCTGGCTGGGACGGGCAAACTCCAGCAATTGTCCGATGACCCGATCCAGCCTCTCCACTTCCTGTATCATGATTCCGGCCGTATCTCGTGCTTCCGGCACGTCTTGTAACTTCTCCTTGAAATACGTGGCAAACCCTTTTATGGAACTGAGGGGATTGCGGATTTCATGCGCCACTCCGGCGGCCAGACGCCCCACGGCAGCCAGCCGCTGACTCCGCTTCACCTCTTGTTCGAGCCGACGCACCTCCGTAAGGTCCCGGAAGATAAACACGTACCCGAGAAAAGCCCCCCCTTCACGTCTTACCACCGAGGCGCTCACCCGCAGGGGTACCGTGGCGTCCGCACCGATCCGACATTCCATGTCCTGCTCAACGATGGTGTTCTTTCGCTGTAGGTCCCGGGTCAGCTGCCACAGCTTTGCGGGCAGGACGGAATCGGCCGATTTTCCGATGACGTACTTATGATACTTCCCCAAGATGGATTCCGCAGTGTCGTTGAACGCCGCCACCTGGTGGTCCTCGTTTGTGGCCACCAACCCCATGGGGAGATGCCCGACCACTTGGTCCGAATAAGCCCTGACTTCCGCCAAGGACCGTCTTGCCAGTTTGTAGCTCTGGGCAAGAAAAAGAGAAACCAATCCAGCCAAGCCGGCGAACAATACGCCCGCCGCCATCACCAGGGTGTTTCGTTTTGCTTCCGCCCTGGCCGATTCCAGCGGAGCGACCTCCAGACCCACAAAGATATAATGGACCGGACGGCGGGGCCCTTGGGGCGGATTCCAGTAGAATCGGCACCAATCTCCCTGACTGGGAGAATTGCCCCGCAAGGCATCTTCAAATCGTTCCCACTCCCAGGGCACTGTTCCCGGGATAACCCGATTGCGCCGACGCAAATGACTATGTTCACGCATGGCTCCGATGGGAGAAAACGCCCGATAGACCTCAAAGACGGACGTTCCGTCGGCCATGCGAACCCGTTGCCACTTTTCCTCGTCTTCCCTTTCCAGAACCTCTTCGGCTTTCAACCTCCGATGAACCTTGCCGATCCGCTCCGGATCGCTGTGAGCGACCGCTCGTCCAAGTTCATCGGTGACCACCAGGTAGACGATTCCAGGTTCTCGGGCCGTTTCTACAAGCAACCGTTGAACCTGCATACCACTCCACCCCATGCCCATCATGCCGGTTCGGGCACCGGCTTCAAAGGACCGGATCAGTGCCGCCCCTTTCTCCACGAGGAGCTGGGTCATGTTTTCCTTATCCTTGTTGATACTGTTGGCGGCCATCAAAAACGTAATGGGCACCAGAACAACGAGTCCCCCCAGGATCGCCCACGGCAGCACCGACATCCAGAGGTTTCTTTTATCCCGTTTCGCCATAAGCGTTCTTCCCTATCAAGGCGTACCCAAGATCTGGATCCTTATTATAAAGGAGCAATTTCCAGGCCATGCAGATCCTTATTCCTACCGGGCTTACGGCGGCCCCGGAACCGACATTCGCCTTCCTCTCGAAGCCCATCCAAAAACAGTTTCGCGACGTACAAGTGTCATTTCTTTTTCTGATAGAACAGAACGTGACCGCCACACAGCCTGACGGCGGCGGATACTTTGTATCCAGATGGATACTCGGGCCTGCAAAAACTGTACACAAAGTATCCACTTTGTGGGCGGACGTCAATGCCGTTGGTACAGCGACGCCTTTCTCTATGGGTTTTACGTAGTAATATAAAGTACATATGTACCCTCTGCGAAATGGCACGACCTTTGCCATCCACGGTGTCAACGCATGATTCAATCCCAGACGTGCGAAACCCAAATCAGGAGGTGTGAACATGAAGAGAATGGTGACGGGGCTAGGCATTATTGCATTGGTAGGAATCATGGCCATGCCGGTGTTCGCCCGCAGCGGTGGGCGGGGTCACGGCGATCGGCAATCCGGGCCATGTTGGGACAGAAGCCGCGAGGAGGTTGACCTGACCGAGGAGCAAGCGTCCAAACTAGAGAAACTCCAGGAAGACTTCTATGCGGATACTGCCGAGATTCGACATAAACTTTGGGCGAAAACGGACCAACTCGGCATCCTGCTCGACCGATCCGATCCGGACGTGGAACGGGCAAAATCACTTCAAAAAGAGATCAGCAACCTTAGGGGAGAGATGGCGCAAAAGCGACTCCAGCGGGACATGGAAGCAAAGAAGATTGCTCCGGAGGCTACCTTCGGGCGTGGGCACGGCAAAGGCAAATACGGAGGACGGCACATCAAAAAAGGCCCAGACGGCTACCATAGAGGAGGCGGGCATCGCCCATGCTGGAAATAAAGACAAATTCCAAGAATCGTCTGTAAAAACGGCCAGGGATAACCAAGGAGAGGAGGACATCATGTACAATTATCACGTAGCCGACCGCTTATCGGGAATCTTTGAGACCAGGGGTAACTTCGACTTCCACAAACTGGCCATCCAGCGGCCCGATCATCTACCCATTGAGGTAAACACCAAACTGAGCAGGTACAACGAAGCGATCAAGCGCTTTGATATTCGGGAAGCGGAGCAGGCGGCGGACGAAATCTTGGAATGGCTGCACTGCAACGGCACCGCCGAACCGACATGAGACCTTTGAATAACCTCGGAAAGCGACAATTATGAGCTTTTTTGGGGACCCATTCGGATGAAGTTCACCCCGTTGAATAGGGCTCCCTTTGGGGATCAACGGGGCAGGCGCCCCACGAACGTGGGTAGATCGTGAGCCTGTTTGAGGCCTTAGTCCATCGATTCGTAAACTCAGTGACGAATTCACTCACTCAGGACTAAGTGCTGAGTGAGCAATGACAACTGATTGGCTCGCAATAAATGCGTCACCATAATTGCGAATCGAAGCAC
>Ga0207797_1001563_pt1 | contig 16458 bp, 16 predicted proteins | sample PRCRCaboRojoPR_6_FD_187275 | JGI IMG/M metagenome (GOLD analysis project Ga0207797, IMG submission 187275) | Marine sediment microbial community from Cabo Rojo, Puerto Rico - PR CR 10% Liquid 1 (SPAdes) | ecosystem: Environmental > Aquatic > Marine > Coastal > Sediment | place: Cabo Rojo, Puerto...
GCCGCCAGCGCGGTCCCGCTCTCCATGGCGATCCCGACGTCGGCGTCGGCCAGCGCCGGCGCGTCGTTACTGCCGTCGCCGACCATCGCAGTGGTCCCCTCGGCCCGCAGTTTCCGGACGACCTCGGCCTTCGCCTCCGGGGGGACGCCGGCGAAGACGTCGTCGATTCCCGGATGGTCGCGGAAGCGTTCGGTGGCCGCCTCGCTGTCGCCCGTCAGGACGACGATCCGGCGATCCGCGGCGAGCGTGTCGACGACGGCGTCCCAGTGCTCGCGTGGCCGGTCCCCCACCACCAGCAGGCCGCGCGCCTCGCCGTCCCAGCCGACGAACGCCGGAACGCGCCCGTCGTCGCGGGCCCGTCGCGCGCGGTCGCGGAGCGCCTCCGGGATCGACCAGTCGCGCTCCTCGAGGAGCGCCGCCCGCCCGACGACCACCAGGTCGCCGTCCACCCGGGCGCTTACCCCCCGGCCCGGGTGGGTTTCGAACTCCGAGACGGGGGCGTCCGTCGGCCCCGCCGCGTCGGTCACCGCCCTCGCGATCGGGTGCTCCGAGCGTCGCTCGACGGCCGCCGCCCTGGCGAGGGCCTCGTCGTCGCCGACCCGGTCCAGCAGGGCCATGCGGCCCGTCGTGAGCGTCCCGGTCTTGTCGAACGCGACGATGTCGGTCTCCGGTGCGCGCTCGAAGGTGGACTCGTCGGTCACGACGATCCCGCGACGGAGCGCGGTTCGGACGCCCCCGGCGATCGCCAGGGGCGTCGCCAGCCCGAGGGCGCACGGACAGGAAACCACGAGGACGGCGAGCCCCGTGAGGAGGGCGCCGGCGAGGGTCGCGCCCATCAGCAGGTGGGCGCCGGTCGCGACGGCCGCGAGCAGGACCACCAGCGGGACGAACACGGCCGCGATCCGGTCGGCCAGGCGCTGGGCGCCCGGGCGGGAACTCTGGATGTCCCACAGCAGCCCGACCAGCCGGTCGAGCGTGCTCCTGGCGTCGTCGGCGACGGCGATCGTCAGGGCGCCGTCGGTCACGATCGCCCCGCCGACGACCGCGTCGCCCTCCTCGTGGCGGACGGGGAGCGACTCGCCGGTGATCAGCGACTGGTCGACCGCCGCGCTCCCCGTCACGACCTCCCCGTCGACCGGCACGCGCTCGCCGGGCCTGACCAGGATCCGATCGCCGGGGGCCAGGTCCTCGACCGGCACGGTCTCGGTCCCGCCGTCGGCGGTTCGTCGTCGCCCCTCGTCGACGCGCTCCCGGGTGAGTTCGGAGAGGTGTCCCGCGGCCCGCCGGGTGATCCGGTTCTGGTAGTAATCCCCCAGCGTGACGACGACCACGATCACCACCGCGACGTCGTGGTAGACCTCGACGCCGCCCAGGAGCGTCACGATCGTGCTGTAGAGGTAGGCCGTTCCCGCGGCGAGCGCGACGAGCAGGTCCATGTTCGGGTGGCCCGCCCGCAGGCTCACGTACGCCCCGCGGAAGATCGGATACCCGGTGTACCCGAGGACGATGGTGGCCATCAGCCAGACGTTGGCGAGGAGGTACTCGCCCGCCGGCCCGGAGAGGTCGAGCAGGAGGTTCGAGGGATCGACGCCGACGTACACGGGATAGAGGAACAGGATGTACCACACCATCGTCATCATCCCGAAGAACCCGCCGACGAGCAACCTGGGAACGGAGTCGTCGCCGGTCTCGCCCGCCTCGCCGTCGACCGCCCGGGCGCGGTAGCCCAGCCCGTCGACGACCGAGGGGAGTTCGTCAGGGTCGACGGCGTCGGGGTCGTAGGTGAGTTTGATCATCCCGGAGGGGTAGCTCGCGGACGCGGCACGGACCCCGTCGTGCTCCGTCGCCGTGGCCTCGAGGAACGACTCGCAGGTCGCGCAGTGCATCCCCTCCACCTCGAGGAACGCCTCCTCGCCGGCCACGCCCTCGGCGGCCGGACCGGTGTCGAGCGCCTCGCGAGCCCCGGCGGCGTCCGCCCCGGCCGGTTCGTCGAGGGTTCGCGAGACCTCGAGGCAGCCCCGACAGCAAAATTCGCCGTCCACGTCGGTCGCCGTCACCGGCGGGTCCGGCGTCGGCAAGCCACACAGTGTACACTCGCCCCCGGTCATGCCGTCACCGCGCTCCGAATTCCGGCACGGAGTCGCTCACCCCCGTTCATCCCATCACCGCCCTCCTGATTCCGGCGCCTCGTCCGACGCCCCCGGCCGTCGATTCCCTGCGGCCGATCCGCCGACCGGACGTGCGCTCACGACCGCCGTCACCCCGGCGTGCCGGGCCCCTCGTCGCGCTCGTTCCCGTCGTCCGCGGGGGTCGTCTCCCCGACGGGCGAGAACAGGAAGTAGAGGCTCGCCATCAGGATCACCACCGACACGAGCGACAGTACGACCACCGGCGACCCGTCGAGGGCGTACACCGCGACCGGTATCAGCGCGAGCAGTCCCACGATCGGCAGGAGGCGCAGGGAGTCCATCGTCCGACGGTTCGGATAGAGCCTCAAAAAACTGGCGGGGACATTTCAATACCCGAAAATAACAGGGGTTTTTAATCCCCTGGGTCCGTGCGAACGAAGTAATGCGATGACGGTACGCGAGTACAGACCGGAAGCGAGTGCCGGTGACCCGGCGCACCACCGCGGCGATCGGACGACCAACCGACCGACGGGCGGACCAGTCGAGGCGGGATAGACGATGACGGGACGACCGAAGTCCGGAACGGGCGTGGGACGACGGGCGGTGCTCCGCGGGGCCGTGGGGGCAGCGGCGGCCGCCGGCGGATCGTCCGTCGCCGCCGCCCAGTCCGGCTCGCCGTACGACGGCTGGTTCGGGGGCTCGACCGGGGGCCCGACCGGAAACTACGACGGCACCGTCGACGAGCGCGGCACCGACGCGGTGACCGTCGAGGTCGGCGCGGAGGGCAACGGCGGCCCGTTCGCCTTCTCGCCCGCGGCGGTCCGGATCGATCCGGGGACGTCGGTGACTTTCGAGTGGGTGTCGGACACCCACAACGTCGTCGTCCAGGAACAGCCGGACGGCGCCGACTGGGGCGGCTCGGAGGGCGGCGAGACGACCTACTACGACACCGGCCACTCGTTCTCGCACACGTTCGAGACCGAAGGGGTCTACAAGTACTACTGCCAGCCCCACCTCGCGGTGGGGATGAAGGGCGCCATCGTCGTCGGCGACGCCGACGTGGGCGAGGCCGCCGCCGGGGAGGGCGACGAGGGGTTCGCGCTCGAGTTCACCCCGGGGCTCGCGCTGACCGCCGGGAGCTTGCTCCTGGCGGTCCTGTCCCCGGTCGTCTTCGGCGCGTTCCTCCTGTTCCGCCGGCGCGAGGAGCCAGACGTCGGGTACGAGGGGCCGGAACGTCGCGAACGGGACCGACGACTCGAGGGGGCCGACGTCGAGGCCGAACCCGTCACCGAGGAGGCCCCCGAGACGGAACCGGCCCGCGAACTCGACCACGACGAGTTCGACCCGCTGGGCACCGCGTCGCTGGTGGCGCTGTACTTCGTCATCCTCGGGCTGCTCTGGATATTCATGTACTTCGTGGAGTTCCTGGGCAACGGACCGACGGTGATCGGCTAGGAGGCAACCATGGAAATACACAGGTTCGAGAAACTCTGGATCGCGGCGTCGCTGGTCCTGATCGTGGCGTTCATCGGGACGGTCACGTACGGGGCCGTCGGCGTGCCGGTGAAGATGGTCGACGACGATGGGGGACAGGTCGACCCGAACAACCTCGAGGACACCCAGTTCTCGCGGGACAACCTGGGCGTCCACGAGGTCGGGCCGAACGAGTACGAGGTGTACGTCCTCGCCCAGCGGTTCTCCTTCCGGCCCGGATCGGGGGAGCCGATCCGCGTTCCGGCCGGGAGCACGGTGACGTTCTACGTCACGAGTTCGGACGTCATCCACGGGTTCGAGGTCGCTGGGACGAACCTCAACACGATGGTCATTCCCGGCCAGGTCACGGAGGTCACGGTGGAGTTCGACGAGCCCGGGCGCTACGGCATCATCTGCAACGAGTACTGCGGGGCCGCCCACCACGCCATGGAGGGCCGGCTGATCGTCGTCCCGCGCTCACAGTACGACGGCGAGGAGGTCGATAACTGATGGCGTACGTCGACGAGCGTCCGGACGCAGCGAAGCTCGTCCGCTGGAACTTCCTGGTCGCGTTCGTGGCGCTGGGGATCGGCGGCCTGTTCGGCCTGATCCAGGCGCTCCACCGGACGGGGGTGTATCGCGGGTTCGTCGACTCGGCGGACTACTACACGCTCCTGACCGGCCACGGCGTGTTGCTGGCGCTCGTGTTCACGAGCTTCTTCATCGTCGGCCTGTACACCTGGGGCGTCACGAGGAGCCTGGATCGGTCGCTGTGGGGACAGGCGAACGGGTTCAGCCGGGCGCGGTTCCTGACGATGCTGCTGGGAACGCTCCTCGCGGTCGTCGCGATCCTCGGCGGGATCATCGGGCAGTTCCCGGCGGACCTCAAGGCCGACGTCCTGTTCACCTTCTACGCGCCGATGCAGGCCCACCCGATCTTCTACCTCGGCGCCGTGTTGCTCATCGTCGGCACCTGGATGGCCGGCGCGGACTGGTTCCTGACGTTCTGGGGGTGGCGCAAGGACAACCCCGACGAGCGCATCCCGCTGCAGACGTTCATGGTGCTGACGACCTGGATCATGTGGTACCTCGCGACGCTCGGGGTCGCCGTCGCGGTCCTGTTCTTCCTCCTGCCCTGGTCGCTCGGGCTGATCGCGGAGGTCGACCCGCTGCTCACCCGGACCCTGTTCTGGTACTTCGGCCACCCGGTGGTGTACTTCTGGCTCCTGCCGGCGTACTTCGTCTGGTACACCATCCTGCCGAAACTCGCGGGCGGGCGGCTGTTCTCCGATCCGCTGGCGCGGGTGGTGTTCGTGCTGTTCGTCATCCTCTCGACGCCGGTCGGGTTCCACCACCAGTACCTCGACCCCGGCATCGCTGAGGGGTTCAAGTTCATCGCGATGACGAACACGATGTTCCTGCTGTTGCCGAGCCTCCTGACCGCCTTCACCGTCGTCGCGAGCCTCGAACACGGCGCCCGCCAGCGGGGCGGGAGCGGCCTGTTCGGCTGGCTTCGATCGCTCCCCTGGGACGAGCCGGCCTTCGCCGGGGCGACCCTGGCGGGCCTGATGTTCGCCGCCGGCGGGTTCTCCGGGATGATCAACGCCGGGATGAACATCAACTACCTGGTCCACAACACCCTCTGGGTCCCCGGCCACTTCCACCTCACCGTCGGGACCGCGGTCGCGCTGACGTTCATGGCGGTCTCCTACTGGCTCGTCCCGCAGATCACGGGCAAACGACTCCAGCACCGGACGATGGCGACGGTCCAGCCGTACCTCTGGTTCGTCGGGATGACGCTCATGTCCAACGCGATGCATCGGGGCGGCCTGGCGGGCATCCCGCGCCGGACCGCCGAGCCGGAGTACCAGAACGTCGACTTCGCGACGATCCTCGGCGGCGTCGGGGAGATCAAGACCCAGATCGCCCTGGGCGGCGTCCTCCTGTTCGCCAGCCTCGCGATGTTCCTCGTCGTCATGACGGGCACCTGGATGGCCGAGCGCGGGCGGGCCAAGCTATCGGTGAACAGCTACCTCCCCCCGGCCCTGTCCGGCCCGGAGAACAGCCCGCGGGTCGTCGACAACCTGAAACTCTGGACGGCCATCGCGGTGGTGCTCATCGTGTTCGCCTACGCGCTGCCGCTCGGGAGCATGCTCGCCGACGGGCCGCTCTCGCCGGGCAGCCCGCCGTTCGTGCCCGGCGTCCCCGTCCTCCCGTTCTAAAAGGACCCCGCCCCTACGACCAACCGTGTCATCGCAAGGGAATTCCGGAACCGAGGCGGAGGGCGACCCCACCGCCACAGCCACCGAGGCCGATGCTGACGCCGACGCCGACGCGGACGTCAACGCCGACGCGGACGCGGACGCCGCCGAGGAGCGGCGCCGACGCTGGGTCATCCGCCTCCTCGTCGGCCTGGGCATCGGCATCCCGGTCCTCGTCGAGGGCGCGACGTTCGCCAGCCTCGTCGGCGAACGGCTGCTCGGCGGCGGGGAGGACGCGAGCGCCCCCGTGTTTACGCAAACCCCGACCGCCGACCGGATCGGCATCGGCGACGAACTCCTCCCGTCGACCGCTCCTCCCGACAGGCTCGTCGACGCGGCGATCACGACGGACGGCGGCTGGACGCTCGAACTCACCGTGGCGGTCGACAACACGACGGACACCGGCTACGGGCTCCGGCTGGGCCCCGTCTATACGGACGACGGAACGTCGATCGAGGGCGGCACGTCGACCGGCCGGATCCCGCCGGGGGAGTCCCGCACCGTGACCGGGACGTGGGACCTCCCGTCGAGCGACACGCCCGACGCGCTCGAACTCACCGCGCTGACGCTCCCCGAAAACGGGACGACCACGGCCGTGACCGAGCGCGTCCCCCTGGGGAAGGTGCCGGTTCGGCGGTGAGGGGACGCCGGACCGCCCGCCCCGACCCGGCGGGCGAGCCGGCACCGCCCGCCGGCTCCGAACCGACTTTGTGACGGCCCGCCGTGGTCCCGGACATGGACGAACGCATCCACGAGCACGCGGAGGTACTCGTCGACTGGAGCGCGCGCGTCGAGGACGGCGACGACGTCGTCATGACCGTCGGGCCGGACGCCCACCCGCTCGCGGTGGCCGTGGCGGAGAAACTCGGCGAGCGCGGGGCGAACCTCGTCACGACGTACGCCTCGGGCGAGGTCCAGCGGGCCTACCTCCGGGCGCACGACGACGACTTCGACCAGGATCCCGACCACGAACTCGCGCTGTACGAGCACGCCGACGTGGGGCTGTACCTCGGCGGCGGCCGGAACACGAGCGCGATGGCGGACGTCCCCGCCGAGAAACGCCAGGCCCACTCGAAGGCGACCCAGGGACTCATGGAGGCCCGGATGGACACCGACTGGGTGTCGACGGTCCACCCGAACCGGTCGCTGGCCCAGCAGGCCGGCATGGCCTTCGAGGAGTACCAGGACTTCGCCTACGACGCCATCCTCCGGGACTGGGAGTCGCTGGCCGAGGAGATGGCCCGGATGAAGTCGATCCTCGACGACGGCAGCGAGGTCCGGATCGTCAAGGACGGGACGGACCTCACGATGTCGATCGAGGGGCGGACGGCGGTCAACAGCGCGGCCTCCGTGGTCTACGACTCGCACAACCTCCCCAGCGGCGAGGTGTTCACGGCGCCCGCCGACCCGGAGGGCGAGGTCACCTTCGACGTCCCGATGACGGTCCACGGCCAGCGGATCAAGGACGTCACCCTCACCTTCGAGGACGGCGAAGTCGTCGACTACGCGGCCGTCCAGGGCGAGGACGCCATCGAGGAGGTCGTCGAGACCGACGAGGGCGCCCGGCGCCTGGGCGAACTCGGCATCGGGATGAACCGCGGGATCGACCGGGTCACCGACAACATCCTCTTCGACGAGAAGATGGGCGGGACGGTCCACCTCGCGCTCGGCCGGGCCTACGACGCCTGCCTCCCCGAGGGCGAGTCGGGCAACGAGAGCGCGGTCCACGTCGACCTCATCACGGACATGGACGAGGGCTCGCGCATGGAGGTCGACGGGGAAATCGTCCAGCGGGACGGACGCTTCCGGTGGGAAGACGGGTTCGAGGGGTAGCCCAACGGGAGCGGCTTCTTCGCCGGTGATGTTGCCGCCGACGCGAGCATGTAGATCGACAGCGCAAACAAGCCCAACGGGAGCGGCTTCTTCGCCGGTGATGTTGCGGGGGCGGTCGCGGACGGCACCTTAGTAGAAACCGGTCGGGGAGGAGAGCCGCGCTTGGCGGTCAACGGGGAGGTCGTCGAGCAGGACGGGCGCTTCCGGTTGGAGGACGGGCGTGACGCCTGACGTCGGTGCGGACGGACGGAGGGCCGGGGGAGCGATCTCCACAGGTCAGGCCGACCCGGTCGCCCGGTCGGCCGCGAGCAGTTCCTGATAGCGGTTGCGGATCGTCACCTCGCTCACGTTGGCCACCTCGGCGACGCGCCGCTGGGTGACCTTCTCGTCGACGAGGACGGAACCGGCGTAGATCGCCGCGGCGGCGACGCCCGCCGGGCTCTTGCCGCTGTGGACGCCCCTCGCCTTCCCCGACTCCAGGAGTTCGTGGGCCCGACGCTGTGCGTCGTCGGGGAGGTCCAGGTCGGAGGCGAACCGGGGCAGGTAGCTCGCCGGGTCGGCGGGTTCGACGGCGAGCCCGAGTTCCCGGGCGAGGTACCGGTAGCCGCGAGCGAACTCCTGGCGTTCGACGCGGCTCACGGGCTCGAACTCGTCGAGCGTTCGTGGGGTTCCCGCCTGGCGGGCGGCGGCGTACAGGGCGGCGGTGGCCATGGCCTCGATGGACCGGCCCGGGAGCAGCTCCTCCTCGACGGCCCGACGGTAGATGACGCTGGCCGTCTCCCGGACGTTCTTGGGCAGCCCCAGGGCCGAGGCCATCCGGTCGATCTCGCCGAACGCCTGCTTGAGGTTGCGCTGGCTGGCGTTCCGGGTCCGGAACCGCTCGTCCCAGGTGCGCAGGCGGGACATCTTCTCCCGCGTCTCCGACGAGAGCGGCTGACCCTTGGCGTCGGTGTACCCTTTGCCGATGACCGACGACAGACCGCGGTCGTGCAGCGTTTCGGTGACCGGTGCGCCGACCCGGCTTCGCTGGCGTTTCTCCTGGGAGGTAAACGACCGCCATTCGGGGCCGTGATCGACCTGATCCTCGGCGACGACGACGCCACAGTCCTCGCAGACCCGTTCGCCGCGGCGCTCGTCGACGATCACGTCCCCGGCGCATTCGGGACAGACGGCCTCCTCGGACTGCTCCGCCGTCCGCTCGTTTGCGGAGTCCGTACGTTCAGGGCGGGTTCGTTCCCTGGTTTGACTCGACCGATTGGAGTGGCTCATGGTGTGTAGTAGCGGGCGCGGGCCAGTGCGGGCCCGATCATCCGTATCGAGGCTAGGGAAGATCCCCTCTTAATGGTTGTACCCAATTGACTACGATCGTAGAAAACCGTCCCGAGGCGGATGCCGATCGGGGCAGATTCGACCCGTCGGGACCGCCGTTCGGTTCGTGGTCGCCGTCGTCCCCCGCATCGTAACCGCTTTGCCATGCACCCCATAAGGGGCACGAGACCCAGGACCCCATGCCGCCACACGATCCCGATCCGGACGACGATCGAACGCCTCCCGTCGCCGAGGCCGTCGACCTCCTCGAGTCGTTCGAGTGTACCGAATACGAGGCGAAGTGCTTCGTCGCCCTCTCCCGGATCGAGCACGGGACGGCGAAGGCCGTCAGCGAGGTCGCCGACGTGCCCCAGGCCCGCGTCTACGATTCGATGGAGGCGTTGCAGCGTCGCGGGCTGGTGGACGTTCGGGGATCCACGCCCCGGGAGTACCGTGCGGCCACGCCCGGGGAAGCGATCCGGACCCTCGAAGGCCGCGTGACGGCCCGGCTCGACCGGCTCGAAACCCTCCTTCCCCGACTGGAGGCGCCAGCGGAGTCGAACGAAAAGGGCGTCTGGATCACGGACAGCGACGGGGGAGTCCTGGAGCGGGTCCAGCGGTTGATCGAGGCGGCGGACGAGGAGGTACTCATGGCAGTCGCGGTCGAGGACCTGCTCGCCGAGGACGTCGTGGACGCCCTCCGGGAGGCCATCGCGTCGGGCGTCGCGGTCACGATCGGGTCCCCGAGCGAGTCGATCCGGGCGACGCTGTCGGCCGCCCTCGACGACGCCGCGGTGGTGGAAACCTGGACCTGGTGGGACACCCACCCCATCGAGGCCGGCGACCTCAGCAGCGTCCTCCTGGTCGACGGCGAGGCGTTGCTCGCGAGCACGGACGGCGTCCCGTCCCCGGAGGGGCGGGGCCGACGCGCGGTCTGGACCGACCGCGAGGAGACGCCCCTGGTTCGCCTCCTCCAGCCGTTGCTGGAAGCCGCCATCGTCGGTCGGGGTGAGGGACCCGGGTCGCGAGGTCCGGACCCGTAACGGACGCGCCAACCTCGTCGTTCCGCCAGTCGCTCCTGCGTTCGTCTGACGAGTGGAGGAGGATCGACGGCGGTTCGCCGGATCCGTCCCTCACTCGGAACACTGCCCGACATAACGGGCGAATACTTATCCGAACTCCGTCCTCCCCGCCACCCATGTCATGGGGACACACACGAAGGGGACGAGGCGCGCGAGGGGGTCGACGGTAACGTGGACCTGCGCCGCTGGACGCCGCTGACGTTCCTGTTCCCGAACCGGTACGTGGACCGCGACGACCGGTGGTCGGACTTCGACCTCCTCGAGTGGTCCGACGAGGAGTACGACTGGACGCAGGACCCCTGGAACGGGTTCCGGGACTTCGCCCGGCGACCCGCCGAGACGGTCGAGACGGGACGCGGGGACTGCGAGGACTACGCCCTGGTCGCGCTCTCGTGGGCCGTCGCCGCCGATCGCGAGGGCATCGGCCTGGGGTTCTGCTGGGAACCGGGAACGCCGTGGCCCACCCACGTCATCGCCTTCGACGAGGAACGGGTGTACTCTTCCGGGAACACGGCCGAGACCCCAGTCGACGAGTGGATCGAGGACTCGAAATACTCCTTCGCCCTCCGCCGGCGGGTCGGGTAGCGCGGGGGCCGGGGGATCGTCGGACTGCCCCGTGGTCGCCGGGTCGATCGTCCAACGACGCGACCGGGGTCGTTCGACCAGGGGGCGCCGACGCGCTGGCCGGTGGCCGGTTCACGAGCGTCCCTGCCGGCGCCGCGCCGGTCACTCCTCCGTCGCCTCGTCCCCCGGCGAGAGTTCCGTGGCTCGCCCGAAGCCGAGAACGAGGAGGACCGACCCCGCGAGCCCCGTCGCGAGGAAATCCAGGGGCCAGTGCCACGGGAAGCGCGGCGGCGGGTCCCGCACGCTCCCGGGGAGCGCCCGGAGCGCCGGGACGTACCAGAAGAGGTACGCGACGAGGTAGAAGCCCCCGATGATCGTCCACAGCCAGTCCGTCCGCCGGAGCCAGTCTCGAAGGTCCATGCCCCGGGGATGCTCCGGCATCGCCCTAAACCTGTTCCTCGGTACCAACCCACGAACGAAGGCCGACCAGTCCCTTCCGGACGAGGGAGGCCCCGACGACCGCCAGGCCCCCGACGAGAAGCGCCGTCAGGACGGACGATCGTCGACGGCGCCCGGCCGCCCGGTCGCTCGCGTCCCGCCACTCGATCGCGCGATCGGCGGCGTACTCGTCGACGCTCTCCGCGTCGACCACCTCGAACGTGGCGCTCCCGGCGAAGTCGACGGGGGCCAGGAGCCACTGGAGGACGTCGGCGAACCGGTCCGCGTCGGCCCTCGTGGCCCACTCGTACAGTTCGACGAACTCGCCCGGCCGATCGCCGGCCAGCCAGAGTTTCCGCCCGAAACCGGGCAGTCCCGCGAAGAAGGGCGTCGCGACGTTCGAGACCGGGTCGAACAGGACCTCGCGCAGGGTCGTTCCGGCCTCGGGGTCTGCCACCTGCATCCGGAAGACGAGGACGACCCCACCCTCGGTGGCCCCGCGTGCGGGGTCGAGGACCGTCTCGCGATAGACGACGGCCGTGCTCCCGTCGGGAAACTCGAGGACGTCCCCCACCCGGTCCCGGGGGAATCGAACCCGACCGTCGAGCAGGCGTCGGAGCCCCCGCCATCCCGCCCGTCCCAGCGTGAGTGCGTATCGTGATTTCATCGGCGTCCCTCGTATCGGACCGTCCGGTCCAGCGTTCCCGTCTCGTACGACGGGGAACGACATAACGGTTTGCTAGTCGGTCGCACGGTCGCCAGTCGACCGGACGCTCCCCGCTTTCGCGCACAAAGATTCTTGTCGCAGTGCTCCCTTGGAAACGGGGACATGGGGAATGATAACTTGTGGCACGAATTCCTGCGGTGGGTGGGGGAGGGCTGGCGCCGGGTGGCGTCCAGGGTGGGATGGGTGCGCGAGACGACGGGGTTCTTCCGGGTCGATCCGCACACCGCCGTGACGTTCCGGGCGATCGCCGACGCGGTCGTCCCGGAGACGCCGGGCCTCGAGGCGGAACTCGGCCCGGAGCACGTTCCCGGCGGACTGGCGGTCGGCCTCGACGACTTCCACGTGGCCTACGTCGACGACGGCTTCCAGTTCGGGTTGCCACACGTCGGCTTCGTGGGGAACGCCCCGCTGGCCGACCCCGTCGCGCACGTCCTCGACCTCGCGGCGCGGGAACTCGTCCGCCGCGGCGAGAACGAGTCGGCGCTCAGCGACGATCGCCCCGTGGCACTCGTCGACCTCGGCGAGGCGCCGCCCCCGGAGGTCAGGGCGGCCGCCGGCCCGTTCGCGAAACTGTCGCGAAGGGACCGCCTGCGCGCCATGGCCATCCTCGACGAGTTCGAGGTGGAACTCTCGCCGTCCGCGGACGAACTGTTCGAACTCGACGCCGGGCTGGTGGGCCAACTCGTCGTCGGCTTCGCGGAGATGATCTACTACAGCGAGTGGCAGGGGTACGACGAGTTCGACCGGGCCCCGAGCGAGCGCGACCACCCGAACGACCCGGCGGCCGTGCAAAGCTGGCGACAGACGGGGTTCCCCGGGTTCGCGAACGGCTACGCCGCGCTCCGGGGGTACCTCGGGACGCCCGACGGCTCCCTTGGGGACGGCGAGTCGTGGACGACGATCGACGACGGGACTGGATCCCCGGTCCGGATCGTGCACGAATCGGGCTCCTTCCGGGAGAACGACTACGACACCAGCGGGTACGAGGAACCCTACCCGGAGTGAGACGATGGTGAAGGACAGCTACGACGTCGTCGTGGTCGGTGCGGGCGGCGACGGCCCGGTCGCCGCCTGGAAACTCGCGGAGGCGGGCCTGTCGGTCCTGGTCCTGGAGGCCGGCCCGTTCCACGGCAACGAACAGTGGCCGAACCCCCACGAGGACCCCGGCGGCGAGGCGTCCTCCAGCGTCGAGGACCTGAGCGGCGAGCTGCTCGACGAGCAGTTCACCACCCGCGAGTTCGAGATGGTGAACGAACTCCTGTTCGGCCCGGCCGACCACGACCGGGGGTTCTGGTTCCGGAAGTTCCCGGGGGACGGCGCGATCCTGCAGTGTGCCGGTGTCGGCGGCACCACGCTCCACTACACCGGGTGTCACCCCCGGGCGTACCCGGCGTCGATCGACGAACAGGGCCACTGGCCGATCGACTACGCGGACCTGCTCCCGTACTACCGGGAGGTCGAGGCGATGTGCGACGTGTCGCCCGCGCCCGTCACGGCGAAGGAGGAGCTGTTCTTCCGCGGGGCCGCGGCCGCGGGCTGGGACCCCATCGAGGACCTGAACGTCACCGACCCCGGCTACCGACCCCAACCGAACGCCATCCGACAGCCGGACGCGAAACTCCACGTCGACGCGGACTACGACGGCGATTTCACGTACCCCGACGTCGAGGGCGACACCCTGGCGCTGGGCGACATCGCCGGGAATCCGCACCCCAGGGGCGCGCCCTTCGAGGAGAAGGCGAAGCGCGCGAGCAACGTCAGTTTCGTGCCGCCAGCGCTGGCGACCGGCAACGTGACCGTCCGGCCGAACGCCTTCGTGACCGACGTCGAAACCGAGACCGGGGGCACCGACCGTCCCACGGCGACGGGCGTCAGGTTCAGGGACACGTGGTCGGGCGACACCGAGACGGTCGCGGCGGACGTCGTCGTCCTCGCCGCCGGCGCCATCGAGACGCCACGGCTCTGGAAGAACGCCGACCTCCCCGCGAACGACTGGGTCGGTCGCGGCCTCACGATCCACTTCGGGGACAACGTGATGGGCCTGTGGGACGCCGACGACCTCGAGGACGCGATCGGCAAGCGAACGATCGACCAGCACCAGGGGCAGGACATCGCCGCCAGGTTCGACTATCCCGGTCTGGGCATGCTCCAGACGGTCGGCACGGCACCCGGCATCGGGGCGATCCTGGGGTTCGGCGCCAGCGCCTCCGGCTTCGCCTTCCAGAACGACCCGGAGGACGCACCCTGGGACACGATGGGGCGGCTGGCCGGCACGGAACTCAAACGCCTCCTCTCCGGGTACCGGCGGATGCTCCAGGTGCTCGTCGTGAGCGACGACCGGCCCCACCAGCGCAACGGCGTGTCGGTCAACCCCGCGCTGGCGGACGAACACGGCCCGATCCCGCTCGTGAACTACGAACCGAGCACCGGCGATCGCCAGCGCCGGGACGACCTCGCCGAGATCGCGGCCGAGATCCTCCGCGAGGCCGGCGCGTCGCACGTCCACCGGTCGGACTCCCCGCCGACCGCGCTCCACGTCCACAGCACGATGCGGATGGGGGAGGTGGTCGACGAGGCCTGCGAGGCGATCGACGTCGACCGCCTGTTCGTCGCCGACCACAGCGTCCTGTCGAACTCCGTCGGCGGCGTGAACCCGACCAACACTGGACAGGCGCTCGCCGCCCGGACGGCCGAAACGGTCGTCGATCGGTACTTCTGACGGGCGAGCCAACTCGCCACGGGCCGACCCCCTCCGCGAGCGGATCGCCGTCGTGACCGATCGTCCACCCAGTCCCGTATAGCGGACAGATTCTTGGTGCGGGAGGCACAATATTCGAACGATGGAGCCCTGGCTGCTGCTCGCGGCCTACGCGGGGGTCATCGTGGTCCTGCAGGTGATGGTGTACCTGTACTACCGCCGCCAGAACAGCCAGGGCGAGGGGGACCGGCTCACGACCTCGATCGCCGACCACGACGGGACGCCGGGACGGCAGGCCGCGGGGCCGGTCGGAAACGAGGAACCGCCCGGCAGGGACGACGACCCCGACACCGTGACCTGTCCGCACTGTGGCGCCCCGAACGAGGCGGATTCGGTGTACACCTACTGTCGCAACTGCGTCAGCGAGCTGGGACGCTAACCTTTTTCGCCGGCGGCCGTTTCGACGGGTATGGACACCGAGCGCCGCGTGGCCGGCGTGGCGATCAACGTCGGCGCGAACACTTCCCTTCCCGGGGTCCGGGGGCCGATCTACCCGGACGGCCGGTTCCGGTACGTCCCGATCCCCGAGCGGGCATCGGTCGACGGAGACGTCCCGACCTACGCCGACCTGGACCTCCCGGTCGAGGTGCCCGCCGAGTACCGCGACCGGGCGGTCCACCTCGACCCCGAGTTCGCGGGCTATCCGTACTGTCGTGCATACACCTACGGCGACGAACACGCCGTCAAGGCCGGGCCGCTCGCCGCCCTCTCCGCCGGCGATTACGGCTTCTTCTACGCGACCCTCTCGACCCGCGGCGGGGCGCCCGCCGACTGGATCGCCCCGGAGTGGGGGGCGTACCTGATCGGACACTTCCGCCTCGGGATGGATCCCGTGACCGCCGAGGCGTACGAGAAGTTGCCGCCGTCCGACCGCGAGAAGTTCGCGAACAACGCCCACGTCAAACGCGAGACGTTCGACGCCCGCGTCCTCCTGTGGGGCGACCCGGACGGTTCGGAACTGTACGACCGCGCCGTCCCGCTGTCGAACCCCTCCGGCGGCGCCGACGCGAACCGCCTCGTCACCGACCTGTCGTCGGACTCGGGGAACGGGCCGTGGTGGCGGCGCCCGCTCCGGTTCGACGCCGACGGCGTCGCGTCGCTCCTCGAGTGTCACCGGACCGGTGAATACGGGGCCTGGCTCGATCGATAGCGGGCGCGAACCGGGGTCGGTGAACGGCTTACTCCTCCGAGGCGGACCCTCGTCGGTCGGATTCCGCGAGTTCGACGTACTCGCGGGTGAACTCGGGGACGGCCTCCGCCCCGACGATCTCGTCGAGGGGCAGCCAGTGAACGGCCGCCACTTCGTCGGGATCGCGAGCCCGGGCCGTTCCGCTTTCGTATTCGGCCCGGAAGACGACGTTCACGACCGACGAGCCGTCGTCGGAGACGAACGCCGAACTGGTCACGTACCCGAGGTCGGTGACTTCCAGGCCGACTTCCTCCCGGACCTCCCGCCGCACGGTTCGTTCAAGCGGCCGGTCCGTCTCGCCGCTTGCCTCGACCGTTCCGCCGATCAGGCTCAGTGCCCCGGCCGCGTGATCCTCGGCGGCGGAACGTTCGGCGAGGAGGTACTCACCCTCGCGATGGATCGCCGCCTCGACGTTCACGACGTACGCCGGTGGATCGTCGGTCATGGCTCGGTCGTTGGACCGGGGAGCGATAAATCGACGGGAGATTCCGTTCGACGGGGGTGTCCGTGAATGACGGCTCTCGCTTGTGCGGCGCCCTTTCGGACCGTCGCCCGGGAGGTTTGCCGACCGGGAAGTGAACCTGCCGACAGATGGTTCTGGTCGTTCCCTGGAAACGCGACGCAGGCTGCGACTGCCGTGATTCAATTCCCGCAGGTGATTTTGCTCCGCACGTCAGTTCGTCGGAGAAATGCGCC
>Ga0207797_1001564_pt1 | contig 16455 bp, 9 predicted proteins | sample PRCRCaboRojoPR_6_FD_187275 | JGI IMG/M metagenome (GOLD analysis project Ga0207797, IMG submission 187275) | Marine sediment microbial community from Cabo Rojo, Puerto Rico - PR CR 10% Liquid 1 (SPAdes) | ecosystem: Environmental > Aquatic > Marine > Coastal > Sediment | place: Cabo Rojo, Puerto...
CCGCCGCTCTCGGCTCCGTCCCCGCTACCGGCAGTCGCGATCCGCCAGACCGTATCCAGCAGGAGCAGGAACAGCGGCAGCGCAACGAGCGCGTAGAACCCGTACTCCGAGTTCGCGAACATGATCACGTGCCCGGCGTAGGGAATCATCAGCGTGACCTCGCCGAGGACCTGGTCCGGGGAGACGGGACTGGGATCCGGATCCTGGTTCGCGTCGCCCTTGGTGACGAACGCCCGGCCGTCGTCCGTCTCCCGTACCGATTCTATTCGATGCGTCGTCGGAACGGGCTCGTCCCCGGTCCGGAAGGTGATGACGTCCCCCTCCCGGTACGCCGTCGGGGACGGTTGTTCCTCGACGAGGACGATCGAGCCCAGCGGAATCGCCGGCGACATGCTTTCCGACAGGACGACGAAGCTCTGATCCGCTCCGCCTGCCTCCGGGACCGCGTACAGGACGAACGGGATCACCGACGCGATCAGTATCACCAGTCCGACGACCAGGACGATCCGGCGGAGGCTGGGTCGCTTCACGGGCGGTCACCTCCCCGGATCGCGTTCTCAAGATCTCTCACTCGAGGGTCCTGCGCGCCCCGTCCCGAATCGCGGTCGTGACCGTCTCGTTTCATTGTGACCCCCATGGATTGTCGGGGTTCGGATTGTGGCGCCACTGCTGGGCGGCGAACTCGATCGAGAACGACGCCTCCGGGCCCTCCTTGTCCTCGATAGCGGTCTCGATCTGGTCCTCCTGAGGGAGCCTCCATTGGAACGCGAGATCCGTCGCGGGATCACAGTCGACAGGTTCGTTCAGGAGCTCCGGGTCGCCTGCAAGATCCTTAGAAAGTTGGCTAAGCGGCCCTGAACGGACAGACGTTCCTTCTATCCGCAGCTCCGTCAGTAGTACCTCGGCGAGCGGACTGGTCGCCCTGCTCGTTCGAAGCCACACCCATCCTGGATTCTCACAGACGCTAAGGTGGATCACGGTCTTCCCCGAGTCCCCGGGTTCGATGTCCTCATACTCGATGTCGATCGTTTTCGAACTGTCGTGTTGAAGTTCGAGATCCATCGACCCGACCGTCGCTTCGTTCCCCGAGAATTCCACCCGATCCTGCAACAGTGCCAGGGTGCCGCCGCCGATCGACCCGACGACCCCGGCAGCCGTCGCTCCCGCGAGCACGGATCGACGCGTGAGTTTACGTTCTGACATCCCCCGATCCCCCCGTTCGTTGACGGCGTGCCGATTCCCGTGGGACGGGTCGGCGTCCCGTTCTGTCCGGCGGCTCGGACCGAGCTACGGACCGGAACCGCCCCCCAGCGGTCGGTCTACGTGGTCCGGACGCTCCCCCCACGGGATTGGTTCCCGGACACACATGACATATAGCCCGATACATTATTAATCTATCCCACAGTTTGGCGTTCGGAATCGGGGGCTCTTCGAAGCGGGCACGGCAGTCATTCTGAACAGCTCCGTGCGCGAAACACGAGATCGAACTCGACCCCGTCGGACTGCGCCTCGTTGCCGGCGGTCACGGGGAACGTCCAGTCGAACCCGATACAGCGCCGGGTCTCCGCCTCGAGGCAGTCGACGACCGTTCGATCCAGCCCGCCGAGCACCTCGCCGAGCGAACCGCCCTCGATGAGCTGGTCGCCGATACCGCGGTTCCCGTCGCAGCCCCCGAGGCCGAAGACGCTTCCCGTGTCGTGCCAGAGCTCCGCCCGGACGACGTCGTCGAGTTCTCCCTGCCCGTTCGGCGGTTCCGGTTCGACCTGGTCGTTGTCCGTCGAGGTCACCGATGCCGCAACGTCGATCCGAACGTCCTCCGTCGCCCGGAGGCCGACCACCAGCCGTCCCGAATCCCCGGGCAGAACGTTCGAGAAGGTGATGACGGGGCCCGTCGCGTCCGGGACGTACGCTGGATCCTCGTCCGGATCGAGCACCTTCGACGCGTTCGTCTCGGATCCGCCGCCCTGCCGCTCGACGGTTTGACCGTTGTACTCCTCGTACCAGGCGACCTGCAGGACCTCGTCCTCCAGTTGCTCCGGCGTCGCCGCGTACGTGTAGTAGGTGAACTCGGGTGATTCCGCGAGGAAATCCCGACTCACCTGTGAGACGGTGGCAACGGCGCCTACGCTCCCGACCGCGGCGAGCAGTTGTCGTCGACGTGTATCGAGTGGTTTCATGATGTCGGTTCCGACCTCCGTTCCCCCCTTAGGGAAGACCCACCGGCGGAGTCGAACCGCCGTGTCGCGGCAAGGCCGCGCCACGGGCCTCCGGCAAAGCCGGAGACGCCGCGATGCCGGCGTGGGCAGGTTCCGTCGATCGGAGTCGGTGTTCGACCCCTTTCGGCGCGACCGATTAGCTCGTATTGGCGTAGATGGCTTTGACCTCCGCTTCCGAGAGAGCGCGGTCGTAGATCCGGACGTCGTCGAGTTTCCCGTTGAGATGCCTGTCACCGTTCCCGTCTCCGATGTGCAGGTCGTCAGAAGTGGTCCGAATGCGCACGTCGCCGGAGATAGTTCTGTCAACTTCCCCCACCCCATCCAACCACAGGCGACCGGTGTCGGCATCGTTGGAGTACGTCGCTGCTACGTGATGCCACTGACCGTCGTTGTAGTTCGGGAGACTGTCGGTATCCACGTCGTGTTTGTTGTCGTTCGTATCGATGAATCGGAGTCCAATGCGAGTCGGATTCCCACCTGCGTCTTCGATGAAAACGCCGTAGGCCCCATTACCGGTAGTGCTTTGGCCCTTGCTCACGGCCCTCGGATAGTTGTTGTCGTCGCTCTGGCCGGTCAGGGAGAACCAGAAGCTGATCGTAATCTCGTCCTGGATATCCAAGGACGAGTCGTCCGGCACACTGACGTAGTCGTCGTCGCCGTCGAATTCGGCGGCCTTCCCGACCTGTCCACCGACCGACGACACGTCGCCGACCACCGTCCCGTCGTTTCCATTGCCCGAGAGGTCCTCGGCGACGCCGTCCCAGACGGTGTCGAGGGGGTAGTATCCCGAGAGCCCGGACGAGAGGCCGACGCCGTCGTTGTGACGGCACTGCTCGGTGTAGAAGCCCAGATCGAACGTCACCGAGTCCGTCTGGATCTCGTTGGCGTGGTCGACGGGGAGCGACCAGGCGACGCCCACGTAGTGAATGGTCGGCGTCGGCGCGAAGCAGTCCCGTTCCTCGTCGTTCGGGATGCCGTCGAGCGGGATGCCGGGCGGGATCGACAGCCGTCCGAGAACTTCCCGGAGGGTTCCCTGGGCGACGATGCGCTGGTCACCAGTCAGCGCCACCGCCGAGGAGATCGGCCCGTCCTCGGTGACAGACCGGTCCGTGACGTAGGTCTCCGTCTCCGAGAGGACGTTGTCCCCGCTATCGTACCAGACCGTCACCTCGATCTCGTCGAGGAGTTCGACGACGCCCTCGTGCTCGTCGTCGTCCTTCCGCTCGGGTTCCGTAAGCCCATTTTCCGCGGCGTCCACGAGCCCGCCCGTCAGCCAGACGTAGCCGGGGTTGTCACAGATCGTGAAGTCGAAGGTGACCTCGCCGAAGTCGCCCGGCTTGACGTCCTCGAGATCGATCACCGGCTTCGTCAGGTCGTCGGGCACGTCCGCCAGCGCCTCGCAGGGGCCCACTCCCGGCGGCAGCTCCGCGAGTTGCTCGCGGGTCTCGTCGTCGGGGAACTGCTCCTGGAGCGTGGCGTCCATGAACGCGTCCAGTTGTCCCTCCGGCACGGCGATGAGGGGGTCGTCGTAGCTGGGGAGCCCGACCTCGTCTGACTCTAGGTCCCCCGTCCCTTCGACCATGCGGACCCCGTCGACATCCTGCTCGTCGCCGAGCCAATCGGAATAGTGCTCCTCCCAGCTCACCTTCATGTCCAGCGATCCGGCGACCAGTTGGTTGTTCGCGAAATTCTCCTCGTCGCTGAAGTACGCGGACGTCCCCAACCCCACTCCCGCGGACGCGACGCCGATGCTCCCCAGACCGGCCAGGATCTTCCGTCGCGATAGTTCCAATCCGTTGTTGTCTACCATGGCGCTCCCCTCCCTGGGGGAAGACCCACCGGCGGAGTCGAACCGCCGTTCTCCGAATGGGCCAGGGCCGTCCGCTACGTCCCGTCAGTGACGGTGATCTGCGCAGCGTCGATCACCGGACTCCCGTTAGTGGTGTAGGGTCCGTCCGCGTTCGGGAACTCGTACGTCTGGTCGCCGTCGTCCATGTGAGCCATCGCGATGAGTTCTTGATCGCTCTGTATCGGCGAATCCAGGGCCACTGTCACGTCGGAACTGGTGCCTGCCGAGAGGTACGACGAGTGACCGAGGACTGGACCGGGAGCCCCGTCATCCGACTCGTGGATCACGACGTAGCCGCCCTCGGGCAGGACCGCCGAGTCGACGAGGACGCTTGAGCCATCGCTCTCCTGGTCATCGAAGTTCACGCTCGCCTCCGTCGCCATCCCGGAGCCGTCGTTGTGGCGACACTGCTCGGTGTAGAAGCTCAGTTCGAACGAGGCGGAGTCGGTCTGGATCTCGTTGCCATGGTCGATCGGCACCCACCACGCGAATGCGACGGAATGTTCGGTCTCGGCCGAGAAACAGTTCCGGGCGTCCACGGTGCCGCCGCCCTCCTCTGCGGGGGTGTCGCCCGACAACCCGAGCCCGGTGCCGCTACTGAGCTGGGTAAGTACGTCGCGGAGTGAGCCGACGATCGCCGGTGCTTCGTCGCCGTCCTGGTAGTTGTCGCCGTCGTCGACCCAGGCGGCCGCCTTCACCACGTCCAGCAGTTCGACGTCCGCGCAGACGCCCTCGGGTTCCGGTTCTTCCGGCTCTTCCGGCTCCGTACTCAGGCTCTCACCCTCGATGAGCACCCAGGTATCCAGAATGGAGTCGTTCGCGTCGGCCACTGCCAGCTTGAACGTGTTGGTCTCGCCCGGGTTGACGTCGGCTTGGACTTGGAGGCGGTCGCTGAACCCGTCGGCTTCCGTGGCGAACGGCGTGTTGGTGTCCGACGGGTCGTTGTTGTTGTAGAGATCAGAGTTCGTTTGTTGGTTGATGGTGTCGATGGAGACTGGATCCCCGTTGATGGTCGCCGCGTTGGTGTCTAGGGCCGTTCCGCTCTCGGGGTTGATGAAGAACCCGAAAACGTCGTTGAACAACGCGTTCGCTCCGCCGGGCGCATACTCGTTGTACTCGTCGGAGCCGAACACGAAGTTGAAGAACACCTGGTCTTCACCCTCCGGCACCTCGAAGTCGAACTCGAGGACGCAGGCGTCGTTCGTACTGTCGGTAACGTTATCGGTCGCCTGGGCGAGTGACAGCAGGTCCGAGTCACCGGGTTCTTGATTGTTCAGGGTGATGCCGTCGTCATTATTGTCGGGACCACCGGCGCTCTCCTCGATGTTCTCGGCCGCCCCCGAGCTGAGGATGATCCCATCGTCGATGCCGAACAGACTGTTACCTCCGCTAAAGGTCCCGGCGGCGACATCGGCACCCGTGTAGGTCGCGCTCGTGATGGTGAGCGCGCTGTCTTGGCCGACGAGCGACTCGGCGAGGTCCGTGGCCGAGGCGCCGCTGGCGCTCTTCGGAACGACGTCAAAGCTTGCCTGGGCGGACGCGGACCCGGTCGCCGCGGTAAGGGCGGCTAGTCCGGCAGCACCGGCGGCTGCGCCGCGAAGGGCACCCCTCTTCGACAGGAGGCCAGCGTCCTCGTCATCCGTGTCGTCTCCATCGCTCAGCGCCGGGACGCCAGCGAGCGCCGCCAGGGGCCAGAGTGACGATTGATCCGAGCCCGCTGGCCGTGGCTCGTCCTCGTTTTCGTCCTCGTCTTTGGCTTCTGGTTCAGTCACGCCGTTCTCGGCACACGACAGGAGTTCGCCCTGCAGCCAGACGTAGCCGGGATTGTCACACAGCGCGAAGTCGAACGTGACTTCGCCGAAGTCCCCTGGCTTGACGTCCTCGATGTCGATGACCGGCTGGTCGAGGTCGCCGGCGTCAGTTCCATCCGGACCACAACTTGCAGCGCCATCACTGAGATACTGCGTGTTGTCAAGGAACTGATCGGGGTCGTCGACCGCGATCAGCCACGCGGCGTTGGTCGGCAGGCCAGTGTAGGTCGTGCCATCGATTGTTGGCAGGTCGTCACGGTCGCCCGTCGTATTCGGCGCACCGTCATACATCACGACGTCGACGTCGTCCTCTTCCGTCTCCGTGTCACTGCCGTCCTCGTCGGGCGACCAGTCCGAGTAGTGGGCCGAGTAGCCCATCTTCATGTCCAACTCGCCGGCAACGAGCGAATTGTTCACGAAGTTCTCTTCGTCGCTGAAGTACGCCGATGTCCCCAGACCCACTCCGGCCGAGGCCACGCCGATCGTCCCCAGTCCCGCGAGAACCTTTCTTCGGGACAGGTCGAATGTATCCTTTTGTGACATTGCTCTCCCCCCTTTTGGGGAAGACCCACCGGCGGAGTCGAACCGCCGTACGCCAGCGTGGGCCGGTTGGGTTCGCCTTTGCTTACCCGCCGCAGTCCGGCAGGTTTTCGGCGTCTTTCAGCGAGGCGATGTCGCCCCCCTCTATCTTGGTCCCGATGCCCTCGTCGTCTCCAGCACCTTGCCCCGGTGCTCCACAGAAGTTGTTGTCGGACAACGTTACCTGCGGATCGAAGCTCCCGTCCTTCGCGGTGAAGATCCCGTCGCCCGTCTTATAGTAGACGTCGCACTCGTCGCCGACACCCGAGAGCCCGACGGCGTCGACCTCGCCGGTGGCGTCCAGTGTGACACAAGTGATGTAGTCTTCGAGCGGCCCCGGATCCGACCCACAGCAGAGCGCGAGCCAACTGATCGCCTTGCTGCCGTCGACGACGATGTCGGCCCCGTCCTCTTGCCCGCCGCCCTCACCGTCATCGCCGTTCTCCGGCGTCATGCCGGACCCGTCGTTGTGGCGGCACTGCTCCGTGTAGAAGCCCAGATCGAAGCTCACGCTGTCGGTCTGGACCTCGTTGCCGTGATCGATCGGGAGCCACCACTCGAAGCCGACGTACGCGGTCGTCGAGTTCGGGAAACACTGGCGCCCGTCTTCCTGGCCCGGAACCTCGCCGTTGTCGCCGTTGTCGCCGTTGCCGTCGACCGGACAACAGACGTCGATGTTGCTGATCCCATAGTTACCGGGTGTGGAGAACGTCACGTCATTGAGGATCACCGGGTCATCAAAGACGTAGACCTGCTCGCCGTTAGGGCCACCCTTCACGCTGACCACCTTCACCGGTCCAGTCGTCGATAAGCCAACGGTGCCGGTTTGGCCGTCCAGGGAGGTGACGGTGATCGTCGTGCAGCCGCTGAAGGTATCGCCGACCTGTATCGGATCGGGTTCGTCCTCCTCGTCGACCTCCCCGTCCTCATCGTCGTCCTTGCCGATCTCGCCGTTCTCGATCGCTGTCCCGACGATGTCGCCGACGTTCAGCAGGTCCTCGTAGTCGGCACAGTTGTAGTTGCGGGCGCTCCCCGCTCCGGGCTTGTCCGAGTCTACGAACTCCGTGTCGTCGGTGGTGACGTAGATGTCATCCTGTTCGACGAAGTCGGTCGCCGAGCCGGGACCGACGATCTCACCAACACCGCCTTCACCACCACCGGCGCCACCGCCGCCACCGCCGCCGTTCGATACCGGTTCGGCGTCGAGCGGGAACATCCCGTCCTCGAGAGCTGCGAGGACGCTCCGTAGCGAACCGTTCAGCGGAACGAGCGTTTCCCCGGTTCCGAAGATGTTGTCGCCCTCGCCGGCGTCCTTGTCGTCGAGGGTAGCTCCGTACACCCCGTCGTCGCCGGTATCGTACCAGACGGCGGCCCGGATCTGATCGAGGAGTTCGACGGTGTCCCCATCGGGGTAGTCCTCGTCGGGGTCTTCCATCTCCGGTTCGGTGACCCCGTTCTCGCTCGCGTCGACGAGTTCGCCGGTCAGCCAGACGTAAGCGGGGTTCCCACAGACGTGGAAGCTGAACGTGACCTCGCCGAAGTCGCCCGGCTTGACGTCCGAGATGTTGATCAGCGGGTCGCCGGGCGCGGTCGTCTGCGGATTGGGGTCGCCGCCGATTTCGACACCGCCCTCGACGTTCGCTCCGGTTCGGAACGGGTGGCTCAGGACGCCATCCAGGTCCGCCGGGAAGTCACAGATGGCGTCGTCGATCGGTTCTGCCCGCCCATCGTAGTCTCCAGCGGAGATGCCGTCCGGATTTTCCTCATCTACGACGTCCGGGAACGCCTCAATGGCGGTGTTCGCCATGAACTGTTGCGGATCGCTGACGTACACGGACTTCTCCTCTTCCGGCGCGGTCGATGGGAATCCGGTCAGCCCGTCCCCCGGTTCCATACTGACGGTGCCGATCTCCTCGGCCTCGTCGTCGGACCAGTCGGAGTAGTGCTCTTCCCAGTCGACCTTCAGGTCGAGCGATCCGGCGACCAGGCTGTTGTTCGCGAAGTTCTCCTCGTCGCTGAAATATGCGCTGGTCCCGAGGCCCGCACCCGCGGACGCCGCGCCGATGGCGCCGAGACCGGCCAGGATCTTTCGCCGCGATAGTTCGAAGTTTTCGTCTGTCATTGAGTTCCCCCCCTTAGGGAAGACCCACCGGCGGAGTCGAACCGCCGTCGCGCACCCGCGCGGGTGAATGTTTCAGAACCGGGCTTGGCATCAGACCACCGCGGGCCTGACCGTCGCCAGGTCGGTGAGTCTACACGTCGACGCGGAACGCGAGTTCCTCGCCACTGGCGCCGTCTGCGTCGTACGCGACCGTGCCGGAGAGCGTGTCGCCCTCCCGGAACGCCACGGTCTCCAGGATCGCGTGCTGGGTCGAGTCGCTACCGCTGGCGGTGACCGCACAGTCGATCGGAGTGCCGTTGTACTCGATGTCGGACACGGTGACGGACGCCCCGCTCTCGCGAGCTTTCGCGGTGATACCGGTGGCGTTCGTCGTCGGTTCGGGGCCGCCGGTATCGACCGTGTAGCCGTCGACGGTCAGCGTCGCCGTGCCGCCGGAGTACTCGAGTTCCCAGTCGACGGCGGACCCGTCGGTGGGGTACTCGGCACCTGCCTCGGCGAGGTCGGCATCGTTGGGGTCGCGGATGTCCAGTTCCGCCAAGCCGGCTTCGGTGGTACCGTCGTCGTTGTCCGCGATCTTACTCCGGGCGTGCCAGGACGTCTGACCATCCAGTTCGGGTTCGAGTTTCGCGAAGCCGGTACCCGTCCGGCACTGGAGTTGCTGGGCGGCACCGCCCATCCCGGCACCCTCGTTGTGGCGGCACTGCTCGGTGTAGAAGCCCAGATCGAACATCACCGAGTCGCTCTGGATCTCGTTCGCGTGGTCGACGGGGAGCCACCACGAGAACCCGATGCAGTTGGTGTTGGGCGTCGGTTCGAAACATCCCCGTTCCTCCGCGGTGGGATCGCCGTCACCGAGCACTGCACCAATCTCGTCGAAGTCGTTGCCACCGTCACCGTCCAGCGGGATGCCGAGATCCGTCGTCAGGGCCGTCAGCGCAGTCCGGAGGTCGCCCTGGAAGAAGATCTCCTCGCCAGTGGAAATCGTCTCACCGATATCGGTGAAGACGCTCCCGATGTCAGTCTCGTCGGCGACAAACGCGAACTCGTCCTGGTCGGTGATGCTACTGTCGTCGACTTTCGGCGGACTGGAGATATCTTCGATCAGGTTTTCGTCCGCACCGCCTCCGTATGCGATGCCGTATATCGTCGTCCCGGCGTTCTTCGCGGATGTTGCCTGGCTTCGACCTGTACTCGAAATTCCGTTCGTCAGCACGACCATGATCTTGTCGACGCCCGACCGGGCTCCCGCGCCACCGGTCAGTTGGGCCTGCCCTTCGTCAATGCCGGCGCCGACGTCGGTTCCGCCGCCGGGGTAGTTGCCGTCGTCTTGGATTTTGGTTACGGTATTGCTCTTACTATCTGCAAGTGTGCTGACAGTATTGGCACTGTTGGAGAAGACAGTGAGGCCGACTCGCACGTTGCTCCCGACCGCGTTGACGAGGTCCTCTGCCCCGTCCTGGAGCGCCTGGAACTTGGCCGAGTCGCCCGTTACTGAGCCAGACCCGTCCGCGACGATCATGACGTCGGCTTCATTGCCAGTAGCGGTTCCTCCTCCCTGCGTCAGGTTGTCGCAGTTATCGTCGTACCACCAGGCAGTCTGGATGGCGTCCAGGAGTTCGACGTCGTTTTGGACCGAGTTCGAAACTTCGTCTGAGGGACCTTCTTCATCCTCGTCTTTCGCTTCGGGTTCGGTGTGGCCGTTCTCCCGTGCTTCGACGTTGTCGGCGTTCAGCCACACGTAACCGGGATTATCACACAGGTGGAAGCTCAACGTGACCTCGCCGAAGTCGCCCGGCTTGACGTCGCCGAGGTTGATGAGCGGTGCCGGGTCGCCGTTTTCCAGACGCGTGTCGGCGCTGTCCGTTCGCGCACCGTCCGGATCGAGACCCGCGTCGTCGGCTCCGACGTCCGCCAGCACCTCACAGGCCATTTCCTCGTCAAAGTCGTCCTGCACCCCGTCGTCGTCCTCGTCCGGGAACGCGTCGATGGCCGTATTGTCCATGAACTGGGCGACGTCGTCGTTGTGGACGTACAGGAGCGGGTCACCGTTCACGTACGGATCGTCGGCTACTCCATCGAACACCTCGACGCCGGGCGGGAACGCGGTGTAATCCGCCGGCGTGTTCGGCTGGTCCATCTGGATGTCGAGGGTGCCCTCGCTATTGGGATCCTCGTCTTCGCCGCCCATCCAGTCGGAGTAGTGCTCCTCCCAGTCGACTTTCATGTCCAGCGAGCCTGCGACCAGGCTGTTGTTCTCGAAGTTCTCCTCGTCGCTGAAGTACGCGGACGTCCCCAACCCCACGCCGGCCGAGGCGGCACCGATCGTCCCCAGGCCGGCCAGGACCTTCCGTCGCGATAGTTCGAAGTTTTCGTCTGTCATTGGTCGTCTCCCCCCTTCCGGGGAAGACCCACCGGCGGAGTCGAACCGCCGACGATCGATCGTCCGTTTAGTGGACGACCGTCGCGCGCCGGCGTGGGTCGGTCAGCGGGGTGCGGGACCGACGGCGTCGTCGGTTAGTTGGCTATTCCTCCTGCGTTCACTCGGGTTGGGGCGTCTCGGTCGTCATGCCACTGCCGTCGTTGTGGCGGCATTGCTCGGTGTAGAACCCGAGGTCGAAGGTCACGCTGTCCGTCTGGATCTCGTTCGCGTGGTCGATCGGGAGCCACCACTCGAAGCCGATGTAGTGGGTCGTGGAGTTGTCGAAACACCCCTGCTCGCCGGTTCCGCCGCCCTCTTCGGCCGGGATGTCACCCTGCAGCGCGAGTCCGGGCTGGCCCTCAGGGTTGAGTCCCTGATCCAAAGCCTGCCGGAGCGTCCCCACGAAGAGGACGGTTTCCGCGGTGGTGACCTGTGCAGCCAGATCCTCGGCCAGGTCCACGATATCGGGAATATCGGGGACCACCAACGCCTGTCCCGGTGAGGACGCGATTTCGTCTTCCATGTAGAGCGGCAGGGTCTCGTACGCTGCGATGGCGTCGTCGCTCATGGAATCTGTCTCCGCACCGCCGACGAAGATTGTCGCGATCTCCGTTCCACCGTCGCCGACATTCTGATCCCTGATGGATTCCGCGACCCCGGCAGTTTCGTCCATCTCGCCTTCGGTCACCTGACCGTTCCCGGGCTGGCCTCCGGTGGAGCTTCCCGTCCCCTCGTTGTCGTACGTACTGTCCCCGGAATCGGCCGACCAATCGGCAGTGGTGTTTCGCGGGGCGGTGTAGTTCGCCGTGTACGAGGTGTTCTCGTAATTCGGGCCACCGTCCGTGAACATCACGATCAGCTTTTCGGCGCCGCTGCGGGCGTTGTTGTCCTCGTAGAGCGACTGATCGGCGATGTCGAGCGCGGCCGGCATCGGCGTGTTGCCCCCAGCACCGGTGAGGGTAATACTCAGGGGTCCCGGATCCTGGAGAGCGTTTCTGTTCCTGACGCCATTGTCGCCGAACTCCAGGGTGCCGACTTGGACGTCGGCGTCGGTGGCGTCGAGGGCGCTGATGAATGCGTTCACGCCGTCTTCGAGAGCCTGAAGTTCGTCCTCGACGGACCCGGAAGTGTCGATCGGAATCATGACGTCCAGTTGGCCCCCGATCAGGTCGACCTGGTTGTTGCCGTCGTCCCGCCAGACGCGGGTGAGGACCTTGTCCAGGAGCTCGATGTCCCCCAGTTGGGGATTCTCTGCCCCGTCCTCGTCATCGTCTTCCAGCTCGGGTTCGGTGTACATCGGGTCGCCCTCGCTGGCGTCGACGAGGTCGCCGGTCATCCAGATATACCCGGGGTTGTCACACAGGTGGAAGCTGAACGTGACCTCGCCGAAGTCGCCCGGCTTGACGTCCGAGATCTCGATCAGCGGATCGCCGGGTTCGGTCGTCTGAGGGTTCGGCTCCTCGCCGATCGTCGCGTTCGTTCGCAAGTCGCTACTCAGAGCACCGGGCAGGTCCGCGTCCTCCTCGCAGATGTCCCAGTCCTCCGGAAGGTCCTGGATCCCGTCGTCGTCGGTGTCGGGGTAGGCCTCGATCGCCGTGGCGTTCCACAAGTCGTCCTGATTAGCACCGTCCTTGAAGTTCAAGGCGATCGGCTGCGCTTCGCTCGGGGTGAGGCCGATGGCAGTAGCCGGTTCCCCGATGAAGTTCTCGAAATCCAACGCCGGCAGCAGCAGGTCTGCCGTCAGTGGATCGTCGGCCATCTCCGCGAACTGTGCCTCGTCGGCGGACCAGTCGGAGTAGTGCTCCTCCCAGTCGACCTTCAGGTCGAGCGACCCGGCGACCAGGCTGTTGTTCTCGAAGTTCTCCTCGTCGCTGAAGTACGCCGACGTGCCGAGCCCCACGCCGGCCGAGGCGGCACCGATCGTCCCCAGGCCGGCCAGGATCTTCCGTCTCGACAGTTCGATTGGGTTGTCTGACATTGGTCGTCTCCCCCCTTGCGGGGACGCCCATCGGCGGAATCGAACCGCCGACCGGCGGGGAACCGCCGGCCGCCACGAGTTTGGTATGGGCTATCGTCGACCACCCTTTGTTTTCACAACCCCTTATATAATAACGAAGTGCAATGTCGCAAGCCGACCATGCGCGCGGGTAACCGGACCATGTGTGGAGCAATCCGTCACTTTGGCGCCACAATCACCCATTAGAACGCCTCAGGATCGACGGGAGCCCGATCAATCTACCCTATACGTGGTCGCCCGTGACGAAATAACACACACATTTATGTGAAGTCACACCTACCCAAGAGTTAGCGGTCGCGATCAGGGGGGAAATCATGAATCTATCACGGGGGACGCCTGCATGGCCATAGCGAGGGGTACCGACGAGATCGACGAATCGGAGATTTACGACCTGCTCCGGAACGACCGGCGACGGCAGGTACTCAAACACCTTCGAGGATCGCTGGGATCGATGAGTCTCCGGAACCTCGCCAGACGCATCGCGAGCGAGGAAACGGGGGAGTCGCCGCCGCCGAAGAACATCAAACGGAGCGTCTACAACTCCTTACACCAGACGCACCTGCCGAAACTGGACCGGGAGGGCGTCGTCGAGTACGACAGGAACCGAAAGGTCGTCTCGCTCGGCGACGGGGCCCGAAACATCAACCGGTACCTGGACATGACCGCCCCGTTCGGCCTGACCTGGGGGGAGTTCTATCGCACGCTCGGGACGGTCGGCCTGCTGGCGGTCATCCTGTCGCTGGTCGACGTCCCCGTCGTCTCTGCGGCCCCGCCGCTGTTGCTGGCGAGCGTTTTCCTCGCGGTCATCGCCGTTTCAACCGTCGTCCAGCTCTGGCGCAACCGCTGGTTCTACCTCCGGTTCCTGACGTGATCGCCCCCGGTCCGACGGGTCGTTCGGAGACGGCGTCGATAGCTCGGATCGTACCACTCGAACCTCCAAGGAGGTTTCCGGGTTCCGATCGCCGGGGGCGATCGATCCGACTTCGGAGCGAAACCACCCTCCTGAGCGGGAATCGAATTCTCTGACTGGCGGGCTCGATTCAGTCGCACCCCCCCGAAGGTCGCCTCCGAGTGTTCCAGGCACGTCACCGCGCCGTCGTTGTGCCGACACCGATCGAGGTTGAAGCTCAGATCGAACGACGCGGAGTCGGCCCGGATCTCGCGGCCCTCATCGACCGGCACACACCACGCGAACGCCACGGAGCGTTCCAGGTCGGCGAACAGCAGTTCCGGCTCTGGAGAGCCGTTCCAAGAGCTCGGCGGTTAGGAGAAGCGGGAAACCGGGGGGATCGCGGCGCTATTCGACGATGACGTCGAAGGCGACCCCTTCGTCGCCTCCGGCGTAGTCGTTCTGGATCACGACGGTGACGTCTCCTTCGAGCGTGAACCCTTGCGCGGTGTCGACGCAATCGTCACCGTAGATGAGCCACAGGAGCCCCCGGCCGTCGGGACTGTCGTCCTCGGAGATGCCGAGGGCTTGGCCGCTCTGGACCGTCATGCCGTTCGCGTCCTTCAGGGAGAGGTTATTGAGGGAAATGCTCGCTTCGTCCGCCTTCAACTGGACGCCGACCTTCCCTCGCGGCTCGGGAACGGGACCGGAAATTGTCGTCCCGTCGAGCGTGAACGTCGCCGCCGTGCCGTCGTAGCTGTAACTGAAGGGGACGGTCGCGCCCGAGGTCCAGACGTAGTTCGCCTCGTCGATGGTCGGCGGGAAGCCCGGTTCGGCGAGGGCGATCTCCCACGTCCCGGTGTCGAGGTTGTCGCCGAACCGACCGCGAGCGAACGACGTTACGGTGCCGTCCTGGAACATCTGCTCTTTCCCCCAGCCCTGGCCGCTCGTGATGTCACAGGTTCCCAGAGTTTCGACTTCCATTCCAGTGCCATCGTTGTGGCGGCACTGCTCCGTGTAGAACCCGACGTCGAACTGTACGCTGTCGGTCTGGATCTCGTTGGCGTGATCGACCGGCAGGTACCACGCGAAGCCGACGTACACAGTGGTCGAGGGATCGAAACACTCCCGAATGCCGTACTGGGGATTCGCCTCGTCGCCGATGGCAGCGATCTCGTCGTAAGCCGTCCCGCGGTCGCCGTCGAGCGGGATGCCGTTGTCGGTCATCAGCGCGTCGAGCGAATCCTTCAACGAGCCACGGAAGATGACTTCCTCCCCCTCGTCCAGGACGTTGTCGCCGTCGGTGTCGTACCACCAGACCGTCCGGATGGCGTCCATCAACTCGACGTAATCGTCCATCTCGTCGGGATCCTTGCGCTCCGGCTCCGTGAGACCGTTCTCCGCCCACTCGACGTTGTCGGCGAACATCCAGACGTACCCGGGGTTGTCACACAGGTGGAAACTGAACGTGACCTCGCCGAAGTCGCCCGGCTTCACGTCATCGAGATAGATGAGGGGTTTGACCCCCTCCGGTTCTTCGACGCTTCCGAAGACGGTGTCCTCGTTCAGGCTTCGGTATTTCTCCACTCCGCCCATCCCACCGACCTCGACGGGATCGAGATCCTCGGGCGTGTCGGCCCCGTGGAGACAGGGGTCGTAGGTCCATCCGCCGTAGGTCGTATCCTGGGTTCCGTCGTTGTCGACGTCGGGGAACGCCTCGATCGCCGTCAGATCCAGATACGTCTCGACGACGTCTTCGTGCAGATACACCATCGGGGTCGTCGGGTCCGGGAACCCGAACCACTCGGTGGAATCGGCGTACGACGGGATCTCGTCGACCACCCCTGGGACCCAGCTCGACTGGGTGTCCTCTTCGATCTGGTAGTACACCTGCTCGTTCGTGAGGTGATAGTGCTCCTCCCAGTCGACCTTGAGGTCGAGTGATCCGGCGACCAGCGTGTTGTTCGTGAACGTTTCCTCGTCGCTGAAGTAGGCGCTCGTCCCGAGTCCGACCCCGGCCGACGCGACGCCGATCGTCCCCAGGCCGGCCAGGACCTTCCGCCGTGAAAGTTCGAATTCGTCTGTCATGGCTTTCGCGCCCCCCACGCTTGGTGAAGAACGTCGTTCGGAGTTCGCCATCAAACGGCTTAGATAATCATGCCGTACATTCACTCCAACAGACCATTTTCCGGAGAAACAGCCCGTTTCGACCGGCGAACCGGGGAGTGACCCTAGCTATGTGTCGGCGTGACCGATCCCAACCAGCACCGGCAGCACGTCATCGGGAACGGCCGTACCGTCCCGCTCGAGAAGCGCCGCCTGCAGTGCCTGTCGGCGATGGATCGCTGTCCGGAATTCCTGGAGGTCCCCGACGCTCGCGCCGGCATCGAACGCGCTGTCATCCGCCGGCATGGCGACGAGCGCGTCGATATCATCGAGGTCGGGGTCGAGATGGCTGAACCGGTAACACTTCGACCCACCGGGAGGCTGGTACGCCCCGACGAGACGGATCGTTTCGAGCCATCCCTCCGGATTCTCCGGCGCGGCCTCGGG
>Ga0207797_1001565_pt1 | contig 16443 bp, 14 predicted proteins | sample PRCRCaboRojoPR_6_FD_187275 | JGI IMG/M metagenome (GOLD analysis project Ga0207797, IMG submission 187275) | Marine sediment microbial community from Cabo Rojo, Puerto Rico - PR CR 10% Liquid 1 (SPAdes) | ecosystem: Environmental > Aquatic > Marine > Coastal > Sediment | place: Cabo Rojo, Puerto...
ATACCCCCCTCAGTCTCTCCCACCTCAGGGACCGGCTGCGGATCGATGGTCTCACCCGACTGCGAGGCCGTGGCCACAGCAGTGGTATCTCCCGACCGCGGAGCCCTCCGGCGATCGTATGGTCTTGATATATAAGGGTCTGAACCCACTGACCCAGTGCCGATCGAGCCCGAATCGCGAGCCAGCGTTGCGATGCCCACCACCGCTTGTCGGAGTCGGCACTTCTAAGACAGGTGAATCACATACCATTCAATGAACACATGCCGGAGTGTCAGAACTGTGGTTCCTTCGTCACCGATGCGTACGTCAGGGTATTCACCCCGGACGGAGTTTCCCAGCCGCGCGTCTGTCCGAACTGCGAGGACAAAATCCGCGACGGCGCCGAGGTTCGCGAGGCGCGATCCACGCGCCGGTCCTAAACTCGTTCTTCCACGCGGATTTCACCGTATTTATCAGTCATTGGCCCCTGTGAGTGTGTAATGACCGACACGGATCCGGTGGTCACCCGGCTGTTCGGTGGCCCCGGGAGCGGGAAGACGACGGCGCTGTTGGACCGCGTCGAGGAACTCCTCGAGCGGGACGACGTGACCATTCGGGACATTCTGGTCGTCTCCTACACCAGGGCCGCCGCGGCGGAGGTCCGTGACCGCTTGGCCGAGCGACTCGAGATGAACCCCCGAGCGCTTCGGGGCAACGTCTCGACGATGCACGCGAAGGCCTACGATCTCCTGAATCTCTCCCGCGGCGACGTCGTCGGCGAGGACGACAAGGAAGCCTTCTGCGAGGACTTCGGCCTCCCGTACGAGGACGAGTACGCCTCCGGTTCCCGACGCACTGCACGGTCGACGACCCTGGGGAACAAAATCATCGCCACGAGCCAGTGGCTCCAGCGGACCCAGCGGGACGTCGCGGACTGGTACGAGATCCCGTTCCGCTGGAACGTCGAGGAGGTGCGCTTGCCGCCGGACGAGGACCCGAACGCCCAGACCGGTAACAAGTACACCCCGACCTGGTCGAGCGACGACGACCGCTTCGACATCCCCGAGGCGATCCGTGGCTGGCGCGCGTACAAGGGCGAGAACGGCCTGGTGGGCTTCGCCGACATGCTCGAGCGCGTAATGCAACGCTCCCTGGTCCCCAACGTCGACCACCTGGTGATCGACGAGTTCCAGGACATCACCCAGCTACAGTACGCCGTCTACGACGAGTGGAAACCCCACATGGAGACGGTGTTCATCGCCGGCGACGACGACCAGGTCGTCTACGCCTGGCAGGGAGCCGACCCCAAGCTCCTCCTCGAGGAGAAGGGCGAGGACGTCATCCTCGATACCTCACACCGGCTGCCGTCCAAGGTCCTCGAGGTCGTCCAACAGGAAGTCCGCCACATCACCGAACGCCAGGAGAAGAACCTCCGCCCGCGGAAGGAAGGCGGGACCGTCGAAGCCGTCGAGAGCCCGTCCGTCCTCGACCTCGTACGGAACGTCCGGGACACCATCCAGCAGACCGATGACGAGACGGTCATGGTCCTGTTCCGGGCGCGGTACCAACTGTTCGAGTTCGTCGACGAGTTCCTCGGCGAGGGCATCCCGTTCAAAGCGCTGACCGACCAGCGGCTCTGGACCGACCGGCTCACTGACTACGTGCGAGCGGTCGAGGCCCTGGACCGCGGCGACCCCGTCAACGGGCTCCAGGCCCGCCGGCTGGCCGACATGCTCCAGGCGTCGGCCTTCGGGACCAACGAGCGCGGCGAGTTCCGGGACGAACTGGAGGAACTCGAGGAGGCGGCCGACGTCGAAGACATCACGAAGATCGACGTCGAGGCCGACCTGATCCGCGATTACGCGCCCTTCGTACCCCAGCCACCGGCAGCGGCCGACATGCTGCGGAAGGTGACCAGCTACCAGCGCCGCGCCGTGGACGCGTACTTCCGCGGCGACTACCGCGGCCAGGACCCCAACCGGGTCCGAGTCGGGACCATCCACAGCGCCAAGGGGCGCGAGGCCGACCACGTCTTCGTCGCGACGGATCTGACCGAGAAGGTCGTCGAGCAGATGGCGGCCACCGCCGAGGAAGCGGGCGTCCCCGAGGGGGTCGAGTTCGGCCAACACAGCAACCCGGTCCCCATCGTGACCGACAACGAGCGACGGGTGTTCTACGTCGGCATGAGCCGCGCGAGGGAGCGTCTCGTCCTCCTCCAGAACCTCATCGACGGCGCTCCAACCCTCCCGATCGACGTCCTCCTGTACGGCAAGCCCACCGGCAAGACCCTCGAGGAAGCCCTCGATACGGGGACGCCGGTGACGCTGGTACGCTGACCCGACCGGACCGATTCTCGACGGGCTTCGACAGGGCTTTCCCCCGTCCAGCAGAAGCTCCGGCCATGTTCACGGGCATCGTCGCGGAGACCGGCGAGGTCGAGCAGGTAGTCGACGACGAGGGCGGGCGGCGCCTTCGCATCCGGACGAGTGAGATGTCCGACTTCGAGCACGGCGAGAGCGTCGCCGTCGACGGGGTCTGTCTCACGGTCGAGGAGGCCGGCGATCACTGGTTCTCGGTGTTCACCGCGAGCGAGACCCTCGAGAAGACGAAACTGGACGCCATCGCGACCGGGGACGGCGTCAACCTCGAGCGGCCGCTCGCCGCCGACGGCACCTTCGACGGGCACGTCGTGCAGGGCCACGTCGACACCACGACGACGGTCGAGGGCATCGAACGTGTCGGCGAGGACTGGACGTTCACGTTCGCCCAGCCAACAGGGTACGAGCGGTACATCGCTGACAAGGGCTCCGTGACCATCGACGGGGTGAGTCTTACGGTCGCGGCGCTCGACGACGAAGCGGGCACCTTCGACGTCGCGATCATCCCCACGACCTACGAGGTCACCGTCTTCGGCGAGTACGAAGTCGGCGACCGGGTCAACGTGGAGGTCGACGTCATCGCGAAGTACGTCGAGCGGCTCTCGATGGTCGAGGAATAGGCCCCGAGGACTGCCGAGCACCGTATTCAATAATATCTGGCCGGCGGGTTCGCCATCGGGTGGGCCCGGCGGCTGTACTCCTGGCTGGGCACTATCGTTCGTCGTGGCCGTTCTGATCGTCGGCCCCCGCGCTCTCCGTCTCGTCCTCGCCCTCAGACGAACTGGGGGCGCCGCTTTCCTCCGTCTCGTCATCGCCCTCAGACGAACTGGGGGCGCCGCCTTCCTCCGTCTCGGCCACCTCTTCTTCCGTGTCCGCGTCGCCATGATCGCCTGATTCCGCCATCGACGCCGCTTCTGCGTCCTGCTCCTCGAGCGGTATCTCGACGTCCGCGGCGGTGGCGTCCTCCGCTGGGGGTTCTTCGACCGCGTCCGGCTCGGTCCCGCTGACCGCGGGCCCCTCCTCGTAAAAGGACTCCGCACCGACGTCGTGGAACACCTGCTTGTATCGGCGGAGCTTCGCGTACAGGATGGTGAAGAAGAAGCCGTCGAAGGCGATCACGAAACCGATGAAGGCGAGCGTCGGCGGGAGCCCGGAAAGCACCGGGACGAAGGAGGTCACCAGGCCCAGGTTCGAGACCAGAACGTTGTACGTCGCGTGGATTACGGCCGCGATGACCAGCCCCTTGACCACGATTGGGCCGCGGTTGCGGGGGTTGAACTTGGCCAACCCGAGATAGTACCCGGCAAAGGCCGAGTAGATGACGTGGCCCGGCCCCGCGAAAGTCCGGATCGCCGCTGTCTGGAAGGTGGACGAACCCAGCTGGGCCGCCCCGGCGCCGGTCATCTGGACGTAGTTCTGGGTGATGTAAAGCGTGTTCTCGATCGCGGCGAAGCCCAGCCCAGCCATCGCGCCGTAGATGGCCCCGTCGATTACCGCGTCGAACTCGGCACTTCTGTACGCGTGGAGCCGGACCGCCAGGAGCTTGACCGTCTCCTCGACCGGCCCGACGATGAGGAAAAAGAACAGCACCGCGCCGAACCCACCCAAGGCGAAAAACGCGCTCTGGAACGCACTATTCAATGGCGCGGCGAAACCGGCGAACAGGAATCCGAGGAGGAAAGTGATCGCGAGTTTGTCGATGGGTTCCCGCACGACCACGTCCGAGCGCCACAGCGCGGCGGCGAGCAGCAGCGCCGGCACGATCGAAAGCAGGATGTACAGGCCGACGAGAGGATCTTGGAGCGTCACGATGCCGGTGATCACGGCCTGTCCCGCCACGATGAGGAAGGCGACCGTGATCACGAGCGCACGACCCCCCGCAAGGATGGCCCCGTACAAGGACACCGCGAAGCCGTCGAGCCGCGACCGCGATTCCCACGTCGCGACGTCATAGAGGTCCCGGCCGTTCTCGGCCGCCCACTGGATCGGGTCCCGCCGGTCGTCGCGTCCCATACGGGGACCTGCGTGGGCCGCCCCCAAGACCGTTCCGCCGGGTCGGGTGGAGCACCGTGCCGGAACCGGGGAGTGAAATCCCCCCGCATGCTACGGACGCCTATGTCCGAGCAGTCGGGGGACGGACCCCGGGTCCGCGTCCGGGGCATCTACGCGACGGCGCTCACGAAGCTCCTGCAGGAATCGTCGCTGTCCGTGGTCGACGCCTCCACCGCGATCAACCGACGCTTCGACGCGGCCTTCGCGGACGGTGAGGCCGACGTGACCGTCGCCATGACCGACGACCGCCAGGGGGTGGGCATCCACGGCGAGGCCCAGACCGTCGACGCCGTGGCGGGGCTCGTCACCGACGTCGGCATCGACACATTCGCCTGGCAGGCGACCGCCGCCAGGGGGGCCCTCTACGACGGGGAGATCGTGGACACGAACCGTGGTGGCGCGATCGTTTCGCTGGTAGCGGGAGACGATGCCGATGGAGACGACGGTACGGCCGAACAGGAGCAGGGGTTTCTCCCGTTCGGGGCGACCGAGGACTACCTCGACGTCGGGGACACGGTGCGCGTGCAGGTCCACGAGCCGCGACCGCCCTGGGCGTCGGACCGGCCGGTTCTCGGGACGGAGATCCGGGCCGTGGGCGGCATTGCGACGCTCGTCCGAGGCGTCGACGCGCTCGTCGCCGACACGCCCGACGGCAGTCCCCAGCACGAACTCGCTCGAACGACCGAGATGCTCTCGACGGACGTTCCGGACGACTGGGGCGTCCGCTGGGAGTACGGGGCCGATGAAGCGGCTATGGACGTCCTCGACGATGCCCTCGCACGGGCAGTCGAACGGGCCGAAGCGATCGACACTGCCCTAGAGAGTGCGGAACGAGCGGAGAGCACTGGCGCCCTCGCGGGCCCGGACGGTACCCGCTGGGTCTGGTTCGGTCGCGAATCGCGGTTCGCGCTCGACGACCACCGGGATGCAGTCACACACACGATGCCCGGCCACCATCGGATCAAGGCGGGAAGCCGCGACGCCGGCACCGCCGTCGACTTCGCGGAGCATCTCGGCAGCCCGAGCGAGGACTTCCCCTTCGAGGCGGTAACCGACGTGTTCGGGCCCGGGGAGGGCTCGACGGTGCGCATCCGCCACGGGAAACCCGCGGGGCACTGTATCACCCTCGGGGAGGGTGCCGTGACTGACCGGTCGGTCGAGAAACGGCGGATCACCGTCGAGCGGAGCATCTCGAGTCGGGGAACCTACGACGCCCTCGGCACCGACCGGGAACCCGGCGACGTCGCGATCACCCGGTACGCCGAGGGGCGCTGGTGGGCCCCCACGGTCTACCGGGGCGAGGAGGGCGAGCACAAGGGGACCTACGTCAACGTCGCCACGCCTGTCGAGCTCTTCCCCCGGACGGTGCGGTACCTCGACCTCCACGTCGACGTCATCAAGCGCCCGGACGGGGAGGTCGAGGTGGTCGACGAGGAGGAACTCGCCGACGCCGTTGCGGCCGAACAGGTGCCCGACGCTGTCGCCGAAAAGGCACGGACGGTGGCAGCGCGGGTTGCCGACGCGTTCGCGGAGTAGTGCCCGACTCGCTGGAACCCGATCGCCTCCGGACAGGGTTCAATACGGGCGCCCCGGCCGGCCCGTCTGTCAACTGGCGCTGCACATTAACTGATGGCGTGTGAAGGTCGGCGCATGAGACCGACGGCGCCCCGGGAGGAAGGAAGTGGTGCACGCGGCGGCCCCGACGCAACGGGACCGAGGCGTCAAGAGGCGTGTACGGGCGAACGGAATGGACACAGACGTGACTGACACCATCGCCCTCGAACGTACCCCCGACGGACTGCGGGTGGTCATCTCCCGCTGGATCGACGCCCCGCCGGACCGAGTCTGGGACCTGTTCACCGATACGACGCGCTGGCCCGAGTGGGGACCCACAGTGACCGCGGTCGAGTGCGAGACACGCTACATCGAGGCAGGTTCCACCGGACGCGTGCGAACGATAGGGGGCCGCTGGCTCCCGTTCGCGATTACGCGATTCGGCGACCGCCAGTGGACCTGGCGGATCGGGCAGGTGGGTGCCACCGGGCATCGCGTGCGCCCGACTGAATCGGGGTGTCGAGTGGGCTTCGAAGTGCCGCTCTGGGCGGCGCCGTACGTGCTCGTCTGCTGGGTTGCGCTCGGCCGGATCGAGTCTCTGGCTACCGGCGAGCCAGCCCGGTAACGCGAGGAGCGACCCCGTCCACGAAGCGACGGACGGACCGCTCCGTCTCTCCCGGATGGGGCAACCCGAGGCGGTAATTGACCGCGTCCTGGCGCCGGAGCGGTTCGAAGATGGCGGGTTCCTCGAGCCCCCACACCTCACAGGCGGGTGCGGACAGGCCGGCGCGATCGATGAGTGCGTTCACGGCGCGGCGGGCCGCCTCGTTGGCGCTCTCCATGGTCGCCAGGTCGGACTCGGTGCGAACGAAGTCCCCGGCGATGAGAAGATTCTCGATCTCCGTGCCCGCCTCGGGGCGGTCCGGCAGCGAGCCGACGGTATTGATGAACAGGGGTGCGCGGTTGTCCACGCCCTCAGTCGTCGGGACGAGTTCCGGGTCGAGGAACCAGTCGACCAGGTGTGACTCGTCGAGTCGGGTCTGGCCCGCCCGGTTGAGGTGCTGGGTCACCTGGGCCCAGATCTCGGTCTTGATCTGCTCGGGCGTACAGTCCCGTGCCGGTTTCCCGTACACCACCCCCGGCGTCTCCCAGTCTGAGGCGATGACCGACAGGACCTCTGCCACCGCGCCGTCGCTCCGATCCGCGAGGTCGAAATCGCCGGACTCCCAGAACTGCCCCTGCGAGATGGAGGTAAGGGCCCACGGCGAGTCCGAATAGACCGTGTGTCCGCGGACGACCGGGACCGGCTCGTCGAGGTAGAACTGGATCCCGCTCATCCAGGCCGTCTCGAGGCGATGAATCCGACCGAGCGAGGGGGCCGCCCGACGGAGCGGTTCGGTCACCAACCCCTGAAGGACCTCGACCGGGACTGCGACCAGATAGTAATCAGCCGTGACCGTCTCTGTCCGGCCGTTCACCTGAATCGTCGCTCCCGAGATCCGACCGTCGGCGACGGACAGCTCGGTCAGTGCGGCACCGGGCCGGAATTCGACGCCCATCCCCTTCAGATACTCCACCCACGGGCCGATCCAGGCCTCGGAGGTGGGGCCGTTCAAGACCCGCTCCGCGGGCCCCGAGGGGTCCAGTTGTCCGAGGAGGAGCTGGAGGTAGATGAGGCCGATGGTCCGGGCACTGCCGAGCTGGGGGCGCAACGCGACCAGGGCTTGCGTGCTCTGTGCCAGGTACTTGCGGTAGGCCGGGGAGTGGTCGTCCGCACCGATGAACGACCACCAGCTCGTCCCCTCCCATTGCCGCTCGCGTCGGCGGTCGGAGCTCGTGAGCAACACGAGGAGCCGCCGCAGGAAGTATCGCACCTCGCGTTGCGGGACGTCCGCGCCACCGATATTGGGCTCCAGGAGCTGGACCCACTCGCGGATGGACCTGGGGGTGCGGGTGAGCGCGCGCATCTCTTCGCCGGTCACTTTCGCGATGAGCGTCTCCTCGGTGGGCACGAGGTTGTCCGATACGCGACCCGACTCGCCGTACGGGATGCGCTCCATCGTGTCCGTCACGTTGCGGTAAAAGGCCGGGAAGAACCGGAACCCGTGTTCCCCGTGGAGGTCGGCCGCCGGTTCGGTCACCTGATGGCTGGCCGCCTGACCGCCGATCGGCACGCTCCGCGCCTTGCCCCCGAATGCGTCTCTGGTGTCGTAGACCGTCACCGGAATGCCGCGCTCGGCCAGTTCGTGGGCCGCGCTCAGGCCGCCGATTCCGCCGCCGAAGATCGCGACGCTCGGTTCACCATCCATGCGCGTGTCCCCTCTCAGCATCCGGTCGGCCCGGCTGAGTCCAATCCAGCGGGCCCTGTCGGGTGCATCCCGAGAATCCGTTGTACTCGAGCATACGAGGTCGTCCTCCGGCCGCGGCTGTCATTACTAGAATGAGGCCACGATCGGATATAACGAACCCTCCTAACTGTTTGGTATTCCCTCACGAGCGGCGGCCCAAAAGGCGGCCGCAGTCCGTCGGCGGCTGCCGAAAAGTGGTCGTTGGAGTTTTACGCCATTGATTTCGGCCGGCGCCAGGGTCGGCTCGCGTAGCGCGCCGTTCAGTTCCGGACGGAAACCGCGATCGGGGTCGAGTTGCCGATCGTGTCGCTCACGGGACACCGCTCGCGGACGGTCTCTAGCCACCGTTCAAGGGTCTCCTCGTCGGCGTCGGTCTCGACCGACAGATCCACGCGGACGTCCTGGTAGCCCGCGCGGGGCTCGGGGTCCTTCCCGAGGAACTTCGCGGGGTCGAGGTCGCCGGCGATCTCGACCTCGAGATCCGCGATCTCGACGGCCATCTCATCGGCGACGGTGTGCCCGACCACGGTCAGACAACCCGCCAGCGCCCCCAGGAGGTACTCGACCGGATTGGGCGCCGCGTCGGAACCCCCGAGGTGCTCGGGTTCGTCGACCGCGAACTCGAAGTCGCGGGCCTCGACGATGGTCTTCGTGGCCGTTTCGGCCTCCGCCTGGATGGCGAACGTCGCCAGTCGCTCGTCGTCGGTGGTCGCCTGGGACATACACGTAGAACTCCCGCCACCGCCGCCGTAAAGCTGCCCGTTCGTCGGCGCTCCGTCAGGGAGTTTCACCCACGGGTGGAGCTCCCACGACCTCGGTCAGCCTGGCTGGCGAGTCAGAAGAAGTCGGACATCGGTCGACTCTTGCCGGTTCCGCCACGACCGCCCTCGGTGCGGTCGATGCCCATGTAGGTCTCGGGCTGTTCGACGGACCAGCCGCCGGCATCGTCGCCCACGTACTGCACCGAAACCTCCTGGATAGCGTCGAACTGTGTCGTGAGCTCCTCGTCCAGTGTTTGCTCGGTAGTCTGACTGATGCCACAGCCAGAACAGGCCCCACCGAGTTCGATGACGACCAGGCCCGCTTCAGGGTCGACCTCTCGGACTGCGCTCGTGCCGCCGTGGCTGTCGATCATCGGCATCTGGACCGACAGCCAGGACTCGATGCGGTCCTGCAGGGCGGCGGCGTCTTCGGTCATCGACTACGGCTAGGGATTGAGTCCCTGGAAAGGGTTGTGCTCCTCGCGGCGGTTGCCGGCTGGCAGCGTTCGGACGGCTGTTCCACCTGGACGCCCCACCGGGACCATGGCAGGGGACGGGAAGGGAAGCTGCAGGCAGTGGCTCACCGTTCAGATCAGTCGCTCGCGACGAGTCGGGCCAGCTCTAGCCCGCCTTCAAGAACTGCGTCGTGGCCCAGGGGGGTGGCCCGGAGTTCCGGAACCCGGGTTGTCACGAGCGGTGGCAGACGGTCGCGGATCGGTTCGATGACCAGTGCAGGATTCTCCAGGGCCACCGCCCCGCCGATCGATATTAATTCCGGCGCGTACGCGTGGACCAGAGTCGCGAGCCCCTGTGCGTTCCACCGGCCCAGCCGGTGGATCAAGATGTCTGCGAGCACGTCCTCGCCGGCCATGGCGAAGACGTCCTCGGCGGCGAACGAGTCCTCGGTCAGTGCCAGTTCCGTGTCGCCCTCGAACGCGTCGCGCAACGAGCGGGCGTAGTCGGGGAGGTTGTTTCCACCGGCGTAGGCCTCCCAATGGCCATCACGACCGCAGCCACACGGCCGGCCGTCATCCGGCTCCAGGACGAAGTGACCGACTTCGGCTGCGTTCCCGCCCCACCCCCGGAGGACGTGGCCATCCACGGCCACTCCCGCCCCGACTCCCGTCGAGAAGGTAACATAGGCCATGTTCGGGGGTGGGTCCTCCATCTGTGCTCGCTCCGCGAGAAGTGCCGCGATCGCGTCGTTCTCCACTCGCACCGGCGCCCCCATCGCGTCCCCGATCGGCCCCGCAAGCGGGATTCCTTCGATCGACGCGGAGAGATTCGGCGGATCGATTACCACACCGCTCTCGGTGTCGAGCGGCCCGATCGACCCCACGCCGACCCCCGCCACAGCCTCGCGATCCAGGCCGGCGGCCGCGAGGACCTCGTCGACGGCATCGACGAGCGCCTCGGTCACCTCGCGACCGGTGTGCGCCGCCGGCGTCTGATATTGCACCCGGTCGAGGAGGTCCACCCCGCTCGCGACGGCCACCCGATAGTTGGTCGCACCGAGATCGATGCCAACGACGGTCTGTTCGCGTGTGTCGGTCATGGCTGTTTCTCGCTCGTCGCTCGCTGATCGGTGTCTCCCGCGGGTATTTCCGTGCCCATTCTCATCCCTCCGTCACGTGTGGGCGGAGCCAGGCGAGATAGGCCTCGTGACTCCGGGTCTGGATCCAGACGCTGCCCGGGCCCTGGAACCGGGAGATGACCGCCTCGTCCTGGAAGACGTTCGACTTGAGGCCCTCGACGGTCTCGAGATCGTAGGTCGCGTCGCCAGTAAAGGCCACCACGTTCCCGGTATTCACGGTGATCGTGTCACTCGGGCTGAGGGTCCGCTGCTCGACCGCGCCGTAGCCGGCGAGGAAGGCCGGCCCGGATCCCGAAAGCTCCAGGAAGGACAGGCCCTCGTCGCCCCGGAGCGTCTGTTCGGTGTCCGCCGTGGCGTCCACGGTGACGTTCTCGTGGGCCCCGAGAAACGAGCCGGACTGGACCACGAACAGCGAGTGGTCTCTCACGTTCGTCCGGACCACGTCCCCGGGAAGGGGCGGCGCGAGCGTGACCCGGCCGGAACCGTTCTCGGCGACGAATCTGACGAGCCGCACCGCCTCCCGGGTGTCTGTCCCTCGACGAAGCGAAGAGAGCATCCCGGAACTCTCGCTTTTCGTGGCTTCGATCTCGATGCCACCACCCGTCGTGACCATCGCCCCGGCCTCGGCGGTGAGCGCCTCGCCCCGGTTCAGACCCACCACCAACAGCGGGTGGGTCTCCTCGTGCCGGATCTCCGACCGCATTGGCGCCACCTCGGGTCGGTCCCCACGTAGGCGTTCCGGTCCCCGGCCCCCGCTGGGGCCCGTGAACCGTCTTCGTCGCCCGCAGATAGTAAGCCGTTTCAGGGGCAGGCGGGGAGGGTCGAGCATGCACGCGCGGAGCAAGGGGATCCTCCTCGCCGCCATCTCGGCCTTCGGCTTCGGTACCCTCGCCATCTTCGGGCGGTTGGCCACCGAAGCCGGGATCGACCTCCCGACGCTCCTGGCCTACCGGTTCCTGCTCGCGACGCCGATGGTATGGGTACCGATGCTCGCCCGGCGCCGCCTGTCGCCGCTTCGCGGTCGGAACCTCGCGATCGGCATCGGACTCGGTGCAGTTGGCTACGCGGCGATGAGCTATCTGTTCCTCTTCGGCGTCAACCTGACCGGAGCTGGCCTGGGTGCCCTGATCCTCTACATCTATCCGGCGCTCGTGGTCGCCCTGGCCGCCACGGTCATGGACGAGCGGATCACTCGTCTGACCGTCGCCGCCGCCCTGGTGGCCGTCGTGGGGGTCGGTCTGGTCGCGACGGGGCAACCGGTCCGCGTCGACCCCCTGGGCGTGGGCGTCCTCTTGCTCGCCGCGGGGGTCTACGCGACCTACATCGTCCTGAGCCGCCACGTCTTGCAGACCGTCTCCGCCCCCGCGCTCTCCGCGCACGTGATCCCGGCGGCAAGTGTCACGTTCGTCGCATACACACTCCTCACTGGCACCTTCACGATCCCCACGTCCCCCTACGAGTGGGGGATCGTCGTGGGCGTGGCCGCGCTGGCGACGGCGGTCCCGATCCTGACGTTCTTCGCCGCCGTCTCGATCGTCGGTGCCAGTCGCACCAGCGTCGTGAGTACCTTCGAGCCCGTCTTTACGGTCGCGCTGGGCGCCGTCGTGCTGGGCGAATCGCTCACACTCGGCTCCATCGTCGGCGGCTCGGCCGTGCTGGCCGGGGTCCTGCTGATCCAGCTAGAGCGGACCGAACCTTCTTGAGCCGGCCCACCCCCTACCCTGATATGCATCCCACTGCGGCCGCTTTCGTGGATGCCGCGGAAACCACGTACGGGTTCGCGCCGGACGTCCACGAATTCGAGGAGGGGACCAAGACCGCCGCCGACGCGGCCGAGGCCATCGGCTGTGACGTCGCCCAGATCGCATCGAGCATCGTGCTTGTGGCCGACGGAGCGGTCGTGGTGGTCGTGACGAGCGGGGCGAACCGCGTCGAGGAGTCGCTGATCGGCGAGTACCTCGACGCCGGGGACGTCCGGATGGCGGAGCCGACCGAGGCCAAGGCAGCGACCGGCTGGAGCATCGGTGGCGTGCCACCGATCTGTCACGACGAGTCGGTACCGGTGCTCTTCGACGAGACGCTGCTGGGATACGAGACGGTCTGGGCCGCGGCGGGCACCCCGGACGCCGTCTGGCCCGTCGAACCCGATGCCCTGGTGGAGATGGCCGACGCGACGGTGATGGCCGTGAGCTAACCGCAAGCAAGCGGCGCGGTCGAGCCGAAATCGCCAGCCGCCGCGGACCCACCGTTTTACGGTCCCGCGCCCCATTTACTAGGGTCCATGTCAGGTGGGCCATGGAAGGATCTCCTCGTGGCGGTCCTGGGGGAGGCGGACGCCACGCCGGAGTGGGATCACCTGCTGCACCACGTCGAGGAGGGCTTCGACGCGACCATGTTCGAAGACGAGATTCAGGCGGCTCTGGACGACCTCGAGGCGGAGGGGCGGATCGCGTACTCGGGCGTCCAGGGGTACGAGGTCGTCCCGGAGCAACCGGCGCGGCCGGACGGGGGCCAGACAGCGGACTCGCCAGACCGCTCGTGACGGTGCGGGGAGAGATTCCACGAGTCGAACACGCCTCTGGAGAGCGACGGACATATCGGCCGTGCAGGTGCCGCACGGCCACGATATCCTGCGAGCAACGGGGCCCAGAGACAGCGGTGCCGCTACCCGGCCGGCGTCGACGCCCACTCGCTGGCCGTCCGTGCGAGCGCCATCCGGGACCGACAGACTGACGCCCACCCGCCCGCTAATCGGGTCCGATGAGCGAGGAGTACATCGAGGTCCGCGGGGCCGAGGAACACAACCTCAAGGACCTCGACGTGTCGATCCCCCGGGAATCATTCACCGTGGTCACCGGGCTCTCCGGATCGGGCAAGTCCTCCCTGGCCTTCGAGACCGTCTACGCGGAGGGACAACGCCGGTACATCGAGTCCCTCTCCGCCTACGCGCGAAACTTCCTGGGCCAGATGGACAAGCCGCAGGTGGAATCGGTCGAGGGGCTCTCGCCCGCCATCTCCATCGACCAGAAGAACGCCGCCAACAACCCCCGTTCGACTGTCGGGACGGTCACCGAACTCCACGACTACCTCCGGCTGCTCTATGCCCGCGTGGGCACGCCCCACTGCCCCGAGTGCGGCCGGGAGGTCGGCGAACAGAGCGCCCAGCAGATGGTCCGGCGCATCCTGGAACTGCCGGAAGGGACCAAGGCCAAGATCGCCGCACCGGTCGTGCGCGACCAGAAGGGGGCCTTCGAGGACCGATTCGAGGAACTCGTCAGCGAGGGGTATTCCCGAGTCGAGGTCGACGGCGAGGAGTACGACCTGGCTTACGAGACCCCCGACCTCGACGAGAACTACGATCACACCATCGACGTGGTCGTCGACCGCGTGACGGTCAGCGAGGAGGCCCGCTCGCGGATCACCGACTCCGTCGAGACGGCACTCACCGAGGCCCACGGCGTTTTGAAGGTCATCCTGCCGGACCCGCCCGAGGAAATCGACATCGGCACGACCGCCAGGTCGACCGGGGACCTGGGAAGCGAGGGCGAGGCCGGTGGGGATGCGGAGGATTCCGCAGTAGCCGTCGAATTCTCGGAGGACCTGGCCTGCGTGCATTGTGGCATCGACCTGCCCGAGATCGAGACCCGCTCGTTCTCGTTCAACAGCCCACACGGCGCGTGTCCCGAGTGCGAGGGGATCGGGGAGACGAAAGAAGTCAGCGAGGACCTGGTCGTCGTCGACCCGACCAAGCCGCTACGCTCGGTCTTCGAACCCTGGAGTTACAACCGTTCGTACTACCGGACCCAGATCGACAACGTGGCCGAGCACTTCGGCGTGAGCGTGGAGACGCCCTTCGAGGAACTCGACGAGCATGTCCAGGAGGCCTTCGTCTGGGGCACCGACGAGGAGGTGCAGTTCGAGAAGCAGACGAAAAACGGTGTCAGGCGGAAGACCGAGCGGTTCGAGGGCGTCGTCCCGAACCTCGAGCGGCGGTACGTGGAGACCGATTCGGACCGGGTCCGCGACCACATCGAGGATTACATGTCCGTCACCACCTGCCCGGTCTGCGAGGGAACCAGGCTCAAGGCCGAGAGCCGGGCCGTGCTGGTGGACGGGACCTCCATCACCGAGGTCAACCGGATGAGCATCGCGGACGCCCTCGAACACTTCGAGGGCATGGAGGCGACCATGTCCGAGCGGGACCGCACCATCGCCGAGGAGATCCTCAAGGAGATCCGGGCGCGGCTCGGGTTCATGGTCGAGGTCGGACTGGAGTATCTCACCCTCGACCGCGAGGCCTCGACGCTCTCGGGCGGCGAAAGCCAGCGCATCCGGCTCGCGACCCAGATCGGGTCCGGGCTGGTGGGCGTGCTCTACGTCCTGGACGAGCCCTCCATCGGGCTCCACCAGCGGGACAACGACCGCCTGCTCAACACGCTCGAGGAGCTGCGTGACCTCGGAAACACCCTCATCGTGGTCGAGCACGACGAGGAGACGATGTGGCGGGCCGACAACGTCATCGACCTGGGCCCGGGTCCGGGGCGCCACGGCGGCGAGGTGGTCGTCCAGGGCGACGTCGAGGACGTGATGGCCGCCGAGGAGTCGGTGACGGGCGATTACCTCGCCGGTCGCAAACAGATCCCGGTCCCGGACACTCGACGCGACTGGAAGAACTCCCTCGTGGTTCGGGGCGCCCGCCAACACAACCTCGAGGACCTCGACGTGGAGATCCCCGTCGGGGCCTTCACCGCGATCACCGGCGTCTCGGGGTCGGGCAAGTCCACCCTGATGCACGAGATCCTCTACAAAGGGCTGGCCCGCCGGATGAACAACAACACGTCCGTGGATCCCGGCGAGCACGACACCATCGAGGGGATCGACGAGATCGAGACCGTGCGGCTCATCGACCAGTCGCCCATTGGCCGCACGCCGCGCTCGAACCCGGCGACCTACACCGGGGTCTTCGATCACGTCCGCGAACGGTTCGCACAAACCAAGCTCTCCAAACAGCGCGGGTACGAGAAGGGGCGGTTCTCCTTCAACGTGAAGGGCGGCCGGTGTGAAGCCTGCGGCGGCCAGGGTACCGTCAAGATCGAGATGAACTTCCTCTCGGACGTCCACGTGCCCTGCGAGGAGTGTGGCGGGGACCGCTACAACGACGAGACTCTCGACGTGACCTACAAGGACAAGACCATCGCCGACGTCCTCGACATGACCGTCGAGGAGGCCTATGACTTCTTCGAGGCCGACTCCCAGATCCGCCGCCGGCTCAAACTCCTGATGGACGTCGGGCTCGATTACATGCGGCTGGGACAGCCCTCCACGACGCTCTCGGGGGGCGAGGCCCAGCGGGTCAAGCTGGCCGAGGAGCTGGGCAAGAAGGACTCCGGCGACGCCCTCTACCTGCTCGACGAGCCAACCACGGGACTGCACAAGGCCGACGAGCGGAAGTTGATCGACGTGCTCCACCGCCTCGCCGATCGCGGCAATTCGGTGGTCGTCATCGAGCACGAACTCGACCTCGTGAAGAACGCCGATTACATCATCGACCTCGGTCCCGAGGGCGGCGAGCGCGGCGGCGAGGTCGTCGCGACGGGGACCCCCGAAGCCGTCGCGAGACAGGAGGACACCCACACGGGCCGGTACCTGCGGGACAAACTCCCGCACGTCGACATCGACGGGCCCCGCGCCGAGGAGCGCGCGACCCAGCGGGCCAGCGGCGACTGAGGAGCATTCCGGCTGTCCCCCGCCGAGCTACAGACCGGGTCTCCGCCCCG